>MDSY01111610.1_pt1 | contig 22882 bp, 15 predicted proteins | sample 811131 | NCBI WGS metagenome assembly MDSY01 (sample SAMN05326643, study PRJNA326480) | marine metagenome | isolation source: seawater | place: Atlantic Ocean: South West | collected 2010 | reverse complement strand
GCGGCGACGGCTCGAGCCGCGGCGAGACGAGTCGCGGCATCTTCCGTTTCGTTTAGAGTCGTCACGGCGGCGCACGCGCCCGGCACAGCGACCGCCGCCATCGCGTCCTCCCCCACGTTCGCTTCGACGCAAGCGCCGATAATAGCAGTAAGCGCATCTAGAGCAGCGTCATCAAGAATGCCGTCACCCTCTTTCAATCGCCAGGAGGGAAGAAACGACGCCCACGCACCTGCCACGGACCATACTTCACTTGAAGTTGCAGCGTCGACGGTGCCAACCGAAGAACCCTCCGCAAGCGTCTCGCATGCAAACTGGAGCATAGGCGCTGCGGCCGGGTGCGCCGGGGGGACGTCGACTAACTCTTCCATATCAGCATCAGCATCACAGTCGTCCTCTCCGACCGCGAACGACGGAGGCTCTAACAAAGATGCGGCTTGCCAGTACGCGCGGACGTGTCTGGCGGCGATCGCGGCGAGCTTGGTTTTTGCCAACGCGTGTTGCTTGGTCTTCGCCTCGTCGTCGGTCTCCACGGTTTCCCAGTTCTCCGCACATTCGCACAGCGCCGCAACGGCTTCCACGGAGGTTTCCCACGCATCGAGGGTGGTTTCATCTTTGGTATCAGCATCCATTTCATCATCCTCATCGTCGTTGGGAAGGACCTTGGCGTAGGCGTCAATGATGCGCCCGGCGAGCGCCGCCGCCGTGTCTGGCGCAATCGCGCTGGACGCCGCTTCGGCAAGCCCGGCGAGCGCTCGTATGGGCGCCGCGCCCCTCGCCGGGTTGCTCTCCGCGAGTTGAACGAGCCTCTCCGTGAGACACATAGTGGATTCGGAGGAAGCTACCCCGAAGGCTTCCTCAGAGCAAGGCGCTTCAGCGACCACAGCTCTCGCCGCCCACGACGCGGCGTCCCTCGTGACCCTCCACGCCTCTTCATCCTCCTCTTCGTCTTCGTCTTCGCTCGGGAAGGGGGTAGGGCGCTCCAGCGCGGCAACACACGCGGAGAACGCTTCCCTTGCCACGACTGCGGTGGTGATTTTCGCAGCGACTTCAGCGCAGTACGCCGCCGCGGCGACGACTACGTGCGGCGAGTTACCCGCTGCCACCGCCGGGAACGCGTGTTTCCTGCAAAACTGCCGGGTCGCCGATTCCTTCGCCATGCGGCTCGCAGAGGTCAGCACGCCTTGCATTCGAAGCACGCCAACGTACTCTGATTCACCTAGCGCCTGCTCCGCGGCAGGCGCGACGTGCGCCACGACTGAACCAGAAGCAGCCGCAGCCTTGCCCACTTTCTCAACCTTCTCCTTTGGCGCTTTTACTAACATCGCGTCCGTCACGTCGCGCGCCGCGAGCTCACCAACAGTGGGCTTGCTTCCTGTACCGTCTTGACCATCCGCGTCGTCCCCTTTCGTGCCCTCACTTGTCTTGTCCTTCTTGGGTTTCTTGGACTGTTTCGCTTTCGCAGCCTCTTCCGATTCGAACGACACCTGACAAAGGTGTTCCACGAAATCCAGCGCGGCCCTGCGCGAGGTGACTCCGCCTGCAACGCCGTCCAGCGTCTCTTCAATCGCGTCGTCCTCCGCGGCTTCGCCGCATGCATTGGAGCGCGCGTACTCCTCCGGGTCTTCCATGAGTACATTTCGGTCATCATCCGTGAGCGAGACGTGCGGCAGGACGCAAGTGCGTACTAAATCTGCAAGCGCAACCCTCTGCGCCGCGTCGCGAGCCTTTTCATCCTTCGCTGTTTCAACAGGCGCCAGGGCGTCCCTGGTGTTGCTTCGATCCAGCGCCGCGCGAAGCAATGCAAACGCCGCCGCGGTGGCGGGAGGAGGGGCCAATCCAGGTATAAGTGACGCAACTCTACGCGCCGCAGCTACAAGCGATACCACCATGTCCGTGTCGAGCGCGTCTGCGTGCCGCGAAACCAACGCGGCACCCAGTCTCAATCCACGCTTCACGGAAATCCAGTACTCAGCGGGAACCTGATCTAATTCATCCGGATTTAATTCAGCGCACACCTGTCCGATGCTGTCCACTACTGAGGTAAGCGCTGGCCCCAAAGAAATCGGCAGGTGCGCCCGAACGAGTCGGAACAGGACTTTGAACGCGACTCGTACCGTGTGCGATTTGTGTTTTGACGAATGCGTTCCGTTCTCGGCGAGTTCTGTAAGCGCCGGGACCAGTTTCGGAACCACCAGTTGTTCGCACAAACGCTCCGTCGCGGGGTGTGCGTTTTCGTGCGCCACCGTGGGGTCCCGAAAGTACTGGAAAGGTAACGACGCGACGTGCGTGGCGAGTAATAAACCAGGGTTTTCGAGTAGAGTGCTGCTGGACGCGGCGAGTTCGATTACGTCCTCGACCAGATTCGCCGCGCTCGCGAAGCGATCGATTTCGGTCGTCGTTCCTTCCGACTTCACCTCCACCGCATCCGTGGCGGCGAGTCTTAAGCAGTCCGCGAGAAGGCGTCTGGTGTCTATGGGGGCGACGACCAGGGCTTTCAGCGCGGCGGTGCGCACCAAGGTGCGAGACTCGGGGGTCATAGCACCCGAAACGCTGGTCTCGGTCTTGGATTCGTCAAGCGCATCATCACGCGTGCCCCACTGTTTCCGTAAGCAGTTACGCGCAAAGGTAGCCGCGGCGAGGCGGCGCGTGGGCGCGCACGTTTCGTCACAGGCGACTCCGAGAAGCGCGATGCTCAGTCCAGCCGCGTCTTTCGTGGCTGCGGTGTCCAGCTTCGCGGTCGCGTCGTCTCGGGCTGTGGCATGGAAAGATGCGATGGCATCGAGGGCGATGCCGAGTTTCTCCGGGTTCGGCGTACTGCCTGGCGCACCGGAGCTCATCTGCTTCGCTTTGAGTGCGGCCGCATCGGCTTCTGGTGCAACAGCAGTGCTGTTGGTAGCGTCCGTGAGAGGCATCAAGCCACAAGGGTGAGACGGCGCGGCGCGAGCGCTGTCGTTGTATGCTCGATCGATTTGTCTCGGTCTTGACGAAACGCCCGAACGTTCCCCTAAAAATTTCGGTCGGTCGACTACAAGTCAGTTCGTTCCGTCTAGGCTGTGTTCACTTCGACCGTCGCACGCGCGCCGCGAGACTACGTCTCCGCATCCGCGCCAGAACGCGTCGATCGCCGACGTCGTCGTACCCGCGCAAAGCGCTCACGACAGCGTTCGCGTCCCAGGTCGCATCAAACCGCCGTCGCGTTCCCCTGAAAAGCACGCGTTCCGCCTCCAAGCTTCTCACCGAAAATATGGGCGACCTGCAAGAGCTCGCGCCCAACACGCTGGTGGGTAACGGGCGGTACCGTGTCGGTGAAGAGATCAACCGCGGAGGTACCGCGGTGGTGTACGTGGGGTTCGACAACGCGCTCGCCATGCGCGTAGCGCTCAAAGTACGCGCCTGCCCGTCCCTCTTCACACGCGTCGTCGTTTCCTCGGCATATCGACACCGACTGACCCGTCCCTCCCCCCGCAGGTCATGAACGTCGCCCCGGACAGCACGATCGCTGTGCCGCTGAAGTCCGTGAAACGCGAAATCAAGTACGCCTCCAAGCTGGGCGCACGCGCCGCACAAGGCGACCTGAACGTCGTCCGCCTCCTCAACGTCGTGCAGGAGGGCCAGGTGCGTTGTTCTTTCGTTTCTTTCGTCTCGAGACGGATCATGCACAGCTGTGTGTCTGACGAGTAAATTCCCACCTCCATCTCCACTCCTCCCACCCACAACCTTCAGGGTATCTTAATCCTGGTCTGGGAACTCGTCAAAGGCATGGACGTGCTTGACTACATGAACTCGCTGGGCGGCGTGATGCCGGAACACACCGCGCGCGTTTACTTCAAGCAGCTCCTGGACGGCATCCGATGCATCCACGCGCACGGTACGTTTTGACATATTTTTGTCTTTTTTGAAATCGATTTTTCAATCAGCCCGAGTTTGGCCGCCTCGACTGTAAGGACTCTCGCTGACGTCTATCTTTCTCCTCGCAGGGTTCTGCCACCGCGACATCAAGCCCGAAAACGCGATCGTTGAGGCGGATACCGGGATTTTGAAAATAATCGATTTCGGGTTATCCAAGCACCTGGATTCCGCGCGGACTGTGGGCATCGGTACCCCAGACTACAAGGCACCTGAGATTTTAGGGCGGTCGGGGAACCCCGGAGGCGGCGCGTCCGGTGACCCCAACTCAGGCACGTACGAAACCGGCGCGTATGACCCCGAATCCGTGGACGTCTGGGCCATGGGCGTTATGCTGTACCTGCTGCTCACTGGGACGTACCCGTTCGAGGACAGAACGAGACCAGGGAACGTCACCGCGACGTTGCGACGCGTGCGCGAGGGAAAAATCAACCCGTTTCCTGACCGCGTACACCCCGACGCGCGGGATTTAGTCAAGGCCATGATCAGGGTCGACCCCAGGCGTCGCGCGAAACTATCAGAAGTGGCGCAGCATGGCTGGCTGAGGGGTGTGGATGGAGGTGTTGGTGCTGGTGGAGGGTCAGGTGGTGGCCACAGCAACCAACAACACGGCAACGAGTCACAACACGGCAACCTGGACGCCGCGCCCGCCGAAGCACACACCCCCAACCGAGGCACCTTCGCCAGGCGCGTCACAGGCTTCCTCTCCGGAATCTTCGGCAAGGGCAAGGACTAATAGGGTCGAGTGGAACGTATCTTGAAGGGAAAACAGGGACGTAGGGATTGAGACGATGTGAGACGATGTGAGACGGTGTGAGACGGGTGTGTACGCGGCGCTGCGGCGCCTCGAGTTGAGTGAAATGAAAAAAAGCGTTACAACTATTTGGTCGTCGAGTTACGGTTCTTCTCACCTTACATCGTTATTACAATCGCTTCACACCATCGTTTGGGTTATTCGGCATGTCGTCGAGTTCAAGTCAAGGTGTGCGACCTGCCTGTGCGCCATTTGCGGCTCCAATTTCCTGACGAAGCAGTCCTTGTCGCACGGCACCATGAATCGGGGTCATCCCTGTGACTGGGAACCACAGACCCATCGTTCAGCTTAACCTGGTACGACGAGAAAAACTTGCCATCTTTGTTTGTTTTTTCCACAACCCCCCGTTTGCACCCTCTGGTGTACGGTGGGTCGTTCGCTTCAGGGCCGGTCGCGACTATCACTTCGTCGCCCACGTCGAAGTGGTGCGGCGCCTGTGGCGGAACCGGTTTGCCGTTTCGAATCTCGCACACGTCGTATGAGCCCGTGAAGTTGTTTTGAACACGGATCAAATTATACATGAACTGGATGTGGCCTACTGGGTTTTCGTGTGCAGGGGGGACGTTCAGGGTGAACGAACGTGCCGTGTTGACGTCTTCAAACACGTACACACCTTACTTGTCTTGGAAAACTTCTTTGTCGCTGTCCCCGCCAGGTCTCATCGCAAGCCTCGCGCATTCCTTCTTGTGTTTCTTCCCGTCAGATTTTTGGCACTCGGGGGAGTAGTAATGCGTGATGCCGTACTTCGAACACTTCCTCTTGCCCTCCTTGGAACAACCTGGCGCGACGCATTGGTACGCGGGCATCGCGTCACGCGCGTGCCTCTCTGAATCACTCGACTTCGATATGGAAAATGTCGTTTTTTTTTCATCGTCGCGCAGCGCACGGCGGTCAAATCATTCGTCAGCAGTGGGAGAAAGTGACACGTATTGCTATTTCTGTGCTCAATGGAGACCGCGGCGTCGTCGGTCTGGGCAGTGTAACGCGTGATGGCGATTCACGCGAGGCTCGCGCCACTGCTCGCGCTTCTACTACTGTGCTTATGCGGTGCGTCCGCGATCCCCCCCTCGTGTCCCTCCCACCCGACCACGTTCAACACGCGAAATCTAACTCTGACAAACGCCCTGTTCTCCTCGCCCACCCTCCCTCTCCAGGCGTCACCCCCCTCACCGTGCTAGAGTCCCTGACCCTCGGCGTGAGCACTCATAGCGGGATTGGTGACAACGACCAGGATAACTTCTCTGTGGACGCGAGTTCGTGTTTTGGGTACCTTCACGTCGAGCTGTGGGATGTGGACCGCCCTGGCGCTGACGACGCCGACCAGTCCGTCCCGGATCCCATGCTCATGGTACAAAGGAACAGCACACCTTCCGCGAGTTATTCCAGGAACGACAACGAATGGAGTTGGAGCGTGGATACGTACGTTGATCTGGAAGGGTACCGGCTGCTACGGGCGTACCACAGGGTGGTGGTTGATTTACGGAGCTGCGCTAGTTCGTGCGCCGGGGCGTGTTCCGGCGACGACGCGGCGAATTGCGACGCGCTTTGTTTGGTGGACTGCAAGGAACCCACCCGCAATGAACCCTTCATCGTGGGCGTGAAGAACGTACGGGACTGGGTACAGGAAGAACTCAAATTTGAGGTACGCGCGACCTGTGTTGTGTACAACGCGACAGACGTTGATAACGACACGCCGCCGTGTCCGCGCCCGCTTGGCGCCGATGCAGGCGAGTGCGGAGGCCGAGGAACCTGCGGCGACCCGAGCGGGTTCACATCCGGCACGGTAGACCGAGTTTCCTACGCATCCGGCGTGTGTACGTGTAATGATGGGTGGGGCGACTCAGGGTGCGACCAAGCGTTGACGCAACTCGTCCCAGGCGTTGAAACAACCGTTGCGATTCCAGTCGGCGAGTGGCGTTACTTTTACCTCGACGTTTTGGATGCGACGCACGGTTCCGACCCAAACGTCGCGATTCTCGTGGAGATGGAGCGCACCGCAGGTGACCCGGTACTCTTCGTCAAACGCGTGGACGGGCAAGATGTGGCTGATGAGGCGGCGAGCACGGCGACCTCCTCGAACGACGCATCGCCCACAGCATCAGGCGGTTCTGTTCCGTGGGTAGGCGACTATGCCGCGTTTGCCGACTCAGATGGGTTCCGCATGCGCGTCAACTACCACTACATTTCTTTGACATCAGCACAGGTTGGAAGGTACTACGTTGCGGTGTTCAACAACGACGTATATTTGCGGGACGGCGCTGAGGTGACGCTCTCCGCAAAAACGGCGTTCGCGGCGGGGGGGAACGCTTTGGCGGATGACCCGTTGTGCCCGATGGCGTGCGGTGGAAATGATGACCCTTCCAGGGGTAGCTGCTTGACCGCATCCGCGGCGACTGGCGTTGAGGTGCCGTCTGTGGGTACCACGCCTGTCGGCGTGTGCCGCTGCCAACCCGGGTTCGCAGGCGATGCATGCGAAGGGGCGTTCACCTCAACTGGGGTGTCGAGCAACACCGGCGGATCGGGCGTCAGCGGGACGTTGAAACCAGGTGAGTGGGCGTACGTAAGGTTCGAAGTCGACAGGGGGATCGCTGATTCGGGTATTACGATCCGGTTCTCGCACGACGGTGGGGGGCACCCCGTGCTGATGCTCTCACAAGGTGAGATTCCCAATTTATTAGACGCGCACTACGTGCTATCCACCACCGAGTACTTGGACCGCCGGGCGCAGTTTAAAATATCAAGCCGCGACCTCTCCGCGGATTTGTACTTCGTCGCCGTGTTCAACATGAACTACTACCGGGATGGCGATAGCAGTTATACTATCTCAATAGAGAGCACGTTCGTAGATGAATACAGTGTCACCTCCCCGGGGTTCATGACTGTCGTGTTGGTCGTGATAATGGGCATGTTCATCTGTATGGTACTGAGTGTGTGCCGCCGGTTTGTGCACCGCACCATGCGACGCCGAACGTTAAGAGACGTGCTTATGGGCCGAGAACCGCCGGAGGACTGGGGGGACTTTCCCATGGGCCAGCAGAGACGGGACCAAAGGCCAGTAGGGTGCTCCAGACCCGTAATCGACGCGATTCCGAAAATCGAGTTTGGCTCAGAGGAGTGGAACGCGCGAGGTAGAGGGGACAAGGAAGACGAAGCGTGCTCCGTGTGCATCGACTCGTTCGAACGCGGCGAAGTTTTGTGTTCCCTACTCACGTGCCAGCACGCGTTCCACAAGGACTGCATCGAGGGGTGGCTCGCGCAGAACACGACGTGCCCGAACTGCCGTGCGAGCTTGGTGCCTGTTGAAGGGGACGAGGGGGACGAGGAGAGCGGCCAGAGGAGGCCGAGTTGGCAAAACTCGAACTCGACGCAAACGAGAACAGAAGCGTCGCCGCCCGGCGCGGTGGATGACGCGCCCACCTCTGCGGACTTCAACGCGATCGCGGCGGATGCGAGGGAGGATGCGGAACGGGACAACGGGGCGCGAAGACTCGGGTTCAGCGGAAGAGACGGAGCGCCGGTGGTGGAGTCGAACGAACAAAGACCGGCGACGCTCACGCCAATCACGTCGAGACGGTGAGGATGATTTATTTTTTGAGACGTATGTATTGATATTATGTAGACCTTCAAAAGGCAACTTTAATGTATTCGATTTATTATATAACCATGTATATCCCTAAGCCTCCCCAAATCAGCGACTCCCCGCCCCCGCGCTGGCGAGCTCCGAGGGCATCGATCCGATCGTCCCCGCGGCCGCCGAGAGCGCGGCGTACTTCGCCTTTGCGGCGACCCTCTTCGCCTCCGTCTCCGGGTGTTCCGTCAACAACGACGGCACCACGTTCGGGTGGTAAAGCGACTGAATCAAGTGCTGCTGCAGCCCCCGCGACACTGAATTCACCAGGAAGTGCATCACCGCTTTCGGCACGGTGTCGGTTAAGATTCCCCTGGAAATAGAAAAGTAACTCCCTAATAAAATCCTCGTCACGAAAACTTGTAACATCTCTTCGTCCGTCTGCGGTTCGCTGGCTTGCAATTTACCAGGAGGCTCGCGTAACGTAACGACGCCGTCGTCGTGCGAGTATAGCGATGATTTATCCGTCTTCTTTGATTCCTTTGAGTCATCCAGGATAGCAACAGAGTTTGACTTATCGCCGAGCACTTTGCGCTTGGAGTCACCTGGGGACGTCAATTCATTCTCATCACCTCCAACGCCTCTTCGCTTCGCGACTTCCAGCTGCGCCAAGTGCAGCGCTTTGCTCCCTCCCACGAACTCGGGGTGCGAGGTGTTGATGTGCGCAAGCTGGCACTCCACTAGCGATGAAATCATCGTTTCCGCAGGTACGAGGCCCTCGTTGAGGAAATCGCGCGTCGCGTCCTCCACGCTTTGCGCCAATCGGGGGTACCGCTGAAGGTCCAAACTCGCAATGAGTTGCCGCGCGATTCTTGTTAATTCATCGTGCACCAGCCGCGCGCACTTCTGACAAGGATCCGACATCTTGCGAATCGCTTGCTTCACCAACATCTCGAAGGGTTCTTCCGGAAGTAACAGCACCGCTTTCGTGCCCGCGGAGTTTTGAATCGCGGTCCTGATATCTTCCTCGGACATGGCTTGCGTCGGGTCCAACGATTCCAACCCTTTGACGAAGATGTCCTGCAGCACGTAATGAATTCGCGCGCCGCCTTCAAGCGCGGTGGTGTTCAGGTCTTCGTTTTTTCCCGCGACGGCTTTCGTGAACGAAGCGGCGTACCCGTGGAGTTTTTCCAACACCATAGCGGCCTGGCTCGCGGGGTCATCGGGTCGCCCGTCGCCCAGCGATTGTAAATCCCGTTGCGCTTCGTTTCTTCTTGCGACGATTTTATCAGTCAGCATTGGAAGCAATTCGGAGATGTGCTCACCCAGAATTCGGCTCACCGTCCACCCTAACGCCTCCGTGCCACAAACATTAGCCACCTCCTGGTACGATGGGTGGTGACGGAAGAACTCCATCTCGGATGCCCGGGCTTCACGGATTGACCTTCGCTGCGTGATGTCTTGCTGACACCGGTTCACGACGCCGACGTACCCAAGCCGCAACGGCACGACTTCGCCTCGCAAATACGCACACGCATCCGTCCCCCGGTCCATGATGTCAAGCTTGGTGATGACGCCGATCGTTCGTTTGCCCTCTGGGTCCACTGCCCTACTTAACGTCAGTGCATCGGAATTAGCAAGATCGGAGTTACCAGGAGTCACGGCCAGGATCAAACAAGAATCTCTCTTGATATAAGAAAGAATCATGTTCCGGATTTGCTTCTCGATGTCGATTGGTTGGTCGCCAACGGGGACGCGGGTGATGCCAGGCAAGTCAACCAACGTCATAGTGAGCACGTGCGGGCTGCAAATTTTCAAACGAATCTGCTTCTCGCTCACGCCCTTGTTTGATCCCACGCCGCGGTCCGTTTCCAACTCGATCTCCTCACGGATGGCTTCGAAATCTGTGAAGTTCTCGCCGGGGCGGTGGAGGAACTCGCCCCACTCGGATGGGGCGCGTTCATGGTGGGACGTGCCGGGGTGGTACGGCGTGTGCACTAGCTGTAGCACTAGCGGGCGTCTTGTGCAGATGTCCGGCCCTCTTGGCAGGAAATCGCGCCCCACAAGCGCTTCCAGTACCGAAGATTTGCCGCTGCTCTGTGAACCCACGACCGCGATTTGGGGAAGCTCTAGTTCACCTCCCAGCGCATCAACACCAGCCTGTGAGAATATGTCCTGCAGCTTGTTGATTAAGGGCACCAGGCCATCGCCCAAGGTGTGCTGGTGGTGCGCGACCGGCATGGTAGAAGACCGGAGGGGGTGCGCGTCAGCAATGGGGAGACGTTACGAAAACGTTGGACAAAACAAGTTCCCCTCGCGTTTTTGCAAATGGCGTGATTTGTATGGTGTATTTTGTGAGTTATTACTCGAGAAAATGCTGAAAAATCGTGTATTTTCGGGGTCGAAATCGACGCCAACCCTCACCACTGCCCCCCAACCACAGAACTCCACGCACCATGGCTCTCATGGACACCGTCGGCAAGGTGGCTGGCAAGGTCGCCAAGTTCGCGGATGACTACAAGGTACGTCGTATGAGTAATTAGTCTCGTCCGATGGTCCGGAAGGAGTGCCGCATGGTACTGCAGATCGCCCACCCGCGTTTCCCAACCCTACTGCGATCTGCCTCTAACATCACTGACACGCTCGACCCTGTCATACCCTCCCTGTTCAAAACCCTATGCAGGATTACTTCCACTACGGCCTCATCCCCGCCATCATCGTTATCGGCATGACCACCACCCCCAGGCCCGGGCTCACCGCGTTACTCACCCCGGTGTAGGAGGGCAGATGAGGAAAATGAGCAGATGTGAGAAGATGTGCTGGTACGAATAAAAATTAGATTAGTAGATGCATGACGCAAGTGTTAAGTATAGATGCTTCCTATCAAAAAGAATGCGATGTCTTACAACCGTGGCCACGGTTAAACTCCAGAGTTTTACGGCCCGTTCCTCTCTCTGAGTTTCCGGTCAAACTCCTCTTCGTCGAATGCCGTCGCCGATTTCGCGGACGAGAAAACAGAGTCGTCCCCGGTGACAACTCGGCGCGTACTCGCCACTCGCTTCGCCGCGTCTAACTTTTTCTGCAAAAGCTTTCCCGGTCGCATCAACTGCTTCGACGCTTCCAATCTCAAAGCATTCCTTTCCTCAATCTGTGCGTTCTTTTTCTGAGTCATGAACCAGCGCGCAGCGGGGATGGCAAAGAAAGACACGGCGTACGCTTTCAGTCCTGGAAGCAAAGCCGTCACCGCCGCAACTAGCTCGGGTTTCCTCATCACGATACTCGGATCCGAGCAAAGCACCCCTAACGCAACGACGCCCACGAAATTGAACACCCCTAACGCAGCGGCCATTGTTTTTTGGGACTGCGTGGCTAGGGAAAAGGCAATCTCCTCCTCCTCCGCGGCGCCAGTGCTGAACCCGCGCATCTCCGCGGATTGAAGCACCGCATCCATGGTGGAAAATCCCCCGGCGGTGCTTTCCATCTGCTCAAACTTGTACACGATTTCGTTGGATTGCGGGTCGACTTCAGCGACGCCTCCGAAGCGGGTCAACGCGGGCAACACGAAAGACTCATCATCACTGCCTATATTCAACTCATCTCTGTCCAAAAATGGGGCGAGCTGCTCAGCGGTGAGGCTCCCGTTGTTCCTCTGAATAGCTAATCCAACCAGCGCCCAGCGTCGCCGTTCAAACTCGGCGTTCGGGTCCCCGTCCCCAAACACGAACGAAAAAACCGCTTCGAAGAAGTTCATATCTCGTGCGCCCTCTAACTGCGCTTTATAAGCTCTTCTCTCGTAGTAATACGGGTCCCAGTACCACAGAAAGTCAAAGGGGGAAAAGTACATGCGCGGTCCGAAAAACATGCCGCCGCCGCCTGAGCCTCGGCGGTCGTCCCTGTCATCGCTCCGGTTACTCAGCAGCGCGAAGATCGCGGCGTACACGATCGCGATAGAGGCGATTAACGTGGTGCCAAACCCGACTCTTAGGAGGTAGGATCCAACCTTCCCCACCGTCTCAAGGGCGGGTTCTATTTTTGAGATCCTCAAACTCTTTTGCCCAATCTTGCCGCGAATGTCTTTTCCAAACACGTACCGGATATCGCCCAGTTCCGAGACTTCTAAAGCGGCGCCCGTGTCCGCTGCGACCGCGGTCATCGCGCGTTCCGCGTCAGAAGTCTTGCAACCTGCGGCGGAGGCGACGTCTCCGACCGTTACCACTCCGCCCAAACTTTCGATCGCGTCCAGAACGTCATCGCGTAACTGTTTGGGTAAAAGCTCTGTCTCTACACGTCCACCAGGCGACGCGGTCTTTTCGATGACCTCGCCTAGGCCGGATAAAGCGGCATGAGGGGTGTGAAGGCTTCGACTAGTGCTTCGAGCACCTCCAGGTGCGGGTCTTTGAGTTAGTCCACGGACCTTTGAGATGTCGTTTCGAGACGACGTCGATCGAAGATGCAGCGGTGACGAATGTTTCGCGACGTGGCCCGCCACAGGTCTTACGGTCGTCCCGGCTCGGGACGTGACGATCCGGACGCGACACCGCGGCGCGGCCGTGAATCCGTGCGTGGACAAACTCGCCATCGTGGGGAGTGAGACGTGCGACGCGTTATGGAGACGTGGTCGAGCGACGGATCTAGACTGGCACCTTATACGTTGGCTTCGGTACCAATCTCGCGACAAATATCGCAAAAGAGTCCTCGTCATCTACTTTGTTGAAAGGGCGCCGGCCTTCGACAGAACGAGCCGCACTGGAACTTGCGTTCCCCGCGGTTTCGTTTCTCGGGTTCCTAACGCGGGCATGGGGTTAGCCAACCCCCTGCTCGCGGTGCCGCACCTTCTCGCGGCTGCTTTCTCGAAGCTCCGAGGCGGTGAAGATGAAGTTGGCGAAGCGCCGGAAAAAGCAACAACGACGAAAAGCGAAATGGCCGACGGGAGCTCTCTCGTGGACGCTCCAGAAGCGTACAGGGGCGAAGAGGTTGAGGCGGGGGTGCCGACGCCGGTTGAGACGTCCCCTGTGTCGCCAACGGGTGAAACATCCCCGAACCACAACACGGAGACTGGCCTACCCCGAATCGAAAGTGACACGCCCGGAAACGCACGCACGACGGGAGGCGAGACGCCTTGTTCCGCTGCCGTGCCGTGGGACTCGCTTCCCGATGCGTGCGTGCAACGCGTGTTTCTTCACGCCGGCTTCCGAGCTGCTCTAAACGCAGGTGCGACGTGCACGAGCTGGCAAAGGGTGCTGGACTCGAACCACTTCTGGAGACGGACGCACGAGGCGCATTTCGACCGAGGCGCCGAAGACGAAAAAAGCGGAGGTTACAACGAAAAGCAAATCGATTGGCGCTCAGCGTTCTCCGAAGCGACGCGCGCTTCGCGACGGTGGGCCACCGGTCGGTGCGTCGCGACGTCAACGCTCGTGGGGCACAATTCGGGTGTGATAGGCATCGCGACTGACCGGGACAGCACTTGCGTGGTGAGCGCCTCAAAAGACGGCTCAGTCGTCGTGTGGTGCGCCGCGAGCGGAGCAAAAATCAACGCCTGGAAAAATAATAAAAATAACTCGACGTTCGCGTTTTGCAAAAAGCAAAGCGTGTGCGTGGTGGGGGATACGGGTGGGAACGTAGCGGCGTACGACGTTATTCGGGGGATGAGGGTGTGGCGTAGTGAGAAATTTAACGATGAAGACGTATCGTCAACTGCGTGTTCGATCGGTACCGACGTCGTCGTCGTGGGCTTTGCGAACGGAGACGTGACTTCGTACGACCTGTGGAGTGGCGACAGTCAACACGAGTCTAAAATGTCCGGAGCGGTGACTTGCGTCACGATCGCCTCCAACAGTGCATCCATAGCCGCAGCGGCGGGCGTGGATGTCGCGGCGTGGGAAATGAAACACACAGCTCGATCGCAAAATCAAAATGCTCGGTGGCTCGTGGGGCACAACGAGTGCGTGCGCGTGATGCGATTCGTGACAGGTGCGGGTGGTGTGTCAGCCAGTGGCCTTCATAAGAGGAACTCTTCAATTTTGCTCACCGCGGGCGACGACGCGACGACTCGCGTGTGGGACGTCACAAGTGGCGAGCTGCTCCTCGAGTTGGAAGGGCCCCCTGGGACTACGGAAGCGGAACACGCCGGGCAGGTACCGGTGGAGTGGATGTACACGCCCCCGCCCGGGATAACCGCGCTTGACGTTTGGTGCGGTCTGGTCGTGGAAGGCAGGGCGGATGGCACGTTGCTGGTGTGGACGGGGGCGCTGGAGGATACGGAGAAGGAGAAGAAGAAGGATACGTCGGTTGAGATGCTCGATATCGTCACGGATGTGGCATCACCCGTTCGGCGTATCGCCCCGGCTACGTACCGCCGCTGGTGGGCGCACGACGACGCGGTCACGCAATTGGTGGTCGGCTCGGGCCGAGTCGTGTCCACCGGGAAAGACGGAGCGACGCACGTCTTGGCGCTCGGCGCGGAGACGTTGGCGTACGTGGCGAGGTGGGGATCGAACGCACACGGTGTATCCGGCAGCAATCAAAGCGCGTCTGACGGTAAGCCCTACGCAAATAGTCACGTGGTTTCATTTGCTCCGTTCAGCACAACAAGCACTACTCCGTCGCCGCCGCGCCGGCGGTCGAGTGAGTTTTTCGAGCACTTAGGACATGCCGGGTCGGCGAGCGTCACGGCGGCGGCGCGGGGTGTGGCGACTCGGGCGTGGCGCGGGGGCGAGTTTGCCGGCGCCGCGGCTGCTGCGGCGGCGAGGCGAACTGCGGAGAGTTGGAGCGACGAGTTCGCCAGCGCCGCGGCGGTGGGCACGGAGGCGTGGCGCGTGGCAGACCGTCTTTCCGGAGGCGTCGCGTCGAAATCTTATTCGGCGGCGGATAGAGCGTGGTGCGTGGGGGTAAGCGCTGGTGTGTCGTTATCATCAGCGGCGGCGAGCGCGGCGGGGAGCGCGGCTAGGGTCACTGCCACCGCCGCAGCTGAAACCGCTGAAACAATAGAACGAATAGCCAATGAAGTCGGAAGAAGCGCGCACTCCATGTCGCGCACGTGGAGCAATCAAAAAAGTAGTTTTACTTTTTGGCGTTTCGACGACGGCGAGGCGTTTTTCCCCGGGTTCGGGTTTGGTGGCGGCGCCCGAGGTTGGACGTTTCGGGAACACGGAGAGGTTGGTGTGTTTTGTGTGTCCGTTACCGGGCAGTTGCTCATCACTGGGGATGCGAATGGGAACATCGTCGTAAGGCACTTTGGGGGATGTGGTGCGATTGGCGCGGCGGCGTAGATTAGTTGAGATGATGTAAACAAATTTTTCGATTGCTGATTTGCAGAAACGTCGCCAGTTGGCACTCATTCTTCTTGGATAACGAAACCCACAACGCCACTCGAGGACGCGCACTGCATGATGGCGTCGCATGTCAGCCTGGCGCGTGTTGCGGGTCGGGTTGCCCCGCGTAATGGCGTAGCGCGACAACCTGCATGGTCCATCGCGGCCCATGCTTCGCACTCGTCGCGGGTCAGATCGGAACCGAACGAATCTTCCGGGACGGCACCTGCACCTATCCCCGAAACCAGTGCTGTTGATGTTCGCAGTGATGCTCCGAATTATGGCCCTCCCTCCACCGCCACGGCGACACGTCGAGGCGCACTCACCGCTGCGCTTGCGGCGTGTGTCTCGACTCCTAGTTTCAACGCGACCGCGTCGGAGTCAGTGTCCTCTGTCGATCCTCGATCGTACCGCCAGACGGTTCCGACATTGTTCGCGCCTCTGTATGGGAACGATTCAAGAGAAACTCGGTTGACCACCGTAGTACCCGACACCCTGTGGACACTTGAACAGAACCTAGCCCTGGGCCCGTTAGAAACCCCTCTGCGGTGTGTCGTGATTAAGCTCGAAGACGGGTCGCTGTGGGTCCACGCCCCATTAGCCCCGACGGAGGAGTTTTTCTCAATGATCGAAAGTCTCGGCGAAGTGAAACATTTAATCGTCCCCACATACGCCCTGGAGCACAAAATCTTCGCCAAGGACGCTTTAGCGCGGTGGCCTGAATCGAAACTCTGGGTCGCCCCCGGCCAGTTCTCGTTCCCGTTCGAGGTGAGCAATACGAAAGTGTTCGGAAGGGAGCCGGATGGCGTGCTCGGCGTGAACGGAGGCGACGGGAGAATGGAAATTGAAAATGAAAATTCTCCATCTTGGGTAAATGAAATCGGATGCGACGTCCTGCGCGCCGGCAAGTTCGACGTGCTTAACAAGAAAATAACCCTATACGAGGCAACCTTCCTACACAAACAAAGTAAAACCCTAATCGTCACGGACGCGGTGGCGTACATACCGAGTGAAATCCCTGCACTACAAACTCCGGAAAAGTTGTTGCTGGTTGGAAAATTCTCAACGGACGACCCGCAGCCTCCTGATATGTTCGAAAACCGGCTAAGAGGGTGGAAAAAGATGGCCCTTTTGGTGACTTACTTTTTCCCGGAACACGAGGAGCTTGTGAACCCAGGGTTGGTAGAGTGGAGTGAGGGGTGGGAAGACAACTTTGAGGCGTTGGCAGATCGGTTATTAGTCCCTCCGGTAGTCAGGGCAACGTTGTATAACCAAGACCCGGCGCGTGTCCAAACCTGGGTTGACCGCGTTTACGAAAGTTGGGACTTTGATAAGGTAATCCCGGCGCACTGGGCCGGACCGGTGGATACAACTCCTGAGATGTTCCGCAACGCGTTCCGGTTCTTGGAAGATAACAACTTGGACCCTTTTCCGCAAGGGGACATGGCCAGGGGGTTGAAGCCGATCGCGGACGGAGTCGTGAAGGGGAGGAGTCTGTGATTTGAATTTATTGTTTGCAGTACTATTGGCTGTCACGTATGTATTCCATCAATGGTCTCTTCTTACCTCGCACGTTACCCCCTTGTTCTCTCACTCTTCGTGCGTTTTTTCTTGTGCCTTGCCTCGATCCTTCTCATACGCCTCCGCCAGTGCGGCTTTTAACGACAGCCACTCTTTGTACGAAATGTGCCCGTCGCCATCGCGGTCCGCGGCTTCCACTAACTTGTCGACGTCCGTCGACGTCCCGAACGCTTTGATCAAATCATCGCGCTTCAGGTACCCGTCCCCGTTTCTGTCCAGCTCCACGAAGTTGGTGCGCTTCATGTCCTCCGCCCGTAGGGTTTGCTGCCACAGCGTCAACCCAGTCGGGTCGTCTTCGTCGACGGTGTCGTAAAACCCAGGAGCTGGCGCGGCGGCTTGGCTAGTCATACGCGGGTTACTCCCGGGGTCGAACGTGCCGCGCCACACAGCCGCGGCGCCTTTTTGTTTCTCTGGAAAGGTCTGTGCGGTTTCCGTGGATGAAGCACGTGTGCCTCTCGAGCGGCCGTATATGTCGACGCCCGCGCCTGTGACTATGCCTGCTATGAACACTGCGCTGACGGCGGAAACCGCTGCGAACGCGCCTGAGCGTCCGTGCGAACCAAGACCAGCGGAAGTGCTCGCCCCTCGGGTGAAGCGCCGCACCAAGGGCAACGTAGATTGTGTGAGGAAACGACCGGACATCGTGCGTAGCGAGGCGACGCGCGAGGAAGTGACACACAGCGGGGGTGGCAAGGCACGACAAGGGGCTCTCGGAAGAAACAAAACAGAAAAAGTGCGCAGAGGAGAAAAAGCATAATTTATTTTTATAAAAACGCTCCACTTGCTCCCACTCGACTGGGGAGTAGTGGTGATTGAAAGTGGACAGGGTACCCTTGAACGGTAAACGGCTTTCTTGAAAGGTAACTTTAATACGTACTCGTCCAAGGGTCATTCAACGTCCAAGTAATTAGACGGCGTCCGGCACTCCGGGGTACGCCGCGGTCGCGGGCTTCTCAAGCGCGAGACCGCCTCTTTCGCTTCGCATGGCGAGACCGCCTTGCCCGGTTTTGTACTCCTCCTCCTCGACCATCTCGTCCAGGTTGGTTAATTCCACGATTTCCTTAAGCGCCTTGACAGTGACCGATGACGAGGATGACAGGTTGAGGAACTCGCGCAACGAGATGGTGGACGTAGCCAGCTCATCCAGGCCCTTCTCCTTACCTTGTAACCGCAACTCCTCGCGGTCTTCGTCGCACGATCGCAAGATGTAAAGCGCCAGCGCGGCGATTTCGTTATCGGAAAGACTCATCACGCCGGTTTCGGCGTCGCCGGCTTCAGCGGCAGAGTTGAAGGTTTGCTTGAGCATTTCTTGGATTTCGTTCAAATCGAGCTGTCCTGAACCGTCGGCATCCTTCTTTTTGAAAAACTCAGAAGCCATCAACGCGTTGATCGCGTACCTGGCGCATTCACTTTCCAAGTCGACCTCCTCCTGGATGAAGGATTTGTACAACTTGGATTTGACGCCGAGGCCGTTCATGGCGACGAGGTCGACGACAGTTTTCGCAACCCCGAGGAACACCAAACCTGAAACGATGGTCTGGATGAACAGCTGGAAGTTGAACGCGGCGACGTTCCCGGTCGCGGAGACGTCGATGTTGATGCCGTACACGTACATGTCCTCCATGCCGCCCTGGGGTTGACCGTTGGCGTCGAAGGGTGAGTCCCAATCGGTGGTGTTGGTGCGGTACGAAATCTTCTGGCCTCTTGAGGTCCACGCCAGGGACGCGTCAACCTCCGCTATGGCGTAGATGTCGGGCGTTCCTAGCGCTGAGGTGCCACCCGTGATTTCGAGGTTGTGGTTGTAGTACTGAATCGCGATGGAGACTCTCAAGCCAGTGAGGCGCGGGCGGGGGAACACGTCGGCGGACGTGCCGACGCCGACCAAACCAGCCGCCGGCGTCACGCCGTTGGGCTGGTTGTCGTAGGTTTCGTCAAGATCGATGCCCGCGATTTCGAGAAGATCGGCGACTGATAGGGACAAATCGCTCCCTTTAATGGTCATGTAGTCGGTGTCGTCGCCCTTGCGTCTGACATACGTCTTGGGGTTGGTCGCCGCGTCAAAGTTTCCAGAAAGAGTCGAGTATCCGTGCAGAATTGCCATCTTGATTTTTTCGACCCCGACTGGAATAAGGTTGGTGTTCGTCTTGTACGTGCAGATGCCGTTGGCGTAGGAGAACCCGGTGGTGGAGCTCTTGGTGATACTGGCACCGACATCGGAACCCGGGGGATCCGAGCAGCTCGCCTCGTCCGCCGCGACTTCGCGGTAAAATTTCTTGTGATCAACGTGCGTCGCGATGAAGAGCGACCCGGATTGCGACTTCGTGATGAGCTCATCAGCGGTCATGTACGAACACAAAGGCGTGTTGTACGTGAACGAGTCGGAGTACTCGAACGAGTACTGGGACTGTTGGTGTCGGCGGGGAGGGGTAAGGAGGTCAGGAGGGTGAAACGCAATCTTTAAAAAAAAAGGCAACAACGCGAGAATCCTTGGTATCCGTCACGAAAGTGTGGAATCGTGTGACTGCGAATCGCGCCGTTCGATTGGGTACGTACCAGGTCGCCGCAGGGCGCGGTGATGTTCCCCGCGCTGGTTGACGCTTGGAAATCGGTGAAGTCGGCGTCGCCGTACGCGTACGAGCTCAGGACGCCGACGGGCACCTCAAGGGCGAGGAACGTCTTTCCCAGGATCAGGGATGCGACGATGCCCACTAAAACCGCGAGCTGGCAAAAGTAGAAAAACACCGCCAGCCTCCAATCTTTGATCCGCGTGAACTTGGAAGTGGTGTACGCCAAGCCGCGAACGATACGGCCGGCCGTAGCCTGCAGCGGGTTTTCCTCGTCGGACATGGCGACGAAAGAAGAAGGGAGAGGCGCGGTGGCGCGTCGGGGAATGATTGCAATGCGACATTTGTTAGCAACTGTTTTTTCTTGGCCAATGAAAGCGACGAATCGATCTTCGTTCGCATGACAAATTGTTGCGCAATTGTTGAAATAGCAAAGAAAGTGAGTGAAGAGTGGACACAGACTCCCGTCTGGTTGGTTTAAATAGTTCTCCCATATGCACAACGCACACGCCACCACCATCGCCGTCAAGGCAAGTTCGGCGCGTGTCTAAGTCTATCTAAAATACCAGCACCGCGTGAGTAGTTAGGGTTCCTAAACCCTAAACTATATTGTCTCATGTCAGATGCGTCTAGTCTCATCATTAGTATCTCATTCTGACAATGTTCTTTTTTTTTTCAATCCACCGAGCAAAGCAGCGCCACCCCCCTCAAGATCCACTTTGACGGGTGGTCCTCCGTCCTCAATTGAAACGTGGAGATGAAGTTCAGTCCTGTTCGCTTTTTAACCCGGTAGCACGGCGCTTCGAACGTGTTTTTGGTGACGTTGTCCTTGGCGAGTTTGCCGGTGACGTGCATCACCGGCAACGCCGCATACAATTTCTTGGGCTCTGAATCAATCATCTTGTTCGCCTTCCCGTCCCACCCGCACCCCTCTAGAAACAGCCCGTACACGTACACCCCTTCGTTCGGTTCATCTTTTAAGTTCTCGAAAGTCTTCGGGGGCGAGGTTACTTCGGATGTCATAACCACGTCGTCCAGCGCCCACTTATCCGCCGCGTGCTTCCGGTTCACCTCTTGTTTCATGGCGGTTAAAAAACCCTGCGGGTTGAAGAAACCGGTGAGCCAAAACGCTTTGGGCTTGCCCCGCTCGAGCCACTTCGTGAGCTGTGCGTACCGCTGAAGAAGGCCTTGGAACCAGTTCCCGATCGTTGAGCTTTCCCAGCTCTTGGAAAGCCACTTGCTCGGCACGTTGGCGTCGAACAGGGAATCCAATGCGTCTACCAAGTCACCGGATAACGCCACAGTGCCCGCCACGGCCAATCTTAAATTAGTCAATGTCGACCGACACAAATCGAGAATAATGTTCAGCCGGTCGATCTCTTGCCTCAGGTGCACGGTCAACGGCTGCGTAGGACCTCCTGGAAGCTTCCTGAGCTTCTCCTTCGTGGGCTCCGGTTCGAAAGTCTCGGGAACTTTAGAAAGTAAATCCTCCGCGATTTTGTCCACGATTTCAGCCGGGGATAGACCGTCACCTGATCCTCCGGTTTTCGGCATAGTCGACACCACGATTTCCACCAGCGATTTCACCTGTAACGTCCGGAACGTGAGATCCGCGTTCGAGTGAAGTCCGAAAATTTCCGGCGAGTCCTGTGACGGGAGATTTTCAATCGCATTTCTAAAGTTGTCGATGTTCTTGAAGTCCGGCACTTGGTACCCCGGGAACAAAACCAAATCTTTTTCTAAATTCTTCTGGTTGAAGTACCGGCCCGCGTACGTGTTCATGAGTAACTCGTCAAAGCCATCCGTGATCCTTCCTCCGTACTGAATACTGCTGACCATGTACGTCACAGTGGGCCACGTGGGTGACCCTAGCTTCTTGGCGTCCATCTCAGTCAAGTGGTTCTGCAGAAACTGCACGCACGCGGAGAGATCAGATTGGTTAAACTCGTACGGAACGTTCCAGCCGATCGGACCAAACTTTCGGCGCTCCTGCACTATGGAGTGCATGTAGCACATGACGAATAACAGTTGTCGCCACTCAAATATACCAACGGCATCTAACATATCTTGGCTCACCCAGTTGTAAGAGTTCCTCAAACCAGCCCGCATCCCAACCGGCGCTTCGTTCGTTATTTTGATGCTCATCTGCAGTAAACCGATTGGAAACTGGGGGTGAGGTTCCGCCGTGATCCACAGCCGGAAGTCATCGTGCAGGTTCTCTGCTTTTAGTAAGTACGTTTCTATTTCAGCCATGTAAGCGAGGCCTAAATGTGTATTCTGTAACAGAACCCACTGGCCAGTCTGCGTTGCAGTAGACATAAGCTTCCTGGCAATGACTTCTTGCCCCTGACCCATGGAAACCCCCATCGTGGTGATTTTCTTCTTCTTGGCCAGTTCCTCTATTAATTTCGTGGGATCAGCGCCCGGGGATAGGAGACATATTAAGGGTACGTACGGCGTGCTCTCGCCCCACGTCATTTCCATATTCAAAGGCACGCTTTCCGTAAACCTGTTTCCTAACGCGGCGCCTATGTAGGTTTGCGCGGCGACCATTGTGCGGTCCTCTCGCAAAGCTTTCACTATGCACATTCTTTCAAAAGTAGTGACTCTGTCTTCAAAATCCGGAACCCTGTGTTCCTCCGGCGCTTCTTTGTCGTACCAGCTGCGCCACAGCTTTTCGTTGACATTAATGGAATCGATGATGTCCGAGAAGCTTGAGTGTTGACTCAGCGCCACGATATCCAGCCAGCACTTGTCCGGGATCCACTCCTTGGGTTTCTTCTTGACGGACTTGATGTCCAGCGATCCTCCACCCTTCAAAAACACGTTTACCAAATCTAACGACAGCTCCTTCGCTGAAACCAAAATCTTGTTCGTCAGCATCAGCGCGAAGGTTAACTTGTGCCTCTCGAACAGCCCTCTTTGAATGTATAAATAAATGGAGTACGTCATGTGCTCAATTATGTTTTTGATTCGCTTGGCAGGCATCGCGGCCTTTTCCGCGTCGTCAATCGCAAGAGAGTATAACGCGTTGAACTGCCCCAAACTCGTCTGGTACATCACGTTGCACGTCGCGAACTCGGCGATTAGGAAGTAAATCAGAGTCGCACGGTGTGCCACCGGTCGGTACTCCTCG
>MDSY01008924.1_pt1 | contig 22893 bp, 13 predicted proteins | sample 811131 | NCBI WGS metagenome assembly MDSY01 (sample SAMN05326643, study PRJNA326480) | marine metagenome | isolation source: seawater | place: Atlantic Ocean: South West | collected 2010 | reverse complement strand
TCGCCGTCGCGGTCGTCGCACTCGACACGATTTGCATTTTCTTCCGCCGGGGGGCTTCGTCGTCGAACATCGCCATGAACTTCTCACCCGCGCGCTCCAGCGCCGCCAGCGAGGCGCCATCGCCCGCGGCGGCCTCGGCGCGCATCGCGGAGCAGGCGGAACGAAAAGGCGACGAGGAGAGTGCGTGAACCTCTCAACATACCTCCGTTTCTACGCGGTGCCGGAAAATCGCTGGCTGGCCGATACCAAAACTTTGGCACGTGTTGAATTAATTCCGAGTCGTTGCCCTCCCGCCGGTCATTAGCCGTGTACATGGCCCACACGCACGGCTACGCTCGTCTTGATGAGACCCTCGACGCGGAGTCGGCGTACGATCCGCACACCACGCCTGTCGGTGATGCCAACGCGGCTGTAGCCCAGGGTGTTCCCGTGGAGCTCAACACCCAGGCTGCTTTCTCGGTTGGGCGGCCTCCCATGGCAAAGGTCGCGGGCGCGCAGTCCACGGTGGCCATGGCGTTCGCGGTCCCGGCAGACCAGTACGGCCTTGGCGAATACGGCTTGAACCCCGATTTACCCGACGCGGTGGAGGCGTGGAACGGGTTGCGAGGCGTGATGACCGGGTACATGGCCGCTTCCGTCGTGATGTTGTTCTTTTCAATCTGGGTGTTCCCCATTTCGCTGCCGCTGGCAATCTTGGGCATAATAGCCTCTTCAATGCACCTGTTCGAGAAGTGCCGCGGCCGCGGGAGCATCGTGGGTGCGGCAATCACGATCAAAGTTTTATCTGCCGTAGTGGCGATGATGTCACTGTCACTCGCGGTGATTTGGATCCTCATAGCGTGCTCCGTCGCGGTTGGCGAAGTCATCGCGGTGTTCACGGTCCTCACCCTGATCTACGCCTCGTTCGGAGCCCTGTCACTGCACGTGTTCAACCGCGTGAAGTACGTCAACGCATTAATGCACCCCGTCGCGACGGGGATGGTGCAGATGTAAGGGGAAAGGAAGTAGACACTTGCAAGATCATATAGCAAGTAGTATGAATTGTACATTGAAGAATATCTACAAAAACAAATCTAATTCACTTTCGGTTTCCCTTTTTTCGAACCGAAAATCGAATTCACTCCCCGCCACGACCCACTTTTGATTCTTCTTTCCGTGACCTTCCTCTTTCCTAAATACGCGGACACGAGTAGACACGGCGCGACAACGTGCGCAGCTGTAATACGTACATTCCCGCGACACCCACCTTTGTCTTGATTATTTTCAGCCACGAAGCGGGTCACCGATTGTAAAAATAATTTCGCGGCTTCGTCCCCTGCCTCGGCTTTCCGCACGGCGTTTTCAAAATCCAAGTTTTTCAAAAAACCAACCGACACAGAAAAGGCGTCGATAACGGAGTGGTATAAAGCGGATAAGTGATGTGAACTGTGTTGTGCGTCATGTTCCTCCATGTCAAGGCTGTTTAATAGCTCGATGGCTTCTTTGACTCTTTCTGCGGCGGCGTCCACCGCGGACAAGACGTACTCCCTATGCGCAACGTCCACGTGCGTCTGGACAATCACTGGCACCTCGCCAGTTTTGGAAAACGCGTGGCTCCCAACGGACCAGAACGACGAATCAAAGTCGGTATTGGACGTGCCGGTCTCGCCTCCATCGCTGTGACCACGCACCCCAGCTACGAGCTCGGCGAACGCGGCGATCGCGGCGGCCGTCGGGTCCCGCAAATCGCGTCGAGCGAAACGCGGCGGGTTTGGGTTTGTTTCCGTTTCCACATTGCTCTCGTCGCCGTCGTGGCATTCACAATTCAAATCAACCCACGCCCTCGTGTTGCTCTGCGTGACAACCACCATGTTTCCCGCCGCCACGGCTCTTCGATCGAAATCGATGAGCAAAGGCGAGTTGGAAGTTCCGCTGTCTGGAAATGACCCGTGTTCAGCGCCGATCACGAACACAGGAATATCGAAAACATCCGTATTTTTTCGGTTCTCATTACGGGACAAAGCTACGCGCAACTCTTGGCTGTCGATCCAACGCACAGGTAGCACACCGTGTTCATTGTCATCAGTGTGAGAACCGTCGGTCATTCCCGACCTCATCGCTGACGCGACCGCCACCTCCAACGCGGGATCGTCCTTCAAATTTACCACGCGCTCCGTGAATGACACGGTTTGGTGTGACATTGCCAGTGACTTTATTTCTTTTTTGAAAGCCTCGCAGTCAAAACCGATACCAGCAGGACCATGACCATTATACCCGAAACTACTCCCCTCCGCATGACCAAGCCCTAGCGTGTACACGGTGACGTGCCACTTCTTCCGAAATCGGTGGGGGTTGAGGTTGCTTGAAAGGTTGTCGAAAGCCACGGAAGTCTTCGGCGCCGCTGCGAAGGCAACGTACGAAGAGAGCAACATTTTGATTTTTTCGTCAGAAGCATCACCACCTAAACTCGTGAGATCAACGAAAGAAGCCCTGTGATCGCCGACATATCTACCCGTAAGGCACTCCGAATTGTGGTCATCACCGTCAGGCGGCTTCACGTGTGACACCGCGTCTGCGGCGCGATCGCCGAGCCCGTTTAACGCAACCTCCGCGGCGGTGAATCCCTCCAACGCGATGAGCAATTTCCTTCGGTCATGTCCACCGCGCTTGCCTGTCAAAGTGTCCAGCGCCAGCTGTTCTAGTGACGAGTAAGGTGAGGTGTCACGATCACGTTGTACTTTGTATAAATAAGCCATAGTTTCCGTACTCCACTTGTCTTGTAACTGTTCCCGTCTTATAACAGACATATCAGCTTCTTCAACGTGAAAAACATTGCCAGACAAATGCGAATTTTCGGGAATATCAGATTCGTCAATCTCCCCGACGCCGCGCTGAAGCCGCCGCGCTTCGCGAAGCAGTGCTTGTGCGTTTTGCCGTAGAATCATGATTTCCTTGCCGCTGAACCCGTTCCGGTACCCTCGTGCAATTTTAAGTTTTGGATTCAAAACAACCAGCGCGTTTGTGTTTTTCAATCTGAGCGACGCGATTAGCGAATCCACGATTTTGGCAATCGCGTTCGCGTCGACGTGGAACTTATGTGAACTATCACTTCCCTGCACATCCCCCTCACCCTTCCCTGGATCGATTGGTCTAGCGAACGTGTGAATGGCTTTTTCAAACACCGCGAGCACGTTCGGGATTGTGGAAGTGAATTCCGTCGTGACGTTGAACCGGATTATTGAAGTCGTAGCAAAGGTTTCAGTCTTGGCAAAGTCTTGCAAAAGTGTTTTTTCTCCATCGAACCCGACGAACACGACGTGGACGGGTACGGGGACGTGCACGGACGTTATCCTGTGCACATCAAGCGCTGATGCTAGTGTGGTGTCGTCACCACCCAATTCGTGCGAAAACGATGGCGCACCGCGGGACCAGGCACCAGAACCACGCACGACGTTCTCAGCCCCCGCGTTGAAAAACGAAGGCAAGTCCCTGAGTCGATCTCCCGATTTGACGCTTCCCCTGTCCGCGTCGCCCTCCACGGCGACGAGAAGAAGCGGAAAAATCACGAGACACGCGAAACACGTAGACCCCGAGGCGAGCCGCGCGACAACTCGCCCGGCAGCCATCGTGCCGGACCACCAGGTGGGTGGCGCCAGTAGTGTTGAGGAGAGGAGATCGCAACGATTGAAACGTTTTTTGGAAACTCATGAGCTCGTCGTAAAAAAGGTCGATTCGGCGGAGGCGGCTCATTATAACCTGCCGCGTGGTGGTTCCCTCCACTCGCTTCGCTTGTTCTCGTCCCGCTCCCGCTCGCCTAGTCTGCGCGATGTCCCCACCCGAGAAGGCGGTGGAGACCGGCGCGCGTTCCGTGGCGCACAAGCCCTTGCCCCCGCCGAGCACCACCGATGGCATCACGCAGATTCTTTTCTACCAGTACGTGGAGCCTGTGTGGAGTGCGAGGCGGCAGAAACAGGTGCTTGCGGAGTTCCACCGCCTCGCCGCGGAGCACGGCGTAACAGGTCGCGGGCGGATCGCACTTGAAGGCGTGAACTGCACGCTAACCGCCCCCGCATGGGGCGCGCGGCGTTTCTGCCAAGGCCTTAGGGATTTCGACCCGAATCTATTCAACGCCACGGATTTCAAGCTCACCGACGGCGTCGATGCTAGCACGACGTTCAAAGCCTTCACGTTGAAGAGCACGCTTGAGCTCGTGGCGTACGGGTTGGGAGGTGAAAGAGCACCTCTGTTGAAGCAAAACACAGCCAAACACTTGGAAGCAGATCAATACCACAAAATGTTGGGTGAAAGCGACACCGTGGTTATCGATGTGCGCAACTTTTACGAAACCAACATAGGGCGCATCGAACCGCCGAAGGGCGGCGCTGCGTTTCTGGACCCGAAGATGCGAAACAGCCGGGAGTTCCCTAAATGGCTCAACGCCCCGGAAACCAAGGAAAAACTGAAAGGCAAGAAAGTGATGATGTACTGCACCGGCGGTATTCGGTGTGAGCGCGCTTCAGCTTTGCTTTCCCAAATGGAACGCGCGACGGATGACGTCCAAACGCAAGGCATTTACCACGTAAGAGGCGGTATCGATCGGTATTTAAAAACGTTCCCGGAAGGCGGGTACTGGAAAGGGCGGAACTACCTGTTCGATTTGCGAGGCGAGCAGAAAGCGGAGGACAAGGATGAACGAGTTGTTGAGAAGGAAACCGGGTCGGTGTGCTGCGTGTGTAAGTTCCCGTTTGCCCTGTACAAAGGCAAGCACGCGTGTAGCGACAAGGCGTGTAAAGTCCCGGTGATTGTGTGTGACGGGTGCCGGCGACGCGCGGACGGGGAGCTAAAAAACACGCTGAAGTGTCCCCTGTGCGAGCAAAATATCCACTTAAGGGACTTGCCGCTGCCCGATCTCGTCGGGCAAAAAAGAAAACTGGCGCTGGACGGGAACCGCGAACGCACCAGTGGGGCGGGGGGCAGCGCCGAGAACCGATCGTCCAAAAAAACGAAAAAGCAATTGGAAAAGGCGCGGTGGGTGCACGTGTCTCGGTTGCCTCTCGCGGTCACCGCGGCTGACGTCCGATTAGCACTAGGGGGCATCGACACCACCACGAAGGGCGCGCCCACGTCTGTGCCTGAAGAGAGAGGGGGGAACAGCGTGGAGTGGATCGCCGACCAGACCACTGGGTTTTTCTACGGCGCGTGTTACGTGGAGTTCAAGAAGGAAGAGCACGCGGTAGAGTGCGTGGAGCGGTGCCAGGACGCGCCGCCGAAGGTGGGGAAGAAAAGCCTGCGCGTGAACTACGCTCCAGCGCGCGCGAAGGACTCGGCACGGCGCGGGCGAACGGGGGAGAGGCCGCCCGTGCAAGTGTGATAATGTAGTATAGTAATTTCCCGTAGTATTTGTACTGGGAAGGGGTATTCCGAAAAATAATAATGAATCAATCACCGCTACCAGTACATCGGCCGCAAAAACGCGTGTGCGTTGATGACTGCGGTTTCCGTTATGTTACTCTCCTTGACATCGAGGTACGTTACGTTCGCCGGAATATTCCGCACCGCCCATTTCAGCACCCCGCGCGTCGCCGGTCCCCACAGCGTCACAGTCCGAATGTAATTGCCCCCTAGCGGTGGTACGTCGGGTTTCAAAAAATCATCAAGCATCGCGGGATCCACGGGCCACCCGTTTTCCGTAACTACCGGCTTTGCGGGTTTTCGGGGAGACCGTTTCATGGGCGACCGCGGCGGGGTTTCGATTTTTTTGTCGGTTTCTGCGTTCGCGGACGCGTGAATAATCTTGTCGACGTCCGCCAGGTTCAGCAAGTCCAGCATTTCGTGTTGGACCGTTCTGCTTGATGCGAACAGGTGTGCGGCGGACACGGCGAACGTGACGTGATTCCGCACTCCACGCACCAGGTTCGACATGCTTTCGATTTGCAGTGCGGTGTACCCCAGGAACGGCGTCCCGGTGTGCGTCCAGCCCAGGCTCAAGGTAGCGCTCGGGCAGTGTTTCTGGCACCGCTTGATGAACGCTTCGCCCGGAATCGGAATCCTGCCGCCCGGCCCTTTGACGACATCCGCGTTGAGCCACACGGGCATCCTTCGCGTCGCTTCGTGCGCGCCTTCGTACGTAAGGGGGTGGCACCCAACCTGCGCGTCCTCCAGCACCCTCAGCACCGGGAGCACGGCGTTTTCATCTTTGAAGTCAAGTTTCAACCCGACACGGCGCCCTCCCTTCACCGCGAGGAACACTCGTTTGAAGAACATGTCGAACGTGAGGTCGCTGTCCGTGCAAGGAGGGTGGCACATGATCACGTCGCGCGCGGTGACCATGGAGACGCCCGCACTCGCCCCGGCGCGTTTCCACCGCGACGCCGCGCTTGACTGAGCCTTCGACGGGCGCACCAACAAATCAGCCTCTATCATGTGGCATCCTTCAACCGCCAGCGCGGCGGCGAGGGACTCGCAACTGTTCACTGCGTGCGCCCACGTCACGTTCCGCGGCTCCATGCATCCGAAATGCGAGCCGAGGTTGTGCGCCATGAACGCCTTCAGCCCCGGAGGCCGGGCCAGGGACCCGAGGCAGACAAGTGATCACGCGAGTGTCGGAATCAGCGCGTTTGGTGTTTGTGAAACAGAAACAAACTCGAGCAGAACTGCGCAGCACGCCGCAGTCTCCGGAACAGCTCGAAATTTTTGTGACTTCCATTCCAACCTTCGCAACTACTTTTGTCTAGACTCTGCCCGCGCGGACGTGCTTCATTCCACGACGCACACGCCTTTAACGCGTGAAGCTACCTACGACCCCGACCCGAAACCGTTCCACGCCCGCGCGGCGAACGTCTCGCGCTAAAGTCAGTCTGGTACGAATGTCCGTCCCGAAAACCAAAAATGTCGAATTCTGGGATTCGACGTCACACGACTCTCTTTCGGTCAGCGGCCTACACCAGTTTTCTGACAACTCCCGCCCCTATTTGTATAAGTGTCTGGCGGCGACGACGCTCTCGTCTCCGCGCGTTTTGACGCTTCCTCGGCAGCTCCAACGCGTGATCCAGCCAAGGCGCCGCGCAGACCGTCATGTCGGGATCTGCTGGAACTCGGGATGTGTTTTTTGTGGTGTTCCTTGCGTTTCACGCGACGCCCTGCGTGGCTGGTACCGCAAATACGTGCGCGCCGCGTGGGGATTGTTGCACGAACTCGATGCGTTAGATGGAATTCTACTCACAGCCGTGGTGTGAAGCCGTTTGCGTCTTCAGCGAAACCGCTGAGGTCGCCACAGGCGGAACGGTTTCTTTCGGCACGAAAACAGACGGGACGATAGGTACGCGTGGAACAAACGATTGTTGACGCACACGCGCGGCGATGTGTACGACTGCGGCGCGAAGCTGGACCCGGCCAGACATCAAGGCACATTACAACCCGGTCTGTACCTCGTGGAAGTGGTGACGCCGGGACGGTACGCGAACTCGTTCTCGTCGCGCGTCGCGCGGGTGGACAACACGAATTTCGCACACGAAGTCCTTGAAACCGTCGCGGCGAGCACCGCCGGGTACTCGCACATCACCGACGGGGACTCAAACATGTTTGTGTACGTACCGTTCACGGAACTTGTGGTTGACGAAGTGACCGCGATAAGACTAGAGCAGTGGAACCGCGTCGCGAACGCGGGAGGTTTCGGAGTGATCAACGCCATGGACGTCGGCGTCGAGTACGTCGTGGGCGCGCAGCTACGGGTTGAGAAAGTAGGCTAGAGGTACGGTATACTCTTTTCACAAAACCAACACGTTCAACTCTCTATGTCTAGTTGCACCTTGCACTGCACCTCTACGTCCCACTGTTTCGTGTTCTCGCATCTCGTGACCACGACCCCGGGCATGACTGTTTTTCCGTCTCCGCGTGCGCCGCGCAGACGCGCAAACGCTTCGGCACGGATCGGCGGCGAACGCGAATTTGCAAAAAAAGAAGACCCGTCCGCGCCGACCGCGACTCCCCACCCCGGTTTGCCGTCGTCGCCCGGCGCTTTCGTCGCGCATACCCCCCAGTCGTGGAAATTATCACTCGAAGCGTGTGAACACCAAGAACCGATCAATTTACTCTCACCGACCGCCACGAGACCTTGCGCGCTTATAATCGCGTCGGCGGCGGAAAGCGAACGCGCCGATCGAATCACCTCCGCTGCGTTTCCCGACAAAACGCCGTTTGAAACGCTTGTCGACACCGCGATGGACACCGCAGCACGTGTGCCAGGTCTGCACGTCACTTGAAGCAACGCTCTTGGGGAGTGCTCGGAGCCCATCTCAGAATAGTCCCCGGAACCCTCCCCCCGGAAAATCCCGCCCGCGAAGCCGGCGAATCCGTCGTTTAAATCTTTGGAAAAGCAAAGCGCGGGGCCTTTGCACGCGGAAAGCGCCGACGCGCCTTTCGCGCCCAAACCAGTGAGGCTCGCGCCTTTGCTCGTCGGGTTGAGCGTAGCCGCGGCGTCGTGGCCTTCTCCGCCGAGAAATGTGACTTTTGCCCAAGCGTCACGTCCGAGGCGCACACGGTACGACAGCTTGTCCAGTTGAGCGCTGATTGGCGTGCGCTTGTTTGAAGAATGTGATGTCTCTGCTTGTCTTCCGGCGGGAACCGCGGCGAGTCGCATCACCAACGCATCTCCGTTCGCGAACGGTGTTTCCACGGTGGTTTGTGCGGTTAGGGTGTTGGTTTTGTTGGTATCAATGTTCGCATCAGCCCGAAACGGTGCAAACGTGGTCACCTCCACCCGCGTCGCCACGCGCACGCGGTCACCCTCGCGACTCGCCCTGTCCGTCGCCAAGCTTCCTTCCAAATCTCGCAGCCGGTCGCGCACGGTGGTGATCTCCGCGAACGCGTCTCGTGTCAGCCGGCGCAACGTTTCGACATCGCCGAGGCGAGCTGGGGAATCGCCGTCCAGTCCGCGCGACGACATCGTTAAACCCCCAGGGCGCACGGTGCGTTGCGCAGTGCCGGCAGTGACGAACATTCCTTAACTTCGCGACGAAAATCAGCACTGTTAACGAAGGATATCTTGACTTTATACATCAGGACGCGCCCGGCTTCCCTGTCCTGGCACTTCGCGCTTCACCGCACGAATATCGCGTCATGTCGGTGTGTGTGTTTGCGAACGTGCGTGTGGCGTGCGAACGGGTTGTGCCGAGCCGATGGCCTTCCGCGAGGTCAGGGGACTCAACACGAGCTGGATCGAATCGATCCGCCGTGCGATCGGCGGTCGGGCGGATTGTTACCGAAACCGACACGGCTGCAGTGCGTGCGAAACCCAACACACACGAGTCACGGACGTTCACAAAACGGCATGGGTTACTCACCACCATAAGCGGCGTGTTAACGTTAAACGCCCAAACCCAAAGCGCCTGCGCCAACCCGTTCGAGGACTTCCAGCAATCGCAGCTCGCGTCCAAGTCGAAAATCTTCATCGGGCCGGTGGCGCTGACGTACGAGAGGTTGGTGGCGCTGCAGAAAACAGAAAACGAAATGGACGTCGACACGCTGGCTGAATCGCTAGGCGCAGCGACGCTCGATTGCTTGAACCCCCGAGGACCGCTAGCCGCGTACGCAAACGTGCGGGACGTGTGCACGCTGAAGATTCTGGTCAAGAGCGCTACGCGCGGGCCGGCGGCGGTGCACGCGAGTGATTCGGCCGAATTTATAAACGTCACCAACGCGCTCGAGCAGTTGGATACCTCGTACGACGCACTCGCGTCCATGCTTACGAGTGGCGCAGACGGGCGCGCGAAAGACGCGGCGTTCGAGACGTGCTTCGTGAACCTCAAAACGTTCGCCAACGCGCTGCTTGAGTGCTTTCCCCTCGACGACGAAGCGAAGGGCGAGACGAAAAACGTGTTTCCAGATTTGTTCAAGTGAGAAAATCAAAAATGTTTTATCGGCGATATTGATTGGCGATTGAAACGACGCACGCACTTGGTCAAGGGGTCCGGAACCTTCGTGCGCGCGACATTTCCAGTGGTGGGTATAGCTGTGCACGATGGAACATGGGAGTAGGGCGTACGCGTGGACAGAACGGGGAGCAGCGCGGGTGCGTAGGCAACGCGCTTCCGTTTTAATAGAAACTCTTAAAAATCAAGCTCGCGCTCAAAATATGACAAAATTTGCACAACTCACCGGTTCTTGCGTGGCACAAGTCTTGCACTGCGCGGCGGCGTAGCACGATGGGCGCTCCACCCGCAGAGCCCTCCGCTTCAATCGCGACGGGTGGTTCTTGTGGAACGGACGGGTCGAACGGTGCCGCATCCGGGACGTGTCACGTGTGCGGCGGATCCCTGAAGCGCGGGTACCCGCAGCACGCGCGGCAGTGTTCCACATGCCGGACGCGATTCCACAGCACTGACTGCGGGAAACGACGATCGAGCGCGGGGTACTTGAATAAGTACGACCAGTGTCCCAAGGTACGGACACAGAGACGGAGATGCCGACAATGCCAATCAGGCACCCAAGAATTTTACAATATTGGGTTCCAACAATGATACTAATTGGGTCATAATCAAGGAATTCACAGGCAAAGATTCAACCGCTAGTGGGAGACAGCACACGCTTGATGCTACTTCAGCGTACAGGTATGTAGCCATAGTAGTGACACGTATTCACGGTACAGATGACTACTGGATGTGCGTCATAGGCGAACTCGAACATTTCGGCAGCCCCGAAGTGGTGGTGGAAAGAAAGCAAGCGTTTGGCGCGTTTCCCATGAGCATGCGCGAAGTTATGGACGCCAACGGGAAGTCACTTTTCGTGGGTGCGAACACCACGCGTCGTGTGTACGACGAGCAGTGGCTGGCGAATCTTGGGGACACGGAGTTGGTGGACGCGTCGAATTTTGAGAACATCCCGCCCAGACTGTGGCGCCCGTTCGGGTTGAGCAACGGGTGCGAGTGGACGCTTTCGAACGCGGATGACCGCAAGCCGCAGCTACACGGTATGATTTTTCCCACCGATGCGACCCGAACGAGTACCGATGGAGGTTTTCTGGACCCGAGACCCACCGAGGGTATGCGCCACGCGCATGCGGTGGATGATCCGCCGGTAAGCGCGCACCGCGGGTTTGCCCTCACCGCGCCGCCCAGCGCGAAGGCGGCGATTGACGCTTTGTTGTCAGAGCCCGTTGATTTCCCAGGCGCGTTCACGCCACACGCGTCGAGTCTTTGGTTTGGCGCGCGCACGGAACCGAACTCGGTACGAGGCATGACCCTTGGTACGGCGTCCGCGAAGACCCTCGAGCGACGATACGCGCACGTCCAGCTGACTCGTGAAAACGCGTGCGTTCTGATGGTGAACGTTGTGATGGAGCAAAACGTGTGCTACCGCACGCCGAGTAGGTTGAAAGATCGTTTCTCGCCTCTCGCGTCGGGGGTTCCGCGCCTCGGGAACCTTGACTCTTCCACGGCGTGGAAGCAATACGGCGATTTTCCCGAGGACAGCATGGACGCATCTGACGTTCTCGCGGACGTGCCGTACACGCTGACGCACGATTTAGTCGCGGATGGACTTCCGGACACGTCCAACTCGTATGCGGGCGGGAGCGTCGTCGCGCAGCTCGTGGCAGACGCCGTGCTCGCGGCGTATAAGAGAGGCTCGCGTTCCGCGAATGTCCACGCTGACGTCGCGGTCGTTCTCACGCATCACGTGCTTCATGAAATCCGCATGGGTGCGTTCACTCGCGGTGATGCGAGTCTCGTTCCCAGAGACCCAGACGAGACGTTCTTCGCCGTGAACATGTCGGGTTTGGAACTTAAGAGCTTTCTGGAATCTGGCATGCACGCCGACGACGCCGGGGGGTTTCCGTTCTCCGCTGAAGTTCGATGGGAGTACGACGACGAAGCGAGCGAAGCGGGAAGTAACTTCCAGGTTTTAGCCGCAGGCTCGGATCGCGCGTGGGTACCTCTTCAAGACGCGGATGTGTTCACTGTGGTGGTTCCCGAGACTGTGGCGAATGATGCGTTTGCGAATGATGCAGGTTTCAACATCGTTCCGTTTTCCTCGTACCCGAAAACGCCGGCGCCGGACGGCGACTTCAAAACCCTCCTCGCGGAGCACGCCTTCGCGCTCGGGGTGTTGACCGAGACGTCGCTGGCGGCGCGATTGACGCGCACGATTTCGACAAGTCTGATGAATCGCACGTGAAAATCAACGTCACGGATGGCACAGATGCGACGTTGATTGAGTACGCGTCGTACGACGACTGCATTTTTTCTCGAAATGGCAATACAATTGCGACGGGGGTCGCCGGGGAATCCGTCGCGTCGCAATGCGCGGACGCCGATTTCGACCACGTACGCATCGTGGCGATTGACATACCGCCAGGGTCCATGGACTCTATCACCAAAATCGTGACCGCGGAGTGGACCAACGTGGAACACGCAACATCGTCGTGTCCCAGCGGCGCCACGACGAACGACCACGCCGCGGCGATGTTTAGGTTTTACGAAGCCGCGAGCGAAACCCCCGAGTATTCCTTCGGCGGCGGCGCGCCGCAAAGCGGTTCTACCGTTGGTGCCGGCACAGGAGCAAACTTCGAAAGCTGATGTCGACCGAAAGCTCGAAACGCTCTCTGTTTTTTTCAGTGGCTCCACCAGCAGCGTGAACAACAAATACAACGGCACGTACTTGGAAGCCTCAGTCGTGTGTCCCGCGTGGGAGAGGTACGCTCTTTGCGACGCCAGCGCCGAAGCCAGCGGTTGTTGCGACGGGGCCGGCGGGTGCGAGGAGGTTGGTGGTGATTGCGTCCCGACAAACGACGGCGGTTTGGAGTACTATCAGATGGGTGATCTGATTTAACGCATGGAGGGTACCTTTGCGTGCGATGGTTATTCCGATCACACTGCGTGTGAGTTGGATACAAATTGCGTTTCGTTACTTGGGGGCTTAGCATGCATGGTTTCCCCCGCCGCCGGCGACGCCGCGCTCGTAACAGCCGACGCCACCGAAATCGTGAAGGCTATGTACTAGCAGCGAAGTGTGCAAGTCACGATGCTAGTCACGTGCACGGCATTTACCGTTGAATCGGAGTGCGATGCAGATTTAGGGTGTGGATGGTTTCCAGCGGACGAATCTCCCACTGGTTCTGCTTTTTGTTATATTGCAAACTTCCTCAAAGCTTACTCGGATGGCGCGTACGTCGCGGAGCAGGCGTGTTCCGATTACGGTGAAGACGGAGGATCTGGGATTGGTAATTTCTCGACACTCAAGACGATTATTCAGAATATGTCTGGCGGTGATTCAAACGACACGGGCGGCTCGGAGGTGGCGATGACTGGAGCAACTACAAATGGATACACCGCGAGTGTGAGTAACGAAGAACATTCAGATCGCGGGGCATGGAAACTGTTTAACAAGGCACATTCGGAACACGATGGATGGAGATCGGCTCCGCGGGGTCATTACGACTCTGATGGAGTTTACGTCGGATCCGCAAATTTAGGTTCAGATTCTGGAGGCACCGCGTTTGCCGACGCCGATAAAGGTGAGTGGATTCAATTAGAATTACCTCGTAAACTCAAACTTGGTTCGTTTACTTTGCAACCCAGATACTCCACAGGGTGGGGTATTCCAGAATACATAAAGAATGGAAAGGTTTGGGGTTCTAACGATGGAACCTCGTGGAGCGTAATACACGAGATATCAGGCACCAGCGCCGGTAGCGACGACGCGATTACGACGTACGAAGTGAATCACGACGCCGCGTATACATTCATCGCGCTGGTTATCACTGACACAAGTGGTGGAACAATAACTGGCTTGAGTGAATGGGAACTTTTTGGAACCCCTGATTTCTTTCCGCCGCCGCCGCCGCCCCCCCCGCAATACGTCTGCATCCCCGCGCATGTCGACCCCGACCCCGCGGAAGCTTCGCCTTGTTACCACGTGTTTGGCACGACGGCGCAAAACGCGGCGACGCGAAACAGCACGCGGCGTTTCTTTTGCGACGCCTCGCGCGGTTTGACGCAAGTCACATGGTTCGGTGACACGAACCCCACGTGTTTGATACCCGTCCCTCCTGATGCACTCGTATACGGCGCGCACAGAATCAATCGGCGAGGCGATTTAGGTTCCTGCGACGACGCGTCTGAAGACGAGTTGCGACGCGGGCGTGCGTTTCCGAAAATCGAGGGCAGTTGCGGCGGGTTTGACTTGGCCGGATTCTACGCGCGAACCGACGGAAGGGTCGGGCCGTTCGCGTCGCGGTATAAGTACCGAGTACCGGTACCGCAGCGCCAGGAAAGCAAGCCGTGGGGGTGTGACACGGAAGGGTGTGAAAGGGCGAGAGACCTGGGGTACGCTATTTAGGAAACTGTGCATACCTTATGATGTGAATATTGAAATTCGCAAATTCGCTTATTTTTATCTGAAATTCGTGTTGTTTGTTGTTTGCGCTTCGCGCGTCACGTTTCCAACCTGCGTCACTTTGACCATGGCACCGCCGCTGACCGTGGTGGTGGGCGACAAGGGAAATCGCGAGTGGAAGCCCGCCGAGTACGAGGACGACACGACGTACAGTCATCTCGTGGAGATCGCCAAGACAGGCAGAGCGAGATGCCGCAGGTGCGTTCGCGCGCGACGAACACTTCCGAGACAGATCTCGTTTCGTTTTCTGTATCACAAGATCTCATCGCCGCTGCTGACCCTCGCCGCTCCTGTTCTTCCCGCGTATCGATCCGTAGGTGTAGCGAGCTCATCGCGAAATCCACGGTCCGCGTGGGCGTCCCTATTAAGTGGCGTGGAGGCGAGTACGGCTGGATCTCGTCGTGGCAGCACCCGACGTGTCTGCGCGTGCCCGACGTGTCTCGCGCGGATCTCGCCACGCAGATTCACGGCCTGAACGACCTGTCCGTGTCCGACCGAGCGTCTTTGTTGGACGAGCTGTTGAGCAAAAACGCGGTGCAGCTGGATACGATCGACCCGAACGACCCGTCGTTCAGCAAACGCGACGAAACCACCCCTCCCGCTCGTTTACCGACCCCGAAAGCTTTAACCCGACCGCTCCTTTCGTTTCAACAAGAAGGTTTGGCGTGGATGGTGAGTAACGAAGCCGGCGTGGTGAAGGGCGGGATTCTCGCGGATGAGATGGGGATGGGCAAGACCATTCAAACCATCGCGATGTTGCTTCACCAGAAAGGCGTGCAAACGCAAGAGGTCCTGGCGCGTGCTAATAAAGGGAAAGCCAATTCCAGGCAGGAGAGTCGAGGCGCGCCGACGCTGGTCGTCGTGCCCACCTCAGCGCTCGTGCAGTGGGAAGACGAGATTCGAGACTGCGTGGTTCCCGGGTCACTGGATGTGGTGGTGTACTACTCCGACCGCAAAAATATCGACGCCGCTGCACTCAACGACGCGGATGTCGTGCTCACGACGTACCCGGTGGTGGAGGGAGAGTGGCGCAAATGCGTGAACCGCGCGATGGTGCAGTGCCGGTGGTGCGCGAAGAAGCTTCTTCCGCGCAGCCTGGTCACGCACCAGAAGTACTTCTGCGGCCCGGACGCGGTGCGCACCGCGAAGCTTGCGAAGCGAGAGAAAAAACAAGACGCGGCGAACGAAAAGGCGATGCGCACGTTGCGGATCAAGAAAGGAGACGCGGCTGACGTTGTGGATGTCGCGGAGGCGAACGGGACAGACGGGAAGGGCACTGAAAAAAAAAGGAAAGCGCTCCCCACGCCTGGAAACTTTTATCGCGAGTTGATGACCAAGGCGGGAAGGCCGGCGATGTCCATGTACGACGGCGCGATCAAGGCTCGACGAAACCCGGGTGGTGGCGCGACTGGGACGCAGAAAGAATCCCAAAAAGAACCTAAAGACGAGGACGGCATAAATTCCGATTCCTATTCCGACGGTATTGAAATCGTGGGCGAGACGCCGGCCGCGAAAAGCACGGCGGACGCGGCGGATGACGAAAGGCTTCGCGTCGTCATGCAGGTTTCCCTGCGCGAGGCTGAGACGCGAAACGCGGCCAATGCGGGTTCCGCGAAACGCGCGACACGAGGGAGGGGTGCGCAACCTGCTGGTACCTCGTCGAAGGGAAAGGGAGTGGCGACGGCGAAAAATCCACCGGCGCGGTGCGCGCGCGGGAAGCCCAGCGCGCCGAAGAAACAAAAAAAAAACGATTCTGACGACGAAGACGAATGGCTTCCTGGCAATGACGGCGATTCCACCCAGAACGACGTGGACGCGCAACTCGCGTTTGCGCTTGCTATGGAAGACGCGGAGCGGGATTTGGTTAAGCTCGAGCCCGCTGCCGCGAAAAGCAAACAAGGCACGCTGTGTCTCCCCGTCGGTTCGAGTTTCGATTCTGCGAAAATCCACCAGCTCGTCTCCAACCCGGTTGACCTGTCAGATTCCCTCCTGCACAGCATCGAGTGGGGCAGGATCGTGCTGGACGAGGCGCACAAAATCAAGGCCAGGACGACGAACACGGCGAAGTGCATTTACGACTTGAGGAGTGACAAGAAGTGGTGCCTCAGCGGGACGCCGTTACAGAACCGAGTCGGCGAGCTGTACTCGTTAGTTCGGTTCTTGCGCATGGACCCGCACGCGTATTACTTCTGCAAGGTCAAGGGCTGCGAGTGTAAATCGCTGAGCTGGAACTTCGGCCCGGAGCAAAGGGCGTGTTCCGAGTGCGGGCACGCTGGGCCGCGGCACTACTCGCACTTCAACCAAACTGTGATCAACCCCATTAACCGCTACGGGTACGTGGGCGACGGGCGCAAGGGTTTCGAATCCTTGAGGGACGACATTCTGAAACCCGCGCAGTTGCGGCGCACGAAAGCGGAGCGGTCTGGCGACGTGAAGCTGCCGTCGTTGACCATCAACATCGAGAAGACGCGTATGGACGAAGTTGAGAAGGATTTCTACGAATCGCTGTACATGTTGACGCGCGCGAAGTTCGACGGGTACGTCGCAAAGGGCTCCGTGCTACACAACTACGCGCACATCTTCGAGCTCCTTTCGCGGTTGCGGCAAACATGTGACCACCCGTATTTGGTGGTGCATTCCAAGTCCGGAACCACGCGGGTCGCGGGTGAAGACGCGGAGGCCAAGGCGGAGACGCGCATGACAAGTGAAAAAACAACGGGAAAAAGACGCAGAACGGAAGAGACTCCAACACCCGTCAATCCTATACCGACGCCGCTGGCGGACGAAACCTTCCAGCCAACAGCGGGCGCCGCTGATGCCAAGTTTTACTGCGGCATGTGCGCGGACGAGGTGGATGTGGACGACGCCGCGTTAACGGCGTGCAAACACGTATTTCACCGCGAGTGCATCACGCAGTATGCAAGCAGCGCGCCGGCGGGCGGAAAAGTCACGTGTCCCGCATGCAGAGTTAACCTCACCGTGGACCTGCAGCCGGGCGATTTAAGCGCGGCGAAACGAATCTCGGCCGCCGACGTGACCGCGAAGAAGAAACAAAAAAACGATTTGATTCCCTCGAAATCAATCCTATCCCGAATCGACCTGAGCAAGTACACCAGCTCCACGAAAGTAGAGGCGCTGATGGGTGGTTTGCGGTCCATGCGCGACGAGGATTTACGCAACGCGAAAGGTGACGCGAACAAAAACGAAATGAGCGACGCCAAAACCCCGAAACCCCAAATCCTTCCGAACAAGGCTATCGTTTTCTCGCAGTACACCTCCATGATTGAGATCGTGGAGTGGCGTTTGCGGAAAGAAGGTTTCACGATCGCCAAGCTGCTGGGGTCGATGCCTGTTTCGCAGAGAGCGGCGAACCTGCGGGCGTTTCGCGAAGACCCGGCGGTGACCATAATTCTGATGTCGCTCAAGTCCGGCGGCGAGGGTTTGAATCTTCAAACCGCCAACAGGGTATTCGTCCTGGAGCCGTGGTGGAACCCCGCGGTGGAGATGCAGGCGGTGATGCGCGCGCACAGAATCGGGCAGCAAAGACCAGTCGTCGCCACGCGGTTCTGCACCAAAGACACGATTGAGGAGCGGATGTTCGAGCTGCAGGAAAAGAAAAGACTCGTCTTCGAGGGGTGCATGGACGGGAACCAAGCCGCGCTCGCGCAGCTCACGGAGGAAGACTTGCAGTTCCTGTTCAAACGGTAGGCGAGAGGGAGGGGGCGGGTGAAGACGGGGAAGGAGTACTCGAGACGAGACGAGAAGACATCCAGATGTAATGGATTCTCCTTTAGAAAGCTTTTTTGCACAATTTTTGAGTTGTGACTTCTCCATCATTCTTCGAGTAGCAAGACTTGCTCGCGCATAAGTGTCGAACAAAAAACGTCAATGGTTTATAACTCAAAAAACACGCGAAGGTCAACCCGAGGGTGTTGATTTTTTGACGATTCCTGTTGTTGGTGTATTCTTCATAACATATGACATCATGAGTCATTTTTTCACGCAGCTGATCGACTTAAAACTTCGCTTCTGTTGGTTTCACTTTTTCAGTTTCAAAACTCTTTGATCGATTTTCATCGGTCGTGCGTGTGAAAATACCGCAGTTAGCGTGATTCTGGAGTGGGGTTGGGGCGCGTTACACCGCAGCACAGCGCACGACGCGGTGGCTTGGACCTCTAACGCGAGGGCTTACACTTCGGAACTTCGATCCGAACGCGGGGGCTCTTCGCGGGTTCAAGTGCGCGTCGGAAAAGCGCACGGGCTGCGCCTCACGGCTGGGCCGGTGGGAGTAGCAGGGCGTACGACTGCTTAGTGCGGCGAGAGGAGCGTCGATTTTCGGCAGGGCGGGGGTAACCGAGCGTATCGGTGTCCCCCCCGTCCCGCCACGGTCGAACGCAGGCGACGCGAGACTTGTGGGTTAATTTCGTCGCGGTAGAAAATAAAGCGGAAGATGTGCGTAGGGTTAAAGCCAAGACACGGCTCGACCCCCTTTGCGATTTGTCGAACGCGATCGATGCGTGCTTAGCAACTCCCGAAACATCGTGGTTTTTCTCGGGGCGTGCGACGTCTTACGCTCGTCGCCTTTCGGGCTGTACATGCCGCACTGCTTTCTAGTCCCCCAAAACGCACGTCAACCGCACATTTCTGACCATCCCCCCTCTCTTTCCAAATGCAGGCTTCGCGGCGCTCGCGACGCGTCGGGTTTGGCACGCGTGCCGATCGACTTAGACGTGTTGGGTGAGGAAGACGGCAGGGGCGTGCCTGCTGGTACGTCTGTTGGGCACCGAAGCGACCAACGCAGAGGGTTCGGCAACGCGATTCTGAACGACCCGGACGGGGACTCGGATGACGACGCCCTGGACTTGGAGCAGAAACGGGCGGTGGATGATGACCTGAACGCGATCACGGCGGATTTGCGGAAACAGCTTCGAGATAAAAAAAAACGAGGCGCCGGGTACGTCAACTTGTTTCAGTACCTGTTTTTCTGCATGTTCTACTTCGTCGTGGTGTTCATGCAAGCGGACGTGTACAACGCGTACTCCGTGGTGAGTTCCGTGCGACGAGCGGTGGTGCCCCTGGACGGAGACGGGTACCCGGTGAGCGCCATGGCGAACCCGACTGAGATTCTGGACTGGCTCGTGGACACGGCGTTTCCGGTGTGGACGGATGAGATTTGCGGCGACGGAGTGTGCAACGAGCCGTTCGAGTTTCCCGCGTACGGCAGGTTCGGGTGCCGATCGGACTGCGGGTCAAACACCAACCTGACCACCATGCTGCTTCAGGTGCGGGCGGATTTTCGCGACGACTTGTACGCCCCGCGCGCGCTGATGAGCGCCGCGTCGTGGAACCTGTGCAAACGCGACGAAGCCGCGAAGAAAGCGGGGTTCCCCGACGTGTGCTGGTGGGAAGACGACAGAATGTTTAACAAAATCGTGGAGAACCACCTGGAGACAGTGAACGTGCCGCCCGACGAGCTGTGGTTCGTATCCGTCAAAGGTGACTACATGGGTCGCGTCGCGGGGAACATTTTCATCGCGGAAAACAACTCCCTGCCCTGGGTGGGAACCGTTCCGGAGTGGAAAGCATGCGCGCGGAACGTGGTGAGCTCGCGACGCGAGGTCGCCACGAACAACGCGCGCAGGATGCTCCTGGACGTGGAGAAGCACGAGGCGGCGACGTGGGGCGGCGCGGAGGCGGGGGCGCGAAAAGCGCGCGGCGCGAGGGAGAGCTTCGACGCGGTTAAAAACCGCGTGCTGTCGCATAAACGACACGCGGTGCCCGGGGAAACTGTGGAAACCCTGGTCAAGGCGGACGGTTCGAGTGGCAGGAGGAAGCTACAGGTCGGCCCCGCGCGCGACGCCGCGGAGAGCGCATTCGACTGGATGGACCAAAAAGTCGACGACTTTGTGGACTTTTGGAACAGCCGCGAATCTGTGCCTGCGCCGGCGCCGGCGTCGCCTGTTTTGTTGAAGGCGTCTCCGACGAAGGCCATGGCGCGGCCAGCGACTTTGACGCCGAAGGCGGTTGGACGTCCCGAGCGCCGCGCGCTTCTCGGCGACCAACCAGGCGGGTACGCCGATTCGACGCCGAGCACGTTTTCAAAGAATGACCGCGCGTTGGTTTTTAAAGGCGACACTCGTTACGAAATCGGCGGCCCCGACGCGGCGACTGCGTTCGCGCCCCTTGCGGCGTTGACTTTTGATGCGTGGGTGTACCCCGAGGGTACTTCCGACGGCGGCGAAATGCTCGCGTCGTACGGTGCCGATTTCGAAGGGTGGGGCGTGATGTTGATGTGCAAAACGCCAGGGATGCCGGGGTGCTGCGCGTCTGGCTCGCACGTCGATGGCTCGATCGGTTTCTTCGCGGGAGGCGCTAATTGCTTGGACTTTGCGTCGTCCAATGCCGCGGTGCCGCGAAGCGTGTGGAGCCACGTGGTCGTGACGGCGACTCCCGGCGAAGGCGCCTTCGGCAACGAGACGCTCGTCGCGTTTTACATCAACGGCGTGTCTTCCGGCCATACGCCGACGTCGTTTGATATTGCTGTCGCCGTAAACGCACCTAAACTCGGCCTCGGCGGTGTCGCCGGGTGCACCGATGAAACCTGCGTTTCGTTCCACGGCTTGATGGACACGGTTCGAGTGTCTAACACGTCACTCTCGGCCAGCTTCGTGCCCGTCGCCATGGACGGCCCGACGCACTTCACTTTCTCGTTCGCGACGGATGTTTTGGCTGAGTTTACGTTCGACGCCGGGCCGATGTCTTCCCTGGGCGAGCTCGAAGTGGTCGGGATTCCGGATCACGAGTACGAGGCTGTGTTTTCCTCTGAAAATGCCAAAGACTTTGGAGACGCGGCGCCATTTTCCGCGTCACTTTTCCTGAACGCCAGCGCGCCGGGGTGGGTGCGCACCGCCGGCGGCGCGGCGGAGGGTCTGAACCCCGATTTCTTCACATTTGAAGCCTGGATTTACCCGGATGCGAACACCTCACCGACGTCCACGATTGCGATGCTGGGCGATTTCGGCTGGGGTTTGGTGTTGACGTGCTACGGCCCCGAAGACTGGTGCTGCGACGTGAACATCACCGACTGGGACGCCGTCCCGCGAAAACACGTCTTGGCGTTCGCCACGGACACGACGTGCGATTTGTTCCCTCGGTCAAACGTCACGGTGGTGTTGGATACGTGGACGCACGTCGCAGTGACTGTGGATTCCGTGAATCAAGAAGTTGCGTTTTACGTCGACGGCAAACCCGCCGGCGGCGGTTCCGGCGAAAACGCCGCGGCTGGCGACGGCGGCGGCGGCCCGCTCGTGTTTGGCACGAATTTCGAGTGCGTGAATTCCTCGGCGCTGGTCTCCAACTCTACCGTGTGCGCTGCGTTCACCGGGCACATCGACAACATCCGCATGTGGAGCAAGCCCCTTAAGGCTTGGGAAGTGGAAATTTACTATGATCGCCACCTGCACGCCGCAGACCCGACTATGGAGTTTTTAGTTTCGAACTACTCCTTCGACGCGACGTTTGCGGATACGCACGCACGGGTGCACGACTTGCTGGGTTTCGAAGAGTTTCCGTTTGACATGACAAACTCGAAATCGCTTGAAGACGCGCTTTTCGAGGTTGCGGAACCCGCGGCGTTGCGATTCGCGGCGGACACGACAGCCACCGTGCCGCTCACGGACGTCACCGAGTTTGCTCCCGAGTCGCTGACGTTTGAAGCCTGGATCAAGCCTGACGAGGACAGCGCGCACTTTGGTGGGTTCCTCGCGTCTCTCGGCCACGCCGGGTGGCGCGTGGCGATGATGTGCAACGCGAATGCGACGTCCCCGCTAGATAAGGTTGGTTGTTGTATAGATGGCGCGCATGTGGAGCACTCCATCGGGTTTTTCGGCAACGACGACGACCCGTGTACTGCGGCGGCGTCGTCCACGATCGCCGTGGTGAAAGGCAAATGGACGCACGTCGCGGTTGTCGTAACGCAGCCGGGTGGTGGGTTTAAAAACGCCCCGCGAAGCGTGGAGTACTCAGTGTGTTTCGTGATCAACGGCGAAAGCGCCGGGTGTTCCACGAAGAGCACGCATGGCGTGTCGAGTGGTTTACCCGCGGACGCAAACGTCACGGCGTTGCGCGAGAGCGACGCGCTCGGAGTGCTTTCCGGACATTTCCAGCTGGGCGGGTACAAAGGGAAGAGCGGATCGTGCGGAAACGACGACGCGTGTTCTCTCATGGCGTTCCGTGGGCTGATGGACAACGTCCGCGTGTGGTCCGCGCCGCTGGACCACGCCACGGTTGCTTCGTACAAACAGGCGGAGATTGATCATGATCACCCGTATTTATCGACGCTCATAGCGAACTACTCGTTGTCGGTTGGTAAGTTCCACGGTTTGATCAACGAGGGCGCGATTAGCGACTCGCGCGCGGGTGTTTGGGACGTGTACGACGGCACCGTCGTGAACGGCGCGTACGACAGGAACGAAGACGTGACGCTCGCGTCGCAACCGGTGATCGTCCCCGCGCCCGAGGGCG
>MDSY01149987.1_pt1 | contig 22906 bp, 25 predicted proteins | sample 811131 | NCBI WGS metagenome assembly MDSY01 (sample SAMN05326643, study PRJNA326480) | marine metagenome | isolation source: seawater | place: Atlantic Ocean: South West | collected 2010 | reverse complement strand
TAAATAAATAATCTGTATTAGGAGATATTTCATTTTTTTTAATTTCTTTATAAATGATTTCTGTTTTAGATGTCACTTTTTCTATAATGTCTTTATTTTTAAAAATAGATATATTAAAATCAACATTTTCAGTCAATAAATAAATACAATGATACATTAAATCTTTTCTTTTACGTTTAGTATTGTTATTATATCTAATGCAATATAATTCTAATATATTTTGAATTATTTTGTGACATATTGATTGTTTTTTTGATATATTAATTATAATATCCCATAATATCCAAACCGGGTCCAATTGATCTTTTTCAGATACAGGAATATGACTTCTTCTGCATGCAAATAATTGTTTCTTATTTTTTTTACACGTTTTATCGTAATCTAATATCCAATCTATCCAAAAAATAATAGGTATTGTTTCTTTTACTTCAATTAGTTGATAACAAAATTCATTTAAAGCAATAAATAATTCTTTAGGGTCTTCTTTTTCAAAATAAGGTTTAATATAAAATACATTTGGAGCTTTTAATTCATCTGACAACATATGAAGGTTAAATTCAGATATTTTAGGTTTTATAATTTGCATAATTGGTTTCTTAGATGATAAACACATTGTACAACAAATTTCACAAAATAATTTACGAATTTCTACATTATTTCTGAGCTCTAATTCATTGTCAATATATCCATTTTTTAATATATCTCTAAAATTCTGGTATCTCATGTTAATGTAAAGTGGTAATTTAGGATTTGCTAAATGAATATGTTTACTCATTATTAGTAGTATAGTTTCCCAAGCATCAATTAGCTGTCCTGAACAAATAAATTCACTTATCCAATAACAAGATTCTTCTATTTTATGATTGTATATACTTTTTACTAATTCTTTTTTAACATCTGATTTCTTATAATTTGAAAATGTACCATTTTTGAATTGTTTGATTGTTCGCACGTCATTTATATCTATAGACATTTACTTATAAATACAAATAAGTAAAAAAAAAATAAGATTATTATACAAGAATGAAAATATTTAAAAATATATGGACTAAATCTTCAAATTTATTTAAAGTTATAGTGTTTTTACTTATTATTTATATACTAATGAATTTTCTTCCTAGAAAAGAAGGATTTAATAATGGCTCATTAGATTTAACCTATAAAACATATACAGGTGATAATGTATATGATAAATTTTATGTAAGTGTTTATGACCAAGTATTACATAATAATAATCGTATGTTATTTGAAACAAAGGCTGTTACAAAGTATAATCTATCTAAACATGGTAAATTATTGGATATTGGTAGTGGCACAGGGCATTTTATTAATTTATTAAAAAAAAATATAAATTGTATTGGTGTGGATAACTCCTATTTTATGGTGAAAAGAGCTAAATATAATTATCCAGAAAATGTTTATATTCAACAAAATATACTAGATAGTATGATGTTTATACCTAATCAATTTACTCATATTACTTGCTTATATTTCACAATTTACTATATAAAAGATAAGCAACTTTTTTTTGAAAACTGCAATAAATGGCTTGTACCTAAAGGATATTTATTTATTCATTTGGTGGATAAAAATAATTTTACCTTAGATATATACGAAGATACATTTGATATACAACATTATAAATATAATATGCAATATGTTCCTAAAAATGAAAAAATATCTTTATTCAAAGAAACATTTAAATCTAAAAATAATGATGATATTCGTAAAAACGTTCATACTTTATATATGAATAGTCAAAAACAAGTTTTGAGTTATGCTAAAAAGGCAAAATTTGATTTAGTAGAAGTAATAGATATGAAAAAATGCGATTTTAAATATCATTATTTATATGTATTGCAAAAAAACAACTAAAGAAAAGTATGTAAAAAATGTATGAATAAAATTATTTATATATTTTTTACTATTTTAATCGTCTTATATGTGTTTTTAATATTGTATATAAAACTGAGTCATCCATTTTGGTTTAAACAACCTGTAAATCATTTATATGCATTTTATAATCTTTTTAGGTCAGGGGTAATACGTAAAAATCTCCCTTGTAATAATAAATATTGTAATCATATAAATGTCATTACAAATGAATATGTTAAAACAGATGAGGATATAATAAATCAAATGGTAATATTGATACAAAAACATTATTTGGTAAATAAAGACGTGGTTTATAAACCTACAAAAGATACTATAATCAATTATTTAATAAATCATAACCAATCTTGTTATATTACAACATATCAAATAAGTAAAAAATATATGGAAGCAAAAGAAATCAAAACTAAAAATGAAGTGCTGGGAGTAATTACAGGGCGCCCACTATCATTTAATGCATTTCATAAAAATATATTTTTAAATATGTACTATGTAGATTTCTTATGTGTTGACACTAAACATCGTGGTAAAAATATAGCACCTTCCTTAATTCAGACACATGAATATAATGCTCGTAGAAAAAATGAAAAAATTCAAGTTTCTTTTTTTAAAAGGGAAAGTGAAATTACATTTATTAAACCTTTTGTTCAATTTTCTTGTACCATGTTTAAAAATGATTTTCCAGTTGTTGAATTACATAACAAATATAAATATGTTGTTATTTCTAAAGATAATTTTGATTTATATGTACATTTTATGAATAATATTGTAAATAGTATTTATTACTATATTACATGCGATTATACTAATTTGTTAACATTAATAAATAGTAAACAAATTATTATATATGCAGTTATGATAGACAATACAATTATACACATGTATTTTTTTAAAAATGGAGATTATTATTACAATAATGAATTAGCTATAGAATGTTTCAGTTCTATATCTGGAAGTAATAAAATAGAATTTAATCAAAATTTTTTAAATGTATTGCATCTACTTCCATATAAATATTTATATTTAGAGCATATAAGCTATAATGAAATTTTGTATAACAATTTAAAATCATATGATAATTTAGAATTTATTACTAAATCTTCCTATTATTTTTACAATTATATTCATAAAACAGTTTCTTCTAAAGATGTTTTAATTGTTATCTAACATATTTACCTATTCTTGCAAAAGAATCTAATACATAAATTATAAATATTCCTAAAAAGGAATACAAAATTAGTTCTTCACCTTTATTCTTTGTTTTTCCTTCATAAGATTCTTCAAATAAGTGAATAATCTTATCTAATTTATCTAATATTTGTGCTTGATCACCTGGATAAGTATATTTTTGTTCTTTTTGTTCGGTTTCATATGCTTGCATTAAGGGCATATGGGGCACTTCTAATTGATTATACTGATATTCTGAAACGTGATTATCATTTTTAATAGGTTTTTCAGGGTCTTTAGGGGCTACAAAATCTGCAAAGCCTTCTGTTTTTATTTCGGAATTATTATGAATATTTCGAATTGCATTTTTCATATTTAATAATTTATTAGTATTAAAGGGCTCTTTTTTTAATTTATTTATTTTTTTTGCTTCTATATTATTATTGTCTATAGTTGATGCACATAATGCTAATGGAATACTCATTCTTATAAAAAAGTAAGAAATTTTTTTTAATATAAACTCAATATATAATGAATATGTCTATAATTATATTATTATTATTAATTTTAATATATTATTTTCCAAAGCAAGTCAGTGAATTATACTCTTATACATTAGGAAAAATTTTAATTTATATTACATTGCTTATGATAGCCTATAAAAATAATATAGAAGGGACATTATTGTTAATTATATTTATATTAATCATTCATAATATTGAAATTAAAAAAAGATCGTATTTGAATAACCAAGTTCCTCTTATCAAAACAAGTACTACTTTAATTGATTTAGAACAAAATTTAAAACCAATGGATTCTAAAATATAATATAAATAATTTATATATGTATAAAATAATAATAGCGTTACTATTAATACTTTTAATATTGTGGAATGCATATACTAAATCCAAAAAAGAGGGATTTAGAATACTTCCAAATATTTCTATTCCTAAAGTTCCTAGACTTAAAATAAATAGTAAAATAAATACAGTTATGAATAAAGCTAATAGAGCAAGGCGTCGTAAAAAAAAATTCTTTAACAAAAGAAACGATGCATATGATTAAAAAATATATATCGTAATATATATATGCCAAATAAATCTAATAAAAATAGCAAAGATGTAGGAAAATCATCAAATAAAGGTTTTTTTGCAAAAGCTATGGAAACAATAAATAATAGTAAATTTTTTGCTGGATTAGTAATGTTGATGATTAATATTGGTTCGAAATATATTACGATAGAGTTAAGTAAAACTCAAGAAGCTTATTTAAAATATACTTTAGCTCGTCAATTATTAATATTTTCGTTAATATGGATGGGTACCAGAGATATAGTTATATCATTAGTATTAACTGCCGTATTTATTGTGTTGGCAAATTATTTATTTAATGAAAATAGTCGTTTTTGTATTTTACCAAAGAAATTTAGAGAATTTAAGGATATATTAGATACTAATGGAGATGGAAAAATAAGTGAAAAAGAAATTAAAAATGCAATAGATATATTATCTAAGGCAAAAAAATCTAAAAATCATAAGAATAAAGTAGAGATGTTAAGTTTAATGAAAGAAAAATATATATAAATACTAAGAGATATGAGCAAAATAAATATTAGTGTACATAAAATAGTTAGTATTTATTCACTGAAAAAAAAAATAAAAAATAAAATACCACAAAAATTTTTAAATGAAATTGATTTTGGTGTATTATGTAATAGTGCAAAACATAAAGATACATTATTTATATATTTAGATACAACTGAAGAGAATTCCATTGGCATTGTAAAAGACGATGAATTGAATAAAATGTATTCAATATTAAGAAAAAACAATGATAAAAATACAATTGGAATAAGTGTATATGGTATGAAAAATGACTATGGTGATAATACAAAAACGGTTACAGAAAAATTTAATAAAGATATGGACAAATTGAAAAATAAAATACAAAGGGGCTATAAAACTTCAAATGGAGATTCAATATACTTTAAAAATATATATATTTATGTTTTACCTCAAAAGGAAAAAGAAGCTAATGCCCAAGGCAAAAAAATACAACTTGATTTTACTATATTTAATAAGCAAACTTTTACATTTCCAAAAATGAAACATGCAAATACTATGACAAAAAATAAAGAAGATATATCTGATTTATTTAATATTCTAGGTGATACATATGCAAATAATCAAAAAACAATTCAAACTACATTTAAAGATGTAATTTACGAAATCAAAGTAACTAATTTTGATTCAAGAAATATAATATATCCAAAATATTTTGAAAAAAAAATGACTATTAATGATTTAGAAAGACATTATAATGAAACATTTACAAAAGAAGACAAGGAAACCCGTAATAAATTTTTACAATTATTTGATACATATATCATAGAAAAGGAAACCGCAATACAAAAAATTGAAAAGGATTTATTAAAATATTTCAAAAAAATTATTATAAATATTAAAGAATATCAAATTGATAAAGAAGATATTGATGATGACACAACACCATTATTAGATCCCAAAAAAACAAAGTATAATATAAACGATAAAGTACATATATCTTATGATACATCAATTATTAAAAAAGATCTTATAAACAAATTAAGACCAAAAAATTATTCTATATTATTAAAATATAACGATTCTACTACAATAAATGGCCAGATTATTGATTATCAAAATACTTATACATTCAGAATAAAAAATTTAGATAACTCAATAAAAGATAACGATGATAATAAAATAATAACTGTAACATTTAAAGATAATGGATTATTTAATGATTCAAATGGAAAACAAGGCACTTATGAGTTATTTATTTCTGATATGAAAATTATAAGTGTATTATTTCAAGATAAAAAGTGGGAATATGTAATATCTAAAGGTGAAAAAATAATGCAAACTATTACTATAAAAGATAAAAAGGTGAAAGCAAATGGAAATATTTTTCAAGCAATAAAATTAAAAGATAAAACAAACGGTTCTGTTATTGAAGATGCGTACTTACAAGGAAAAATAACATTACAATCTGTGTATAATAAATTACCAAAAGAAGAGTCTCTTGTATCTTCCGTCCCCTATTTAATTACACATAGTTTTAATAATATACCTATTGAAGATTTTACAAAAAGTGTAACTTTATCGTATAATAAAAAATATACCCCTTTTTATTTTGACCCTAGATTAATTGTTAATCCAAGTGATATTAAAAAATCTAATTATTTTGAAAGCAAAGATAAAATAGAAAACAGTGATTATGCGTCTGTATATCTAAATATAATGAACATGCAAAAATGTATTCGTCTGGTTTCAGAATACAAAACAATGAAGGAATATTCTCATACTATTAAAGATAGCGATTTGAATAAAATAAAAAAAATATTATGTAAATTATTATTTTATACTGGTGCACCATATAAATCTCGTATAATCGTAGACCATGAACTAATAGAAAACGAAGAAGAAACAACTAAAGACGAAGAAGAAACAACTAAAGACGAAGAAAAAACAACTAAAGATGAAATTATGATTAACATTCATTTAACTACTTCAAGTGATCCAGATATAAAAAAACATCCAGGAAAGGCAAACTGTAAATATAAAAGAAAAGACCTTAAAAAATGGATTAGAAAATTAACAGCAGATGTACCATTTTTACAATTTTTTACAATTGGTGGAAATAAAACAAAAAGAAAGTATAATAAAACTAAAATATACAGAAAAAAAAAAACGAAAATCATATATCAAGAGACGTACTCGACGCAGAAGAAACAAGAGTATTCGAAGACGTATTTAAATTATTATTACAATATTTGTTCCATGTATATTCAAACATGGCAAACATTGATAATTTGGTACAAAACTCAGTAATTGCTATTCCACCAGATGTAATTATTTCATTTGTCCATGCATATGCAATAATTCCCGACGCACTAAATGCTAATATACTCCATGTTGCTATTTTACATAAATATAATTTATGCATCATTATATTTATGTATCAGTATATGTTTAAATATTTCGTGTATTTAGTATAAGAATGATTATTTTTAAAATAAAAATAATATTAAAATAGAGTTATGTAATTAAATGCATCTTTAACACAAAAACGCTTTTTAAATTTATTTGATAGTTTTTTTATTATATATGGTATTTCACTACAATATATGTCACATAATGATTTATTATTAATAGCCAATAATATTAAATATCCCATAATCAATAAATAATTAAATACATAATCCATTTTAACATCTTTTATTAAAACTAAAACCAAAAATGATATTTCAGTTATCAAACATACAAGCTTATGAATAAAAGGTATAGATTTATTAAATATTAAGATAGCTGGCAAAAATGTAACCATTAATAAATTACTAAATAGTGGACTATATGATATAATATCAAAAAAATATAAAATACTCAATACATATATCCAAAAACTATAAACAAAAAATATAGATAATGGTTTTCTCATTGATATAATAATATATTATTTTAATTATAGCATGCTTTTAAAAGTTTACTTTTTATAAACATCTACTTTTTTATAATTATTATAATCTTTATATGTAAAGTTTGGAGACTTTGAATTCCAATTATTATATTCTTTTAATGTAAAAACCTTTTTTTTAAAAGGATTTTCTGATATTGGATGTCCATATGTAGAAAAACGTGATTCGTGAAAATGATATACAGGCGACTGCATTAATATATAATATTAATTTAAATTATAAGTATTTTTTAACTCATTAATATATATTTCCGGAATGTATTTAAAATCAATCACTCTTCTATTTGTCTCTAATTGAGACATAGAATCATTATTTGTTTCCAATTTTTTTTGAAACAATTCTTTATTTTCATAATATTTTTCTCCAGTTTTAACGCCACATTTTTTAAATACGGGTGGTATATTATCGCTTTTATCACCCAGTATTATTTTCATAAATAATGCTTTTTCAGAACTGCCGTAAAAGTTTTTATGTTCGCATAATGAAACACCTTTTAAAGTATATACTTGAATATATGTATTTATTAATTGCATATAGTCATGGTCATTTGCTAATATATACACTTGTTTATTTTTGTCTGAATAATAATTAGCCAAACATGCTACGCAGTCATCTGCTTCTAAATGTGGATGTTTTACTAGTTTTGCTCCTAATTCTTCAAACAGTTCATCATAAGCTAGTTTAAAGAATGGTCCTCCTTTAAAATTAGAATGGTCTCGTGTACCTTTATAATTAGATATAATAGTGTGGCGCCATATGTCTTTTTGGCTACAATCTTTTGCTACATAAAGAGTGTAGTCATCTTTAGAAATTTTAAATGTTTTTATAAAATTTTGAATATGTTTGGAAAATGTTTTACAAAAAGTAGAGACAAATTCTGGCGAGTCAATAGGATCTACTCCCGAATCATATATTTCTTTATGAGCTCGTTTCCACCAAGCCATAATCGCATAATAACGATAAAACACGTAATAGCTACCATCAATAATTATAATGGTCATTGTTATTTATATATTCTAAAATACAATTAAAATCAATTTTATATATAATATAAGGATGATAGCACGCATTTTGTCTCTATATTTTATAGTGAGACTGTGTCTTTCTAAAGAAATTTTTATACATAATTACACAAATATAATACATGGTGAAAGTGATGTATATGATGCATTATACAACGGTGAAGCAGTTTATCAAGCCATTCAAGATGCTAATGAAAATGATATGATTATACTTGAAAAAAATGAAAATATATATTATATACCATACAATCTTTGGGATAAAAAAAACAATATTACTTTGAAAATAGATGGGAAGGTTATATTGCATGATAATTATAGCGCATGGCCTATGATATCAGAAAGTGAATATTATTCTGCTTTCTATTTTACAAATAGTAAAAATATAATAATAACAGGAAACGGTAAAATAGATGGTCAAGGCTTCAACTGGTGGTCTGCATTTCAGAAAAAAAAAATTGTTAGAAAGAGGCCTACTATTTTATTGATAGAAGATTCCAGTAATGTTAATATAAATAAATTAAAATTATGGAATTCACCAAGATTTAATATTTATGGATACAATATTACAAATATAACAGTAAATGATATTGAAATATATGTAAAATGGGATATTACTAAAACATTTCCATATAATACAGATGGGATTGATGTAAGTGGGTCAAATATTCATATTTTTAATAATAAAATTACTAATTTTGATGATGCAATAGCTATTAAACCATTAAAAAACACATGTACCGAAAATGTTTTAGTAGAAAATAATAAGATAGTCTATGGGGTTGGTATAAGTATCGGTAGTGTTCCATCTTCTTATCATCATTGCGTAAAAAATGTGTTATTTAGAAATATACACGCAAATAAACCTTATAAATTAATATATATAAAAACTGAATCATCTGATAAATATAATGAACCGGTATCTATGATTTCAAATATAACCTATGATAATATTAGTGCCGAGTATCCTAAATTTTGGCCTATATATATTGGTCCACAACAGCAAAAAGAACCTGATGGTACAGGAGCAGGCTTTTGGCCCAATACTAATCCTAATGTAAATATAAGAAATATTACAATGAAAAATATCAAGATACATGGAATCAATCCAAGCAAACACGTAGGAGTATTACGTTGTAATAAAACCAACCCATGTATGAATATAATTATGAATAACATACAAATAAAAGGGAGTAACTTAAGATATATTTGTGATAATAATCAAAGTATATATGGTAAATATAGTAATATAAATCCTACTCCTAAACATTGCATAAATGAAAATTACTAAATTATGATATTTTTGATGGTATTATGCGTAATTTTAATTTCGTTTGATCACCTCTACAAAGAGGACAATCAGAATGTTCTTTGAACCATTCTTTTATACAGCGAACATGAATTTCATGTTTGCAATTATTTAAAGTTATATATTTTTTAACATCCAATGGTTCTAAACAAATGCAACATGAATTAGAAAATTTCTTTCGTATTTTATTAGGAGGTGATGGGGTTGTTAAAAAAAATTCCGAGTTTTTATTTTTATATAATGGGCTATTTGTGGTTGTAAAATCAATCGAATTTTCACAAGGGGTTATATGTATACGTCTTTCTCTAACGTTTCTTTTTTTAAAAAAACTAATAATATATAAATATATTTGATATAAATTAATCCCCTTCATAAATTATTATAATTATTATAAATATTATAATTATATACTAAAAATATCAGATATTATGCCACATGCAGTAACTTGTGCCCCTGCACCTGGACCTCTAATTATAAGTGGATTATTATTATAAAAGTTGCTTGTAATTATAATCATATTATCGCTGCCTTGTAAATTATAAAAAGGGTGTTGTTCATTAACATACAATATTTTTATATGAACCTTATTATCTTGTAAAACAGCAACATGTTTTATTTTTAACGAATTTTGAATAGCATATGTTTTTTTTTCATTCATATCATTATTCATTGTTTCTAAATATTGTAAAAAATCTTCTGAATTCTTAGCAGATAAACATTTTTCTGAAAGAAATACATCATTTTGTATGTCATTTATTTCATATTTGAATCCAAGTAATCTTGTAATAATTAACATTTTACGTGCAACGTCTGCTCCAATTAAATCATCTAATGGATTAGGTTCTGTAAAACCCAATTCTCTGGCTTTTTTTACAACATTTGAAAATGTTTCATTATTATTCATAAAATAACTAAAAATATAGCTAAGTGAACCAGATAAAATAGCTTCTATTTTTAATACACTATCATGTGAATGGATTATATTTTTGATTGTATGTATAATAGGAAGTCCAGCACCAACAGTAGTTTCGTATTTATAATTTTTATATTTTGATAATTCTTCAAATAGTGTATAATTGGTAGTATTTGCCTTTTTATTTGGTGTTACTACTCCAATGTTAATATCTAATAAATCTTTATAATATGGATAAATAGATTCAGAAGATGTACAATCAATTAGTATAGAATCAGGTAGATTTAAATTTATTACAGTATTTATTATATTTTCAATATTTGTTTCATTACCATTTTGTATATTTGTTTCATAATCTTTTACGCCAGTTATATCCATTAAATATTTTTTTGAATTAGCAATTAAAACAATATTGCAAGAATCTATTTTATTTAATTGTTTTATCAATTCATTTCCTATTACTCCTGTACCAATAATAAATAGATTTTTTTTAGATTTTAAAAATAGATGATTATGTAATATAGTTAATATTTTATTAATTTTGTTTCTTTTTACGATAAAAGAAATATTATTATCTGAGTAAGTTTGAGTATATATATCTATATTATTCATTTTAAATAACGGATATATAATGTTTGATATAGCTAATATATTTTTTTGACTAGGGGTTACAATAGATATAATAGATTTATTATCAATATTACAAGTTATAGTTAATAATTTTCTCTTTATTATTTTTTCATAATATTGATTTAAAGTATTCATAGCATTACTATAATCCTTTTGATATATGGCAAGATATATAGAGTATTCAGATGATGATTGTGATATCATTGTAATATTAATATTTTGTTTTGAAAATATGGAAAATAGTTTTCCAGAAAATCCAATATTACCAATAAGGTATTCTCCAAATATTTTAATCACAGATATTTTTTCAATTGTTGAAACCGCAGTAGCCAATGTATTTCTATTTGTTGTATTATAATGTATCTCTGTACCAGGATTATCAGGATATTTTGCATTTTTAATTAAGATGGGTATTTTTTTTTATATAATGGTAATATGGTTGGTGTATATATAACATTTGCACCGTAATGTGATAAATCAAGCATTTCTCGATAACTAATCTTAGGTATAGTAAATGCTATAGATACTTTTCTTGGATCCGTACTCATAATTCCATTTACATCTGTCCATATTTCAACTTGTTTGGAATTTAAACAATGACCATATATAGCAGCACTATAATCTCCGCCTCCTCTACCAAGTGTAGTAGTATTATTATCTAAATCAGAGCCAACAAAACCTGCAACCACAAAAATATCAATATTATCATGAAAATATTTTTTTACCAACTTATTTGTTTTATGATAATTAGGACATGCCTTTCCATAATTCGAATTTGTTTTTATTATATGCCTTGAATCTAATAATTTTATGGATTGTGATACATTTTTCTTTAAATAATGGTATATAATAGTAGACGATATAATTTCACCATAACATAATAGACGGTCTTTTGTTTTATCATTTAAATCTTTCAAATAGTATATACCTTTACATATATTATTCATTTTTTTGAAAATACTATTTATTTTATTAAAAAGCTCAGATGTTTCATTTGTATTGAAAATATTATTTATAATATTAAATGTATATGTTTTCAATTCTTGTAAAATAGTAATATAACTTTCTATATCTTTTTTTAAACAAGCTTCTGCACAATTTAAAATTATATTTGTAGTATTTCCAAATGCGGAAAATACACAAGTTATTTTATGTGTTGCGGATTTTGTTCTAATTATTTCACATACATTTATTATATTTTCACTATTACTAATAGAACTACCACCAAATTTACATATAATCATATGATTAGTACATATAATTATATTATACTAAATACTTCAATATTTCTTTACATATAATTTCATCATTTTTGTCTCTACAATCAATTTTTACATCATAATATTTTTCATATAATATTTTTCTTTTCTCATATAATTGTTTTAATGTATCACCAGATTCCAATACAATACCTCTTTCTACAGGATTAGGTATTCTCTGTAATATTGTTTCCAATGGTGTATCAAGATAAACAATTAATGAATTATTTTTTAAATGTTTCATAGCTTTTTCAGAATATACAATACTACCACCTGTAGAAATAATATTATTTTTTCCAGAAATTTCTAAAGTTATATTTTCTTCTATTTGTTTAAACTCCTCGTTGCCTCTTGTTTCAATCAATTCACTTAACGAAGTATTATATTTTTCTTCAATAAGGTGATCCATTTCTTTTAATTCCCAACTTATTTTTTTAGATAATAAACTAGAAATATGACTCTTTCCTGCGGCGGCCATTCCAATTAAGGATACATTTTTTACATTATTATATTTAAAATGTATATATTCAGCAATTTGTACAGCATTCAATGCAGCCCCTTTCATTAAATTGTCCGCTACAATCCATAAGTTTAAAGTATTACATTGACTAAAATCTCTTCGTATTCTACTAACCCATACATTTTCTTCATTTTGTACGTCTATTGGACAAGCCATTTCTCTTACACTTATCCCCGGCGTATGATTAAACATATTATTCACATCATCCAAATCAAAATCATTTTTAAATTCAATATTTACTGATTCACTGTGTCCTCCAATTACTGGCACGCGTACTGCGGTTGCGGTTATTTTAATATTATCGTCGTCTAATATTTTCGGTGTTTCTCTTTCTAATTTTAGCTCTTCACCTGTATATCCATTGTCATGTAAAGTATCACATTTTGGAATACAGTTCATATATATTTTAGTAGGAAACACATCGTTTAAATCTCCACTTCCAACAAATCTTTCATTATTAAGTTGATTTATTCCACGATATCCTGCGCCAGAAACAGATTGATACGTGGAGATTACTACTCTTTTTATTTTATATTTTTCATGAAGTGGATGTAAAATCATAACTAATTGTGCAGTGGAGCAATTTGGATTAGCTATTAATTTACTATCGCTTTTAATTTTATCAGAATTTACTTCTGGTATTACCAAAGGTATATGAGGTACTAATCTATATTCTGATGAATTATCAATTATCCATGCATTTTTGTTTTTTTCTAAAATAATTGGTATATATGTTTTTGAAACATTTTTTGTAGATGCAAAAAATATAATAATATTTTCTTGCAATGAAACAATGGTTTCTATAAAAGTATTTACAGTTATAACGTTATAGTTTTTATTTTGAAAAGTACAAGTTTTACCCTGAGATTTTTCTGATGCAATTGGTATAAATTGTTTAACTGGTAAATTTCTTTTTTCTAATAAGAACGAAATTTTATTTCCTACCAGTCCTGTAGCACCTATGATAGCAATATTCATTATATTACATATATTATTTTTTTAAATTATAATTGAAATAAAGTTTATAGTAAACTTTTATTACAAAATAATGAGACTTAATTTACCAGACGAACTATTATATGAAATTTCCAGTTATATAAACTCTTCTAAAACCATTTTATCTTTTTCACTGGTAAATAATACAATATTTAAAATAAATATTGCTCCACGTAAAATATTTATTAAAAATAAAGCAAATAATAAATTGAAAGATTCTATAAATAATATACTTTACGACAATCAAATGTCTATGGGTGAATGGAAATATTATTTGTTACCTGAACCTTCGCTAATGTATTTTACACATTTTACTAAATGTTCTTCATTAGATGATTTAATTGATTTATTTAAAGATATATCAAATACAATATTAAAAAATGAAAATATTTGTACAAATGATTTAATGTCAACATGGAAATTAAAGACCAGAAATAAAATATATTTATCTTATAACATTTTACATAGTTTTACATTAAAGGACAATGTAATTATATTAAAAAATCGAGGTATGTGGGTACATTCCGCTTATAGAATGAGTCATGCAAGAGCAAAAAGGAGTGGATTATATAATTCATTGACCGTAAAAGCTTTAATTTATTAAATTATATATTATAATAATTGTAATATAAAGGGGGTTTTTGGGTGTCTTTAAACATTATTCCTTTTCCATCGCAACAACAATGAGATATATTTCCAAAATTTTTTGCAAATGGATAAGCAATTTCTCTTGCTTTGCTATTACTAAAATGTATAGTTGAAATATTTTTTTTATTTTTATTTTGATTTAAAACAGTTATTGCTTCTATTTTATATAAAATATTTTTTTCATGCGTTTTGCAGCAAAATAGTTGGTGCATTTTATTACATTTTTGAAACTGAAAATATTGAATTTTACATTTTAATATATCTTTAATGGTCTTAGAAGAAATCATTAAATGTTTTCTATGTTTACAAGATATATAATCAAAGATAGTTTCATATAACTCTTTTGGTAATGTGAGTATCATTATTAAATTAATACATATATGTTTATATGTATTAATTCAATTATATTGCATATTTTGTATCAATTATGTCCATAAGTGTTTCGGCCGCTTCAGATATCTTCTGAAAGCTTGTTTTTGTTTCTTCAATGATTCCTTGTAATTCTATTTTGATAGAATTATTTTTTTTTAACCTTAATTCAAGTATAGCCAATTGGGCTTCTAATTCGCGTTTTTGTTTTTCAAGCTTACTTTGTTTTTCTAAATCTTTATTTATTTCCGATTCTATTACTTGAAATTGACTATCCATGGTTTTTATTTTATCGGCTAATAATAGAGCTCTATCCATATTATAATACAAATAATTTAAATTATAATTCTAAACTAACTGTATTTCTATCGCTTTTTTGTTTTCTTCGTCCACTTTTTACATTAGATGATTTATTTGATGAACTTAAATCTTCTACACTAATCGTGCTTTCATTTGGTTCATCATTTAAATTAATACTTGTCTTTAAACCAGAAAGCAATGATGCAACATCATTTGGACCGTCCATTTCTTTTCTAACTGGTGTAGACATATTATTCATTTGTTTTTTAGGTAATTGTACTGATTTTGCAGATTCATTTGCTGAATACATATTAGGAGATGGAGGTCCTCTATTCATTGCTGCGGGAAAAGGTCTTGATGCCATAGTTGGTGATGGTGGAGAACGTCGATTATTTCCTGAAAATGTATTCATAAACTGACTCACTCCAGGATTTGTTTCCCCCATGGTATTTACTGCCGCTTGAGTAAATTGTTGCATTAATTCTGGATTTTGTTTCATAATATCATCCATGCCTGGTATAGCAGATTTAAACATGGTATTTGTCATATGTATCATCATACCAGATGCGCCTAATTGAAATAATAATTTTAATTCTGGAGCCATTTTTGCTTTAGATTGATATTTTTCATGTAATTCACCAAATATTTCATCATAATCATCTAAATTTTCATTTAATTGTTCTGACCAACCATCTAATTTTACATCAAATGGGTCAAACCTATTATTTAAAAATTCAATTCCAGTAATTAACGCAGTAAGTACTTTTCCTTGAAATTTAATACTATTTTTCTTTTCTTTTTCAGAAATAATATTTTCGTATTCACCTTGCATTTCTGATAAAGAAGATTCCATACTATATTTTTTTGTTAAATGTACGCCCTTTTGTTCTAGGGTTTCTAATTTACGTAAAATTGTAAATTTTTCCCTTAATATATCTTCTTTACTTTTTGTTTCAACTTCAGCTTTATTTACGGTAACACTTGACATAGGTTTAAATCCATCCCATGTTTTATTAACATTTTCTTCCAATTTAGCAGTTGATTTACCAATTTGAATATCAGGATTATCATCTACAATAACATTTTCTTCTGTAATAGAATTTTCTTTTGACTTACCTAATCCACCTATATTATTTAATGCATTTTGAAAAAAATTACTTTTGCTTACCTTTTCCTCAGATTTTTTAGGTTCATCTATAGAATCTAAGTTTAATGAAATATTTTCCAATTCATTATCTAATGAGTTAAGATCTGATAAAGAAATGCCATTATCAACATTATTTTTTTTTGTATCCATTTGTTCTTTTTTTTTATCATTCATGAGTAATTCAATACCACCTCCAAAATTAACAGAGGGTTTATCGGATATATTTATTTCTGTAATATTTGGTCCATCGCTGCTACTTTTTAATGTTTCTGCATTTAAATTAATCTCTTCCATTATGAATTAATAAGAACTTATAACTTTAAATTCTCCGCATTGTTAAATATATGTGTAATATTATTCTTTAAAATATAATGAATTCCTTGAAGTAAACAATCTGCGAGATCGTCTTTTTTTTTATTGGATATAAAATGATTCTGCCATTGTGTGAAAAATTCATTCAATAAATGTTTCGTTATTTCTATAGATAATTTTTTTCGTTCATAATAAGTTGTTTTTTCATTTGTTTTCAAAAAAGGTTTTAATTTGTTGCATGCTGACCAATAAATAATATTAGGTATATTTTTTTGAATAAAAAATTGTGTTACCATACCTTGAAGTGTTTTCATTCGTATTGCTTTATTTCCTATTTGATTTTCTATTAAAACATAATCTATTGTTAAATCTTTCCATTTATTTACAAATCTAGTATCAAATTCTTTTTGCATTGCTTTTCCAATATCAATTAAAGAAATATTTTTTACCAATGTTTTTGGAGGACATAATGAAATAACTTCCCAGTGTAATATATTTATATGATTTTCATTAACAGCTAAAATAACATAAGCTAAATTTACAATACCAATATCTATACTAAATAATATCATATACAGAATATTAATAATTTATATTTATGTAAATTATTAATTTAATAAAGGAGATATTTGTTTAGATTGTAGTTCTTGTCTGGATAAATACATTTGTTTTAAAGTACTGTCCGTATAACCAAAAGGGCGACTTTTATCTAATTGTTTTTTAAATATGTATGGTGGACCATTTGTATTAGATGGATGAATAGGTACTTCGCAGTTATAGTTAAATGCGTGGGATTGGTTATATTTCATAATTGATTCAGCATTATTTATTAAATATTGTTTATATGCTCTATTATTTTTAATATTTTCAGCTTTTTTTAAACTTTCATTATATGCATAAGAAGAATTCCAATAAGTAAATGCCCTTCCATCATTCATTACACCTGGAAAATCAAAATGTATATTATTAGGAGCTCCATAACATGTTCCCCAACTCATTATATATTACTATACATATTATTTATTCTGTTTTTTGTAATAATTCAATGATTTCTACCTTTTTCATATTTTTTCCACTTTTTAACCCCTTTTCTTTTAAAAGTTCGTTTAATTGTTTTACAGTTAATTTTTCTAAAGATGTTGAACTTGATACAGTGTCATCTAAATTTTCTACATTTGTTAATTCTTTAATATCATCATCATTATTTTTATTATCTAATTCAGTAATTTCTAAAGTTTGTAAATCAGATGGAAGTTTTTCTACATGCAATTCAACTGCATTTAATATTGGATTAGAAGCGTTTGTATCTTCGCTTTCATCACTATCTTCGTCGTCACTATCCGTTTCATCATCCGATTCGGATTCAGACACTACTTCGTTATTTGTTAATTGTACTACTTTTGTATCAGTATTATTTAATAATTCATGTAATTCCTGAGTTTCACGAAAAGATTCGGAATTTTCAGACATAACTTGTGAAACCATATTTTGAGACGATAAACTATTGTTGTTTTCAATCAATCCATATAAAATTTTGGCTTGTTCCATTTGTGCCTTTTCTAAATTTTCAAACTTCTTTTTAAAATAATAACACAATAAAGCTATCAATAATAAATTGATAATCATTACTAAGAAAAAGCTACTAATATCAAATAATGCACGTAAACCTTTCATTTAATGTATTTTCATACTTTATTTTTAAATATTAAACGTAATATTTATGTATAAAATATCTCATCTGGATAACCTAAATCTTTTAAAACTTGTTTACCTCCCTTTGTAGAGCATATACCTTTTTTATATTTGTAAGTATATTTTATATTATTGTTTTCTTCAATGATTTTCATACATGAGTTGCGTATATTTTTAATAGGTTTCAATTTATGACATAAGTCTATATAATGCGTAGTTAACATAAATGTAACTGGACGTTTGCATAAATATTTAATAAAAGAATCTGCGGATTCAACAGCATCCTCAGGATTAGTTCCACTATATAATTCATCAAATATACAAAAATGCCTTTTATCTGGATAATCGTCAATAAATTGAATTATTTCTTTACAACGTCTTGCTTCTGCTTGAAATAAACTATCTCTTCCAGATGTATCTGGAATATTTAAATAACAATGTAAATAATCATATGGATGGATAGATGCGGAAGAATAAAATCCCAACCCAAATTGTTGGCTACAAATAATATTAAATAATGTAGATTTTAGTAAAGTAGTTTTGCCAGCTGCATTAGGTCCTGTAATAATTTCATTTTTACAAACAGAATATGAATTCTTCACAGGTTTATTATTTATTAATGAAACATAATATGATTTTTTAAACTTAGTTTTTTTATCAAACTTACAAGGGTTTATTAATTTACTTTTATATAAATTTTGTAATTGACAAATATTTTCTAAATATCCATACAATCCAAAACTAAAAGCCATAGATTCATGATATTCTGCATTAGTAAACAATTCATAAAATTCTTTCATAATCTTACCAATTTGGCTTATTTTAATTAATGTATATTGTGTTTCAATAATACCACACAAATTATTGTATAATTTTTGTAATTTTATTTTATTTTCATGAATGTTTGTTATAAAAGGTTGGTAAGATTTATATGGTGATAATACCATACATAATTCATCACATACATCAAATGTATTCAATATATATTGTTTTGTATTTTTTATAAACTTGGTAATTTTATGGATATTTCTATAAAAATTAACACATGACATAACATTTTGATATATTTGAACAACATAAAACATTACAGACATAATGAGATATAATTTTTTATCTAATGTTGCAGATCCAAATTCTGTAAATAATTTAAATAAACTATTTCTTGCAAACATTAATTTAATTAAAGCAATGTAACTTTTAACAGTTATTACAGCTCCTTTTAGTTTTAAAATAAAGAATGGGAAAATAAGTAAAAAAACTGGCATTAATAAAGATAATACAGGTGCACCTAAATTATATAAACTTAAAACTTGCATAGCGTTTGAAGATTTGTTAAATGAGTCTAAAGCAGACCATCCAAAATAATGATATTTTTCTTTAAAACTATCTATTTTTTTTTCTTTAAAAGTATTCCATTCTTCGTAAACAGAATTGCAATCTAGACTATGCTTTGGTTTATAATTTGTTATAAATTTTTGACTATCTTTTAAAAATAATATATCTGTAGTATAATATTTCGACCAAAAAGGCATTATTTCATTTGCACAATCTGATTTTGGATTAAATACATTTTTATATAAAGGATTACAGTCACTTTCTTTGACTTGTATTAATTCTAAATCATCCTTTAATGTTTCTGTTAATTCTTGTTTATTTGAAAGGTATTCAATTGGTAATTTAAAATATTTATTATTAATCATACTTTTATTTAATAAATATTTTAAATATATATTACGAATTATCTACAAATGATGCGGGTAATTCATTTATTTCAGTATTGTAATATGTTTCTATAGATTTCATAAGACATGAATCTTGTTTTGTTATAAAATTAATAGCGGTACCTTTTCTACCCCAACGACCACTACGTCCAATGCGATGTAAATACGTGTGAACATCATTTGGAATATCAAAATTAATAACAGTGCTTACTTGTTGAATATCTATTCCTCGTGCAGTTACATTTGATGATATACATACACGATATTTCCCATTCTTAAATTCTTTAAAAGCATTAATGCGTTCATTTTTTTCCATATTACTATGTATACAACATACTGGGAAATTATCATTTAACATTAATTGATACAAATATTCAACTCTTCGAAGACTATTACAGTATATAATAGTTTGAGCAAAATTAATAGAAGTATATAAATCTTTTAATGCATCATATTTATAATTTTCTTCATCGAAAGCTACGTAATATTGAGATATGCCTTCTAATGTTAACATGCTCTGTTTTACTAAAATCTTAACGGGGTCATCCATTATTTTATTGATTAAATTATTTAACTCATTTGGTATGGTAGCACTAAATAAACATATTTGTTTATGTTCCATGGTTTCTTTTAAAATATTTAATATTTGATTTTTAAATCCAAAAGATAGCATTTCATCTGCTTCATCTATAATAATACTATGTACATGTTTTAATTGTATTACATTTTTTTGAAATATGTCCATTAAACGTCCTGGACAAGCAACAATTGTATGAGGTACACAATTAGTTAAATTTTTAATATCATCAGATACAGATGTACCTCCTACTAATAAATAACTTTTAAAATTTAATAAATATTTAGACAATTGTAATAATACTTGATGTACTTGATATGCTAATTCTCTAGTCGGTAATAATATAATTTGCTGAGTTACATTTTCATTTATATCAATTAAATGTAATCCACCAGTTACAAATGCACATGTTTTTCCAGTGCCGGATTGTGCTTGAGCAATAATATTTTTTTTTTCAATTATCGGACTTATTGCTTTACTTTGTATTGGACTTGGATTTTCAAAGCCACAATTATAAATACCTCTTAATATATTTGGATTGATATTTGGTATATTATCCCATTTTTCATATTCTATAATATCGTAAGAACACATAATATATTATACGTTATGCATTTAAATGTATATTATATTATATATATATGTCAGGTCTATACAGTATTCAAACATTCCAATCCTTATCTATAAATTTAGATAGAGACATGTATAAATTAAATGATGAAAGTATAGAAAAAATTATAATGTTAAAAAAACTATTAAATATTAAAGAAAATAATTTTGTAAAACCAATAAATATTCCATTTAAAGTAACAGAAATAAAAAAAAGCGAAGATGGTATTGATAAAATAATAAATGAAATAAGAATAATGTTAAATAAAATAAGTGATAATACATTAAATAAATATACCAATGAAATTATTGAAAAAATAAAATCTATTCAAAATACTATTTCAAGCGACGAGTTTAGTAAAATTAGTGAAACAATATTTAATATTGCATGTACGAATCATTTTTATGTGCATCTTTATGCAATATTATATAAATCTTTAATTGATAATTTTGCATTTTTCACTCATATATTTAATAAAAGTCTTGAAGGATATTTAGAATTATTTAATACAATAGAAACAGTTGATCCAATCAAAGATTATAACAAGTTTTGTGAAATCACTAAAAAAAATGATAGACGAAAAGCAACTTCAACATTTTACATTCATTTAATGAAGCAAGGTGTTTTAGATATAAATGTTATTGAAAATTTAATTTTAGAATTACAATCTAAATTAATAAAAAATAAATCAGATAAATCTAAATTAGAAGAAAATATAGAAATATCTGAAAATATATTTGTATTTATTTCAAATGGAAAAGAAGAATTAATAAAAGAAACTAAATGGAATGCAATTATAGATAATATAAAAAACATATCCAGTGCATCTGTATCAACGAATGAAGGATTATCAAATAAAATTATTTTTAAACACATGGATATATTAGACATGATAACAACTTAAAATTAAATATACTTATAAATATATGGTCCGTTCGATTTTAAACGAAAGTATAAATTATAAGGAAAATAAAAAATTAGAAAAAGTAGATATGATAGAGCATGAAGCACCATTATATCATATTGAAATGTATGGTGTTACAATAAAAATAGCTATTGGTAAAATAAATAAAACATATGAAAGTTATAATGTATATTATGTACCTATTTATATTATTTTTAGAAATAAAGTAAAAATGCAAATTGGTGTATATGAATTTGAGAAAGATATATTAGATGAAATAACAGATGCTGATGCAGATATAGAAATAGAAAAATTAAGTCCATTACTTTATTCTTTTGTAACAAGTACTCCAGCTATTTTAAGAAAATTTAGAGTAGAAGATGATGTAGAAGAAGAAGAAGAT
>MDSY01135268.1_pt1 | contig 22926 bp, 24 predicted proteins | sample 811131 | NCBI WGS metagenome assembly MDSY01 (sample SAMN05326643, study PRJNA326480) | marine metagenome | isolation source: seawater | place: Atlantic Ocean: South West | collected 2010 | reverse complement strand
ATCACAAAAAATCAAATTGCTGACCTAATTCCCCTTCTTAATAAAGGCGATATTATAGTTGACGGAGGTAACTCAAACTTTAAACACAGCGTTAAAATGGGAAGTATGCTAGAGGAATACGACATTGGCTTTATGGATTGTGGAACATCTGGAGGCGTTTGGGGGTTAAGTGAAGGATATTGCTTAATGGTAGGTGCATCACTTGAGGTGGCTAAAGCTGTAGAACCTGTGCTAAAGGCATTGGCTCCAACACCACAAACTGGATGGCTACATGTTGGCCCTGTTGGCTCAGGACACTTTACTAAAATGATTCATAATGGAATTGAATACGGAATGATGGAATCTTTTGCCGAAGGGCTTGAGCTTTTAAAAGGTAGGAAAGAGTATGCAATTGATGTAGCTGAGGTAACTGAACTTTGGCGACATGGGTCAGTTGTAAGAAGTTGGTTATTAGATTTAACAGCTGAAGCACTTAAAGGAGATCAAGATTTAGAAAAGATAGAGCCATTTGTTGCAGACTCTGGTGAAGGAAGATGGACAGCAGTTGAGGCAATTGAGCAAGGCATCCCTGCACCAGTTTTAACTCAGGCTCTTCAGGTAAGATTTAGAAGTCAGGAAAAATCTAAAGGATATGGCTATAAAATACTTTCGATTATGAGAAATGCTTTCGGTGGCCATACAATGAAAAAAAAAGGATAAGTTAGTTAATGAGTGATAATTCAACATTAGTACTATTTGGCGCCAAAGGTAATCTTTCAAGGATTAAGCTAATACCAGGGCTATTCCATCTTGATGAAGCAGGTAAGCTACCTGATGAAATGAAGATTCTTTCAGTCGGAAGACAATCTGTCGCACAGGAAGATTGGGTTAGTACAATCAAAAGTATGCTGGATGAAAAATTTAATAATCAATATGACCAGAAGGTCTTTGAGAGATTTATTAAAAGAAATATATACCATGCCAATCTTCCAGAAGATCCGGATGCATTTAAGAAGTTTTCCGAACTACTTCTATACGATGATAGATTTCCTAAAAACTTTGCATTCTTTTTATCAGTCAGGCCATCTGATTTTGCACTAATAGTTGATCAATTAGCAGAGGTGAAATTACTAAATGAAAGCCAATATTGGAGAAGAGTGCTTATTGAAAAACCTTTTGGCACTGACTTGAAAAGTGCAATTGAACTTCAAGCTTCTATATCTAAACACCTTAAGGAAACACAGATATACAGAATAGATCATTACCTAGGGAAATCTGCGCTACAGAATATTCTTTGGACTAGGTTCTCAAATAGTATCTTTGAGCATATGTGGAATAACGAACACATTGATCACATACAAATTACCAATCATGAAACTCTTGGAGTTGGTGAAAGAACACAATTTTATGATGCAACAGGAGCCTTAAGAGATATGACGCAGAGTCATCTTCTTCAGATGCTAGCACTTACAACAATGGAGAAACCAAACTCTTTTTCTCCTGATGATATTAGAATTGAAAAAATAAAAGTCCTTAAATCAATCAGACCAATACCATTAGATAATATTGAAAGGTTTGCTTTCAGAGCGCAATATAAATCTGGTAATATTGAAAAAGAAGGAAAGGTTAAAGGGTATCTTGAAGAACTTGAAGGTAATAAAAGTGTTGTAGAAACATATGCAGCAATAAAGTTATTTATAGATAGCCCAAGATGGAAGGATATTCCCGTATATCTAAGAACAGCTAAAAGACTAAATCAAAGTGGCACTTCTATCTCGATAAAATTTAAAAATAGTAATAAAGATAAAAAAATAAAGAAAAATAATTGGTTAGTATTTAATATTCAACCAAAAGAGTCTACTTATTTTGAGATTCAAACAAAAGTTCCAGGCTTAAACGAAGCTGAACTTAGAACCACAAAATTAGAAGGTATTAATAGACTAGAAAATGATGAAAAAATTGATGCATACGAAACATTAATGCTTGATTTATTAGAAGGAAGCCAAGCAAGGTTTCTTCATATAGATGAAGTAAAAGCAGCATGGTCATTAATTGATCCTATAATTAAATATTGGTCAGAAAAAATTGAAAATGTGCACCAATATACTTCTGGAACTAGTGATCCACAAGAATCAAAGATTATTTTTGAAAATGAAGATCAATTTTGGCGAGATGAAAATTAATGACTATAAAATCAGATAGATGGATAAAAAAGATGTCGGAAGAACATGGTATGATAAGTCCCTTTGAGCCAGAAATGATTCGTGAAAAAGAAGGTGAAAAAATTGTTTCGTATGGAACATCAAGTTACGGGTACGATATTAGATGTGCCCCTGAGTTTAAAGTTTTTACCAATATAAATAGTACGATTGTTGATCCGAAAGCGTTTGATCCAAATTCATTTGTTGAATTTAATGGTAATCATTGTATTATCCCTCCAAATTCATTTGCCCTAGCAAGAACGGTGGAGTTTTTTAAAATTCCAAGAAATGTCTTAACTATTTGCGTTGGTAAGTCAACCTATGCACGCTGCGGCATTATTGTAAACGTCACTCCATTCGAACCAGAGTGGGAAGGCTATGTTACTTTAGAATTTAGTAATACAACACCATTGCCAGCAAAAATATATGCTGGCGAAGGTTGTGCCCAAGTTTTATTCTTTGAGTCTGATGAAGTATGTGAGACATCCTATAAAGATCGAGGCGGTAAGTATCAAGGTCAGCGTGGAGTAACTCTTCCTAAGATCTAATGTCCTAAAATAAATTACCGGAATATAAAAAAATAAAATATAATCCCGTTTCAATTTTTTAATACAAGGAGCAATTTGAATGCAATACTGGGGTTATCATCTTATTTTAGATTGTAAAAATGGTGAGTTAAAAAAAATAAAATCAGCAGATACTATCAAGAAATTTGTCAAGGAATTAGTCGAAAAAATAAATATGGTCGCATCTGGAGAGCCAAATATAAAGCATTTTGCAACCCATAATGAAGATGCTGCTGGATATAGTCTTGTACAATTAATAGAAACATCATCAATTACTGGGCATTTTGTAGATAAGAATGGAGATTGTTATATTGATATATTCAGCTGTAAAGACTTTAATATTGAAGTCGCAAAATCAGTGGTTAACAAACATTTTTCCCCGATACAAATTAAAGTGACTTATTTGACCAGACAAGCCTAGTTATTAAATAATTTTCTCGTACTTAAGGAAAGAGAAATTTATGTTGCTCGCTGAAATTAAATCTTCTCGAGCTACCTCCCTCCATTCATTTTGAATAAAGTCTGGAAAAAATGCATCCCCTTTGTAATCACCATAAACTTTTGTAATATACAAATGAGTTGCCAAAGGTAACGAGATTGTATAAATCTGTTCTCCGCCAATAATAAATATTTCAGATGAATCTTCAACCATAGAGATTGCTTTATCCAATGAATTTACAACCTCCACTCCATTAATTAATAAAGAACTATCCCTGCTAATTACTATATTTCTTCTATCTTTCAGAGGTTTACCAATTGAATCATACGTTTTTCTACCCATAATTACGCAATGATCTAATGTTGTTTTTTTAAAATTTTTAAGATCCTCTGAGATATGCCAAGGTAGCTGATTATTAAAGCCAATCACAGAGTTTTGCGACATTGCCACGATGATTGATATTTTTCTCATCAGACTGCTACTGGAGCTTTAATCGATGGATCTGGATCATAATTAATCAGCTCAAAATCTTCATACTTAAATTGAAAAATATCATTTACTGAAGGATTAATATTCATTATGGGTAATTTTTTAGGTACTCTAATCAACTGCTGATTAACTTGATCAATGTGGTTTAGATATATATGTGCATCTCCTAAAGTATGAACAAAATCACCACATTTTAGACCACAAACCTGGGCAATCATTTTAGTTAAAAGTGCATATGATGCAATATTGAAAGGAACACCAAGGAATATATCAGCGCTTCTTTGGTATAGCTGGCACGATAATTTATTATCAGCAACATAAAATTGGAAGAAGGCATGGCATGGAGGTAATTTCATATTATCAATTTCTGCAACGTTCCATGCTGATACAATTAATCTCCTAGAATCAGGGTTATTTTTTATCGATTCAATCAAATTCTTAATTTGATCAATAGACTTACCATCAGATTTAGGCCAACTTCTCCATTGAGATCCATAAACAGGTCCTAAATCTCCATTATCATCAGCCCATTGATCCCATATTGAAACACCGTGATCTTTTAAATACTTAATATTAGTATCACCTGTTAAAAACCACAAAAGTTCATGAATTACGGATTTTAGATGTATTTTTTTTGTAGTTAACAACGGAAAATTACCATCTAAATTGAATCTTAACTGATAGCCAAAGATTGATAGAGTTCCAGTACCCGTCCTATCTTCTTTTTTTATTCCGTTATCTTTTACGTAGCTTAAAAGATCTAAGTATTGTTTCATATTATTTATTTGCCAGAATAAAATCTTTAACTAATGATGAGCTGTTATCAAAAACTTCAAATCTCTGATCTATTTTTTCTAGGTCAACCAAAGCATTTGGCCTAACTGGTTTTTTTCCAATTGCTTCTAAAACGGACTTTTCAAACTTAATTGGTAAGGCAGTCTCCAGAACTAGCATCGGGATGTTATCTGACAAATGATCGATTGAAGCCTTTACTCCGTCTGCTGTGTGAGTATCAATAATTACATCATATTCATCATAAAACTTTTTAATTAGGTTGATTCTATTTTTATGTTTACTTGAGGAGGAAGTAAAACCGAATCCCAAAACTTTTTGCATAGTTTTGTTATCAAGCTCAAATGACCCGCCATTGTCTATTTGCTCCCAATAACTTCTAAGTATTGCGCTGTCCCGGCCTACTAAGTCAAAAATGAATCTCTCAAAATTAGATGCTTTTGAAATATCCATCGATGGACTTGAGGTTTGAAATGTTTTTTTAGAGGTTCTAGGATAGTACTTTCCAGTTTGAAAGAACTCATCAAGAACATCGTTTTCATTGGTAGCGACAACTAACTTCCTTATGGGTAAACCCATCATTCTTGCAACGTGGCCAGCACAGATATTTCCAAAGTTTCCTGTAGGTACTGTAAAATCAACAACTTCAGCGCTATTTTTGGTAACAGCTAGGTATCCTTTAAAATAATATACAATCTGAGCTAGTATTCTCCCCCAGTTAATTGAGTTTACAGCGCCGATATTATTATCTTTTTTAAATGAAAGATCATTTGAGACAGCTTTTACAATATCCTGACAATCGTCAAATACTCCCTTAACTGCAATATTGTAAATATTTTCATCGTGTAAACTAAACATTTGAGCAGCTTGGAATGGGCTCATTGTGCCATAAGGGGAAAGCATAAATACATTGATACCTTTTTTACCCTTCATTGCGTATTCTGCTGCAGGGCCTGTATCACCTGATGTAGCGCCTAAAATGTTTAACGTTTTATTTTTTTTAGCCAGAACATATTCAAAGATATGCCCTAAAAACTGCATAGCAATATCTTTAAAAGCTAATGTTGGTCCATTTGAAAGCGATAATAGATATAAGTTTTCCTTAAGTTTTAATGTTGGAGTTATTTCATTAGAGTTCTGAGTCGAACGATTATATCCAAACACTTCCGCAGTATAAGTTTTCTTTACAATCTCTAATAGATCACCAGCAGGTATATCATCAATAAATTTTTCAAAAATAGAAAATGCTAGCTCTTGATAAGACATAGATCTCATCCGATCTAAATCATCATTACTAAATTTAGGATAAGTTTTCGGGAGATATAAACCACCATCAGGTGCCAACCCTCCTAACAATACGTCACAAAAATTTAATTCTGGGGACTTTCCTCTTGTAGAAATATACTTCATATTTTAACTATCTATTTAATTGTTCAATTCTTAGTTTGACTGCTTTATTTTTATTCTCCGGTAATGCTTCAATTTCATTAATTATTTCATTAGCCTCTCTCTCTATCATATTTGATGTAACTAGAATAATGTCCACTACTTTATCATCTTCATGAATCTCTTTTTGCACCATTGAATCTATGGAAATAGAGTGTTCTGCAAAAACTTGTGTAATTTGTGCTAGCATTCCCGGTTCTTTTTTCATTGAAAGTCTTAAATAAAACTCAGAAGTTATATCTTCAATCGAAAGAATTTTCTTTTCTTTAATTGCATCTTTAATGAATCCCAAAATAGGGATTGTAGTTGTATTGTTTGATTCTAAATTTCTAGCTAAATCAACAATATCAGAAACTACAGCACTAGCTGTAGGTTCTGAGCCAGCTCCAGCGCCATAATATAATGTTGGTCCAACCATATTACCCTGAACCAATACAGCATTCATAGGCCCATCTACATTTGCTACTAATCTTTTTTCTGGAATTAATGTGGGGTGAACTCTTAATTCAACAGAATCCTTTATACATTTTGTTATTCCCAATAATTTAATTTTATAACCAAGCTCCTCAGCATACATAATATCTTTTTGATTTAAATTACTTATACCTTCAATATGTACTGCACCAAAATTAATAGGTATTCCAAAAGCTATTGACGCTAAAATTGTTATTTTATGCGCAGCATCTACACCTTCTATATCAAATGTTGGGTCAGCTTCAGCAAAACCTAATTCTTGAGCTTGTTTAAGCGCAACATCAAATGCTAAATTATTTTCTTTCATTTCAGTGAGAATATAATTTGTAGTTCCATTTAGAATTCCAACAACCCACTCTATTTTGTTTCCAACTAAACCTTCTCTTAAAGATTTAATAATTGGTATTCCGCCAGCAACTGCAGCTTCATAGGCTAAATTCACATTGTGTTTATTAGCTAAACTAACTAACTCTTTTCCATGCATGGCAATTAGAGCTTTATTTGCAGTAACAACATGCTTATTATTTTTAATTGCTTCTTCAACTAAATCCTTTGAGATTCCTGTACCACCAATCAATTCGACTATTATATGAATGGTTTTATCTTTAACAAGGTCAAAAGCATCTTCATAAATTTTAGTTTTATCATCAACAACCTCTTTAGCTCTATTTAAATCTTTTTCAGCTAATGCAGAAACAACTAACTCCATTCCAGTTTTGCGAAAAATTTCAGAGAAATTTTCTTTTAGAATTTTGTATGTACCCCCACCTACTGTTCCAGCACCAATTAAACCAATATTTATTTTATTTTGCATTTTTTTTACTTTCTGTAATCTATTAAATATTCTGAAAATCTGTCTATCGCTATCTTTAATTCATCCTCATTTGGAAGAAATACCATTCGAATATGATTATTATCATGCCAATTAAAACCACTTCCCTGAACCATTAATACCTTTTTTTTCTTCAAGACATCGAGTACAAATTCTTGATCATCTTTTATTGGGTATATTTTTGGATCAAGTCTGAAAAATAAATACATTGCTGCTACAGGCTTAACACAAGTCACCCCGGGAATATTCGTTATCATTTCGTATGCTAACGCTCTTTGTTTGAAAAGGCGTCCTGACGAAGAAACCAAATCCTTTATGCTTTGATAGCCGCCTAAAGCAGTTTGAATTGCTAACTGCCCTGGAACATTGGCACATAAGCGCATCGAAGCTAATATATTAAGACCTTCTAAATAATCTTTTCCTTGCATTTTATTGCCAGAAACTACTAGCCAACCAGCACGATATCCACATGCACGGTAATTTTTTGAAAGCCCATTTAGTGTTACAAATAAAATATCGTCTGCTAATGATGCGATTGACGTATGCTTATTTTCATCATACAAAACTTTATCGTAAATTTCATCAGCAAATACGATTAAATTATTAGTTCGTGCTACTTCAATTATTTGTTCTAATAATTCATTAGAATATAATGCGCCAGTTGGGTTGTTTGGATTTATAACCAATATTGCTCGTGTTTTTGAGGTAATTTTACTTTTAATATCATTAATATCCGGAAACCAGTTTGCTGATTCATCACAAGTATAATGAACAGGACTCCCTCCCGCTAAGGTAACTGCAGCGCTCCACAATGGATAATCAGGTTTAGGAATAAGAACTTCATCATCGTTATTAATAAGCCCCTGCATAGCCATAACAATTAACTCTGAAACTCCATTTCCCAGGATTATATCGTCTACTTCTACATTTTTAATTGATTTTTGTTGGGTGTAATGCATGATGGCTTTTCTAGGCTCAAAAAGTCCATAACTTTCTGTATATCCAGAAGACTTATTAATATTTCTAACAACATCTTGTGTTATTTCATCTGGAGCCTCAAAACCAAACTCTGCTGGGTTACCAATATTTAATTTGATAATACGATGCCCTTCTTCCTCCATTTTTTTTGCGTGAGATAAAACGGGTCCACGAATGTCATAGCAGACATTATCAAGCTTTTTAGATTTTAAAACTGGGGTCAAATTAATGTTATCTCGATTATTATAAATTAATTGTTATCTTACCTTTCAATCAGAATTAATCCAATGATAGTTCGTAATCTTATTAAAGCTATAAATTTTCAGTTGAAAAAACCAAACTAGCATTTGTTCCACCAAAGCCAAAACTGTTTGACATTACAGTTTTTATTTTTTTATTTAATCTCTCCCTGACAATAGGAAGGCCTTCAGCTGAAGGGTCTAGATCATCGATATTAACTGAAGCTGCTATAAAATTATTCTCCATCATAATTAAACTATAGATAGCTTCATTAACACCTGCAGCTCCTAATGCATGTCCTGATAATGATTTTGTAGACGCTATATTTGGGATTTTTCCGAACTTACCATCACCAAAGACGGATTTAATCGCTTCTAATTCTTTAGTATCTCCAACTGGTGTGCTTGTTCCATGAGTATTTATATAGTCAACTGAATCTGTAGCATCTAAAGCTAAATTCATACAACGCTGAGCTCCTTCACCACTTGGTGCAACCATATCAAAACCATCTGAAGTTGCTCCATACCCAGTTACTTCAGCATATATTTTCGCTCCACGTGCTAAAGCATGATTATATTCTTCTAAAACTAGAATGCCGCCACCACCAGAAATAACAAAGCCATCTCGTTTAGCGTCAAAAGTTCTAGAAGCTTTTTCAGGAGTATCATTAAAATTTGATGACATTGCACCCATCGCATCAAATAAAAAACTCATTGTCCAATGCTCCTCTTCTGCACCACCAGCGAAAATAATATCCTGTTTGCCCATTTGAATCTGTTCGTAAGCATTTCCAATGCAGTGAGCACTAGTTGAGCACGCAGAACTAATACTATAGTTAATTCCTTTTATCTTTGCCCCAGTAGCCAAACATGCTGTTACACCATTAGACATAGTTTTAACAACCATATAAGGGCCCACACGCCTAATACCCTTTTCTTTTAGAATATCAGTACTATTAAGCATACTTTCTGTTGATGTGCCGCCTGCACCAACAATTAAGCCTGTTCGTATATTAGAGACCTGATCTTCATTCAAGTTTGCATCTTTGATAGCTTCCTGCATTGCTAACCAGGCATATGCATGGCCAGCAGCCATAAATCTAAATAATTTACGGTCAATCAATTCTTTCGTATCAAGATTAATTGATCCTGCTACTTGAGATCTTAGACCTTTATCTCTGTATTCTTCTTGAAAAGTAATACCAGATTTTGAATTTTTTAAGCTTTCGGAAACTTCACTAACGTTATTCCCCAGACTTGATACAATTCCCATTCCGGTTACGACAACCCTTCTCATATATGCATCCTTAAACTAAAAATTATCTGTTCTTGTAAATAAACCAACTTTAAGATCATTTGCTTCGTAAATTGTTCTTCCATCGACTTCCATTTTTGCATCAGCTATACCCATAACCAATTTTCTCATAATAACTCTTTTGAGATCAATGAAATATGTAATTTTTGTTGCAGTTGGTAAAACTTGGCCTGCAAACTTTACATTTCCACTTCCTAAAGCCCTTCCTTTGCCTAAACCACCCTTCCAGCCCAAATAAAATCCCAGCAATTGCCACATAGCGTCTAAACCAAGACAGCCTGGCATAACTGGATCTGATTCAAAATGACATTGAAAAAACCATAAATCTTTATTAATATCCAATTCTGCAATAATTTGGCCATAACCGTACTTTCCTCCTTCTTCAGTAATAGAGGTGATTCTATCAAACATCAACATTGGTGGTGATGGTAAACGGGCATTTTCCTCACCAAACAGCTCCCCACGACCACAAGCCAATAACTCTTCATTTGTATAGCTATTTTTTTTCATAGATCCCTTTATGTTTTAATAATTTTGATTGACATATTTCATATCAATTATGTCAATAAATATGTTGAATTATATGTTAAATTGACAATCATATCTTTGTTGAATAATTACTAGGAATATATCACAATGAGCGACCAAAAACTTACGGATTGGCGAAAACTTGCTATAACTTTAGAGGGTGAAATTAACAAAGTTATTGTTGGTCAAGAGGGTCCTATCAGGCTCATAACTAATGCTATCTTTTCAAGAGGGCACGTACTCCTCGAAGGCGACGTAGGGGTCGGTAAAACAACATTACTTAAAGCCTTTGCAAGAGCAATAGGTGGAGGCTATCAAAGAATAGAAGGTACGATTGACCTGATGCCAAATGATTTAATTTACCATACGTACCTTGGTGAAGACGGAAAGCCTCATGTTAGCGAAGGTCCTATTTTAAAATCTGGTGAAGATCTTTCAATATTCTTTTTTAACGAGATAAATCGAGCAAGGCCCCAAGTTCACTCTTTGTTATTAAGGATAATGGCTGAAAAAACTTTATCAGCATTTAATAAAGAATTTTATTTTCCCCACTTAATTGTTTTTGCAGATAGAAATCAAGTGGAAAGAGAAGAAACATTTGAAATACCTTCTGCTGCAAGAGATAGATTTATGATGGAAATACCAATTGTCATCCCTCCAAAAGATCAAATCATGACCAACTTAATATTTGATACAAAATTCCATGATGGAGATAAATTAATTGAGAGTGTGCCTTCAAATTTAATTCAGTTTGATGCATTAAATGATTTATCTCACATAATTCAAAGTAGTATTAAAGCATCAAAGTCATTGGAGGAGTACACATTAAATTTATGGAAAGCAACAAAAAATCCAGAGAACTATAATATTAAAATTAGTGGTATTGATATACAGCTACTAATAATTTCTGGTGCAAGCCCAAGAGGTATTAGTATGATGATGAAAACGGCTAGAGTTAATGCTTGGCTTAATAATAGAACTTCAGTCCTTCCAGAGGATATTCATGCTATTTTCCATGAAACAATGGCCCATAGACTTGTTTTCAATCCAGTATATGAGCTCAGAAGAACTGAAATAGCTAGGGAGCTCTCAAATCAAATACTAAATAAAGTGTCTGCTCCTTAATGGGATTTCAAACAGATACATTTGATTATCATATTAGCTGGAAAACCAGAGGACATCATCCTGGTCAGCATAAAAGTGATCAACGAGGTATGGGTATAGAATTCGCTGGTCATTCAAATCTACTTGATTACCCAGATCCAAGAAGAATTGATTTAAGGCAGACTATAAGGGACCCATTAGAGCAAATATACGTCAGAATATTTAATCAAAGAAGCTCTACTCCAGTCATGATAGCTTCTGACCTATCATCGAGTATGAATTTCGGTTTTGAAAAATCAAAACTTTGTTTTGCTTCTGAAATATCAAAAGTTATATCTAACTCTGTTGCAACTAGAAGTGATGCTATTGGATTCATAGGTTTTAATGACCAAACTGAGACAAAATGGTGGGCTCCTATTTCGTACAGACCCCATAGAACTAATTTACTTATTGATAAGCTTAGAAACTATCATCCAAAAAATTGTGGTCACAAAGGTATTAAAAGGGTTTTTAAGGTTCTACCAAAGGACCACACATTAGTATTTTTAATATCTGACTTCCATATGCCAATTGCTGATATTGAAGAAAGTTTATCAAAACTAACCAAACATACTATTGTCCCGATAGTTATTTGGAGTAAAGCTGAATATCAGGATTTACCAAATTTCGGAATTATAAATCTAAATGATCCAGAATCAGGTGAAAGTACAACTCTTTTTTTAAGAAAAAAACTTAAAGCGCAAATCATTGATAAATTTCAACAAAGAAAAGTTCAGCTTAAAAATATATTCTTTAAATATGACTCTCCCCCTTTTTTTGTAGAAGACACATTTGACCCATTAGATATGTCTCAATACTTTAATGAGTACTTTTATGCATAAATATCTATTAATCTTTATCATATTATCTTACTCATCAAGTATTTTTTCTTATGAGGACCCAAAAAAATATAAGGATATAAATCCAAGCTTTATAAAAATGAAAATTAAAGATCCAAAGCAAAAAGTTGGGTACACCGTAGGAGATAAAATCTTAAGAGAGATAATATTCTCTGTAAAAAAACCTTATAAACTAGTTGAAGAATCATTACCTATCGAGGGCTATGAAAAAAGATATCGTGGTCAAAAATTAGGTGTAGTTCTTCAAAATATAAAATTTACCAAGGAAGAGAAAGAAGATGAGGTTAATTATAAAATCAATCTTATTTATCAAATTTTTACTAATAATGTGGTTGCTAAGCCGGCATCTGTGACGGCCGACTACTATCGCTTAATCAACCCTGCCGACCCAGAAAATATTGTCAAATATAGAATTCCTTCATTTTCATTTGCCATTTCTCCTATAGCAATTTTTGGAGATATTAAAATTGAAAATGATATGAGTCCTTATAGAGGACCTTTTTATATAAATATCAATAACGAAAAAGAGTTTCTTAAAAAAACTATCTTTGCATTGGTTTTAGTATTGATTTTTCTTGGTTACATTTGGGGTCGTTTTACATGGATTCCTGGGCAAAATAAAATTTTTAGTACTATATATAAGGAGAATAAGAAACTATCGCCCAATTCAGAGAACATTAGAAAATTTATATCTGATTTACATAGCGGGTTCAATAAAACAGTTAATCAATCGTTGTTTGAGAGTGATCTTGAGATTCTTTTAATAAAAAACAAAAGCTTTACTAATATCAAGGATGAGATACACATCTTTTTTGATCTTTCTAGATCTATTTTTTTTAAAAATTCAAAATCGATTGACTATAAAAAAACTTATACTTGGCTTAAGACATTTTCTTTACATTGTAGAATGTGTGAAAGAAAGCTAATAGTTGATCCAAAAGACCTTGTAGGTAAAAACCCAAAATGAATTTTGTAAATTCATGGGTCTTACTTTTCCTCCCGCTTTCTTTGATTCCGCTTTTGATTAGGCAAAAAAATACAAATTCTTACACTTGGAATGAAATGTTCCCTGCTGATCCCTTATCAAAAGTAATTGGGCTTTTATTGAAAATTTTAGGATCTCTCATTATTATTTTTATTATTATCACCATAAGTGAGCCATTTGCTAACCAAAGCACAGTGACTAAGCTTGGTAAAGGGGCCCAAATTGGATTAGTCTTAGATAGAAGTGCGTCAATGGACGATCCTTTCTCAGGCGGAGATTCCGATAAAAAAGCAGGAGAAACGAAATCAGCTGCAGCAAGTCGATTGATTGTTGATTTTTTTGATTCGAGAACTAATGATATGGTAGGTGTGATTACTTTTAGTAATTCTTCAATGTTTGTATTGCCTCTAACTCAAAATAAAGAAGCAATCAAAGCTGCGGTAAATGCAACAGCGGGTAATTCTTTATTTCAAACGAATATTGGGGCAGGATTAACTACTAGTGCAGAATTATTTACAAACGTTGAGAATTCTGGTTCTAGAGCAGTTATTCTTCTATCTGATGGTGGTGGGCGTATAGATGAGAAAACGCAACAAAGTATCAAAGATTGGTTTTATCAGTATCAAATTGGTTTATATTGGATCGTAATAAGGCAGCCAGGTGGCATAAGTATTTTTGATGAAAACTTTGTGGCAAGAGATGAGACCCAACCACCACCTCAAGTTGAATTATTTGAATACTTTAATACATTTAAATCTCCTTTCCAGGCATACGAAGCTGAAGATCCTAAATCCCTTGAAAAAGCAATTAAGGATATCAATCTAAAAGAAAGAAAATCAATTACATACAAAGAACAAATTCCTGGAAAACAATATTCTGCATTTAGCTTGATAATTGCAATTTTATTAACATTAACATTGCTTTTTCTTAAAGCACTTGAGGTAAAATCATTAAGATGATTTTAAATAAAATTTTTAGTGTCAAAAAAGTATCCTATACATTATGTGTAATTGGAATATTTCTTTTAATTCTTGTATCTAGTTCTGTCTTCAAATTAAACCAAATAAAGTTTTTCAATGAAATTATTAAAGCTGGGGACACTCCAGAAATTTACTCACAATCTTATCAAGCAAGATTTTCTGCAGCATTTAGATTAGCAGAAAAAGATTACTACAAAGAAGCGACAAATTTGTTTAATAATTTAACAGGTGAAGGGTCTGATAACCAAAAATCTGCGGTTCATTATAATATTGGTAATATATTTTTTAAAAGAGGATTGTTTATCAATGGAACAAGCAATGATAGTAAGGTTGCGGCAGAGGCAGAATATCTTTTTAGACAAGCAAAAAAAGCATATGAACAATCACTTAGGTATGATAATAGTCATTGGGATACTAAACATAATTTAGATAGGCTTCTCACCCTCCTCCCTTCTGAGCCAACACCTGGAGTTGGTGATTCAGATTCTCCTGGATTGATCATGGGAAATATTCCAGTGGGTCTTCCATAAGTTTATGAGCGGATACATTAAAAAAATTAAAGGAAATAAAAATCTTATATATTTATCTTTAACATTTGCATGTTTAGTATTAGCCTTTATTAATCCAAAATTTACAATGAAAAAAGATATATCAAACTATATTTTTGTAGTAGATATAACTCAAAGTATGTTGACAAAAGATACTAAAATTAAGGGTGAAGCAGTTTCTAGATTAAGGTACGCTAAAAACACACTACACCAAGTTCTAGAACAATTACCATGCAAAACAAAAGTAAGTATTGGAATGTTTGCTGGGGTTAGTGTTGCTGCAACATACACACCTATTGAAATATGTAACAATTTTAGTGCAATTAATGAGACTGTTGAACGTCTTGATTGGCGCTCTGTCTGGGCTGGCAATTCTCGACTTAGGACCTCAATGGTTAATCTAGCGCGCCTAATTAGAAGTTTTCCAGAAGCAGCTCAAGTAGTTTATTTTACTGATGGTGAAGAAGCCCCAAAGTTACATGCTTTCAATACGGAAGATCTTAATCAATTTCAAGGTGCAAATAATTGGCTGTTTGTAGGTATTGGTTCTGATGAGGGCACACCAATTCCAAAATATGATAATAAAAATCAACTAATCGGTTACTGGTCAAACGAAAGTTTTGCATTACAACCAGGGGTTGCTCAAATATCAGCACAAAATGCTGGTGGACGAGATGATAATGTATCGAGTGCAAGTTATGATCGCTATTTATCAAAATTAGATGAAGAATATTTAAAATCTCTTGCGCAAGAAGTTAAAGGTGGTTATGTTAACGGGAGTGATACAAAAAAAATACTTGCCGCTATGAAGAAACAACCATCGGCATGGAGGGATAATACTGATGTTCAGTTACGAAACTTTTTTTCTTTCTTAGCTCTATTCTTCTTTATAATTCAATTCCTAACAATCAATAAAGTTCAATCACTAATAAACCATAGATATGGCAAATCCTAGAATAGAAATTAATAAACTTGATGTTCTCGTTGCAAAAGGAAAAGATGCTGAAGTTTTCCTTCAAGGCCAAATTACTAATGATATAAAAATTATAAAGGATGAAGAAAGGGCAATTTATTCTGGATATTGCAGTCCCAAGGGTAGATTAATTGCTTTCTTCTTAATTATTAAAGCTAAAGATAATTATTATCTAATTTGCCCGTCCTCTATATCAAAAGAAATTTGTAAAAAACTTTCTATGTATATTATGCGTTCAGAAGTCTCATTTAGTAAGGAAGAAGAAATTTCATTTTTTAGCTTTTATGGTAACGGAAAAGAAGATAATTTATTTAAAGGTTTATTAAGTCAATTACCAATAAAGGTAATGCAAAGTTTTAAACATATAAGTAAATCAGATAAAAATAATTATTTTTCAATTACTAAACTGCCGGGTGAAGAGAAAAGATTTTTTATGTTGGGTGAAGGTAATCTAATTAAATCAATATACAACAAATTAAAGCAAAGTATAGGTGTAGCTGATTACAATCGTTGGAATTCTTCAGATATTGAGGCTAAGATTCCAAATATATTCAAGGAATCTCAGGGCCAATTCATCCCTCAGTCATTAAATCTGGATATTTTTAATGCAGTTAATTTCAAAAAGGGGTGTTATACAGGACAAGAAATTGTTGCTAGAACACATTATCTAGGAGATTCTAAAAGAAGAATGTTTCAAGCAGATCTATCGATAGATGAATTATTCAATATTGGTGACCCTATAGTAGCAAACAATAATAAAGTTGGTCAGGTAGTTAATTACTATGAAAGAAACCCTGGGTCATTTAGGCTCTTAATTGAAATTCGTCTAGACCAGGCTAATTCAATTCTTTTTTTAAAAAATAATGCGCTATCCATAAATTTATCAGATACACACCTTTTTAGTTAAAAAAAAACCTAGCACTATTTTCATAGTACTAGGAAATAAAAAAATATTAGGAGTATTTTTTTAATTATTTACTTTTGTTTTATTTTTTATCAGGTCAAGTGCTGAGGTAATTAAGGCGAACCATTCCTGATATGTTTCTACATCCAACTCATTTTTTCGCATCTTCTCTGCCATATCATCAAGATCCTCCGTAAGTCCCCGAACATATTGCTTTATATGCTTATTATTTTTGCTTTCTATATTATTCTTTCTTATCATAAATTTAATTGTAAATGAGAATCATTCGTATTACAAGATAAATATTGAATTATTTTTTCTTATTAATTATCTGAAAGAATACCTCACCTTTTTTAATCATACCTAATTCATCTCTTGCTCTCTCCTCAATAGCCTTTGTTCCTCTTTTTAAATCATTAACCTCAGCTAATAGGGCATCATTCTCTTTCTTTAAATTCGCATTTATATTTCGCTGAACTTTTATTTGAGAATTTTTTTTAATAACAGTTTTAAAACCTCCATCTGCAAACCATAATGGATACTGAATTAAAATAATCAATAAAAAAAAGATAAAGGTAAGCTTATTCAATTATTTGGTATTAAAGGCTGATAATCCGGAATAAAATGCATTAGCACCTAGTATCTCCTCAATCCTTAAGAGTTGATTGTATTTTGCTATTCTTTCAGATCTAGACATTGATCCAGTCTTTATTTGCATTGCATTAAAGGCAACTGCGATATCTGCAATTGTTGTATCTTCAGTTTCACCTGATCGATGGGATATTACAGTAGAGTATCCCGCACTCTTTGCTAAATTTATTGTTTGGTATGTTTCTGTTAAAGTCCCTATTTGATTGACTTTAATTAGAACCGAATTGGCAATATTTTTGTCGATACCTTGTTGAAGTATCTCAGGGTTTGTTACAAATAAATCGTCTCCTACAAGCTGAGTATTTTTTCCCAACCTATCAGTAAGGCATGCCCAGCCATCCCAATCATCCTCACTCATACCATCCTCAATGCTTAAGATTGGGAACTTACCACAAAGAGTATGGAGGTAATCTACCATCTGATTTGATTTAAGAGCAAGGTTTTCTGAAGTCAAATTGTATTTATTATTTTTATAATATTCTGTGCTAGCACAGTCAAGACCTAAAAAAACATCCTTACCAGGTTCATAACCCGCACTCTCAATTGATTCTATAATAAGTTTTAAAGCTGCCTCATTTGAATCTAAATTGGGAGCGAATCCACCCTCATCTCCAACTGTAGTTGATAATTTTTTTTTGCTTAAGATATACTTAAGAGAATGAAAAATCTCTGCCCCACATCGAATTGCCTCTGAGAAACTTGGTCTCCCAGCTGGGATAATCATAAATTCCTGGATATCAATATTATTTTCTGCATGCATCCCGCCATTGATAATATTCATCATCGGTGTTGGAAGCGAATAAGGGCCATTAGGGTTTATATACTCAAATAAATTCTTTTTTTGATTATTTGCTCCAGTATGCGCAACTGCCATAGAGACTGCAAGAATAGAATTAGCGCCTAAATTTTCCTTATTACTTGTCCCATCTAAAGATATCATAGCTTGATCGATACCGCCTTGGTCATCGATTTCCATTCCTTCAATTTCTTTTGCAATTACCTCATTAACATTATTAATAGCTCTTGTTACACCTTTACCAAAATAAAACTGGTCATCGCTATCTCTTAATTCTACTGCCTCTTTACTTCCTGTAGAAGCACCTGAAGGAACACAAGACCTCCCTACAACTCCATTTTTAAGGGTTATCTCAGCTTCAAGTGTTGGATTTCCTCGGGAGTCAATTATCATTCGACTATGAATTTTTTTTATCTTACTCATCTAGCTTACCCTTAAGAAATACTTTTAGATTTAACAATTTCATCAAGCTCTTTGATGGTCTCTAAAAGATTACTCATCTCGCTTAACGGGACTGCATTTGGGCCATCTGATAATGCTTCTTTCGGATTTGGGTGTGTTTCCATAAAAATTCCAGAAATTCCACATGCAACTGCAGCTCTTGCAAGTAAAGGGACGAATTCACTTTGACCACCACTTCGATCTCCCTGGCCTCCTGGTTGCTGAACTGAATGGGTTGCATCAAACACAACTGGACATTTAGTGTTTCGCATGATTGATAAGCTTCTCATATCTGAAACTAAAGTGTTATAACCAAATGAGGCACCTCGCTCACACACCATAATATTATCTGCGCCACCATTAGCATCTTTTGCTTTTTGAACAACTTGAAGCATATCCTCGGGAGCTAAAAATTGACCTTTTTTAATATTTACTGGCTTACCCGAATTTGCTACGGCTGAAATAAAATCTGTTTGTCTGCACAAAAAAGCAGGGGTTTGCAATACATCAACAACCTCTGCTACAGGTTTAATTTGAGCTTCTGTATGAATGTCTGTTAGAACAGATACATCTAATTGCTTTTTAACTGCTTCTAAAATTCTTAAGCCTTCTTCCAAGCCAAACCCTCTAAATGTTTTACTAGAGCTTCTGTTAGCTTTATCAAAAGAAGATTTAAAAATAAATGGAATTTTTAATTTATCAGTCATTTCTTTTAATTGTCCTGCAACATCAATAGTCATATTCTCTGATTCAATAACACAAGGTCCTGCAATTAAAAAAAGTGGTTGATCTAGTCCTGCTTTAAAATTGCATAATCTCATTTAATTACCTTTTTGAGTGTTGATGTTTAAGTGCTGCTTTTAAGTAAGATATAAATAATGGGTGGCCATCTTTTGGGTTTGATGTAAATTCTGGATGGAATTGACACCCCAGAAACCAAGGGTGATCAGTTTTTGCTAACTCAATAATTTCACATAAGTCTTCTGATGGTGTTCTTGCCGAAACTACTAAACCAGATTTAATGAGTTGGTCAACATAGTCATTATTAACCTCGTATCTATGTCGATGTCTTTCATTAACCATTTTTCCATAGATTTTATTGGCTAAGGTTTTGCTTTTGACAGGGGCCTTTTGAGAACCAAGTCTCATTGTGCCACCCAAATTTGAATTTTCATCTCTAGTCTCAAGTTTTCCATCATGAGTTTTCCATTCCGTTATCAACCCCACAACCGGGTACTTTGTTCTATTATTAAATTCTGAGCTATTTGCCCCAATTAAACCAGCTCGATTCCTTGCAAATTCAACAACTGCCAACTGCATTCCTAGACAAATACCTAAAAAAGGTATCTTATGCTCTCTTGCAAATTGAATAGCCTTTATCTTCCCTTCAGTTCCTCTTTTCCCAAAACCACCAGGAATCAATATTCCATCTAACCTTTTTAACTCTCCCACCCCTTTGTTTTCGATATCTTCTGAATCGATGAAGTGAATCCTTACTTTAGCATTGTTATGAATTCCTGCATGAATTAGTGCTTCAGTTAATGATTTATAAGATTCAGTAAGGTCAACATACTTACCTACAAAGGCTATATTTATTTCATAAACTGCTTTATCAAGTAACTTAGTTATTTTTTTCCACTGAGATAAGTTAGCCTTTTTTGCTTTTACTTTTAATTTATGGCAGACAATTTCATCAATCATTTGCTCATGAAGCATAACTGGTATTTTATAAATTGAGTCGGCATCAGTGGCTGAGATAACAGCTTTTGGTGTTACGTTAGTAAATAATGCAATTTTTTGTCTTTCTTCTTCTGGAAGTGGCCGCTCTGATCTACAAATAAGAATGTCTGGCTGAATACCAATTTGTCTAAGCTCTTTAACAGAATGTTGCGTAGGTTTTGTTTTAAGCTCTCCTGCTGCTGCCATCCATGGGAGGAGTGTAAGGTGAATATAACATGCATTTTCGCTTCCACCCTCAAAGCCCATCTGACGAATAGCTTCTAAGAAGGGGAGTGACTCAATGTCACCAACAGTTCCACCAACCTCTACAATTGCTATATCTGCTTTTTTTGCACCTTCACGGATATGTACCTTAATTTGATCTGTAATATGAGGAATTACCTGCACGGTTTTACCTAAATATTCCCCTCGACGCTCTTTTTTAATGACAGTGTCGTAAATCTGTCCAGTGGTAAAATTATTATTCTTTGTCATTTTTGAAGAAATAAATCTTTCGTAATGACCTAAGTCTAAATCTGTTTCTGCCCCATCTTCCGTGACAAAAACTTCTCCATGCTGGAATGGGCTCATTGTTCCTGGGTCTACATTGATATATGGGTCGAGCTTTAACATGGTTACTTTTAGATTTCTAGACTCTAGAATAGCGCCTAAACTTGCTGCAGCAATGCCCTTCCCTAAGGAAGAAACTACACCGCCTGTAACAAAAACATATTTGGTCATTTGATAGCCATCTTAAAAGTATTGCTGACGGGATATTATTTTACTTTAAACAGTATGGTCCCACAATGAATAGTTTAATCTTTTATCGATGGGCCATAAGTTTGAAATCGTTCAATTACCTCTAACATCTGTTTTTGATTTAACAAATTAGGCTCTCCAAGCTTTTTTGCTTCAATATATAGCTGGCATAAATGCTCTATCTCTTCAGCGATTTGTAAAGCTTCAACTAAATTAGCTCCAATAGAGACTAATCCATGATTAGCAATTAGACATGCTTTTCTACCTATTAATGCGTTAGTAATATTATCTGATAATTCTTGTGTTCCGAACATGGCATAGGGTGCACATCTAACTGAGCTGCCTCCTGCAATAGCAATCATATAATGAAATGGAGGTAATTCCCTATTAAACAAACTAACAGTACTTGCGAAGATAGAATGAGTATGAATTACTGCTCCCACCTCTTGTCTTTTGGACATAATATCCTGATGAAAACGCCATTCACTTGATGGCTTTAAATTTGATACAGACTCAACAACATTCCCTTCAAAGTCCATCCTAACAATTTTATCTTCTGACAAATTTTGTATCTCAACACCACTTGGGGTTATTAAGTATGTATCACCATCACGGTAGCTACAGTTACCTGTTGCTCCATGATTTAAACCTTTCTCCTGAAGTTGTAAACTAGTTTCAATAAGAGCTGTTAATTTGGTTTTCTTACTCATTTAAAAGTCTTCCCAATATCAATTGAATTATAAATACCTTTTTCACAGATTATCTTACTAACGTACTTTGATGGCGTAATATCAAAAGCAGGATTGTAAGCTGAAGAATAACCTATCCTAACTTCAGTAAGATTATTTGAGGCATCCATACCCTTAATTTTTAAAATTTCATCTTCATCTCTACACTCAATATCAAATAAATTATTCTCGTCATGGTAACTTGAATCTATCGTGCTTATTGGTGCGGCAACGTAAAAAGGTATGTTGTGTGTCTTAGCAGCTAAAGCCTTTAAATAAGTACCAATTTTATTGCAAACATCACCATCAATAGATACTCGATCTGCTCCAACAATTACCATATCAACTTCACCTCTTTGCATCAATAAACCACCAGCATTATCAGTAATAACTGTATGTGGTATATTTTCTTGCGCCAACTCCCAAGCAGTCAAATTCATACCTTGATTTCTAGGTCTAGTCTCATCAACCCAAACATGAATATCTAGCCCTTTTTCAAAAGCCTTATAAATTGGACTTAATGCTGTGCCATGATCAATTGTTGCGAGCCATCCAGCATTGCAATGAGTCAAAATATTAATTCGAGGTTTTTTTATTTTATCGATTAATTCAAACCCATACTTACCTATACTTATATTTGTTTTTATATCCTCATCTGCAAGCTTGTTAGCTAGCATCCAAACCATTGAAATTCTATTATCTTTTGGCTCTATTTCTATTTTGTCGCATAAAAGTTTAACTGCCCAACATAAATTAACCGCTGTTGGTCTAGACCCTATTAATTTTCTTTTTGCTTCTATTAGTGATTCATCGGTTGGATTTTCTGTTAGTGCAATTGCTAAACCATATGCAGCTGTAATACCTATTAAAGGTGCACCTCGAACCCTCATAGATTTAATAGCCTCTACAACCTCATCCAAGCTCGTCAGGTCCTTTAATTTAAATTTAAATGGAAGGTATGTTTGATCGATAATTGTAACGCCTGTGAGAGCTTTATTTGGCCAAATAGTCCTAAAATGCTTTCCCTCTACCAACATAGATCTCAACCTCCATAATTTAGTTAATATTACGTCCACAATATCTGTGGATAACATTGTGAATTAATGTTGTTTAAAAATGCAACCTATGAATTTTAAAGGTTTTTTTTTAAACGCTTAATTT
>MDSY01009400.1_pt1 | contig 22926 bp, 20 predicted proteins | sample 811131 | NCBI WGS metagenome assembly MDSY01 (sample SAMN05326643, study PRJNA326480) | marine metagenome | isolation source: seawater | place: Atlantic Ocean: South West | collected 2010 | reverse complement strand
CGAGAACCAGACGCCCAGTTGGCTTGGTGCTTTTCGGTTCGCGATTTCAACTGCTGAGCAGTTCTCATCTCAACATCTGACATCGGGCTGTTGACGAGGAAACCGCCAGAAGGCTCGTATTTAGAAAAGGCCTTCATGTCATCGCCGTCTTTCGTCAAGTCGACTACAGGAAGCGCGGGCTGCTTTCCCTGTCCCTTTCGTTTGGGAGGCAACGCGCCTTGGCAAGCGCAAAGCGACCTGAAGGTGTGCCAAAGTTTCGTTCGCGCCAATTTAAAAAATCGACCGAAATAATTCCCGAAACGAAACCCATCTCAATCACAACCTCGACGCGCGATGCAGTGCCGCCCGGCCGCCCTCGCGGTGGCGCGACGCCACCTGACGTCCAGGGTCGGTCCCGCTACGCACATAGCAGACCTGGTGAACGCGCGCGCCTCTGATTCCGCTGAAACCCTCGCAGTGGTGGTCCCCAGCTCGGACACCAGATGGACCTACGGCGAGCTTTGCGATCGCGCGCGTTGGTTCGCCGCGGGCTTGCAGGAGATGGGATACGCCCCTGGCCAGAAGCTGGGCGTGCGTTTGGACAACTCCGAGCAGCTTCTGGTGGCGTTATTAGGGTCTGCACTCACAGGCGCGGACGTTGAAACGGCGAAGACGGCAGAGCTTCTTTCGCGGGTGACGTGCCGAGGGACGATAGTGCATCACTCCGATTCGCAACTCGCGGGCGCCATGATTGGCGCGCATGAACCAATCGTGGTTGGCGGCGGCGCGATAAACGACCCGGTTGTGCACTACGATATTTTACTAGAAGCGTTCAGAGGGAAAGAGACTCCAGAGTTGAGTTCCGATATCGAAAGCTCGTATTACTTTTCCAACACAAGAGCTGCGAAGGAGAGCGGGTTAGTGGGTAACGGCGCGGACGCCACAAACGCTCTCGCCATCCAGAAAAACGAAAAGATGTGCGTCTCAGTTCCGCTGTCGCACCCCATGGGCTTCGGGTTTGGGTTCCTAGCTGCGATGCACTCTGGGGCTACCGTCGTGCTCCCAACACTGCAATCCGGCAACATCGCAGTGAGCGCGGCGAACACGATACAAGCCATGAAAAACGAGCAGTGTTCGTTTCTGTTAGCTGACTCGCACGTCTTGAAAGCGTTGCCGGAAGACGTCCCGGACGGCGTTGAACACTTCAAAGGCGGGCTGACGAAAATCGGAAGCGGAGACGCGGTTGGGCTAGGAAAAGGCGTTGAGCTTTGGGGGCAAACGCTCACCACGGTGGGGAAACCGCCGTATTGAGTTGGAAAGTGAAGCGGGGCGATTAAACTATCGTGTCTAGAGAGTTATATACAACGAAGCGCGTTTACTTTCGCGTCGCGACCAATAATAATACTCTGTAACGCTTCATAAATAAAATAAATCAATTCGCATTTGCATTCGGCTTCGTGCGTATCAACTCTTCGTACTTTATCGTGTTGCCCGTGAGGTGCGTTATGAGTGCCTCCGCGTGCTCCACGCACGTGTTTTTCTGGTCGCCGAAGAGAGACAGCTTGGACGGGTATCGTTTTTGAAAGTCCCGCGCATCGGCGTGCACGTCAATGTTTTTTGTTTCCAGTTCCGTCGACGCCGACGTCGATTCAATTTCCGAAGTCGTACTATCTACCCGTATACTACCCGTAGATGTTCCTACATGCCAGCACCGCCGTGAAGGCACCCCACGAAGTGGTCGGACACGCAAATCGCCGGGCACTTCGCCGCCGCCAAGCAGCGCCGCCGCGGTTGTCGGCGCTAAGGGGTCGATTGGCAAAAAATCGTAACACACCACTACGGGTGTCTTCCCACCACCCTCTACACCGCGCACGAGCACCATTACGTGCTCCAGTTGCGTTGGATAATTATCACCGAGCATAGTACCGAACGCTTCCAGGCCCACGAGGGGGATGCAAGCCAGGAACACCTCTGCCGGTTTCGTGTTTTCCGTTGATTCATTTGATGCACTGGATACCGCATGACATCGATTTCGATTTCGGTGCCGACCCTGTTGTCGCGTTCTGCTCCTCGGTTGCGCACGCCACTGTGCCGATGCCATCATGGTCGACATCGTCGTCAACCCGCCCACGGCCGACGAGTGGGATGGAGGGGTGCCTCTGAGGAGTGACAGAAGGTCAAGCCACCGGGCGCCCACCTCTTCGTTTCGTTCCATTCACGAAATAAAAGTCGAGGAAACCGAAAGTCATCATCACCGAAGGGTTTCTTGCACTCGTCACTCTGCGCGCGTGCGGCGGACGCACCCGCGGTTTCCTCCCGTCTCGGCCTCGCCCTAGGTACGTGAATAAGGACGATGCCGACGCCCGCGGAAGAGGCGGCGGAGGCCACTTTGGCGGCCGCGAGCTTGATCGCCGCGTTGGCAGATCCCGGCGTCCCCGAACACTTGGTTGCGAAAGTTCGCGCCGCCTCTGCCGATCCAACAACCAACTGCGGCGCCGTGTTCTTCGAAGCCCCGTTGGCGGCGGTCAAGTCGCTTGCGATGGTGATGGAACGCGCCAAGGCGTTGCCTGTGGAGGCGAGGTACAAAGCCTTCGCCCCCAAGTGCCGTGTTGTGGGAGGGGATGACTTACAGAACGCGATCGGGTGCGGGTTACCAGAAACGCAGGTCGTACTCTTCAACGATTTGAGCGCCACCGCGTTGAGGCCTGACGCTAACAAATACGCAATCTTAGTGTCCGTGGCCCTGGGGTGCGGCACGAACCTTGTGCGAGGGGGGAGTTTTGACATCATAGATGACGCAGTCACTGCGAGTATAAAGGAAACCGTCATCGACCCCGCCGCCCCGAGCGTGTGGTCCATGAAACTGAAACACTCCCCCGAAAATCCAAACCCGAGCGAACCGTGGTTGTTCTGTTTGAAACGCGGCCGGTCGCGGAGCGAGAAGATGCCGGAGTTCAACTACGCGGGTGACTTGCGACCCACGCCTATCATGACACCCCGCAACGAGCTACACCTGCGAGAAGTCCCGGCTCACATCCCCCGCCCCGATTACGCGGAAACTGCGGACCCTGTTTCCGAAGCGGAAAGCAAACTGCAACAGATAAACTACCAATACGACGAGAAGCATTTAGCGACGTTGAGGGAGTGCTGCGTGGTGGCTAGAGGCGCGCTTGACGCCACAGTACGCGCCGTCCGGCCCGGCGTCACCACAGAAGCCCTAGATCTGATTTGCCACAAGTACATCACCGCACACGGCGCGTACCCCTCCCCACTGAACTATTACAACTTCCCGAAATCCTGCTGCACGAGCGTGAACGAAGTGATTTGCCACGGCATCCCGGACGGCCGGGAGTTGCTCGACGGAGACATCCTCAATTTAGACATCACCGCGTATTACAAAGGGTACCACGGGGATTTGAACGAAACCGTGCCTGTTGGAACTTGCGATGCCAAATCGTTGAAGTTGATGATGACTGCGTACAAGTGTTTACAGAAGGGTATTAGCACAGTGAAGCCGGGCGCTAGATACCGCGATATCGGCGAAGAGGTCACGAAAGTCGCTCATTCAAGAGACGCTAGTGTCGTGAAATCCTACTGCGGACACGGCATCGGCACGTTGTTCCACTGCGCGCCGAACATCCCGCACTACTCAAGGAACAAAGCCGTAGGGACCATGAAAGAGGGTCATGTGTTCACAATAGAACCCATGATCAACCAAGGCGATTACAAAGACGTTACGTGGCCGGACGGGTGGACGGCGGTGACGAAAGACGGCAAGCGATCGGCGCAGTACGAACACACCATGGCGGTGACGAAAGATGGGGTGGAACTGCTCACAGCACGGATAGAAACCTCGCCCAGCGTGTTTCCGTGGTGCGATCCGGAAAGTGAGCCGTGACAGAAGGGTGTTGAGATAGATTATTGTCGAATATACCATATTTAACATATTCCCGTCATCGTCAAATACCACACAACGAACTTCCGAAACCATTTACAATCAGCTAATGCCATAACTATTCGGGGCGCAGCGGTTTTACCGTCTTGGACTCGATGTCGGATCCTAGTTGTACAAACGTTGCGATCATCGGGGCGGGCGTCGCGGGTTTGAGTTGTGCGTGTGCGATTGCGAACGCGGATGGTCCTGTCGTGCATCTCGTAGATCAAGGAAGTCGTGGACGCGGCGGTCGAACATCATCGTCACGCCCGACCACGCACGAGCCGCCCATGGTGTTCGACCACGGGTGCCAGTTCTTCACCGCGATGTCACCTGGGTTCAGAAAGACGTGTTTATCGCTCGAGCGGTTGGGGCGCATCTCACGGTGGGACGGACGGTTCGGTGCGTTGGACGCCAACACCGGGGAGTTCACGCCGAAAAGCAAAACTATGAAACACGACGCTGACTTTTTTGCGCTCCTCGCCGCGGAGGACGTGTTTGTCGGCGTGCCCACTATGCGTGGTCTATGCGACGGGCTGCGCGAGCTGATTTCCGAAAAAAAGGCGGTGGATATGCCGCAGTGTACTGTTACTAGTCTGGAGAGAAGATGGGAGGATAATGAAAAGAAAGAAACGCGTTCGCCGTGGAAAGTCAGGGGCGTGGACGGCCGGCGTCTCGACGATGACGAACACGGATCCACGGAGCGTGTGCTGGGCGAGTTCACCGCCGTCGTCGTTACGGACGTGATGCTCACAAAAAAGGGGACGCCAGGCTCGTGTCAACTGCTAGGGGTAGGGGTGGGAGATGATGTGGATGGTAGTAATGACGCGGAAAGCGGTAGTACCCAAAACTTCTCCGGCGAAAACGCGAACGCGAAATCCACGTGGCGACGGATGGCATCTTTACCTCCCTCGTCCCTGTTTTCGCTGATGGTGAGGTTTAGCAGTGACAACAATGAGTATGACGATATACCCTTCGACGCCGTGGTTGTTACCGGGTCGAAGGTCATCCAGCTCCTTGTGCGAGACTCGGGTAAACCAGGCCGCAGAGGTGTAGAAACCGGATCGTTGAGAAACTGGACCGCCGTGTCCACGAGCGAGTATGCAACAGCTGTCGTCAAAAAATTACCCCTAAGCCTGGACGGGTCGTACAATCCCCAGACCGAAACGTACCTGCAAAACGTCACACCGACGATGGTTGAGGATACCATCCGGGTTTTGAATTTAGCGTCGGGTTCGAAAAATCAGAAGCTTTCAAGCGAACAGGTGGTGCACGCGCGTGCCCAGCGATGGGGCCATTCTTTTCCGAACGAGGGCTGGAACGGTTTAGTTATGAACGAAAAACAGGGGTTCGCGTGGGACCCTGTTCTGCAATTCGGAGCCTGCGGGGACTTCGCGTCAGGACCGGGGGTGGAACAAGCGTGGGTATCGGGTCAAAACGCGGGAAACGCGATTGTGGCGACCTTAGCGGCGCGGGAGACTGGGGAGTGAGAAACGTAGTGAACCGTTACGCCATTACAAGTATTTTCTTTTACAATCGCGTTCGCCTGTCTATAGTTGTATGATGCATGCTACTTCGGGTGCCTAATCGATCTCGAAGTACCCGAGTATCGCTGCCTCAATGCATTTCGGATTGTTCCACGGACAACCATTCGCGCGAGCCCACTGCAGCATCTCGAGGTGTCCACCCTGTGCCGCCTTTGAGCACGTCTCTGCGTTCCACGGGATGCCGTTCGCGCGCAACCACTGCAGCACCTCGAGTTGCCTGTGAATTGCCGCCCACCTGCAGAGCCATTCTTGATTATACTTCAGACGACCTCGAAAAAGCAGGTGTTTCAGCGAGGTGAAGTATCCAAGCTCCATAGCATCCCACTCATTCAGCTTCTTTATCTCACGCCCCGTAGTAGTTACCGCGTCGCGCATCTCACGATTCACCGCACTTAACTGTAAGCGATCTATAGGATCAGGGAGTTCTCAGGACTGAGGATCAGGTTCATGACATCTTGGGGAAAGCTCGGAGTCGCGTCTGGCGCGTCGGACTGGTATATATCTGTCGCGAGCGCTGCGCGCGGCGCTCTTCTACGTGCGCGCTGTGCGCGCTTGGCAGCGCCACTGAGTGGTTTAGAGGCCACGTCGCGCCTGGCGTTGTGGCTCGAGCGAGGGCTGCACGAGGAAGTTCAGCAGTCATGTCCTCGGACGTTACGAAGCGTTGAAATCTCTCAAAATTGCGAATTAACTCCTGAGATCGAGGTCTAAACCGGCCGATTTTGCCGCCCCGACGGATGACGCAAAAAGCACTTTTTGCAGTCGGCGGCGCTTTTGCCCCCGACACATTGCCGTCGATTCCAACTCACCTTCGCGCTCCGACGCTGCAATATATTTTCGGATCTACCATGGCCTCCGTCGGTGCCCTTTGCGCGCGCCCGCACATTGGCGGCTCCCGCCTCCGCCGCTCTGGTGCTCAGCGCACGGGCAAGGTCTCTACCGTCGTCCGAGCCGAGCATAAACCAGGTATTAACATGGCCGAAGGCCCCGCGGATGACCTGAACAAGTGGAGCCGCAAGATCACCCAGCCCAAGTCACAGGGGGCCTCTCAGGTGCGTACATTCTCTTTTCCACTACATGTATAGATTCGAATCGATCATACCCTATCGATCATGCTTTTCTGTTCCCCCGACACCGCCCACACGATCCAACCGAATCGCAAATCCCTAATCCCCGAACCGGCGGAAAACCTCTTCTGTTAAAATGGCGATATTTTTGCAATTTGTAGCTGACTCCTCTATTAACAATAATAACAGGCTATGCTCTACGCCACCGGCATGGAGCCTGAGGACATGAACAAGCCCCAGATTGGCATTTCTTCGGTGTGGTGGGAAGGCAATCCGTGTAACAAGCACTTGATGGACCTCGCGGCGCGCGTCAAAGAAGGCGTCGCCGCGGAGGACATGGTCGGTTTCCGCTTCAACACCATCGGGGTTTCCGACGGGATCTCCATGGGCACCCCTGGTATGTCCATGTCCCTCCAGTCACGAGATTTAATCGCCGATTCAATTGAAACCGTGATGGGAGGCCAGTGGTACGACGCCAACGTTTCTTTACCCGGCTGCGACAAGAACATGCCTGGCTGTATCATCGCCATGGGCAGGTTGAACCGCCCCGGGTTGATGGTGTACGGGGGCACGATCAAGCCCGGCATGGCAAGCAACGGCGAACCGTTAGACATCGTCTCCGCGTTCCAGTCATACGGCCAGTTCGTCACCGGCGCGATCGACGAAGCCGAGCGCTCGGAGATTGTCCGAAAGTCCTGCCCAGGCGCCGGGGCGTGCGGCGGGATGTACACCGCCAACACCATGGCGTCGTGCATCGAAGCGCTCGGGATGTCGTTACCCTACTCCTCATCCATCCCCGCGGAGGACCCGCTGAAGATGGACGAGTGCTTCATGGCAGGCAAGGCGATCAAGCACCTTCTGGAGATTGACTTGAAGCCCCGGGATATCATGACGCGCGCCGCGTTTGAAAACGCTATGGTGATCATCATCGCGCTCGGGGGCTCCACGAACGCTGTGCTGCACCTAATCGCCATGGCGCACTCCGTGGGAATCACCCTTACGCTGGATGACTTCCAAGCCGTGTCCGACAAAACGCCCTTCATCGCGGACTTGAAGCCCTCGGGCAAGTATGTCATGGAAGATTTGCACAAAGTCGGAGGGACACCGGGCGTGCTCAAGGTACGACGAATACTATTTTTCATTTTCTGCTCGAGTTTGGTTTTGGTTTTTCTCAAAATCTGCTCAAACGAACAGTGTCCAAAGGAAGGAAACGATGAAACTATTGGATTCCCCTTCATTAGCCCACCAGGGGAATCTCCTCGGACGATTCCCTGGGCAGTGACGATAAATCCGTATAACAGTCCTGATCTTTCCTTTGGTCAAATCGTGAAGCCGAGCGCGGTCTTTCGTTTTCGCGTTCACGTATTTCCAGATTTTTTTATTTTCTTTCGCTCACCTTCTGTTCCCTTTTATTCCTGAAACACAGTACTTGCTGAAAAACGGCATGATCGACGGCAGCTGCATGACGTGCACTGGCAAGACTTTGGCTGAGAACCTGGCGTCCTGCCCCGATCTTTCAGACGGCCAAGAAGTGATCCTCCCCATGGATAAGCCGATTAAGGAAACCGGCCACCTTCAGTGCCTTTTCGGGAACATCGCCACGGAGGGTTCCGTTGCTAAAATCACGGGCAAGGAAGGGTTGTACTTCAAGGGTTTCGCCAAGTGCTACGACTCCGAGGAGGAGATGCTCGAGGCGCTGGCGGCGGATTCGGATTCGTTCAAGGGGAGTGTCATCGTCATTCGGTACGAAGGCCCCCAGGGCGGCCCAGGTATGCCCGAAATGCTCACCCCCACGTCGGCGATCATGGGCGCCGGCTTGGGGCAAGACTGCGCTTTGATCACGGACGGGCGCTTTTCAGGCGGCTCGCACGGCTTCGTGATCGGACATGTCACCCCAGAGGCGCAGATTGGCGGACCGATCGGGCTGGTGCAAGACGGCGACATCATCGAAATCGACGCCGAGAAAAGGAACATCAACGCCCTGGACATTGCGGACGAAGAGTGGGCGAAGCGCAAGGCGGCGTGGAAAGCCCCTCCCCTCGAGGCCACCAGCGGGACCCTGTACAAGTACATCAAACTCGTCGCGTCCGCGAGCCAGGGATGCATCACCGACCTTTGAGATTTTAGAGAATGTGGAGAGTCGTTGATAATCTGAGAGTCGTTTCGTTTTCTAATAATGTTTAATGTCCAGTTAAGGAGTTCAATTTAACTCATATGAATACTACACACCTACCATGTCTACATTCCCTACATGCTGCTTAACGCTGCTTTCGCCGCTACTTCCATGTCCTCCTCACTCAGGTTAAAGGAAAACACGTCGTAGTGGTGGTTCAACGTGCGCTGGCCGTGAAGCGGAGGGCGGGTCGGGTTTCCTCCGAGCGCACCTGTTTTTTTACTGGGAGCGCCGTACACCACCCGGCGAACTCTGCTGTGCACCAGCGCCATCGCGCACATCACACACGGCTCACGCGCGCAATACGCGTCGTAACCGGTGCACAAATACGGCCGGCCGTGCATTGCAGTCAATGTATCGCCCAAGCGTTTCGGTTGCTTGTCCCTTTGTGTTTTTATTTTTCGTTTTGTGCCCACGCTTTGTTTTAACTCGTTTGGATCGTCCAGATCGTCAGAATCGTTGTCATATTCGTCAACCATCATCTCCGCTGCGGCTCGTTCCGGGTCGTGATCCACTCCGTTGGTTTCAATGTCCGTCACGGACGCGGCGTCCACAGTGACGAACACGGCGTGCCGCAGCGGGTGCGTTTTTGTGTTTGCGTTTGTGTTTGATTTCGTTGCATGCATTCGCCAGCCGTTCGTCGCGTCTCGCCCGCACGCGACTATTTTCTGCGTCACTGGGTCCACCAGAATCACGGCATTTCCTATGCATGGATTTGACGTATCTTTGTCTTTCTCATCTGGATCGCTAGTGGACGCTTCCACGAGCGTTCTTGACATCCACCGTTGCATCTCTTCCACGGTTTCAACAGAAGGGTCCTCCACGTCAACCGTGAGGTGTCGATTGGGTTTCTGCCACACGATGGGCCACACCGTATTCCACGCCTCCCACTGCTCACGCGTTCTCGGGGCGAGACCCGGGACCTGCGCTTTCTCCAGTTCAAGCCCGTGACGCTCGATTATGGCGGCAAGAGGTGCGGGCACCGAGGCGTCCGTCTCCGCGCCGGAACACGCCGTGCACAGAACCATCTTCAGCGACTCCGGGGTTCCATCGCAGGGGGGGACTCTTCGCACGCGCTTGACGTGCGGCATATCGGTCAAAGGGAGCGTAGCGGATACGTCCTTGAGCTGCATGGATGAGAATCACAAATGGGGTCAGGGTCGATGAAGATAAAGCGAGGGTACATGCTGCGGTGCTGCACCACCGACATCACGGCGTCCAAGTCGGCGCTTTTCGGGAAGGGAACGATTGCGTACCACTTGGTTGCACCGGTGCTTATCCACTTCAGCGACCCACACATCTACTAGTTCCAGTCGCGGCGGCGGATGCGGGGGGATATACCTCGGCGCGGGAAGCCGCGTCTTCGGGCAGTCACCCATGGCGCACCCACGCCGGCGCCTGCGAGAGTGAGATTTATTTTGGGACCTCCGGCAAACTCAAGTTGTCACAACTTGAGCGCTACACCGTAGATTTCACGGCACTCGCCCTCGCGCGGACGTTGTCACGATGCGCGTAAACACGCGTTTCTTGCTGCTCGCGGTGGCGCTCGCGCTCCTTGCTTGCAACGCGAGCGCGCAGGTGGTGCCAAGGCAGGATACCTCTGGTGAGCCTGACGGTTTCGACGTGGATGGACAGGCGGAAAGGGACGCTGAAGTGTATCTCTCGAATGAGGAAAAATCCGCCATCCAGGTTGGCAACGATATTCTCGCGGGAACCGACGAGATCCCAAACTCGGACTTGGACTACGGCGACGAGGTACGCACAAAACAACGCGCTTTGTCTAGCACACACGTCTCTTGCGTCATTAACCCGGGAGCAAACTGGCCCGCCTCATCCGGCCTTTAAAAAAGATGTAACCTCCCAGTGCTTGTCTCTTCATTTCATCTGAATGTGTCACTGACTGTCTTCCCTTCCCCATGACTCACACTTCCACTGGCAGACATCCGACGCGGATATGTGGCGCGCGTACCCCCTGGGGTGGCACTTCGTTTTGGCGATCGTGGGAGGGTTGGTGGTGGTACCGTTAGCGGTCGCGTGTTGCGGACCGAAGAAGATTGGGACGGTGAGGAAAGAATACGGAGCGACGAACGCGTGAGCGAACCTAGGTGTATATAGTCTGTAATTGATTTATTGAAAGAATGGTGGATCACTCACATGCCTCCCGAAAGATTCAAAGCTTCAACGCTTCAAGGCGCAATAACTACTTAAGCGGTTTCCTCGCCGCGGTGAAGTACATGACGGTGTAGATACCCGTCTTACCCCCGGCTACGAGCCCGTCCGCGCCCTTCTTGAGGAACGACGAAACGCCCATCGAGCCTTTCGGCGCAATCCCAACCGCCTCTAAAAAGAAAACAAGGTAGTGCGTCACCGCCCTGCCCCAAATAGTGGTCTTGAAGCTCCAGAAGTCCCTCCAAGGCCTCCAGCTGCGGTACGGGTCGATGGGTTCGTACCACGAAATGTCGGCGGTCTTTACCAAATCTTGCTCTTCCAGAATTTCGAAACCCGCTTTTTTCATCGCCGTGACCACGTCGTCGCACGTCCGCGCGGTGGGAAGCCCGTTCCCGATGAGAATCTCTTGTCGGATTTTCCTGTGCTCCGCGTTCGTGGGGTCGTATTTATCCGTCAGGCACCACTCGTACGAGGCGAAAACCCCGCCAGGCTTTAATACCCTTAAAATCTCGCTGTAGCACCCCACCGCGTCCGGGGCGTGGCACGTGGCTTCGATTTGATACACCGCGTCGTACGTGTTGTCCGGCTTGGGGATGTTCATGAAGTCGGCTTTGACGAAATCGCAGTTATCGTGCCTGCCAGTCGCGGCGTTCATCTCCTCGCCGCGCTTGATTTGGAACGCGTTGTTGTTCAACCCGGTGACGTCCGCGCCCGTGAAGGCCGCGATTTCCCGCAGCGGACCGCCCACGCCGCACCCCACGTCTAAAACTTTATCCCCCGGCTTGACGTTTAACTTCGACGCCAAGAAGTGTTCGTGCCTCACAATGGACTCTCTAAGCGTCTCCCACTTGTACCTGTGCGCGAAGTGGAACGACTCGCCCCAGCCGTACTCGTAAAACGAAGTTGCCAGGTCGTAGTACTTGTTCACAACATCAGTGTAGTTCCCGGTGCGCTTCGAGTCATCCTCTTCTTTGAAGTAATCCTCGTAATCCTTGGTCGCGGTGCCGGTCTCCCTGGAGGATTAGGATTAGGAATAGGATGCCGGTCAGTATAGGTCGATGTGATGTAATGTATCTCCGCGTCTAGAGCCTTATTGCAGACGCCTAAGGTATCGACCATTCGATCATTCCGATGTTTGTGCCGTTCGAATCTGTGAGAGGCGGCCGATCGATGGCGATGACCGCGCGTCAATACGTGTGGTACTTACTTGGAGTCCAGGTTCCCCGCCATGTGCTTGAGGTTGAGCCCGGTGGTTTTGGACGCCATCGTGGAAGGTGGATCTGTTCGACGCGTGCGCGTCCGAAACAGTGAGGCAGATCAAAGGCCAGCGGCAGACTTCGAAGCGAGAGGGTAGCCACACAGCTGTGTGCCTCAGATTTCGTCGCAGGCTGGCTAGTCCCTTTTTCCTTGAGTTATTAGAGAGTCAACTGCTTGCAACACCTAGGCGATAACACAGCCCATTTTTGTGATTTCCGATGTCATCCGCAAGCTCAATCGAACACTACTACGCGTGAGTTTTGGGTATAATTACAAGCTAAACTAGTCTCACACGACACGCGGGGAGTGCGCCTTCATCCGATACACTCTTGGCTAGGTATTATGTACACTCTGAGACACTTCAGTCACATCACCTGGTGTCAATCAATTCATCTGGTAATGCAACCAAGTGGTAGATCAGAAACGCGATGGCAAGCCCCACCGCAAGAGCCATCGCGGCTTGCAGCGCCAGAGGGACCCCGCCCACACCCCGCCTGCGGTTAGCGTCAAGGAGGCCCGAGCTCTCATCGGGTCGGAACATTGCGTCCGGCGTGCGCGAAACTGATCAACACACATCGAAATTTCTCATCCGTTTATTTCGGCAAAGTCGGAGTTAACTCGTAATTTTAGAATCTCAAACTCGGTTGCTCGAAAATATTTGAAATGAAAGGTGTGCCATCTCGCTTCTTCGCATCACACGCGCACGCGCCACACGCTGCCGCGAAGGGACCAACCTCGTCCGTCTGTCGCGCACGCGCAGGCGCTACCGCGAAAGGCGCCGCGCGTTCACCCCCCGCGTCGCCGCCTTCCCCCGCGAACACCGCGGTTCGGACCGGCCGGGCGAAAAAGCAACGACCCGGGTGATTCCTTCGTGTTGGCACCCCCGTGCTTCACACGCCGCGATGGTCGCTGCTTCTCTCGATGAGGGCGCGATGACCGTACGGAAAGGGATGATTTCCCGCCTGGAGTGCGAAAACTTCAAGTGCGTGTCCGATACTAGTGACTAGACCCCTTTCACGCGCCTACGATCCTCGCGTCTCCACATCCAAAGTTTCCCCCAAGTTTCCTTCGCCAGATCTCGCGAGATTAGATTTCCCGCACGCGTGGCGAGTGCATCATCACAAAGCTCACCGCAGCTCCCTTCCCTCCCCTTTTCAAAAAACAGGTCGTACAAAGGCCACCAGGTGATCGGCCCGTTCAAGCAGTTCACCTCGATTATCGGCCCCAACGGCAGCGGGAAGAGTAACTTGATGGATGCTATTTCCTTCGTGCTGGGGGTGCAGAGCGCGCAACTGCGAGGCGCGCAGCTTCGAGATTTGGTGTACTCCTTCGACCTCGCGGACAAGGAAGAGCGGAGGACGGCGTACGTCAAGCTGGTATACGAAGCCGAGGACGGCGTTGAAACCGTGTTCTCCAGACACATCACCGCCGCCGGGACTGGGGAGTACAAAGTGGATGGGAAATCTTGCGCGGCCGAGGCGTACAACGACCGGCTGAAGAGCCACGGGATTTTAGTGAAAGCCAGGAACTTTCTCGTGTTCCAGGGGGACATCGAGTCCGTCGCTTCGAAGTCTCCTAAAGATTTAACTTCTTTGATCGAGCAGATCAGCGGCTCAGAGGACATCAAGAAGGACTACGAAGAGGCTATGAAGGGTAGGCACAAAGCCGAGGAGGACCAGCACGCGGCGTTCACCAAGCGCAAAACCCTGGCGGCGCAGCGAAAACAAATGAAGGAGCAGAAGGAAGAAGCGGAGCGGCACACCAAGATGAGCTCGGAGCTCGGGAAGTTGCGCGTGGAGCACGTCCTGTTCAAGCTGTTCCACATCGACTTTGACGTCGAACGGCACGAAGGGGAGATCGAAGAGGCGGAGGAGGCCTTGGCGGCGCACGAAGCCAAGGTTGCCGCCGCCGCCAAGGAGATGGAGGAGAAGCGCCAGATGAAAGCCAAGCGCGCGAAGGACGCGCTTGTTCTTGAGCGCAAGATCGCGAACCACAAATCGGAGGTGGACGGGTCCGCATCCACTGTCCGCACTCGCGAAGAGATCTCGCGCGCGAAGAAGAAACTTGAGTTGGCGAACAAACAGCTGGAGAAGTACGCAAGCGACGTGGAGCAATCGGCGGTTGACATTTCGCGCCTGGAGAAGGATTTGAAAAATGTGGAAGCCGCCGAGAGTGTTTTCGAAAAGGACCTGACGAAGAAGGGCAAGAAGCAGGTGTTGGACCTCGGGGAGGCGCAGATTACGGAGTACAACAAGAAAAAGGAAGAAGCGGGGGCGAAGACGTTCAAGCTGAGGCAGGAGCGGGAGGGGTTTGTGAACGTGAACCAGGCGGACACGGAGACGAAGCAGCGGCTGCAATCGACGGTTGAGGAGTTGAGCTCGCGATCCACGGCGCTGGCGGCGGCTCGCGATAACGAAATCGCGCGTCTCGTCACGCTTGAATCTAGCGCGGCTGACGCAAAGGCCGAGATGGCCTCGTCCAAAGACCGGGAGAAGGCGCTTGAGAACGAGAAACGGAAATCGCGCGCGAAGCAAGAGCACTTCAACAACAAAATTGAAGAGCTCAGCGGGAAGTTGCGGTCGGCGAAGGCAGACCGAAAGGAGTCCGAGAGGGAAACGCGCGCGCTGGAGGCGATCACCGCGATGAAGCGGTTGCTTCCTGGCGTGCATGGCCGAGTAACGGACTTGATGAAAGTATCGCAGAAGAAGTACAACCTGGCCGTGATCACTGTGTTAGGCAAGGAAGCGGACGCCGTGGTTGTGGAGGATTCCAAAACCGCAAAGGAGTGCGTGCAGTACTTGAAGGAACAACGCGTTTCACCCATGACCTTTTTGCCGTTGAAGGAAATCAAAGTGCACGAACCGGATGAGGCGTTGAGACGGCTGGGAGGGACTGCAAAGCTGTGTTTGGATGTTGTGAACTACGACACGTCGGTTTCACGCGCGATGATCTACGCAATGGGCAACGACACCGTGGTGTGCGATACGCACGTTGAGGCGAAGAAAATCACCTTCGGCGGCGACCGCCGGTTCAAGGTCGTTTCTGTGGACGGCACGATGATCAAGAAGTCTGGGGAGATGACTGGTGGCAGTTCAGGTAGTCTGGAAGCGAAAGCGTCGCGGTTCGACGCAGAGGAGGTTGAGCAACTCCGAGCCGACAGGCAAGCCGCGGAGGAAGGGCTGGCGAAACTCCGGCCCGTCGCCGCGCTCGTGGACGAGGAGCGCGAAGCGCAGGCACGGCTGGCGCGCCTGGAGCGCGACACGGAGTACTACGCCGTGGATATCAAGCTCGCGACTGAGAAGATCGAGCAGCTTGAGAAGGAGCTGTCCAATATCGAGCGCGCGTTGAACGCCACGATTCCTGAGCTTGAAGCCGCGAAACAGGCGTGCGAGGAGTCCCTCGCGCAACTCGAAGCCGTGGACCAAAAGGTGCACGCCGTAGAGGATGCCGCGTACGCGTCGTTTTCGAAATCCGTCGGCGTGAAGAACATCCGGGAGTACGAGGCGAACAACCTCGAGACGCTTCAGCGGTCCGCGGAAGAGAGGGCGAAGTTCACGCAGCAGCGCGCGAAGCTCACGGAGCAGCTTAACTTCGAGCGGTCGCGTGACGTCGCGGGGCCCAAGAGGCGTGCCGAGGCGGATATCGCCAAGACGAGCGCGGAGCTTACGTGTTTGAACGAAGCGGCTGAAGCGGCGAAGGCGACGAGTGAAAAAGCAAAGGCGTTGGTGGAGGAGTGGGAGCGGGACGCTGCGAGCGCCAGAGCGGAGCTTAACGCTATCGATGCCGAAGTCAGAGATCTTCGAGACAGGCACAGCACGTTGAACCAGGAAGGGAGCAAAACCCAGCGGTTAATCGCCAACAAAACCACCGCCGCCGAGGCGTTGCGGGAACAACGCGCGGATATCATCGCCGCGTCGCGGATGGAGCGCCTGAAGCTCCCACGCGCGGAGGATGACACGGAGGATGAAGAAGTGCTGGCGCTGCCCGCCCCCCCCGACGACGATGACATGGACACCGAGGACGCGAACGATGACAACGGCGATGACAACGGCGCAGGCAGCGCGTGGCGCGCCGCGGCGTTCAAGGCCAAGCTCGACTACTCCGAGCTTCCCCAGCGGCTGAAGCAAGCGCCGCGCCCGAGCGACCGGGAGCGGCTGGATGACGAGCTTCGCGCTGAAACCGAAGCCAAGACCGTGGCGCTGTCCAAGCTAGAACCGAACATGAAAGCCATCGACCAGTACGAAAGCGTCAAGGAGAAGGAACGCGCGCAGGCAGAGGACCTGGAATACGCGCGCCGGCGCACCAAGGACGCGCAAGACAGTTTCGACTCGCTGAAAAACGAACGCACACAGACGTTCATGCTGGCGTTTGAACACATCGCGTCCGCGATTGACCGCGTGTACAAAGAGCTGACTCAAAGCGAATCGCACCCGTTAGGTGGCACCGCATATCTCTCCCTAGAATCCCCGGAAGAACCGTACAACCACGGAGTGAAGTTCACCGCAATGCCGCCCACGAAGCGGTTCCGGGACATGGAGCAACTTTCGGGCGGCGAGAAAACCATGGCCGCCCTGGCGCTGCTCTTCGCGATTCATTCGTACCGCTCCTCGCCGTTCTTCGTGCTTGACGAGATCGACGCTGCGCTTGATAAAACGAACGTAGAGAAGATGGCTGCGTTTATCAAAAACCGTTCACACGGCACGGGCGCGGCATCGGAAGGACACCCGTGCCAAAGCATCGTCATCTCGCTCAAGGATTACTTCTTCGACAAAGCGGATTCGCTAGTCGGCGTGTCGCGAGATGTGGAAGGCGCGTGCTCCAAAGTCCTGACGTTTGATCTCGGAGAGTACGGAGAGTGATGAGGAGTGGTGACATGGGGAAGAGAAACGAACCCGGGAGACGAATACGAATAGAACGACGATTGTGAATACGAAAACTCGATACGATAAATAGCTCTACCCTTTCCACAAAACTCTCATTTTTTCTTTTTGTTTTTCTTCTTCGATGCAGCGTCAACCGCCGGATCCGCAGTCAGCTGCACCGTCGCTTCCGCGGTCGGTTCTCCGCCGTCGCCCAAACGTGAGAACACGGACTCGTTAGGTTCCACAATCGGTTCAGGTTTAGGCAACACTTTCGGTTCCACTTTCGGCTCAACGTCGTCGCCCAAACGTGAAAACACGGACTCGCGAGGCTCAACCTTCAGCTCCTCTTTAGGCTCAACAGGTGCTTCTACTTTAGGCTGCACAGGTACTACTACTTCAGGCTCCACTTTAGGCTCACCTTTCCGCTCCGGCGTCGGTGGAAGATTCCCCGGCTCCTCATCCGTGAAAAGCGTGTGCTTGCCACCGCCGCTGTTGTATTTACTTGGCGGAGACGTGCATAATAACGCGGCGGCGTTCGCCGCAGGCGACATCGGGGGCTTTCGCGGAGACCCGTCGGGCGCGGCGAAAAATTTGGCAGGAGACTGCGGTAGAGGAGACTGCGGTGGACGTCCAGCCATCACGCGGCGCGGTGCTTCTTCTCTTGTCTCATCGAGTGAGAAGAAAACGCGCATACCGGGCGTAACGTCCGCGGGATCAAGGTTTGAGCCGTCAGAGCGAAACACACCAAGGACCGGCGTCGTCGCCGGAAGCTGTGCGGCGACACGCACTCGCCTGTAGAAGTCCTCGTGGGGCATGTGCGCCAGCGCGGCACCTCCGGGAACGCGCACGGGAATGATTTTCCCGCTCGGGTCATTCAAAAGCGCGGCGTCGAAATCCACCGCTGTCGTTCGGCGAGGCGAAGGTGTGGCGAGAGGCACGCGGCGCGCGGCGGCGCGCGCCGAAGACGTGTCGACTTTCGGTTCGCTCTTTGGGGCTTTCGGGACCTTCGGCGCTTTTGGGACCGCCGGTTTCGCACGGCGGGTGTGCATCTCCGCCGCAGTTAGGGCGAGATAAGAAGCCCCAGAGGGAAACACCCGGTCTTTTGCTTCGGCGTACGCAGCGAACGTGAGTTCTTCACCCGTGGCGACGTTTACCAAAGACGCTACGGGCGCGCCCATCGCGAGTTTGATTTGCACCGTGCGGAGCAGGTCCATGACTTCCCGCGCGGACGCATCGGGTGATACATCTAAGCGCCTGCGGTGAATCACGCACGAAGCACGGCCTATACCTGCTCTTTTCACCATCAAGGTTTCAGTCACCGCAGCCCGCGCTGCGGTGGACCGCTCGAGACGAGGCGACGGAAGCGCGCCCGGCTTGGACGCTCTTAACGTCGCCGGAACTTGTTTCCCTGAAACCGGGTTTCGGGGAGTAGAAAAACCCGGGGTCTGAGGTCCTTTTTCCTGTTTGACCGTCTTCGAAGCAGACACAGGCCGAGTACGAGCTCTTGCGCGGCTCGCGGCCGTGGCACTGTCCATCACGCTGACTCGAACGCTCGCAGAGTTTGGTCTTTTCAAATCGCCCATTTCTGTCGTCTCGTTTGTTTTTGTCGTCTTCGCGGTGGGCGTTGGAGAGGATTCCGAATCGCGCGGCACGAGATCCTCCGCGTCTGATTTAACATTTAAGTTTGCAGCCGGTGCTTTGGGTGTTCCGTACGCCTCCAGAGCTTCCAGAGCATCAGGCTTCTTCGCAGTCTCGGGGGACGACGGTGGCTTTTTTCCCTGGACACCGGCGCCACCCGCGGCGGCAGCGGTTTCTGCAGCGAGTCCCCCTTTGAGTTTCACTGGTTTCTTCGTCGCATCAGAGGTGGCGAATGAGGTGCGTAGCGACCTCGCCGTGGACTTCGCATCACCCGCGCGCGTCGTGTTCGGTGACGGCGCAGACGGCAGCCAAGTGGGCACCGATTTACTGAGTAACAGATGCGCGTCTCTTGAGAATCCTGCCAAGGTCCGGGACAGGGGCAAGGTTTGGGACGCGGCTACCAGCGCGGCGGGCGTGTGCGCTCGTTTCACCTGGTTCAACGACGCTTTCAGATCCTTCGCGGTATCAAGAATGGCATCCACGAGCAGAAGGGCGTCACCCAAACCTTCGGGGGGCCTGTTTGCCACCATCTGTCAAATGGGCGTGAATGACAGCCAGATTTGAAGGTTTGAATTAGGCACTCACTAACACTCGGAGTACCCTCGAATGCCTGGAATGTGTGGGTGGTGGAGCGCGCGTTCGAAGCGCGAGTGCGATGCGAGGGCGAAGCGGTCGGCTCGCACGTCGCGCGTCTCCCACTGCTCTCGACGACGGTCCGTTGGGACAGAAGGGCGAAGTAAAAGTTCTCAGACGTTCAAAATCATCGGTCGTGACGAGCTGTCACAAGGGAAAACGAAATTGTTGTTAACGCAGACACTATGTGGGGCGCGCTTCGCGACGAGGCGCCCGCGAGGGCGGACCCGCCCCCCACGATCGATCGCATACTCGACCATCTCGCGTCCCTTCACACACTTAAAATTCCCGCGAGCGTTGAGAGATCTGGTGGCGCCAGTACGAGGACCGGAAGACGGTCGTATCTCGCGGATTGCCTAAAATCTTCACCAGCGATTCTTCTCGAACGACACGGCCATCTCATCGACGACACTTCTCTGCGTGTGTTTGACCATCTACGCGGTGATTACGAGGTGGACTTTTGGATGGCGAGGCTCACAGAGAATCGAACACCCACAAAGGAACAAACCGCTAAACAAAAGAGCCTCACCAGACTGCGAAGACTCGCGCGACTCGGCAAACTAACGAAGGATGGGTACTTCACCGAGCACGCCGTGCGTTTGAGGGAACCGGTTTTGTGGAACACTTATGTTGGGGAGACTTCTACTTCTCAAATGACAGACCCTCAAATCACAAACGATACGGACCGAGCACATTCCGTGTCGCTCGGGATCCTGGCGCGCGAAGATCAACGCGACGCCAAGAAAGCCGTAGCGGCGGCGCGCAAATATGACGACAAGGATGCGGATGCGGTAGATACGAAAGGCAAGTCTCCGGCTTGGACACACGAAAGCGAAAGGGACCAACGTGTGGTATCGTTAATTCGTACCGTGAAGGAGCGCTTTTTGGACGGCGACGAACCGGATGCAGAGTATGGAAAAATCGACACAGATGCGAGCTTGGATCACACATTTGCAAACGAAGAAACTCACGACGCGGAAGAAGCGTACTTCGCGGAGGATTAAAGGATTGATAGGGTATATCTAGATATAGATTAGAAAACAAGTTATTTGCATTAAAAAACTCATAGGATAGTGGACACTTATTATTCGCGACTTTCGCGACTACCCTTCCGAGTTCAAGGCTTCAGAGCCTTCAAAGAACAGAATGGTCATAGATAGACCTCTCGAGCGCTTATATCAGTCACTCCTTACATCATGTCCCACTCCACCTTGCACTCCTGCACACATTCAAGCTCTTCGCACTTCTCCACGCACTCTTGGTAAAACGTGAACGCTTTCTTCGCGAGATCTGAGGTGTTCTTGACCGCTTTCTTCTGGCCTTGGTCGTGCTCCATCTTGAGGATCATCAGCTTCACGGATTTGCGCGCGCGGTATTTTTGCGGGCGAGTCATGCGGTCGTACCCGGGGACGTGCTTGGAGTAGTCGATGTCCATGGACGTGTCCTTGTGGTGGCTGTGGCGGCCGAAACCCTTGCCGGTGCCCTGTGGATTGATTAGAGGAAAGAAGGAATGGCGTCAGCTATAAGGTATACTCGCTTTGGTCGTGCACTTCGGTCTTGCACTTTTTGGCTCAAAAGGGCGCGCCCTTCAGATATTTTGCCGCGAAAGTCCACGTCGATCGAAAAAGCGCATCGAATTCGGGAAGATCGTTCCGTCGAGGTGTGTGTGGGATGCGACGCGACCTTCGCATCTGCACGCGGGATGTATGTGTCTTCGAGAGGTATCTATCTCTCTGACGCAAAAAATCCAATTTTGGAGATCGAATAGAAAGGGTACGTACCGCAACGGTGGTGGTGGCGCATCGCTTGTTGTTAGCACTTTTCGCAACCCGAACACGATTGGGCACGAGCGTAGCGTTGGCTCCGAGGATGGCGAAGGACATGATTGGTGGTGAGGTGTGTGGAAGTGTGTTGAAGGTCGACGCAGGGGCGTTCGACGATGTGTTTGGAGGTAGTTGGGCGTCGGAAGGCGCGGGACAGAATGAAGACCGGGCGCATTCCATTCATATAATGTCACGAATATCCAAAAGCGATAAAAAAGCTGACTCGTCTTCGTCTCGAGATCGACTGGAAGCGGCAAGTTGGCATGCTATTTTTTCCACAAGGGCGCGCGCCGAGAGTCGGCGCCGCGGGGGGGATGCGTGACCTGCCCGGTTTCTACTGGGACGAAGAGCGACAGCGATACTTCGCCCTCGCGCAGGAGAACGTCGCGCGTGATTTGAGCAGGTGCGACCCGTGGGTTTAAGCACCCACGCGCGCGATCGGCATCGCAAAATGTAGTAATGTTCACACGCTAACAATCAATCCAACCCATCCACGTTTAGGACCCATCTGGCCGCGAACGCCCCTGAGAACAGACGTGCACGAAACTGGAACGGGTCAAGCTCACGCGCACGAGATGCTTCGGGAGATTCAAGACGCAGGAAAAAGAAACGAAGCAGCGGTAACGGCGTACAATCACGAGCAGGCGAAAATGCAGGAAGAGCCCAAAACACAAACGCAAACGCGTCGGCGTCGGCGTCGGTCCCAATCGAAAGCAACCCTACGGGTCAAAAACCCTGCGAAAGCGTTCTCGAGACCCTCCGCGCGCGTTCTTTAGGTGTGACGCACCTGCCCCGCTTCGGGCGAAGAGCCTCTGCGCCGTCCGACATTAAAACCGCCGCTCGAACAGAACACTTGAAAGGGTTAACTCTCGTCGGCGAAACACGCGCGAATACTTTTCTGCACGGGTTCGAGTTGTGCGTCGAGCCGCTTCGCGTCGGTTCGATTTCAGATTATAGAACTGGCGATGCGGAGGCTGCACAACACATAAATCACTCAGACCTTTCCAGTGTTTCGTACCCTGACCGGATTTTACTTGCGGGTGCTTTTTTACCGGGAACGTACACGCTGCCGCACGGACACGGCTGGTCCTTCGTCAAGCGGTTGCGAAGCGTGGACGGCTCGGGGAAACGGTTCGGGTACAAACAAACCCTGGTGCATAGGACTTCCTACGACGCGGAGCAGGATTGCGCATTCAGCCAGGATAGAATGGGGAGCTCGTTTCGCGCACGGGAAACGCACCGGGTACGCGCAGTAAGGTGGTCGTATGTGAAAAACGCGGGAGTAGCGGCCGCGTGCGGGCTGGACGGGTACGCCTCCGACGATGCGAACGAAGAGCCGGATCATTCGCACACCGGGCACGCGTGTTTATCGACGTCGCTGTCCGGTGACGGTTCCAATAGGGATGCATGTAGGCCTCCGGGAGGGTGCGCTGCGTTGACGTTAAGCGTGGGGGGTGGTCGGCGAGCGTGTCTGAACGAAATGTACCAAGAAACGCCTGGAAACCTTTGTACACTTTTCTTCGCCGCCGGCGACGCTCCCGGCCGCGACCCAAAATGCGACTTCAAAAACACGCACGCCGGGTTTTTCGACGCGCAAGTTTCGCCGACCGGTGTCATCGCCTGCGCGTGCGAATCCCAGGGGCTGTTGCTGTATGATGTGCGCGACGGATGCACCGTGAACCGGGTACAGAAACCGAAGGTACGAATACCTCTGAAGGGAGACACCGTCGCGGTGGCGTGCGACGTCGACGGAAGGGGCGACACTGAGTTTCCGATTGGGGGAAGCCAGTATTGCGGAAGTGAACTTTTCGCCGTGGGCTTGAGGGACGGAACGTTAGGCTTGGTGG
>MDSY01147201.1_pt1 | contig 22934 bp, 18 predicted proteins | sample 811131 | NCBI WGS metagenome assembly MDSY01 (sample SAMN05326643, study PRJNA326480) | marine metagenome | isolation source: seawater | place: Atlantic Ocean: South West | collected 2010 | reverse complement strand
TGTTTATATTCTAGATAAAGTATCCCTTTCGCCTTTAAATAATGAACAATTAAATTTATTTACAAATGATAATATAGTTTCAAATAAATATAAAAATCTAAGAAATTTAGATATAATTCCTCAAGATTTAAGAGAAAAAATAAAGAAAATAGTAAAAGAAAACGTATAAAAAACTGCAGAAAAATTGATTTTTTTTTAATTTAGTAACATTATTGTACTATTAATTGATTTTTTTTATTTAATTTTAGTTATAGCCAATATATTGGTTTTATTTTTTAATAATATTAGTACCAAAATAGGACTATTATGCTGAAGTTTACAAATATTAATCAGAAAAACCCTGATAAATCACCTTCTGATTTAAGGGCAAAAAATTTTTCTGAAATTTATTCAAAGTTTGATAATAAAATGGCTGGTGAACAATCATCAAGGTGCTCCCAGTGTGGGGTCCCATTTTGTCAAGTTCATTGTCCACTTCAAAATAATATACCTGACTGGTTAATGCTTACAGCTGAGAATCGCATTGAAGAAGCTTACGAAATGTCAAGTGCTACTAATAATATGCCAGAAATATGTGGTCGCATTTGTCCTCAAGATAAATTATGCGAAGGAAATTGTGTTATTGAAACATCAGGACATGGATCAGTAACTATAGGATCAATAGAAAAATACATTACCGATGTTGCATGGGAAAAAGGTTGGGTAAAAGATATAAAAATTAAAGAAGAAAAAAAAACCTCTGTAGGTATTATAGGATCAGGACCAGCTGGGTTAGCTGCTGGAGAACAGCTAAGAAAAAAAGGATATCAAGTTTCAATATATGAGCGAAATGATCGTCTAGGTGGATTGTTAATCTATGGTATTCCAAATTTTAAATTAGAAAAAGAAATAGTAAACAGAAGAATACATAGATTAAAAAAAAGTGGGATAAATTTTTATACAAATTATGAAATAGGAAACACAATAAGTTTTGAAGAATTTAAAAATAGACACGATGCAGTTTTAATTGCTACAGGAGTTTATAAACCAAAGGAGATAAATTTAAATAATTCCAAAGCATCTAACGTAGTTGCAGCTTTAGATTTTTTAATTGCAAGCAATAGAAAAGGTTTGGGCGACAATGTTAAAGAATTTGATAATGGAAATTTAAATTCAAAAGGTAAAAATATAATTGTAGTTGGTGGTGGAGACACAGCTATGGATTGTGTTAGAACAGCAATTCGTCAGGGAGCAAAATCTGTAAAATGCTTATATCGCAGAGATAGAAAGAATATGCCTGGCTCTCAAAGAGAAGTCAAAAATGCAATTGAAGAGGGAATTGAGTTTAAATGGATGACTTTACCAATTGATTATATTGGAGATAAAAAAATAAATGAAGCAAAAATAATAAAAATGCAATTAGGATCACCAGATGAATCAGGAAGGAAAAAACCTGAACCTATTGAGGGATCTGAGGAGAATCATAAAGTTGATTTAATTATCGAAGCCTTAGGATTTGAACCAGAAAATCTTCCAAGTTTGTTTAACCAAAAAGATCTTGAATTAACAAAATGGGGAACTGTTAAAATTAACTACCAAAGTATGATGACAAATATTGAAGGAGTTTTTGCAGCTGGAGACATTGTTCGTGGTGCTAGTTTAGTTGTTTGGGGAATTAAGGACGGAAGAGACGTAGCAAAAAAAATAGAGGATTTCTTAGTTAATAAAGAAAAAAATACAGATAAAAGTAAATACCAAAAAAAAGATTTAGCTTATGCATAATAAAAAATTTATAAATTTATGGCAAAAAAATAGGAAAAAACTCATTGAAAACCATGTTTATAAAGAAGAGGATGAACATTCTTCTTGTGGTGTTGGATTAATTGCCTCAATTAAAGGAGAGCCATCAAGAAAAGTAGTTGATATGGGAATTGAAGCATTAAAATGCTTATATCACCGTGGTGCAGTTGATGCAGATGGAAAAACAGGGGATGGTGCAGGTATACAGCTACAAATACCTAAAAATTTTTTTAATGAAAAAATTGAAAGATCTGGTCAACAAATAAATGATTTACCGTTTGCTGTAGGAATGATTTTTTTACCGAGAACCGATTTTGCTGCACAGGAAAGATCAAGAACTATTGTTGAGTCTGAAATAATTAATGGTGGTTTTAAAATATATGGTTGGCGTCATGTCCCAATTAACACTAAAGTTATAGGAGACAAAGCAAAAGCTACTTTACCTGAGATTGAACAAATACTTATTGGAAATGAGATTATATCAAGTGAACTTGAATTTGATGATAAATTGTATGTAATCAGAAAAAGAATAGAAAAAAAAATTACGCAAGAAAATATCAGTGGTTTTTATATATGTTCTTTGTCTTCCCAATCTATTGTTTACAAAGGCATGTTCCTGGCTGAACAATTATCTAACTTTTATCCTGATATAAAGGATGAGAGATTTATTTCAAAGTATGCAGTTTATCATCAGAGATATTCAACAAACACTTTTCCTACTTGGTCTTTGGCACAACCTTTTAGAGTAATTGCACACAACGGTGAGATTAATACTTTAAAAGGAAATAAAAACTGGATGTCAGCACACGAACCCAGAATGAGTCATAAAAATTTCGAAAACAATATTGATGATTTGAAACCGATAATTGATTCAGCTGCATCTGACTCATCTGCTTTAGATGCAACTATTGAGTTATTAGTCCGTTCTAATCGTTCTTTACCAATGGCAAAAATTATGACAATTCCAGAAGCTTTTGCTCATAGAAGAGATTTTTCTAAAAAGCTTAAAGATTTATACACCTATGCTAATGCAGTTATGGAATCATGGGATGGTCCTGCTGCATTATGTGGAGTTCACAATAATTGGGCAGTAGCAGGCATGGATAGAAATGGACTTAGACCCCTGAGATATACTCTTACAGAAGAATTTTTAATTGCCGGTTCAGAAACAGGCATGATTGATATTAAAGAAACTGATATTTTAGAGAGAGGAAGAGTTGGACCTGGTCAAATGATAGCTGTTAATTTTGATGAAGGAAAATTTTATTTAGATTCACAACTTAAAGATAAACTCTCACAATCTAAACCTTTTGGAGAGTGGACAAAAAAAATTCAACATATTGATAAATTAGTTCAATCTGTTGATGAAGAATTTAGAGAAATAGATTTATCAACTCTTAGAAAAAGAATGACTTCATTTGGTTGGAGTGTTGAAGATATTGAAATGATATTACATCCGATGATAGTAGAGGGTAAGGAAGCTGTTGGATCCATGGGTGATGACACTCCATTAGCTGTGTTGTCAGAAAATTATAGGGGTTTACATCATTTTTTTAGGCAAAATTTTAGTCAGGTAACAAATCCACCCATAGATAGTTTGAGAGAGAGAGTGGTCATGAGTCTTAGAACAAGAATAGGTAATTTGAGCAATATTCTTGATGAAGATCAATCTCAATGTGACCATTTACAATTAAATTCACCTGTCCTTTCTATTAATCAATTTAAGACGATGCGCAATTATATGAAAGATAAAGTTCAAATAATTGACACTACAATGGATTTAAATGATGAAAAAAATAATTTTAAAAAAGAGTTAGATAGAATTAATAAAGAAGCTGAAGATGCAGTTAGATCAGGTTTTGTTCATATTATCCTAACAGATAAAAAACTTTCAAAAGATAAAATTTCATTACCTATGATACTTGTGACAAGCTCTGTTCATCATTATTTAATTAAGAAAAAATTAAGAACATATATATCATTAAATATTCAATCAGCAGAATGTTTAGATGTTCATTATTATGCAGTTTTAATTGGTGTAGGTGCGACAAGTATTAACGGATATTTAGCTCAACAAGCTATAGCAGACAGACATAAAAAAGGTTTATTTAAAAACTTATCTTATGAAGAATGTGTAGAGAGATACATTAAATCTATTAATAATGGGTTACTTAAAATTATGAGCAAAATGGGTATCTCAGTTGTGAGCTCTTATAGAGGAGGTTGTAACTTTGAAGCAATCGGTTTAAGCAGAAATTTCATGAGTGAATATTTTCCTAGTATGAGCTCAAAAATTTCTGGAATGGGGATTTCTGGATTGGAAAAAAGATCTTTAAGAGCACATACAAAAGCTTACGAAGAAGAAATTGTACATCTTGATGTAGGAGGATTCTATAGATATAGAAAAGGAGGTGAAAAGCATTCTTTTGAAGCTAATGCTATTCATATGCTTCAAAGCTCGGTTTCATCTGATAGCTATTCTCTTTATAAAAAATATTCATCATTAATTAATCAAAACCATCCAATTCATATTCGTGATTTATTAGCTTTTAGATCTATAAATGAAAGTATTTCTAACGATCAAATTCAAAATACTTATGAAATAAGAAAACGATTAGTTGCTCCAGGCATATCTCTTGGGGCCTTAAGTCCCGAGGCACACGAAACAATTGCTATAGCAATGAATAGGATAGGGGCTAAGTCAGATTCTGGTGAGGGTGGTGAAGATCCTCAAAGATTTAAATATAGAAAAAATGGAGATAATCCATCCTCAAGAATAAAACAAATTGCAAGCGGTCGTTTTGGAGTTACTTCCGAATATTTAAATAGCTGTGATGAAATTGAAATAAAAATTGCTCAAGGAGCAAAACCTGGAGAGGGCGGTCAATTACCCGGAGGTAAAGTAACTGACTTGATTGCTAAACTTAGATATTCAACTAAAGGAGTAACATTAATTAGTCCACCTCCTCATCACGATATATATTCAATAGAAGATCTTGCTCAACTAATTTATGATTTAAAAAAAATAAATCCAAAAGCAAAAGTTTGTGTAAAATTAGTCGCTCAATCGGGCATAGGAACAGTTGCTGCGGGGGTTGCAAAGGCAAAAGCAGATGTCATATTAGTTTCAGGTCATAATGGTGGAACTGGAGCTAGTCCCCAAACAAGTATAAAATATGCTGGATTGCCTTGGGAATTGGGTCTCAGTGAAGTACATCAAGTACTTTCTTTAAACAATCTGAGAAACAAAGTAATTCTTAGAACTGATGGCGGAATTAAAACTGGGAAAGATGTTGTGATTGCTGCAATGTTAGGTGCAGAGGAATTTGGTATTGGAACTACAAGCTTGGTTGCAATGGGATGTATTATGGTTAGACAATGTCACTCTAATACATGTCCAGTTGGAGTCTGCACACAAGATGAAAAATTGAGAGAAAAATTTTCTGGAACTCCTGAAAAGGTTATAAATCTTTTTACTTTTATCGCAGAAGAAGTTAGAGAAATATTGTCTTCATTAAACTTTAAATCAATCAATGAAATTATTGGAAGATCTGATTTATTATATCAAGTTAGTCGTGGTGGGTCAGATTTAGATGATTTAGATTTAAATCCAATTTTAACAAGTATTGATTCTGAAATAGGAGACTATAATTATAAATTAATTAATAGAAATGAAGTTGATAGTGGATTAGATGAAAAAGTAATATTGGATGCTAAAAATTTTTTTGAAAATAAACAAAAAATTCAATTAACTTACAATATACAAAATACAGATAGGGCTTTAGGTACGAGACTATCTTCAGAAGTTACTAGAAAATTTGGTATGTCAGTCTTGTCCGATGATCTTGCTTTTATCAAAATGATAGGATCCGCAGGACAATCTCTAGGAGCTTTTTTAGCAAAAGGTATAACTTTAGAAGTTTATGGAGATTCAAATGATTATGTAGGAAAGGGACTTTCAGGGGGTAAAATTATTATTAGACCAAAGATTAATTCTAAATTAGTCACAAAAGATAATGTAATTATTGGAAATACTGTTTTGTATGGCGCAACTAATGGAAAATTATACGCTGCAGGAATAGCCGGCGATAGATTTTGTGTAAGAAATTCTGGAGCACAAGCTATTGTTGAAGGTTGCGGAGATAATGGATGCGAATACATGACAGGTGGATATGCATTTATATTAGGATCAGTTGGTAATAATTTTGCTGCTGGAATGACTGGAGGTATGGCTTTTGTTTATGATAAGGAAGGAACATTGCCAGTTCGAATCAATTTGGATGATGTACAGTATCAACAACAAATGACTAACTATTGGGAAAATTTTTTATTTTCAAAAATAAAAGAACATTATGAAGTTACAAATTCTATGCATGCTAAAAATCTTATTGAAAACTGGGAAAAAGAAAAATTCCTTTTTTGGCAGATAGTTCCTAAAGAAATGATAAACAAATTTGAGAATCCAGTTTTATTAGAAACAACTAAAACAGCATAAATAATCAGTTGCTACTTTTTTACTTCTATAAGTTATTTCTTATATAATCAATTGATTGCTTTATCATTCTTAAGTCAGTATCACTAGATAAACGATGGTCACTTTCTTTTAAATAAATGATATTAACATTTTTACCTGTAACTCTTTTCATTATTTTTCTAGGCACATTTTCTTTTACAACCGTATCCTTTAAGCCATGTATAAGAACTAAAGGTTTAGTAAAATAAAAAGGTTTATTTAAAACTCTATTTTTCTCTGCTTCAATAAAAAATTTTTTTTTAAGATAATAACTAAAACCATAAGAAGAATATTTTGTGATACCTTTTGTATTAATTTCTTTTTTATTTTTTTTATTTAATGCTGAATAAAGGTCTTTACCAAAATCAGGGGCTGCCGCCAATCCAATCAATCCACAAACTCTTTTTTTTCGTAATTTTGCTGCTAACATCATCAGCCATCCTCCCATACTACTTCCAATTAATATTTGAGGACCTTTAGTTAATTTATCAATTACATATAGAGTGTCATTTTTCCAATCAGTTATGTTGAAATCCTCAAAATTTCCAAATGATTTACCGTGCCCTCTACAATCAAATCTTATGTATGATAAATTATGTTTTTTTGCATATTTTTCTATACTTAAAGCTTTTATGCCATGCATATCTGAATTTAAACCATGCAAAAAAATGATTCCTGGAGATTTACCTTTTAAAGCCTTATATGCGATTTTTTGATTTTTATTATTTATTAGATAACTCATAATTAATATATAATTTTAGTTTATAACATATTTACATTATGAAAAAATTCAATTTAATGCAAATTATACCAGAGTTAAATTCAGGAGGTGTTGAAAAAGGTACGATAGATTTAGCAAACTATCTAGCACAAAAAAATATTAATAATTTTATAGTTTCTAATGGGGGAAAAATGTTGCCACTTTTAAACAAAAAATTTGTGACACATTATCATCTATCAGTTCATTCAAAAAATTTTTTGAGGATGCCTTTTGTATCAAAAAAAATTAATTCAATTATTAATAAAGAAAATATTAGTTTGATTCATTTACGTTCTAGGGCACCAGCTTGGTTGTTACCATACATAAATAAAAAAAATATTAAGACTATTTCAACATTTCATAATGTGTATGGAACTCAAAACTTTTTAAAAAAATTATACAATAAGCAATTAGGAAATGTTGATAAAATAATTGCTATCTCAGAATACGTAAAAAATGAAATTTCTAAAATTTATAAAATAGATTTAAAAAAAATAAAAGTTATAAATAGAGGAAGTGATGAAGAGTTTTTTGATGCAAAGACAATTAATGATGAAAAATTTTATCAATTTATTAATAAAAAAAATATTAATATGGATAATAAAATTATTTTATTTCCAGGAAGATTAACACAGTGGAAAGGTCAAATAGAATTCTTAAATTTAATAGAAGAATTCAAAAATGAACCTGTTATATTTTATTTTCCTGGTGACGATAAAAATATTTCTTATTATAAAAAACTATTGAGCGAAATAAATAAAAAAGGCCTTAATAATAAATGTAGGATAATGGGCAATTTAAATTCTGAAGAATTAAAAATGATGTATCAATGTTCTGATTTAATTATTTCTGCACCTTTACAACCTGAGGGATTTGGGAGAACAATAAGTGAAGCATTACTAATGAATAAAATTGTTTTAGCTTATAATTATGGTGGTGTAAAAAATCAACTAGAAGATCTCCCATCAATATATAAAATTACACCATTAGATCTAAATGAAATGAAAAACAAAATCTTGTCATCCCTTAATTTAGAGCAAGAAAAAATACTACAATTAGGATACGAAGGTCGAAAACATATAATAAAGCATTTTTCTAAAAAAAATATGTTGTCGTCTTATCAAAAATTTTATGAGGAAATTGTAAATTGAGAAAAATATTAGTAATAAAACATGGCTCTCTTGGTGATATAATTTCTGCAACTTCTGTATTAAAAGATATAAGGGACTATTATTTAGAAGATGAATTAACAATAATAACAACTAAAAAATTTAAAAATTTTTTCTTAAATTCGCCACTAGTAAATAATGTAATTGTTGATGATAGAAAGGGTTTTTTTATATCTTTAGTGATAATAAAAAAGATAATTAAATTAAAACCTTTTTTAATTATTGATCTTCAAAATTCCAATAGAACTTCAATTTATGCGTTTTTTATACGTTTCTTTTCTAAGATTAAGATAAATGGCTCAGGTTTTTTTTCTACAGAAAGATACATTGATAATTATTCTAGTCTACCTTCAGTTATTGATGGATTATCTAATCAAATTGAAAAATTAGGAATCAAAACTAGAAGAAAACCATTTCTTGATTGGCTTTTAGACAATTCCATTGATTGGAAAATTATTAATAACAAAAAATTTATTATTATTAATCCTGGTTGTTCTTTAAATAATCAACAAAAAAAATGGTCTGAAAAAAAATTTAGTGAGATATGCAGTTATTTAAATTCTAAAAAAATTTTACCAATAATTATAGGTTCAAAAGATGACGAAAAAACTATAAATAAAATTTTAGAGTATGAAAAAAACGTCTTAAACTTATGTAATAAATCACCTCTTAACATTATTTATCAAATAGCTAAAAAAGCTATGGGAGCAATATCTAATGACACTGGGCCAGCACATTTGATTTCGGCATCTGGTTGTAAAATTCATTTAATATTATCATCTTTTTCTAATATAAATACTGTTTTACCAAAAGGATATAATGTTAGTTTTACACAAAAAAGAAATATTAATGAAATTTCATCACAAGAAATTATTTTGGAAATAGAAAAAAAATTTAATTTATGAATATAGATATTATTTTGCCGTATAAAGAAATTTTTTCTACAAATAAAGCTTCAGCTGTATCATTAACAGTTAAAAATGCATTAGAATTTTCAAATTTTAAAAATAATATAAATATATATGGTCAATTTACAGATAATCCATTTGTTAAAAAAAACTTTATAGGTATAAAAGTAAATAAAATTTTTAATCTAGGAAAAAATAAATTTATTTTAAACAAGTATTTTCATTCTCATTATTCTGAGAATAATCAAAAAATTATCGAAATACATAATCGACCCTATTTATTCAACATGGCGATTAAAAAGATAGGTGATTTACATCCAGTCACTTTGCATTTTCATAATGATCCCACAACAATGAAAGGATCTAAAACAATTTCTGAAAGAATCAATATCATTAAAAATGCAGCGGCAATTTATTTTGTAAGTAATTTTATAAAAAATAGATTTCTTGAAGATATAAAAGAAAATCATGATAATTTGTACGTATTACCAAATGGAATTCAAAGAAATGACACAAAATTTCCTGATAAAAAAAAGGAGATATTTTTTGTTGGTAGATTGGTACCAGAGAAAGGATCTCACTTATATGTAAAATCAATAATTAATTTGGTTTCAAGAAATCCTGATTGGCAATTTAAAATTGTTGGAACTTCAAAAGCAGGTCAGGAAAATTTACAAACAGAATATGAAAAAAAAGTTATAAACGAATTTCTCTCTTTGGGAAGTAATACTGAGTATTTAGGTTTTATACCTAACGATGAGGTTAAAAAATTGCTTAAATCTGCATCTATATTAGTCATTCCATCCTTATGGGACGACCCTTTTCCTCTAACAGCTCTAGAAGGATTAAGTTTAGGATTAGCAATTATAGCATCTAATAGAGGTGGTTTAAGTGAAATGTTAATGGATAAAGGAATATTACTAGACAATTTAAATCAAAAAAATCTCGAAAATTCAATTATTAAATTAATTTCAAATCCTGATATCCTAAAAAATTATCAAAAAAAATCTTGGACAAATTATAAGTATAACCAAGCTACTATTTCACAATATCAAGACGAAATAAGGAAAAACATTATTGAAAGATATTATAAATAGTAAATATTTTCGTGATAAATTTTTAAATCAAACTTGAATAATAATTAAAAAAGCCCTATATAAAAAAACAGTTATGCAGATATTATTCTTTTTATGCAATTAATAAGCAATTCTCAACAAGTGTTAATATAAGTTTTGGTTTTTCAAAATAAAACTAAAAAAAGTTCTGGTTTAAGAACTAATGAGCAGATAACTGCTAGTGAAGTAAGAGTTATCTCATCTAATGGAAGTCAATTAGGTATTGTTAGTATAAGAGAAGCTCTAAATCATGCAGAAGATGAAGGATTTGATCTAGTTGAAGTTTCACCAGATGCAAATCCCCCTGTTTGCAAAATAATAGATTATGGCAAATTAAAGTATAGAGAGCAAAAAAGTAAAAAAGAAGCAAAGAAAAAACAAAAAACTATTGAAGTAAAAGAAATAAAAATAAGGCCAGGAATTGACAAACATGACTATCAGGTAAAAATAAAAGCCTTAAGTAAATTTATAGGAGAGGGAAATAAAGTTAAGGTTTCTATGAGATTCAGAGGCAGAGAAATGGAACACCAAAATCTCGGATTTGATCTTTTAAAGAAATTAACCGAAGAAGTTTCTTCTTATGCAAAAGTTGAGGTTTCTCCAAAGGGCGAAGGTAGGCAAATCTCCATGGTTTTAGTACCTCATGTTGAAAAATAAAATTATAATGTTGCTTGTATAAAGCATTTTGTCTATAAGCCCTAGCGAACTAGCTAAGGCATTAAGGGCAGCCTAGCGGTAAAACTTAATACAAGGAGTTGAAATGCCCAAATTAAAAACTAAAAGTAGTTTAAAAAAAAGATTTTCTAGGACAGGTACTGGTAAGATAAAATTCAAATCAGCCGGAAAACGCCATGGAATGAGTAAGCGTTCAAACAAATTTATCAGAAGTACAAAAAGATCAGCAATTATGTCTCCAGGAGATGCAGCATTGATTGATCATATGTTACCATATAACAAATAGGAACTAAATATGGCTAGAGTATCAAGAGGAGTAACAGCACACGCCAAGCATAAAAAAGTTATTAAAAGAGCAAAAGGTTATTATGGCAGAAGAAAAAATGTTTTTCGAGTTGCAGTTCAAGCAGTTGAGCGAGCTCAACAATATGCTTATCGTGATAGAAGAAAAAGAAAAAGTGATTTTAGGGGTTTATGGATACAAAGAATAAATGCTGGTGTGAGGATGTATGGCATGACATATTCTCAATTTATAGATGGCCTTAAGAAAGCAACAATTGACATTGACAGAAAAATTTTAGCAGATTTGGCAGTAAATCAACCTGAATTATTTAAAGCTTTAGTTGAAAAAGCTCAATCTGCTAGGTAGTTTTTTAGCGATACTTAATCTATATATAAGTCCATGTCTTTAAACCTGGATAAAAATAAAATAATTGAAGAGTTTAATAATGCTTTGGCATTGCAAGATCTAGAAAATTTAAGGCTTAAATATTTAGGAAAAAAAGGATTAATTTCTATAGAAATGAAATCTTTAGCTTCTTTATCTATTGAACAAAGAAAAACTAAGGGCCAAGAACTTAATATCATTAAATCTTTAATAGAAACAGAAATAGAAAAGAAAAAAAATGATATAGAAAGAGTTCAAATTAATGAAAAATTACAAAGAGAAAAAATTGATACTACTTTACCACCAAGAAATTTTGAGTCAGGAAAAATTCATCCAATAAGTCAAACTCTTTACAAAATTATTGATTTATTCGGATCTATGGGCTTTGAAGTAAAAAGTGGACCAGATATAGAAACAGATTTTAATAATTTTACCGCATTAAATATTCCTGATCATCATCCAGCAAGAGAAATGCAGGATACGTTTTATATCGATGATCAAGTTTTGCGCACACATACAAGTCCCGTTCAAGTTAGAACAATGTTGGAAACTAAACCACCTATCAGAATTATTGTTCCAGGCAGGACTTATAGAAGTGACTCTGACTCCACTCATACACCAATGTTTCATCAAGTAGAAGGTTTGTTAATTGATGACTCATCAACAATGGCTCATCTAAAAGGTTGTTTGATAGATTTTTTAAAAGATTTTTTTGAGATAAATGATTTAAAATATCGTTTTCGACCTAGCTATTTTCCTTTTACAGAACCAAGTGCAGAAATGGATATAGCTTTTACTAAAAAAGGAAACACATTAAAATTTGGAGAAGGAGATGATTGGCTAGAAATACTTGGCTGTGGAATGGTAAATCCAGTAGTTTTAGAAAATTGTAAAATTGACTCTTCAAAATTCCAAGGTTTTGCTTTTGGAATGGGAATTGAAAGATTATCTATGTTAAAATATGGCATTACAGATATCAGAAGTTTTTTTGAGAGTGATATTAGATGGATAAAACACTATGGTTTTAATCCTTTAGATATTTCCTCTACTTCAGGAATTTAAAATGAAATTTACTTTAGGCTGGTTAAAAGACCATTTAGATACTAGCGCTGATCTTTTAACTATTTCTAATACTTTGACTAACATAGGATTAGAAATCGAAAAAGTAGAAAATAAAGCAGAAGACTTTAAAGATTTTACAATAGCAAAAGTTGTTAGTGTCGAAAAACACCCTAATGCTGATAGATTAAAAGTATGTAATGTAAAAACTTCTAAAGGAAATTTTCAAGTTGTTTGTGGAGCCCCTAATGCAAAATCAGGCATGATGGGAATATTTGCTCCAACTAATACTCAAATTCCGGGGACAAATATTTTTTTAAAAAAATCTGAAATTCGAGGAGTTGAGTCTTGTGGCATGTTACTTTCTGAGAGAGAACTAGGTATTTCAGATGAACATGATGGTATTATAGAGTTAGAAGGCAATTATAAAGTTGGGGATCCAGTAGCGCCAATATATGGTTTTGATGATCCTGTAATTGAAATCAACCTTACCCCAAATAGATCCGATTGCTTATCTGTAAGAGGAATTGCAAGAGATTTAGCTGCGGCTGGTTTGGGAAAGTTAAAAGATCTAAAAATAAAAAAAATAAAAGGTAGTTTTAAGAGCGATGTTAAATGGCTCAGAAAATTTAATATAAAAGAAGATCATTTATGTCCAGGAGTTTCTGGAAGGTTATTTACTAATGTAAAAAATACTCAAAGTCCTGAATGGTTAAAGAGAAGATTAGAATTAATTGGATTGAGATCTATAAGTGCTTTAGTTGATATAACAAACTATGTGACTTTTGATTTGGGCCGTCCTTTGCATGTTTATGATGCTGATAAATTTAATGGAAATCTGGTAATGAGAAAAGCTCAAAAGAATGAAAAGTGCAAAACATTAGATGAAAAAGAATATTTATTATCTGAAGACATGATTGTAATAAGTGATGATGACTCTCTTCATGGAATTGGGGGAGTTATGGGGGGTTTAAATAGCGGTTGTTCTTTGGAAACCAAAAATGTTTTTTTAGAAGTAGCTTTATTTGATCCAATAAGTATTACAAAAACTGGTAGAAAATTAAATTTACAGAGTGACGCAAGATACCGCTTTGAAAGAGGAGTTGATTTTACTTCTATTGAATGGGGCGTTGATGCAGCTACACAAATGATAATAGACTTATGTGGTGGCGAGGTTAGTGAAATTGTTTTTGATAAAATTCAAAATCCTAAATTAAAAAAATTAGATTATGATATAAATTTAACCAAAACATATGGTGGCATAGATGTTGAAATTAAAAAACAAATTAAAATTTTAGAAAATTTAGGCTTTAAAATTAATTCAAAAAATAACTTAAAATTAGAAATTGTAATCCCATCTTTTAGACCAGATATTATTGGTCCAGCAGATATAGTTGAAGAAATTTTACGCATTTATGGATTTGATAAAATTCAGCCTATTTCTTTAACTAATAAAAAAGATAAAAATTTAGAGATTTTAAATTCAAATTTACAAGCTTATTATAAATCTAAGCGCTTGATTGCCAATCGAGGATATTTAGAAACAGTTACATGGTCTTTTATGGATTCTGAAATTGCTACTTTTATTAATAATAATACTTTGATAAAAATTAAAAATCCTATTAGTTCTGATCTGGATACAATGAGACCATCAATGTTTCCGAATTTATTATCTTCAATAAATCATAATATTTCTAAACTATATACAAAAGGAAAATTATTTGAAGTTGGTCCGAATTTTTTTGGAATAAAAGAGAATGATCAAATTATGGTAGCAACAGGTATTCATTATGGTTATTCTAGTTCTATTTCTTGGTTTAATAAATCAAGAGCAGTTGATATTTATGATATTAAAAGTGATATTTTTTATATTTTAGGACAACTAAATATACCAGTTGAAAGTTTGCAATATGAAGAATGCAAAAATAGCGCTTATCATCCTGGAAAATCTTCACAATTAAGAATAGGTAAGCACGTTATTGCAAATTTTGGAGAAATTAGTCCACTACTTTTAAAAAAGTTAGATATAAAAATAAATGTTTGTGGTTTTGAAATTTTTTTAGATACTTTAGAACAATTTCAAATAAAAAAAACATCAACAAAAAAAGGTTACAATAATAATCCTTTTCAAAATGTAGAAAGAGATTTTGCTTTTTTATTTCCTCTAGAAATTAGAGCAATAGATGTAATAAATAAAATAAAAAAAATTGATAAAGAAATTATAAAAAATGTTATTATTTTTGACGTATATGAAGGAGATAAGCTACCTAAAAATAAAAAAAGTATTGCATTAAAGATAATATTACAGCCACAAGAAAAAACATTTACTGATAAGGAGATTGAAAGTATATCTAATAATATCATTGACCTTGTATCAAAATCATTTGATGGTGAACTAAGAAAATAATGACAGAATTAAATCTTGTTAGAAATTTTTCTATTGTTGCCCATATAGATCATGGAAAATCAACACTAGCTGATCGTCTAATACAATTTTGTGGAGGCTTATCAGATAGAGAGATGAAGGAGCAAGTTCTCGATTCTATGGAATTGGAGAGAGAGCGAGGAATCACTATTAAAGCTCAAACAGTACGACTAAAATATAAATCATTAAATAAAAATAATTATATTTTAAATTTAATGGATACTCCAGGACACGTAGATTTTGCTTATGAAGTTTCAAGATCGCTAGCAGCTTGTGAGGGATCAATATTAATTGTGGATTCAACACAAGGTGTTGAAGCTCAAACTTTAGCAAATGCTTACCAGGCAATTAATAATGATCATGAAATTATACCAGTATTAAATAAAATTGATTTACCATCCTCAGAACCAGAAAAAATTAAACAACAAATAGAGGAAATTCTTGGAATTGATACAAAGGATGCTGTCTCAGTATCAGCAAAAACCGGAGATGGTATTCAAGATCTTTTAGAAAAAATTGTTAATACTCTTCCATCTCCAAAAGGAAATTTAGAAGAACCTCTTAAATGTATGTTAGTTGATAGTTGGTATGATAGCTATTTAGGTGTTGTTGTTTTAGTAAGAGTAATAAATGGTAAGTTAGAAAAAAATAAAAAAATACGTTTTATGGCTTCAAAAGTTACTCATACTATAGATAAAGTGGGTATATTTTCACCTAAACCAGAAGAGGTTGAATCTTTAGGACCTGGAGAAATAGGTTTTATTAGCTCAGGAATTAAAAGTGTGTCAGATTGTAAAGTGGGAGATACTATTACAGATGAAAAAAATCCAACCAAAGAACCTTTTCCAGGATTCAAACCTTCTCAACCAGTTGTTTTTTGTGGCATGTTTCCTGTTAATTCAGATGATTATGAACATTTAAGAGATAGTATGGTTAAATTATCTTTAAATGACTCTAGTTTTTCTTATGAACCTGAAGTTAGTCCTGCTTTAGGTTATGGATTTAGATGTGGTTTTTTAGGATTACTACATTTAGAAATTATTAGAGACAGATTTGAAATTGAATTTAATTTAGAACTAGTAACTACAGCGCCATCCGTAGTTTATAAAATAAATATGAAAGATCAAAAAGTGATCGAATTACATAATCCAACTGATATGCCTGATCCAGTTAAAATTGATAGTATTGAAGAACCATGGATTAAAGCTACAATTATTGTACCTGACGACTATTTAGGGGCTGTTCTAGAGTTGTGTACTTCAAAAAGAGGGATTCAATTAGACCTAAGTTATGTTGGACCAAGAGCAATGATCGAATATAAATTACCGCTGAATGAGGTGGTTTTTGATTTTTATGATAGATTAAAATCAATAACTAGAGGTTATGCTAGTTTTGATTATGAAATTATAGGTTATGAAAAAAATGATCTCGTAAAAGTTTCTGTAATGATTAACGGAGAAACAGTTGATGCTTTATCTCTAATAGTTCATCGTGATCGCTCTCAAACAAGAGGAAGAACTTTATGTGAGAGATTAAAGAATTTAATTCCTCGTCAACAATTTAAAATTGCAATTCAAGCAGCAATTGGAGGTAAAATTATTGCTCGAGAGACTGTTGCTTCATATAGAAAAGATGTTACACAAAAACTATATGGAGGAGATGTTACAAGAAAAAATAAATTATTAGATAAACAAAAAAAAGGTAAAAAAAGAATGAGACAATTTGGTAAAGTAGATATCCCTCAAAATGCTTTTTTAAATGCATTAAAGATGAATGATAATTAATTTTTAGAAATATTTATATTAAAACTTACAACAATTCTTTCTTCATCTGATTTATTAGTTTCAACGGAATGTTGTAAATAACTTGGAAACATAACTAAAAGACCTTCCTGTGGTTCAATTGAATGTGAAGTAGCATTCAAACTGTTTGATTGAGTTGAAATAGGATGACTATAAGTTGGTGCTGATCTTGGATCATAAAAAACAATATTGCCTGATTTTTTTGGAGCTTTTATATAATAAGCTGCACTAATAAAACTATTTCCATGAATATGCCTCTCATTTGAAGAATCTTTATAATTTATGATTGACCACATATTTAATATTTGAATTTTTTGTTTTTTTGTGTCCCAATTCATATCATTAATAACCTCATTAATAGAAGGCATGATTGAATTAACAAACAAAATTGGAGAAGGGTTTTTTAAATCAAATTCTTTTGAATGCCATCCCTTAACATTACTTTTGATCAAACCATCTGGATCATCTTTTTTTAATTCATTAATATATTCTAAGATGTTTTCATTAATTTCTTGATATTTTTCAAGTTTATAGGTCCATACTGGTGTTGAAAAAAAAGGATGTAGATGAGTTTTTCTTTCAGTCATAATATTTTTTTATATAATTATATAGTTTTATTAACAAATAAAACTAAAAAAAAAAGTTATTAATTTTATGATATACTCTTTATATATTTTTTCAAAATGAATACAAATAACCTTTTAAAAGAAGCATTTAAATTAAAGAAAAATAAAGACTATAAAAAAGCTGAATTTACATTTGAAAAGATATTAAAGATTTCTCCATATCATTATGAGGCCAATATTAGTTTAGGTTTATTAAATATTGAAAATAAAAATTATAACAAAGCAATTAAATATTTTGATAAAGTAACTAAAAAATACCCAAATAAAATTGATTCATATATTAATTTAGGAAATATTAATATTATCAATCAAAATTATAAAAAAGCTATTAAATACTTTTTAAAAGCTTATGAAATTAACCCTAAAAAAATTGATATAATAAATAATTTAAGTTTTTTATATAAACAAATAGAAGATAACACAAATTCTTTAAAATTTATCAAAATTGGATTAAATATAGACTCAAAAAATTATTTTCTTTTATATATTTTGGGAACAATTTATTTTTTACAGGATAAAATTAATGAAGCAACACAATCACTTATCAAGGCAATTAATTTGCAGCCAAATTATTTTTATTCTTATATAAATTTATTAAATATCTTAGAAAAAACAAATCAAATAAATAAATTAAAAAATTATCTTACTAAAGCTAAAAAAATTTTTAAAGATAATCCTGAACTTTATTTAATTGAAGCAAGTTATTATAATAGAATAAAGAAATTTAATGATTCTAATCATATACTCATTGACAAAGATCTTATTAAAAAATTTGACAATCAGATTGAAAAAAAAATTAGATACTATGATTTATTAGGAAAAAATTTTGATAAATTAAATTCTACTGAGAATGCATATAATAACTTTAAACAAAGAAATTTACTTAAATCTAAAATAGAAAATAATAAAAAATTTAATAAAAATGTCATTCTTGAAAATATTAATAAGTATATTAAATTTTTTGAAAATAATAAAAAACAAATAAAAAATACAAACGCAATTGATGGTTATTCTGACCCAATTTTTTTAGTTGGATTTCCAAGATCAGGCACTACTTTACTTGATACAATTTTAAGATCTCACTCAAAAATAACAGTTTTAGAAGAAAAGCCATATATTGCAAATATTAGAGATAATTTTTTCAATTCACATGAAGGATTCATTGGATCACTTCATAAAACTAACATGAATGAAATTAAAACTTTTAGAAAGAAGTATTTTGAATCAGTAAAAAAGGATCTCATCAATTTTAAAAAAAATAATCTAATTATTGATAAACTTCCTTTAAATATTATTGAAGTTGGCTTTATAAATAAATTTTTTCCAAATAGTAAATTTATTCTCTCCTCAAGACACCCATGCGATGTTGTTCTTAGTTGTTTTATTACAGATTTCAAAATCAATGAAGGAATGGCTAATTTCTATACGTTGGATGACACTGTTAATTTATTTTCTAAAGTTTTTTCATTATGGGAGTGTTATGAGAAAAATTTAAATATTGAATATTATAATATAAAGTATGAAGATGTTATTTATAATTTTAAAGAAAGCATAACGAAATTATTAATTTTTTTAGACTTAAATTGGGAGGAAGAATTATTTAATTTTAATCAAAAAGGAATTTTACGAGATATAATTAAAACACCAAGTTATAGTCAAGTTATTGAACCTCTATATAAAGGCTCTATTAATAGATGGAAAAAATATCCTCAGGCAAATTATTTAGAGAAAAATTTAAATGTATGGATAAATAAGTTTAAATATAATATTTAATATATTCATCAGTTATTATCCTAACAAAGATGAAGATCCAAATAAATAAACTAAAAAATTTATAGTAGTTTGTTAAATTATTTTTTTGAGAAAAAATAATAAAAAAACTGAAAACATTAAGTTCTAAAAAAACTCTCATAAAAGCCCAGTCACTTGATAAAACTACTGGGTTAAGGCATAAAAAATATATAGCATATAAAATAAAGGCAATTTTAAATAAATTATTTATTTTATAATTATATATAAAGAAGATAGCTAATATAATAGTTAGATAAATGTATAAATATTCAATTAAGAAAGTGATTTTTTTTAATATATTTTCTTCAAAAAAAATTGTTTGATTTAGCATTTTATATGCTCCTAATAAAGGCATCTCAAAATGAAGTTTGAAACCTGAGTTAACAGATATATCTCTAAACATAATAAAAATTGTAATTTGCCATAAAAAATAAAATATTATTGGTGTGATTAAATAAAAAGATTTAGATAATTTTTTATTCTCAATATAGTTATAGATTAATAATGATAAGCAAAAAATTATTGATGTTTCTCTAACTAGTATTAATAAAATTGAAGAAAAAATAAAAAAAGTATTTTTGTTTTTTAAATAAAAAAATAATGTAGATAATATTAATAATACTTCAATTAATTCAGGAAGATTTCTAGAAATGCAAAAAAGATAACCTGGTAATAAAATTATTATAAATAAATTATTCTTTTCAAGATTAAAAATTTCAAAAATCTTAAAAGCAATTAAAAATACAAGAAAGATAGAGATCAAATTTATAATAATAGAAGCTGGGACAATTAGTTGCAAACTACCTAAAGTAAAAAACCATATAATTAGCGGATATCCTATTCGGCTATATCTATAGCTAGGATTATCAAGGTTTATACCTATATACTCAGGATTAATATTTAAGGGATTATGGGATAATCTAAAGTAATATTGGCCATCATAACCTGCCCCTGAAGACTTTAAGAAATTAGAGGGAAGTTTACTAAGATTGGTATTTTCAGCAAGTTGTACAAATAACGAAAAATTAAAATCATAAATTGAGAGAAGTGTAAAAATAAAAATCAAGTATCCACTTATAATTATATAAATATTTTTATTATTATAAGTTAATGCTTTTATATTTTTTAAACTCATATAAATTTATCCTATATTATTTAATTTAAAAAAGGAAATAAAATGAATTTTCAAATTGATGATATTAAAAATTTGAATACTAAATGGCCTATGCCAAGTAAGAAAAAAAAGATTGTAATTATAGGTGCTGGTGGAATTGTTAGTGATGCTCATTTGCCTGCTTACAAAAAAGGAGAGTATGAAGTTCTTGGAATTTATGATCCAATAATAGATAAGGCAAAGAAATGCGCAGAAAATTTTGGTATTAAAAAAATTTATAAAAATATTGAAGAAGCGTTGAATGAAAAAGACATAGTTATAGATATTGCTGTACCCCCATCAGTTTTATTAGAAATCGTAAAAAAAATTCCAGAAAATTCAATATGTCAATTACAAAAACCAGTGGGTAATAGTTTGGATGAGGCAAGGGAGATAAAAAAAATAATTAATGAGAAAAATATTACAGCATGCGTAAATTTACAATTAAAATTTAGTCCTATGATGCTTGCATTAAAAGATGCAATTGAAAAAAAAATGATTGGAGAAATTACAGAGCTTGAGCTTAGTTTAAGTGTCGGAACCCCTTGGCATTTATGGCCTTTTTTAGAAGATTTGGACAATGTAGAAGTTCCTTTACATTCTATACATTATTTAGATTGGATTATATCTTTATTAGGAAAACCTAAGAGTGTTTTTTGTAAATCTATCAGTCACCCCAAATTAAATAAATTAAATGACTGTCGTTCAAGTATCATTTTAGATTATGAAAATACTCGTTGCTGTTTATCATTAAATCATACACATGATAATAACTTACACGGAATGAAACATTCTCATGCATATGCAAGAGTTGAAGGTATGGACGGCGCAGCTTATGTAAAATTAGGATTATTATTAGATTATCCTAAAGGAGAACCTGAAGAAATAGAAATAAGCACTAAAGATGTAGAATGGACAAAAGTAAACAATGTTGGAACATGGTTTCCGGATGCATTTTTAAATACCATGTCTAGTTTGCAAAGATTTGCACTAGGTGAAGACAAATCTTTACCTCATTCAGTAGATAATTCCTTTAATACGATGGCAGTTGTGTATGCTTGTTTAGAATCAAGCCACAATCCTGGAACGAGTATTAAGTATTAAATTTTAGATAATATGGAAAATCTTACTATTGAAATAAATTGGTCACTTGATGATGATGAATTAAGTTATGGCAAGTATAGTACTGAACATGAAGTAAAAATAAATGATAAAATTTTGTTAAAAGCTGGTGCAGCATCTGATTATGGGGGCAGTCCAGATAATATGAATCCAGAGCAAGCTCTTGCAGCTGCCATGAGCAGTTGTCATATGATGACTTTTTTAGCTCTGGCAGCAAAAATGAAATGGCCTGTTATAAAATATGAAGATAAAGCGATTGCTTATTTAGGAAAAAATCAAAAGGGCAGAATGAGTGTTAATAAAATTGAATTAAATCCAAAAATAACTTTTTCAAATAATTTTTCAGTCTCTAAAGAAGAAATGGAACAGATGCAAGATAGATCACATCGTTATTGTTTTATTGCAAATTCTTTATCTGATGAAGTTGAAATAGTTATCAATTAATATGAGTGATAATTTAGTCAAATCAGAAATAACTAATAAAATTTTACATTTGATTTTGAATGATGAAATAAATCAAAATACCCTTAGTCTTGAAATGATTAATGAGCTAGATAAAAAATTTATAGATGCATCTAATGATAAAAATATAAAAGTAGTAGTTCTTTCATCAACCGGTAACATTTTTTGTGCTGGACACAATTTAAAAGATTTAAACTCTAAAAGATCCCAACCAGATGGAGGTAAAAGTTATTATGAAAAAATTTTTAAAAGTTGCTCTGCTTTAATGATGAATATTGTACAAAATTCTAAACCAGTTATTGCAGCTATAAATGGTACCGCTACTGCAGCTGGGTGTCAGTTAATAGCTAGTTGTGATCTTGCTTATGCTAGTGATAGAGCAAAATTTGCAACACCAGGAGTCAATATAGGATTGTTTTGCTCAACTCCAATGGTTGCTTTATCACGTAATGTTAATAAAAAATCAGCAATGGACATGTTACTAACTGGGGATTTAATTGATTCAAAAAAAGCATTTGAGATAGGTTTAATTAATAATTTTTTTAGCTCTGAAGATTTAATGAAAAAAGTTTTTGAAAAAGCTAATAAAATTAGTTCAAAATCAATGAAAACAATTAAGATTGGTAAAAAAGCATTTTATAAACAAAAAGAAATGACACTTGAGGAAGCTTATCAATACACCTCAACAGTTATGACTGAAAATATGTTAGAAGATGAATCAAAAGAAGGCATTAGTGCATTTCTAGAAAAAAGAAATCCAGTTTGGAATAATTAATCTTACGGAGAGATGTGAGAGTGGTTTAATCAGCACGCTTGGAAAGCGTGTATAGTGGCAACACTATCGAGGGTTCGAATCCCTCTCTCTCCGCCATAAATTAAACAAATCAGTTTAAAAGTTTATTTCTTTT
>MDSY01089097.1_pt1 | contig 22943 bp, 18 predicted proteins | sample 811131 | NCBI WGS metagenome assembly MDSY01 (sample SAMN05326643, study PRJNA326480) | marine metagenome | isolation source: seawater | place: Atlantic Ocean: South West | collected 2010 | reverse complement strand
TTTACGAGATATAAAAAAATAAATGAAGCATTGGCATGGATCTGTTGAACGCAATTACTTTTAAATCCCTTGAGCTTATTTTACTTGGAATTTCGACTAGCAAATCAAAGCCATTCACCGGCTGCTTCGTTTCTTTGTGAATAAACCTTATTTCCTTATGCCTACCATCATGTATATAAAGACCGACGAAACTTCTATTTTGATAAATAGTAATTCCTTTCCGAATATAATTTTCTAAATAACGGATCTTTTAGATTTTTAATAAAATAAATTGCCTCACCTGTAGATTTCATCTGCGGACCTAGAGTTTTATTTACTCCAGGAAATTTGTGAAAACTAAAAACCGGAACTTTTATAGCCCATCCCTCTAGCTTAGGATCAAAATTGAAATCCTTTACCTTTTTTTCACCTAACATAACTTTAACAGCAGAGTTCACATAGGACTCTCCGTATGCCTTACAAATAAAAGGAACTGTTCTAGAAGCTCTAGGGTTTGCCTCAATAATGAATACTTTTTCATCCTTTACAGCAAATTGAATATTAATTAAACCGACTGTACCGAGACCTTTAGCAATGGTCCGAGTATGATCAATAATTTGTTGCATCACTAATTGTCCCAAATTAAAAGGAGGTAAGGTTGCATTGGAATCTCCCGAATGAACGCCACATGGTTCAATATGCTCCATTATTCCAATAATATAAACATCTTCCCCATCGCAGATTGCATCAGCTTCTGCTTCAATAGCGCCATCTAGGTAATGATCCAAAAGAACCCTATTACCTGGAAAATTCTTGAATAATTCAATCACATGTGTTTCTAAGTCATCATCATTGATGACTATTTTCATTCCTTGGCCTCCAAGAACATATGAAGGTCTCACTAAAATCGGATAACCAAGTTTAGAAGCAACTTCACGAGCCTCATCAGCATGGGTAATAACATCAAAATCAGGATAAGGAATATTGTATTCTTTTAACTTTGTTGAAAATCTACCGCGATCCTCTGCTAAATCCAGACTTTCGTAACTCGTTCCTAGGATTGGGATTCCAAATCTCTCCAATTTTTCTGCAAGTTTCAACGCTGTTTGACCACCTAATTGAACAATTACACCTTTAGGTTTTTCGTGTCTGATAATATCATAAATATGTTCCCAGAAAACTGGCTCAAAGTATAACTTATCCGCGGTATCAAAGTCTGTAGAAACAGTTTCCGGATTACAATTAATCATAATTGTTTCATAATTGCATTCTTTCGCAGCGAGAACTCCATGAACACATGAATAATCAAACTCAATACCCTGACCGATCCTGTTTGGCCCACTGCCAAGTACTACAACTTTTTCCCTATCACTCGCAATAACCTCATTTTCAGAAAAAGATTTCCCTGAAGAATCTTGCTGCGGTAATTCAAAAGTGCTATAATAATAAGGAGTCTGGGCTTCAAATTCAGCTGCGCAAGTATCAACTAATTTCCAAACTCTTTCTATACCCAAGCCTACACGTTTTTTATGTATTTCAGACTCCATACAATTAGTCATGTGAGCAATCTGTCTATCCGCAAAACCTTTCATTTTTGCGTTAAGTAGCAAATCAAAAGGTATAGAATCCAAAGTTTGATTCTCCAATTGGCTTTGAGTTTCAACAAGATCTTCAAACTGTTTTAAAAACCAAATATCGATTTTTGTAATGTCATGTATTTTTCTCAGTGGAATACCCATTTGTATGGCGTCATAAATAACAAAGACTCTATCCCAAGAAGCATTTTCAAGTTTATCAAGAATAATATTTTGATCTAAAATCCCCTTCCCATCAGCACCGAGACCATTTCTCCTTACTTCTAAAGATTGAGCTGCTTTATGTATGGCTTCTTGAAAACTCCTACCTATGGCCATAACTTCACCCACAGACTTCATTTGAAGACCTAAACGACGATCAGCACCTTCAAACTTATCAAAGTTCCATCGAGGTATTTTTACTATTACATAATCTAATGTAGGCTCGAAGTAAGCTGTTGTAGTCTTTGTAATTTGGTTCTTTAATTCATCTAAACTATATCCAATAGCCAACTTTGATGCAACTTTAGCTATGGGGTATCCAGTAGCCTTAGATGCCAACGCAGATGATCGAGAAACTCTTGGATTAATCTCAATTGCGACAATTTTTTCTTCAGCATCTGGAGAAACTGCAAATTGGACATTACAGCCTCCTGCAAAATTACCAATGGAGCGCATCATATGAATAGCCATATCTCGCATTCTTTGATACGCTGTATCACTTAATGTCATTGCTGGTGCGACCGTTATAGAATCTCCCGTATGAATTCCCATAGGATCCATATTTTCAATTGAGCAAATGATAATCACATTATCATTTTTATCTCTAAGCAATTCAAGTTCAAACTCCTTCCAACCCAATAAAGCCTTATCTATTAACACTTCGTGGATAGGGCTAGCTTCCAATCCTCGCTGCAAAGCATCATCAAATTCTTCTTTGTTCCAAACAAATGACGCACCACTTCCACCAAGCGTAAAAGAAGCTCGAACACACAATGGAAAACCAAATTCTTGAGCTATTTCCTTACCCTTAAGATAGCTCTTAGCAATTTTTGCTGGTGCCATCGGAATATCTATTTCCGTCATCAGCTGTTTGAACTTTTCACGGTCCTCTGTAATATTTATTGCATCTATATCGACACCAATAATTTCAACATTATAATCCTCCCAAATACCTTGACTATCAGCTTCAATGCATAGATTCAAAGCTGTTTGGCCTCCCATAGTAGGTAAAACAGCATCAATTTTCCTTTCTTCTAATATTTTTATTAGAGAGTCCACTTCCAAGGGAAGTAGGTAAATGTGATCTGCGACAACTTCATCCGTCATTATTGTCGCTGGATTAGAATTTATCAAAGACACCTCTATCCCTTCTTCTCTCAATGATCTTGAAGCCTGTGATCCAGCATAATCGAATTCACATGCTTGACCTATTACAATAGGGCCGCTACCGATAATTAATATTGATTGAATTTTAGAATTTTTAGGCATATGTCAGATATTTAATTCAAAAATCGTAAGAAATTGAAACAAAAAAAAAGGTGTTGATAATTCAACACCTTTTATATATATTTTTTGAAGGCATTAACCTTTATGATTGCTTTCGTCTGAAACAGTCAAACTTTTACGTCCGCGTATTCTTCTTAGTGCAAGAACTCTTCTTCCATTAGCTGAAGCCATGCGCTCACGGAAACCGTGCTTATTCTTGCGCTTTCGTTTTGAAGGTTGGTATGTGCGTTTCATTTTTATAGTACTTATTCGGTCGGCAAATATATTTCAATTTTTTCAACTTACACATATAGATATCTTTGAAATATGAAGCAAGTAGTCTGGATTACCGGAGCATCATCAGGAATTGGAGCGGCATTAGTCCGTCAATACTGTAATTCCGGCCATTATGTTATTGCAACAGCACGTTCAAAACAGAGATTAGAAAAAGTTATTTCCTCTTGTTCAAGTCCTGAAAATGTGACAATTTCAATTGCAGACCTTGAAAATTTAGACGAATTACAACAATTGGTTACCAATCTATGGGGAATTCATCAAGGAATTGACACGGTGATTCTAAATGCAGGAGTTGGTCAATGGGGAAGTGTACAAGACACTAAAATTGAAGTTGAAAACAAAATTTTTAACTTGAATTTCTGGTCACCAATTCAAACAACAAAATTTCTTCTACCTAAAATGCAGAAAAAAGGGTTTGGAAAGATTATTTGCATCGGTAGTATGGCGAGTCAGTTTGGTCAACGCAATTTAGCTGCTTACTCAGCGAGCAAGTCCGCATTAAATATTTATATGGAATCCTTGAAAGAAGAGCTCTATAAATCACCAATTACAGTTCAAATAATAAACCCTGGTATTATTAATACCAAAATTATGAGTTCTGCACTAACCGCTAAAGGAGAAAGACTTAATAAAGTTGGAAGAGCTCAAGAAAAAGGAATGAGTCCTGAAAAACTAGCTCAGAAAATTTATCAATTCAGTAAAACAAGGCGATTTCATAAATTTTTTACCGGAATTGAAGGTTTAGCGCTTCCTTTGCATCGATTTTCACCCAAACTTTTATATTTTCTTTTACGCCGGAGATATGCAGATTAATTCTAAACATATAAATTCACTCGCATCAATATCAAGTGATTTTAAATCTAAGTCTCCATGTAAATTCGTTGTCCTCGATGACTTTCTTATTCCAGGAATAGCAGATAAACTACATTCAAATTTCCCTCCTTTAGATTCTCTAAAAGTTAAAAGAAAGAGTCTAAATGAAAATAAAGTTGAGGACTATCATTTTGAACGATGGGATCCTTCTTTCAGTCAGGTCAGGGAAATGATTCAGTCAAATGAGTTTCTAAATTGGATGAGTGAGCTTACAGGAATACCTAAGCTTGTTAGCCCAAATAATTCTCTCGGTTCCGGAATCCATCAAGGTGGTGATCGCAGCTTTGTAGATGTTCATATTGATGTGAATTTTGACCCAAAATCTGAGATGTGGCGGCGTATAAATCTACTTATCTATTTGAATAAAAATTGGAATGAAGAATATGGGGGACATCTAGAAATATGGAAACCGGATATGTCAAAATGCGAACATTCTATTTCGCCTTTATTCAATAGAGCTGTCATTTTCCTAACTGATGAAAACAGCCCTCATGGATACAAGGCTATTAATATCCCGGAAGGAGAAAGTCGAAAAAGCTTTTATGCCTATTATTATACGGAAATTGGTGAAGGTTTTAAATACAGTGATTCCCGATTTATTCCTCGACCAAATGATAGTTTTTATAAAAGAATTGCAACTAAAGTCAAAGAGGGCATAAAGATTCAGGCAAAAAGATTACTCAAAAACGTAGGAATAAAGTCTCTAGACTTTCAAGACAAGAATAAAAAATAAAGTGAGTACAAAATTTGGACCTCACACCAACAAAAAAAAAATTTCATGGCAGGCTTTAACCGGTATTGCTAAAATGTACGTTTACATAAAGCCATTTCAAACTGAGTTTGCATTGGGGATGGTATTTTTGATTTTGTCATCGGCAACAGCCCTAGCCTTCCCATCTTTTCTTGGTGATTTAGTTGATGCAGCGCAAAAATCTCCGCAAAAAATAGATAGCATAGCCTTAACTCTAGCTTTTTTATTGATGTCACAAGCCATTTTTAGTTTTGGTAGAATCGTTTTTTTTGAACGAGTTGCTCAAAATGCATTAGCCTCATTAAGACAGGCGATGTACAGTCATCTCATTGACTTACCAATTTCATTTTTTCACAGCAAAAGAATAGGTGAATTAACCAACCGCTTACAATCTGATATTGGAGTGCTTCAAGAGACTTTTACAAGTACTCTAGCAGAATTCATAAGACAATTAGTAATAATTGTTGGAGGAATAGCATTATTGGCATATACGTCGGTAAAACTCACTTTTTTTATGCTAACCGTACTTCCATTTATAATTTTATTAGCAATAATTTTTGGTGGTAAAATTAGAAAATTCTCAAAATCAGTTCAGGACGCCTCAGCTTCGAGTAATATTATTGTTGAACAGAGTTTATCCGCTATTGCTACTGTAAAAGCATTTACTAGTGAAAACAGAGAGCGCTCGAAATATAAAAAATCAACACAGCGTGTAGCTAATCTCGCAATTACAGGAGGGATTTTACGAGGTGGATTTGCTAGCTTTCTAATTCTTGGTCTATTTGGAGCATTAGTTTTAGTAGTGTGGAAAGGTACAAGTCTCATTTCAACTGGAGAACTGGATCCAGGACAGCTTTTTAGTTTTGTTATATATTCTGGATTTATTGGCGGTTCTATGGGCGGTATCGCTGACGTATATGCACGTCTTCAGAAAGCCGTAGGTGCTACTGAAGCAATTTTAGCAATGCTTAACCAAAATACTGAAGAGGATAGCAGAGTAGATAATCAAATTGAACAAAAAATAGAATTGGAAGCATCTATTATTTCTTTTAAAGAAATAAACTTCGCCTATCCGTCAAGACCCAATTTATCAGTTTTAAAGAGTTTTAATCTTGAAGTGAACCAAGGTGAACAAATTGCAATTGTAGGGCCCAGCGGCGCAGGTAAGTCTACAATAATGCAGCTACTATTGAGATTTCAGGAGCCGCAAAATGGGGACCTTTCTTTTTATGGTGAAAAAGCATCTAAATATTCTAAAAAATACCTAAGAAAGCAAATGGCTTGGGTGCCCCAAGAGGTGATTCTATTTGGTCAAAGTATAAAAGAAAATATTCTTTACGGTAATCCAGAAGCTTCAGAAAAAGAAATGATTGATGCTGCGAATAAATCAAACTCGATGGAGTTTATTAATAAATTCCCAGAGGGTGTTGATACTGAAATTGGAGAAAGAGGAGTCCAGCTAAGTGGAGGCCAAAGACAACGAATTGCCATTGCACGTGCGATGCTAAAAGATCCAAAAATCTTACTTCTTGATGAAGCTACTTCTTCTTTAGATGCAGAAAGTGAATCCGTTGTTCAAGAAGCACTTGAACGGCTTATGACAGACAGAACAAGTGTGATTATTGCTCATAGGCTTTCAACAGTTAGAAATGCTGATAGAATTGCTTTTATCAACGGTGGTCAAATCTTGGAATTAGGGAGTCATGAAGAGTTGATGAATCTGGAAAGTGGTATGTATAAGCAATTTGTGAAGCAACAATTAAACTAAAAGCTTAGAACTTTAATATTTGTACTTTTGAGTATGAACCGGTTGAAACTTTTGCTAAAATCGAAATGGTGGAAGCGTGTCACCAACAAATATGTTCTAGCTGCTGTTTTTTTCTCCTTTTGGATGATTTTTATTGATAGGAGTTCCGTTTTGATACAGTATGAATTAGATTCCAAATTAAAGGCCTTAGAAGATGGAATTAATTTTTATAAAAAAGAATTAAAAAATACTGAAAATCAAATCGAAGCCCTTTCCTCAGACCCTGAGAAATTAGAGCGATTCGCGAGAGAAAATTTCTGGATGCACAGACCTGGTGAACAAGTAATTCTAGTTGAACCATTAAAAGATTAAGAGTGAGTGATAATATTATTCTACCAAATGGTCTAACATTGCCAATAACCGGAAAAAAGTCAGGAAATACCTTTCTCCCTTGGACAGGGGTCAAATCTCCTTTTTCTCATAAAAATTATATTGAGAAAATTGATGCAACTACAAATATTGAAAAATCGAACTCCATTGCCTTAAATGCTCTCAACAATGGTGCGTCATCTCTTATGATTCGAATAAAAAGCCATAAGGATCTACCAACTATTTTGAGGAATATACAACTTGATATTTGTCCCATTCATTTTAATGGGGATGTGGATCAAAAATTAATTTCAGAATCAATCAGATCGCTTTCTGATTCTCAAAACCCAAATGAATGGCATGGCAGTATGGACTTTGATCCTTTTAAAGAGGCTCTCACTAACAGCAATTGGCTATTAAGTTCTCTCGAAAAAAAGATTAAGAGATTAGATCTAAATACCCCAAAAAATGTTCGAATAATCTGTTCTCATACACATGCCATCCCTAGAAATAATTCTGTCGATCATGTTGCTTTTGCAATATCAAATTTGATAATTCAGTTAGATATATTAGGATGGGAAAATTCGAATAGATGTATAATTTTTATAAAATCCTACAATAATTATCTCGAGACAATCGCAATGACTCAAGCTATTAGAATTTTATGGAATTCAATTTTAAAGAAAAAGAATAGGACCGATTCATCCTTATGGATTTGTGGAGAAACATCATCAAATATTGAAAAAGACCCTCCTGAACAGTTAATCGCAAGAGGCATTGAAGCTCAGTCTTTATGGCTAGGAGGTTGTGATGAAATTATTATTCATCCCGTGGAATTAAGTGCAAAAGGAAAACAATGGGCGCGGGATCAATTCCTTATCCTAGCTTATGAGACGGGACTTACCAAAGAAAGAGATATTTTAAAAGGCTCCTACCTTTTAGATGAATGGTCTAAGAAAATAATTTTAGCCGCGGAATTAAAAATAAGTGAATGGACTTCAAATCATTCTTTAATTAGAGAAATTCAAAATAAAAATTTGTGAGAATGAATGAGCAAAAACGTTTCTCACACGAATCAGACAATGCAGGGAAGCCACCTTATTTGCGTGGACCCTACAAAACAATGTATACAACCAAGCCCTGGACTATTAGACAATACGCAGGTTTTTCTACAGCAGAAGAAAGTAATTTGTTTTATAAAAAAAACTTAAAAGCTGGGCAGAAAGGCCTGAGTGTTGCATTTGATCTAGCAACACACCGAGGGTATGATAGTGACCACCCCAGAGTTACTGGAGATGTTGGAAAAGCAGGAGTAGCAATTGATAGTGTTGAAGACATGAAACGACTTTTTAATGGAATACCATTAGACCAAATGTCAGTTTCCATGACAATGAATGGCGCCGTAATTCCCATACTAGCCTTTTTCATTATTGCAGGTAAAGAGCAAGGGGTTAAAATGAGTGAACTTAACGGAACGATACAAAATGATATTCTAAAAGAGTTTATGGTTAGGAATACATACATCTATCCGCCAGATGATAGTATGCGAATAATTGGTGATATTTTTAAATTCACTAGCAGAAATATGCCAAAATTTAATAGTATCAGTATCTCAGGATATCATATGCAAGAGGCAGGAGCAACTGCTGAAATCGAATTAGCTTACACTTTAGCCGATGGAATTGAATATCTTAAAACAGGCCTATCATCTGGATTAGAAATAGATGATTTTGCACCAAGGATAAGCTTTTTTTGGGGCATTGGAATGGACTTTGTAACTGAAATCGCAAAGCTCAGAGCTGCTCGAGTTTTATGGGCCCAAATTGTTGAAAAATTTGGAGCAAAAAATCCTAAAAGCAGCGCCCTGAGAACACATTGCCAAACTAGCGGCTGGAGTTTAACTGAGCAGCAACCCTTTAATAATATCTCGCGGACAGCTTTTGAAGCTTTATCAGCTGTAATAGGAGGGACTCAATCATTGCATTCAAATGCTTTAGATGAGGCAATAGCTCTACCAACAGAGTATTCAGCTAAGATTGCTCGAGAAACTCAAATCCATTTACAATCAAAAATTGGACTTTTAGATTTTGTAGATCCTTTTGGAGGAAGTATTGTTATTGAAAAAAGAACTTCCCAATTATTATCTGACGCAGGGAAATTAATTAAAGAAATAGAAAATGCGGGAGGAATGACAAAAGCCATTGAGTTAGGCATTCCAAAAATTCGTATTGAAGAATCTGCAGCCATTAAACAAGCTAGATTGGATTCAGGAAAGGAAATACTTGTTGGTGTAAATGCATTTCAAAGAAAAGAAGTTGAAGCACTCGAAGTTCGCCAAGTTGATAACTCAAAAGTTCGTGAGTCACAATTAAATCAAATTAATTTCTTAAAAAAATCAAGAGATAATGATGCGGTAACCATTGCTCTTGAAAACTTGAGAATATGTGCTCAAAGCAAAAAAGGAAATATCTTAGAAAAAGCCATTACAGCTGCAGAACTCAGAGCAACGCTTGGCGAAATTAGTAGTGTTTTGGAATCAGTATTTGGTCGTTACAAAGCAAATAATTCTGTAATTTCAGGTGTGTATAAAAAAGAAAATGCCCAGGATCCAGCTTTTATCAAAGCAAAAAATATGAGTTCGTTGTTTTTCCAACGCGAGGGAAGAGCTCCCAGGATTCTAATAGCTAAAATGGGTCAAGATGGGCATGATCGAGGTGCTAAAGTTGTGGCTTCAAGTTTTGCGGATATTGGTTTTGATGTTGATCTAGGACCATTGTTTCAAACTCCGGAAGAAACTGCAAAACAAGCTATTGAAAATGATGTTCATTGGATTGGTGTTTCATCTCTTGCTGCCGGGCATAAAACGTTAGTTCCTGAATTAATTAAATCACTTAAAAATTTAAATCGTTCGGATATTCAAATCATTGTTGGTGGTGTTGTGCCGAAGATGGATTATGATTTTCTTTTTTCTCTTGGAGTAGTTGCAATATTTGGACCAGGTACTCCTATTTCAGAATCAGCTTCAAAAATATTAGATCTTGCATTAAACGATAGGTTTTAAATTATGTCTATAAATCCAAATGCAAAACCTTTACCTAAAACTTCTTTCGACCTTGACTCATTAGCTCGGGGGATTCAAGTCGGTGACAGATCTATGCTTTCTCAGGCAATAACATTAGTGGAAAGTAGAAAAGCAGCTGATAGGGGTTTAGCAGAAAAATTACTTCAGTCCTTGCCAAAAAGTAAGAATATTAGCTTTAGAATTGGTATTACGGGAAATCCAGGAGTAGGGAAAAGCACTTTAATTGAGCAGTTAGGAAATAATTACATTGAAAGCGGTCATAAAATTGCGGTACTCGCATTTGACCCCAGTAGTCCTAATAGCGGAGGGAGCATCCTTGGGGACAAAACACGAATGGAGAAATTATCTAAAGAAGATAATGCTTTTATAAGACCTTCATCATCATCAGGTCAACTAGGTGGTGTTGGAAATAGTACTAGAGAAATAATTTACCTCTGTGAAGCAGCAGGATACGATCGAATAATAATAGAAACAGTAGGTGTTGGTCAAAATGAAATTACAATTAATGATTTCGTTGACTGTTTTGTCCTAATTGCTCTGCCGGGGGCAGGAGATGAAATTCAAGGAATAAAGCGCGGAATTATAGAAAAGGCAGATATTTTAGCCGTTAACAAAGCAGATGGAGAACAAATAAACTTGGCAAAAATCGCATTAGGTTTTTTTAAGAATGTATTACACTTGTTTTCACATGAAGATGGTTGGTTAGTTCCGGCAATTTTAACAAGCGCTAAAGAGAACAAAGGGGTTGATAATCTTTTAGAGCTAATTGAAAAATGTTGCAGACATAGAATGCACGCTGGATATCTTGATTTTAGAAGAAAAAAACAGAATGAAATCTCATTCGATAAAAATTGGAGATACCAAATTATTAATGAGCTAATTCAGGAAAAACATTTCCACGAACTTAATAAATCACTGAAAGAGCAAATCATTAAGGGAAGTATAACATCAGAAAAAGCTCTTGATATTTTTATTAAAGAATTTCGGGAGACAATTAAAACTCCTCGATAACTTCTTGCCTTAAATAATTTAGAGCAGATTTAGAGGGTATATTTTCCATTTGCATAAATGCTCTTAAAATAGCTTTACTTAATTCAGCGCCGCCTGCTTCGGGCCCAAGATCAGCAGAAACCGTATTTACAATTGAGACCATAGTACTCTTTGAAGCAACAACCATCTCCCACATTCTATCCGAAACATATATTTGTTGACTAAGATTGTGTTCAAACTCACTTCTAATATTCTGTTGAATAAGAAGTAAATACTCTTGATTAGTAAGATTACCAGCTTTCACTCTTATCAAGAGAGAATTTGGACTAATCCGTTCCAGAAATAATGCCAAACGCTCATAAGCCTGCATTCTAATGGGAAGTGATTGCTTTTGAGTAGCTCTCACTCTCTCGCTTCTTCTTCTCTTATCCTCGTTTTCTAAAAAACTTGACATCATTAGATAAACGACAATCAGAATTAAAATAGAGGGGAAAATGGTACGAAAAGTGTCTAAAAAAATATCCATGAAACAAATATCGGCCATTTACCGGCAATTCATACTTTTACACACATGCTTCTTCTATCTAACCGAGTCAGGTCTTTGGCAGTGCCCATGACTATTGAAATGACAAAAAAAAGTCGTGAATTGCAAGAAGCAGGGCACGACATTGTAAGTTTAAGTCTGGGAGAACCTGATTTTGACACTCCAGATTTTATCAAATCTTCGGGAAAAAGTGGTATTGATGAGAATTATTCTCATTATATGCCTGTTCCTGGCTATCTAGATCTGAGACAGGCGATTTCAGAAAAATTTAAAAGAGATAATAACCTTTCCTACGATCCGAATGAAATAATTGTAAGTACTGGAGCTAAGCAGTCGATAGCAAATATAGTTTTAGCAATTGTTAACCCAGGAGATGATGTTATAATTCCCGCTCCATACTGGGTTTCATATGCAGACCTGGTTAAATTTATTGGAGGAAATATTGTTTCTCCAAAAGCAGGATTAAATCAGGGTTTCAAAATAACACCAGCTCAATTAGAAGATTCAATAACAAAAAAGACTAAATTAATGATCTTCTCTAGCCCAAATAATCCAAGTGGCGCTATGTACTCTAAAGAGGAGCTTAGATCTCTTGTTGATGTTCTTAAAAAACATCCTGAAGTTTGGGTGATTAGTGATGAGATATACGAATACATAAGCTACGCGAAAAAACATATAAGTATTGCCTCATTTGAAGGAATGAGAGATCGAGTTGCGACGGTAAATGGTCTCTCAAAGGGATTTGCCATGACTGGATGGAGAATAGGCTTTATGGGGGCTCCTGAAACATTGGTAAAAGCATGTGAAAAAATTCAAAGTCAATTCACAAGTGGAGCTTCTAGTATTGCCCAGAGAGCAGCAATCTCTGCAGTTCTTGCTGGTCCGGAAAAAGTTTCATACATGGTTAAGGATTTCACAATTAGAAGAAAGATATTGGCAGATATTCTCAAAAAAGCCAAATATTTAAATTTCATAGAGCCAGAAGGAGCATTTTATCTTTTTGTAGATGCATCAAACTACTTAAATGAAACTTATAAAACCGCATTGGATTTATGTATGGCAATTCTAGATGGAGGTGTAGCATCTGTGCCAGGAGAGGCATTTGGACTAGATGGATATATACGATTCAGCTATGCAGCCTCTGAAGAGAATCTTATAAAAGCAGGAGAGCGTATAATCGCCACCTTGATTTCAATTAAATCGAATTAAGTGAATGATTCAAATCGCAAAATATTATTTATAATCCGTGAATGGGTTAACCTGAGAATTTATAGCAGTAAACATGTTGTTATAAAATTATTCCGTTATGTTAGCGTTCCTCTGTCTCTAACTGCAATTTTCTCTCTAGTATATAGTCACGGATTTTCCTTATCAGAAGACGAATGCCTAAAGGTAAACTACTTACTTAAAACCACTATTGGATTTTATATTATTAAGTATTTGATTGAGCTTTTTTACTCATTTTCACCTCTGGAATATATAAAAAATTCCAAATGGGAAAGTGGGCTAATTGTTTATATGATAATTAATATTTTATGTATAAATATTTTTAATATTGAAATAATATCCTCGCTGGGAACTTTCCTCGGCTTACAACAACTTGACCAATTCATGATGTTGTTTATTCAAGGATATTTCTTAGTTTTTGTGGCTTTAGAAACTGGAAAAGCTAGTAGACTTTTACCGTATCTAAAATTAAGCCCACCCGCTCTTTTAGTTTCTAGTTTTCTTATTATTACTTCTCTTGGTTCACTTTTTTTATTAATGCCAGAAATGACAAAAAGCGGGGTTTCAATGAGCATTTATGAAGCTTCATTTACAAGTGTTTCTGCAGTTAGTGTTACCGGGTTGAATATTATCAATGTTGCAGATTTTTTAAGCTTTAAAGGGAAAATTGTGGTAATGATTCTAATACAGTTAGGCGGTTTAAATTTCATTGCATTTGCTAGCATTTTTGCACTTTTAGCAAACTCACGGATCGGAACTCGATACAAGAGTCTCATTCAGGTGGAATATAGCTCTGACTCGCTGGAATCATCAGCACTTCTGATTCGACAAATATTTAGATTCTCAGTTATATTTGAAATTGCAGCGGCCGTTTTATTATTTTTTTCTTGGGGGAATTATGAATTTGAGCAAATAGGAGACAAAATTTTCTTTAGCATATTTCATGCAATATCAGCATTTAATAATGCTGGATTTACATTATTTCCAGAAGGATTAGCGCACCCTTTAATTAGTCAAAATATTTCCTTTATGTCAATAATGGCTGCAACAATTGTCTTGGGTGGTTTAGGCTTTGGAACAATCCATGATTTATTCTCATATCGAGCGGTTCTAGTCCGAAGAAAAAACCCATGGAAACATTTAAAAGTTAATTCGAAAATCTCTCTGTACTCGACGATATTTTTGATTCTTATAGGGTCTTTATTTTATGGATTATTGGAAAATAAAGAAATACTTGATGGATTGAAAATTTGGAGTCAGTCATTCTTATCCTTTATTCAAGTGTCCATTGGAAGGACTGCAGGATTTAACATAATGGAAATAGGAGACCTAGCTCTCCCTACCCTACTAATATTAATGATTCTCATGTTTATAGGCGGGGCATCAGGTTCAACAGCAGGAGGCATCAAGACATCAACATTTACCTTGGTATTAATGAATGCGATATCAACAATTAGGGGACGAAAACGAGTCGAGCTATTTAGGCATACTATTCCTGTTGAGATGTTAAATCTTGCGCTGAGCGTTTTTCTCTTCACTTTAGGTGGAATTTTATTAGGAATATTTTTATTGACAATTACTGATGGACATCTAGGATTAACTCAAATAGTATTTGAACAAGTGTCTGCATTCTGCACAGTTGGATTATCCATGGGTATAACTTCAGAATTAAGCTCGGCTGGCAAAACAATTCTAATGATATCTATGCTAATTGGTCGAATTGGTACTGTAACTTTGGCTTTTGCTTTAACAAGAAGAAAAAAAGAATCCCATGATTACACATATCCAAAAGCACAAGTTCAAGTTGGATAGTATTTGCTGCCAATGAAAATTGTAAAACCATACCATACAGAGGGGTCTAAAAAAGAACAAGTTGCAGAAATGTTTGACTCTATTTCTGGACGATATGATTTCCTAAATCGGTTTTTATCACTTGGGATTGATATCAATTGGAGAAAGCAGACTGTTGATTTTTTAAAAAAAACTGACTCAACTTCAATTCTTGACGTAGCTACTGGAACAGCAGATTTAGCAATTTCAATAAATAAAGGAATTCCAAATTCTCAAGTTACCGGCATTGATATTTCTTCGGGAATGATTGAAGTGGGAAGACAGAAAATATCACGCCGTAAATTAGATTCAAGTATAAATCTAATTATCGGAGATGGAGAGAATTTACCCTTTGACGATAACTCCTTTGATGCAGTAACTGTAGCTTTTGGTGTAAGGAATTTCGAGGATTTAGAAAAAGGTTTGTCGGAAATGAATCGGGTTATAAAACCAGGGGGATGCATAGCTATTCTTGAATTTTCCAAACCGGAAAAAACCCCATTTAAGCAACTTTATTTCTTTTATTTTAAATACATTTTACCAACCTTGGGAAGGTGGGTTTCTAAAGATGCCTCCGCATACTCATATTTACCCGCTTCTGTTGATGCATTTCCCTACGGTGAAAAATTTATGTCAAAACTGAGTGAATTCAATTTTGAGAACATAAAGTCCCAAACGTTGACATTTGGAATCGCAACACTTTACGTTGCTTATACTTCAAAAAAGAATTGATCGTTAAATACACATGAGAATGCGATTCCTTCTGCTTATAATATTTATTACCAGCATTGATATAGATGCATTTGGACAGCATCGGTCACTTAATCTTCCACGATATGACCAAAAACCGCTTCATTTCGGCTTTATTCTGGGAACAAGTAATTTAGGTTTCACATATCGCACTCAAATTCAATGGCCTCAAGATATTTACAATGTCAAGATTGGCCGGCAATTAGGCTATACTGTCGGAATAGTCTCTAATATTCGTTTAAGCAAAAACCTTGATTTACGTTTCATACCCACCTTTACATCGGGCGAGCGAAAGCTTTTCTTTGATGCTGTTGACCCTAGTGATGGAAAAAGAAAATGGATTGAACGCAGGATGGAATCAGCACTAATAATATTCCCATTAGAAATAAAGTGGAAAACAAATCGGATTGATAATCATAGATGGTATGTTTTAGGAGGTCTTTATGGGGCATTAGATTTGTCATCAAAAGCTAAAGTCGTTGATGATCGTATTTTCAAATTACAGCAAAGTGACTTTGGTATTGATATAGGTGTCGGAATTGATATTTACTTTGAGTACTTTAAACTATCACCCCAGTTAAGAGCAACATTTGGAAGAGGCAATTTAAGAGTTAATGACAACACCGGTTATGCAGATGCTCTTCCTGTTCTAAATACTCGAGCTATCTCCTGGATTTTTACTTTTGAGTAATAGTCTTGATTAATTACTTATTTCATAAAGGAGAATTGCGGCAGCAGTTGCGACGTTTAAGCTTTCCGTTTTGCTTTTTGGAGACCTTTGAATCGAAACGAAATGATCACATCGAGATTTCCAAAAATCACTTGGGCCATTACCCTCATTACCTAGGATTAGACAACCTCTGCTTGATACCAAAGCATCCTTTGGTGACTCTCCTTTCATATCTGCTAAAACGATGATTCTCTTCTCCTTTCTCACAAGAATATCAAGATTGGAATCACTTTCAAACACCAATGGCAGCCTTGCTAAAGAGCCCATACTAGCCTGAACTACTTTGGGACTATATGGGTCGACTGTTCCAGGAGGTATAGCCAACCAATCTAATCCAAACCAATCAGCAAGTCTAATTAAAGCTCCAGTATTTCCAGGATCTTGTACTCTATCTAAGATCATCGACCATGAATTAGCATGAGGTTTAAAACTTTGCATTTTTACTATAGCTATACACTCTTGGGGATTATCTAAAGATGAATGCTTTTTCAATTGCTCATTTGAAAGTATTATGGACTTAGGATGATTCTCAAAAAACCCATTCTTAATAGTAAACAAAAACATAATCTCAAAATTCTCAGAAATGAATTCTCGTAAAACTTTTGGATTTTCAACAATGAACATTTTTCTTTCCCATCTTATCTTTTTAGAATGCAACGAGAAAATAATCTTTGAATGACTTTTTGAAAACATGAGATTGGAATTAATACCGGAAAGTTCGTTCAATTATATTTAAATTTGAAGCAAAATATTCTTATGATAGCTCCATCAATTCTTGCTGCAGATTTTGCAAACCTACAACGCGACATAGAAATGATTAATGCAAGCGAGGCTGCATGGTTTCACATAGATGTAATGGACGGTGTATTTGTTCCAAATATTTCATTTGGATTACCGGTTTTAAAAGCAATTAAAAAATATGCGCAGAAGCCATTGGATGTTCATTTAATGATTGCTCAACCGGAAAGGTATATTAAAGAATTTAAAAATGCAGGAGCTGACATTTTAACCGTTCATATAGAAGCATCAACACACCTGCACAGAACCATTCAAGAAATCCGTTCACTGGGTATGCTTGCTGGCGTTGCACTAAACCCGCATACTCCTGTAGAAAGCTTAAGTGAGATTCTAAATGACATTGATGTTGTTTGCTTAATGAGCGTGAATCCTGGCTTTGGAGGACAATCATTCATTCCGAGAACTTTTGATAAAATCCAAATTTTAAAAGAGATGATTACAAACAGTCAAAGTAAGACCAAGATAGAAATTGACGGTGGTGTCAATTTAGATAATGCTTTAGAACTAAAAACTCAAGGAGCAGATATACTGGTCGCAGGAAATGCTGTTTTTAAATCTGAATCACCAATAAAAACAATCTCAATGCTAAACAAATCTTAATTGTTTCAAATAGTTTCTATTTCACGGGGGTAATAATGAATTAAATCTCAGAAATAAGCATTGATATGAAAGAAAAATAATACGTTTGCAACTTAGATAAAAAAATAAACTCAGAACCAGACCTCATGGCCATAGATAAAATTCAAGAATTACTTGGAGAACAAGCAAAATATCTTCTAGAGCATAAATCTACCGCAATAACTAAAGATCAAATTCATCTACCGTCAGGCAATTTTATTGATGATAATTTTTTAGGCACAAATCGTGGAATACCAACTCTTAGATCTTTGCAGCAACTATATGGTACGGGTAGGCTTGCGAATACTGGTTACATGAGTATTCTGCCTATAGATCAAGGTATTGAGCATTCAGCTGGAGCAAGTTTTGCGCCGAATCCACTATATTTTGACCCAGAAAATATTGTCAAATTAGCGATTGATTCTGGTTGTAATGCAGTTGCCTCAACTTTTGGGGTCTTAGCAAATGTATCTCGAAAATATGCCCATAAAATACCATTCGTAGTTAAACTAAATCACAACGAATTTTTGTCATATCCAAATCAATACGATCAAACTATGTATGGTTCTGTCGAAGACGCATGGAACATGGGTGCAGTAGCAGTTGGAGCAACTGTTTACTTTGGCGCTCAAGAATCACGTCGACAATTATTAGAAGTTTCAGAGGCATTTGAACGCGCTAGAGAACTTGGAATGGCTACTATTTTATGGTGTTATACTAGAAATTCAGGATTCAAAGTTGATGGAGTAGATTATCATACCTCTGCTGATTTAACAGGACAAGCAAATCATCTTGGTGTAACAATTCAAGCAGATATAATTAAACAAAAATTACCGACAAATAATGGCGGATACAATGCCACAAAACATGGGAAAACTCACCAGAACGTTTACTCAAAATTATCCTCTGACCATCCAATTGATCTAACAAGATATCAGGTTGCAAATTGTTACATGGGAAAAATTGGTTTGATAAACTCAGGAGGCGAATCTAAAGGAGCAAGTGATCTATCAGAATCCGTAATCACAGCAGTGATAAATAAGCGAGCCGGCGGACAAGGTTTAATTCTTGGCAGGAAAGCATTTCAAAGACCTTGGAGTGAAGGAGTCGATTTATTAAATACTGTTCAGGACGTTTACCTGAATAAGAATATCTCAATTGCCTAAATAAAATTTTATGTCTTCAGATTGGTTTCAACGTCAGAAAGAAGGGATTACGACCCCAACGCAAGAAAAGAAGGAAACACCTGATGGATTGTGGCATGGCTGCCCAAAGTGTAAAGTAATAGTATCTATTGATGAATATCAAGGAAATTTTTGGGTCTGCGGCAACTGTGGACATCATAATGGCATTGAGGCCATTGATTATTTTTCATTCTTATTTGATGATGGTCAATACAGAGAATTAGACCCTAATATGACCTCTCTTGACCCACTTAACTTTGAAGATACCAAAAAATATAAAGACCGTCTTAAGGCCGCAAAAGATAAAACAGGGCTAAAGGACGCCATTACGACTGCTACCGGCAATTTAGACCAAATGCCAGTATCAATAGCAGCGATGAATTTCAAATTTATTGGAGGAAGTATGGGATCTGTGGTTGGTGAAAAAATATCTCGAGCTATTGATTTTAGCTTAAAAAATAAAATACCTTTCATAATGATCAGTAAAAGTGGTGGTGCAAGAATGATGGAAGCAGCTTTTTCTTTGATGCAAATGGCTAAAACTTCTTCTAAACTTGCTCTTTTAGACGAAGCTAAAATTCCTTATGTGAGTCTTTTAACAAACCCAACAACTGGCGGAGTGACTGCCTCATATGCTATGCTAGGCGACATAAATATCGCTGAGCCTGGGGCATTAATAGGTTTTGCGGGCCCAAGAATCGTTAAAGAAACCATAGGTAAAGACTTACCAGAAGGCTTTCAAACTAGTGAATTTGTCAAAGAACATGGCTTTATTGATTTCATTGTAAAGAGAAGAGAACTTAAAATGAAAATATCAAATTGGCTGCGATGTGTAAGCAATCTTCCAAAACCTGCTGAAGCCAAGTGATTTTTTTGTAATTTTGCAAACTTCCGATAGTCGGAGCTATTACAGCACAAACATCTAAATGATTAAGGCATGTATTTGAATTCAGAAAAAAAGCGTGACATTTTCGCGCAGCACGGTAAGTCAAAAGAAGACACTGGAACAGCAGAAGGGCAAATAGCTCTATTCACTTATCGAATAACTCACTTAACAGAGCATCTCAAAAAGAACCGAAAGGATCACAATACAGAGCGCTCATTAATCCGTCTAGTGGGTAAACGAAGAGGACTTCTAAACAACCTTCAAAAGAATCAAATTGAACGCTATCGGGCGATAGTTGAAAAATTGGGTCTCAGAAAATAAAAATATAGGATTCCAAATACAGGAATCTAAAAAGGCAATTCAATATTGAATTGCCTTTTCTCATTGATAAAAGCAGACGTTAGTTAATACAAGTATCGAAAAACATAAAGAATGAAAGCACCAGAACCAATACATCAAAGCATAACTCTTAAAGACGGAAGAGTAATAACATTAGAAACGGGAAGAATGGCCCGTCAAGCAAATGGCTCTGTCCTATTGACTTGTGGAGGCACAGCGCTACTGGCAACGGTAGTAGCGTCTAAAGAGGCTCGACCAGGAGTTGATTTCTTGCCTTTATCCGTTGAATACAAGGAGAAATTTGCTGGTGCCGGCAGAGTCCCAGGAGGTTTTTTAAAGCGTGAAGGACGGCCTAGCGATCGAGAGGTATTGGTTTGCCGTTTAGTAGATCGTGTTTTACGGCCCCTTTTTCCAGATGACTTTCATGCCGATATTCAAGTAATTATCACAATGTTGTCATTTGACCCCATAGCTGCTCCAGAATCATTAGCTGGTTTTGCTGCCTCTGCGGCAATCTCAATAAGTGATATTCCATTTAATGGTCCTATGTCTGAGGTTTCAGTTGCTAGAGTTAATGGCGAATTTGTGGTCAATCCTAATTATGAACAATTAGAAGAAGCTGATATCGAAATGATGATTGGTGGAACCACAGAAAGTGTTGTAATGGTTGAGGGAGAAATGAAAGAAGTCTCTGAAGACGAAATGCTAGAAGCAATTGAAATTGGTCATGATGCCATTAAACAGCAAGTAGAGGCCCAAAATGCTTTGGCTAAAATGGTGCCAAGTGCATTACCCAAAAGAGAGTATAGCCATGAAACTCATGATGAGGATCTAAGAAAACGTGTTCATGAGGCTACCTATGCTGGAGCTTATGAGGCTGCAGGTCTTGGGATTTCAGACAGAAAAGAAAGGTCATCAACATTCAAACAAGTTTTTGAGGATTTCGCTGTTAAAATGAGCGATGAAGAAAAAGAAAATGGATTAGACTTAGCTAAAATTTATTTTCATGATGTCGAATGTCAGGCGATAAGAAATCAAATCTTAGATAGTGGAAAAAGACTTGATGGAAGAAAAACGAATGAAATTCGTCCAATTTGGTGCGAAGTAGATGTTCTTCCTGGACCCCACGGTTGTGCATTGTTCACTCGTGGTGAAACTCAATCATTTACTACGGTAACATTGGGCTCAGCTCTTGACTCTAACAGAATTGATGCAGCAACTGTTACCGGTGATGAGAAGTTTTATTTACACTATAATTTCCCACCATTCTCTACAGGAGAAGCTCGTATGATGAGAGGTACTAGTCGGCGTGAAGTTGGTCATGGTAATCTTGCCCAGCGCGCACTGAAAAATATGATTCCGTCTGAGTCAGGTTATACCATCCGAGTAGTGTCTGATATTCTAGAATCCAACGGATCCAGTTCCATGGCAACAGTATGCGCGGGAACATTAGCACTCATGGATGCAGGTATAGATATAGAAAATCCTGTAAGCGGAATAGCAATGGGTTTAATTACAGATGAGGAATCTGGAAAATATGCCGTTTTAAGTGACATTTTAGGAGATGAAGATCATCTAGGAGATATGGACTTTAAGGTAACTGGCACAAAAAATGGTATCACAGCATGTCAAATGGATATTAAGACCAAAGGCTTAAGTGTAGAAATACTGAAAAATGCTCTTAACCAGGCTAAAGAAGGAAGAGAACATATCTTAGGCGTAATGACCAGCGCCATGCCAAGCCATCGCAAGGAAATGAAGTCTCATGCACCTAAAATGGTTGTTATGGAAATTCCAAAAAGCTTTATTGGTGGCATCATTGGCCCTGGCGGAAAAATCATTCAGGGTATGCAAGCTGAAACTGGCACCACCATCACAATTGAAGAAATCGGTAATATAGGACGCGTAGAAATAAGTGGAACCAGTGCTGATGGAATAGCTCTTGCTCAAGAACGTGTCAATGAAATATGCTTTGTCCCAATAGTTGACCACATTTATGATGGCATTGTTAAAGGTGTTCAAACTTTCGGGGTTTTTGTCGAAATAGGTAGAGGAACTGAAGGGTTATTGCATGTTTCTGAAATGGATTGGAAACGCGTTGAAGACCCATCTCAACTTTATAAAGAAGGTGACAAAGTTCAAGTTAAACTTTCGAATATCGATGATAAAGGAAAACTTCGTCTTTCAAGAAAAGTCCTAATAGAAAAACCTGAAGGCTACGTTGAAAGAGCTCCGAGACCAAGAGAAGATCGCGGACCGCGAAAAGATCGAGGAGCAAATCGAGACAATAAGAATTCCTAAATTTTAGAACGAGTTAAAAATATCCTTGATTAAATCAAATAACGAATAAATTATATTCGATGCGTCAGTTAAAAATAACAAAACAAGTAACTAACAGAGAAACTGCTTCTCTGGATAAATACCTCCAGGAGATTGGTAAGGTTGAATTAATTACAGCAGAAGAAGAAGTTGAATTAGCCCAGAAAATTAAAGCTGGTGATCAACGTGCTTTGGAGAAATTAACTAAAGCGAATCTTCGTTTTGTTGTGTCAGTTGCCAAACAATATCAAAATCAAGGCCTAACACTTCCAGATTTAATCAATGAAGGAAACCTTGGTCTTATTAAGGCAGCCCAAAGATTTGACGAAACAAGGGGTTTTAAGTTTATTTCCTATGCGGTTTGGTGGATACGCCAAAGTATTTTGCAGGCACTGGCGGAGCAGTCAAGAATTGTTCGCTTACCGTTGAATAAAATTGGATCCATAAACAAAATAAATAAGGCATACGCATCTCTTGAACAAGCTCATCAACGCCCCCCCAGTGCAGAAGAGATTGCTGGGAAGCTTGAGATGAGCGAAATGGATGTTAAAGAGTCCATGAGAAATAG
>MDSY01004423.1_pt1 | contig 22950 bp, 19 predicted proteins | sample 811131 | NCBI WGS metagenome assembly MDSY01 (sample SAMN05326643, study PRJNA326480) | marine metagenome | isolation source: seawater | place: Atlantic Ocean: South West | collected 2010 | reverse complement strand
ATTGATAATCATGGTCAAAAGCTTTTTGAAACACAGACATTAGGATTAAATCCTCAAGTTCTTACTGAGCATATATTAGAAGAAAGGGTAATTAATAATTACGAAATTTATCAATCTAGAAAAAAAGTTTCGGAACTTTATTTTTATGGAGCTGGATGTGGAACTAAACCACCTGAAGATTTAATTAAAAAAGTTTTAACACCCATATTTGTAAATGCCAAAATTAATATTAAAGAGGACACATATGCTGCCATATACTCTTGTTGTAATTCAGGAGAAAAGGCGATTGTTTCAATATTAGGGACTGGTTCCAACTGTAGCTATTATGATGGTGTAAAAGTTCATCAAAAAATCACTTCACTTGGTTATATTTTAATGGATGATGCTAGTGGAAATTATTTTGGAAGACAGCTTTTGAGAGATTGTTATTTTAACAAGATGCCGGAAGATCTACAAATTAAGTTTAAAAATGAATTTGAGTTGGAAGCAGAGTTAATAAAAGATCACTTATATAAAAAACCTAATCCCAACACATATTTAGCAAAATTTGCCAAATTTTTGGTTCAAAATAAAGATCTTAAATATTCACAAAAACTTATAAAAAAAGGTTTCAATCTATTTATTAAAAATCAAATACATCAGTTTGATAATTACAAGGAAATTCCACTTCATTTTGTAGGTTCAATAGGATTCTATTTACAAGAAGACTTAAAGAAATCTCTTAAAGCTAAGGATTTGATTTGTGGTAAAATCCTTAAAAAACCAATTGATGGTTTAGTAGCTTACCATCAATCTATTGTTTAGTCTAAATATTTTGCGATTACTGAAATTTCTATTCTTGCCCCCAGCGGAAGAGCAGAAACCTCTACAGTCTCTCTGACGGGAGCAGTCGCTTCATTAAAAAATTTAGCATAACATTTATTTATTTTACTAAAGTTTCCCATATTGGTAATAAATATTGTTGTCTTAATTACATTTTCAAAAGTAAAGTTAACTTCATCCAGTATTGCCTGAATATTTTGCATTACTTTTTCAGTTTCTTCTTCAATTGTACCCTTTACCATTAACTTACTTTCAGCATCAAGAGCTACTTGTCCTGATACGTATAATGTGCCGTCAATTAATATAGCTTGATTGTAAGGTCCAACTGGTGCAGGAGCATTTGAAGTATTTATAATTTTTTTCATCTGATTTTGAGAATATGTGTTAATGCAAAATAATACTAACAATATATAAATATAAATTTTCATGTTATAATCTTTTATCTGGCAACCTTCTTTTGTCATATTTTAAATCACTTAATAAATCAGATTTTATTCCTATAAAAAAGTACCATGAAGCCCTTGTACTAAATGGAACCCAATTAAAATTCATTTTCCAGCTATCTAAATCTCTTTCAAACCTTAACTGAGTATAAGTAAATCCAGTGTTTTTAAAATCATATCCAGAAGATCCTCCTATTCTCCATTTTTTTGATAGGGATATATTTCCAGAAAACATAAGGGAATTATTTGAAATTTCCTTTTGCCCCCTATTATTATTGTAGGTAAGAGAATGTGCAAATCTAACGTCCCAAGGCATTTTATTATTGTAAAATTTGGATTCACTTAAATCTTCCTTCTCCTCTTCATTCTTTTCTTCATTGTCAAAAGAGCTGTCTGCAAAATCATCTGCTCTACCAAATAAATCGTCGTTTCTGCCTCCACTTCTTGAATTATCACTTTCTTTTGATTTTTTTCCTTTAGAATTTTTGCTTTTAAATGAAAAACCCATGTTTATATTCGCACTAGTCATTCTAAAACCACCCCCATGAAATTTATTTATTCTAACACCTTCCTCGTTTAAAGCATATGGATCAAAAGTAGCTCCAACATTAATATTTAACTTATCTTCAAATAAAGTGGTTCCAGTTGTCATTCTAACAGGACTCCATTTTAATGAATCAGCTGCAATATTATAACTTGTATTGAAATTTAAATTATTGAATAGTTTAATTTTTTTTGGTTCCAGCACTAAACTGTCGTTATCTCTAATTTTAGCTTCTAATACATTACTAACACTCAAGCCAATGCTACTTGAAAAATTATTACCAGGAACGCCAAAAAACCCTCCCTCGAATCTAGAATAATCTCTTGTATTTCCATCGGCATCAATAATATATTGGTCATAATATTTTTCAAAACTCGGATTAATACCATAACTAACAGAGGGTCTAATTACATGTCGTATAGATTCAAATTTTTTACCTTCTTTAAAATTAAAAACCCCATAGATAGTTGTACCAACACTTGCATTGAAATTATATTTATTAAATCTATCAAACCCTTTAATAGTATCTTTTTTTCCTACTGTTTGATTGATTATATCAAAATCATTTTTCTTTATTGTTTGTCCAGTCCAAACTTCTTCAAAACTTCCCCCAACACTAACACTCAGATGCTTTAAGACTTTAAAATTTGTACTTATTGGAATAGAGTGCTTCATTCCATAAATAGCATCGTCAAACATTTCTTTTTTTAAAAATAATGAATCACTTGTTTGTATTCTGTTTTCTCCTCTGAGTGAATATTGAAAGTTTATATTTTTAATAAAACCTTTTTTCTGTCCATTTCTTTTTACAAAAGGGTATATCCTTTCCATACTAGCATTTAAAGTAGGAAGGCTTAAATTAACTTTTTTTGTTCTAGTATTTTGAGAATGAGATGCTGTTAAAGACATATTTACAGAGGGATACCCTCTAAATGTTTTTGAATAAGACACGGAAGAATTCATTGTATTATTTAAAAAATTAGGAGTATTAAGTTGGTTTACAGATTCTCTAAAGTAATTGCTGCTTCCCAAATTAACAGATGCAGAAAATCTGCTGTTTGGATTAGATTTGGAATCTTGGCTATGAGACCACCTGAAATTATATATATTACTCTTTGAATATCCTGGAAGACCTCTTTCTCCATTTATTAAGTTTTCAAATCTTGCACTTAAAGAACCATTATATCTATATCTTTTTCTATAATTAGATTCATTTCTAAATCCATAACTACCATTAGTATAATAATCTCCAAGAAGGGTTATGTCAAAATAATCGCTGAATGCAAAGTAATATCCACCATTTTGAAAAAAATATCCTCTGTCATTGTTTTGCCCTATGCTTGGAAAAATAAAACCTGTTTTTCTGTTTTGAGTCAAAGGAAAATATGCAAATGGTAAAAAAACTGGCGTAGGTACATCAGCAATATAAAGATTACTTAATCCAGCTATTATTTTATTTTTGGGAATAAACTTTCCTTTTCTAATTTTAATGTAATACTCTGGATTTTCAACATTTTTAGAAGTTGTTACTATGGCGTCTTTAATAAAATAAACGGAATCATTTTCCTTTTTAGTTGCTAGAGCTGAAACATTCATCCCATCTTGCTCACTCCTAGAATTCCATATAATAGCTTTTTTTGTATCAAAATTGAATCTAATAGAATCAGGATTTACTTCGTTTCCAGCTTGTTTAAAAAATGGAGGCTGAGTTAGTTGTCCACTTGTATCCCTTATTCTTCCAGCAGCTACTTCATTTTTATTGTAATCTAACACTATAATTCCGGCTTTTAGTTCTGTATCCAAGTAATACAGTTCAGCTTTATCATACAAAAATAATTTACCTTTTTCTTTATCAATTTTAATATACCCTTTTGCATTTCTAGTAATTTTCCCAAGAAGAAGAGATTTTTTCACTAATGTATCATTATTAACGATAGAATCATTTTCCTTAATATCTTGTGAATAATTTATTTTTATTCCACATAATAATAGAAAAATAAAAATTAATTTAATGATCTGTGATTTATATATGTTTTTTGCTTGCAAGAAAAATATTATTTAAGGGTAAAATTACATATAATTTTGAAAGATAATTTTTTATGAATAATAACCTTAATCTTCTTTTAAAAAAAATTTCTACTTTATTTATAATAATATCTTTTAATGTTCTTTTTTCACAATCTATCACGGACCAATTTACTGTTGTGATTGATGCTGGTCATGGTGGAAAAGATCCAGGAAATAGAGGGAATGGATATTATGAAAAAGATATATCTCTAAAAGTAGCTCTTCTTGTTGGAGATATTCTCAAGAAATCTAACTTAAGAATTGTATATACAAGAAAAACAGATAAGTTTATTACTTTAAATAAACGTGCAGATATTGCCAATAAATACCAGGCTGATTTATTTGTATCAATTCACTGTGATTCTCATACTTCAAACGCCTATGGAGCAGGGACTTTTGTATTAGGTCTTCATGCAAATGAAAGAAACTTTAGAATAGCACAAAAGGAAAATTCAGTGATTTTTTTAGAGGATGATTATAATCAAAAATACGAGGGATTTGACCCTGATAATCCTGAATCTGTCATTAGTTTGGTACTAATGCAGGAAGAGTACTTAGATCAAAGTATTTTGATAGCTAGCATGATTCAAAATAATTTTGTTAAAAATTTAAAACGAAAAAACAGGACTGTTAAACAGGCAGGGTTTTTAGTTTTAAGAAATACTTATATGCCCAGTGTATTGGTTGAATTAGGTTTTTTAACAAATAAAAAAGAAGGAGCTTATCTAAATTCCAAAAAAGGACAAATAGAAATGTCCAATACTATTGCAGATGCTATAATTAAGTATAAAAATAGAATCTCAAAAGGTTCTACAGTTTTGTCAAATGATATAATTGTTGATAATACTAATTTTAATAATTTAAGTCTCAAAATCCAAATAGCTTCTGGATCTAAATTTCTTCCTTTAAAATCTTATAACTTTATGGGATTGTCTCAATTAACTTTTGTTAAATCAGGAAAAAATTATAAATATTTTTTTGAAAACACAGATAATTATTTTACAGCTCAAAAACATTTAATAAAAGCCAAAAAAGCTGGTTATAACGATGCAATTATAGTTGCTTTTAATAATGGAAAAAAAATTTCATTAGATGAATTTTTTAAGTTAAATTCTGATTGAGCTATATGATTAAATTATTCATAACTTTGATGTAAATAATAAATACAGAGTTTTGAAATTAAACAATGAACTTAAAACAGGTATTCTAGTAGTTTTTGGAATAGGCTTATTTGTTTTTGGATTTAGTTATCTAAAATCCAATGATATTTTTGTAAGTGATAGAACTTTCTACGCTATATATTCAGATGTTGAAGGGGTTGTAAATGGGACTCCAGTTACCGTTAATGGTTTGCCTGTAGGTAATATTCAAAATATTTCTTTTCATGATGGAAATCAACTTATAGTAAAGTTTAGAGTTGAAAATGATATTAAATTTTCTGTCAATAGTATTGCTCAAATTTATGAAACTGGACTTATTGGAGGAAAGGCCCTTGCTATTATTCCCTCATACGATAAGGGACCTGAAGCTGTTTCAAACGACACCTTAAAATCTTCTATTGCTCCTGGTTTAACAGATTTAGTAAATAAAAAAATCACTAATTTACAAGTAAAGATAGAATCTATGGTCATGAGTGCTGACTCGGTTCTTTATAAAATTAATAGAGTTTTTGATGATTCAACTAGGTCAAATCTTCGAAAAAGTGTTTCTGATTTTAACTTAACTATTAGTGACTTAAAAGAAACCTCCTCATTAATAAAATCTATTGTTCAAACTAATAAATCTGATTTTAATCTAACGATCAGTAATGTCTCTAAAATTTCAAATGATTTGTCTAGTATTTCTTCTACCCTAAATAATGGTGATTTAGACCTAACATTTGCTAATTTTAAAAAATCATCTGATGATCTTTCACTTATCTTAAAAGACATTAACAAAGGTCAGGGAACTATATCAAAATTGATTTCAAACGATTCTTTATTTAATAATTTAAATGACGCTTCGAAATCGATTGATCTTTTACTTGAAGACATTAGGTTAAACCCTAAAAGATATATTCATTTTTCTGTTTTTGGAAAAAAGAATAAACCCTACAAGTCTAAGTAGTTTTTAAAGATTATAAATTAAAATAATTCTTAATTTATTATGCACGCATAATAAATTTTTTAATATTTTTGATAATTAACTAATAATTTAAATTAATTGACAGATTACATCCCTAATATAATATTTACTATTTTTTTTGTTAGTGCTGTTTATTTTTTTTCTAATAATGTTAGGAAAATGTACAGAAATATAAACTTGGGTATTTCTGTTGATAGATCTGATAACAAGAAAAAAAGATGGATTCAAATGTTGAAAATTGCCTTTGGTCAATCTAAAATGATAGATAAACCTATAGTAGGTATTTTACATATTGTAGTTTATGTAGGTTTTCTTGTGATTAATATTGAACTTTTAGAAATTTTGGTTGATGGTTTCCTTGGAACACATAGGGTTTTTGCTCCCTTTTTAGGTTCTTTTTATAATTTTCTCATTGGTTTTTTTGAAATTTTCGCTTTTTTAGTAATCCTGTCTGTTATACTTTTTTGGACTAGAAGGAATCTTCTTAAAATTAAACGTTTTTGGAGTGATGAGATGAAAGGATGGCCAAAGAGTGATGCCAATCTTATTTTATACATTGAAGTTATTTTAATGACCTTATTCTTAACTATGAACGGTTCTGATTTATGGTTACAAATTAATTCAAATGACCCCCATTACATCTCTGCTGGTGAATTTCCAATCAGTCAGTATATGTTACCACTTTTTGATAATTTTTCAATCAGTAATGTTGTAATTATTGAGAGAACAGCATGGTGGTTACACATAATGGGAATTTTTCTGTTTTTAAATTATTTATATTACTCTAAACATTTACATATCTTACTTGCTTTCCCCAATACTTATTTTGCTAATTTAGAATCGAAAGGAAAGTTTTCAAACTTACAGTCTGTGACTAGTGAAGTAAAAATGATGTTGGATCCCAATGCAGATCCATTTTCTGCACCAACCTCAGATCAAGAAATATCAAAGTTTGGAGCTTCTGATGTTTTTGACCTTTCCTGGTTACAATTATTAAATGCATATACCTGTACTGAATGCGGAAGATGTACTAGCGAATGTCCTGCTAATCAAACAGGAAAAAAATTATCTCCAAGAAAAATAATGATGGATACCAGAGATAGACTTGAAGATGTGGGTAGAAATTTAGATAAAAACAAAGGAGAGTTCGAACCTGATGGTAAACAACTATTAGAAAATTATATTTCAACTGAAGAATTATGGGCCTGCACCTCCTGCAATGCATGTGTAGAAGCTTGCCCCATAGGGATTGATCCACTTTCTATTATAATGGATATGAGAAGGTACCTTGTAATGGAAAAGTCAGCTGCTCCATCAGATTTAAATAACATGATGACAAATATTGAAAATAATGGTGCTCCGTGGCCATTTAATCAAATGGATAAATTAAATTGGAAAAATGAATTATAAATTAAATTTTAAATAATGAATAAAGAACAAGTAAATAAGATTTTAAGTGAAAAAATAGAAGACGGAGAACATATTAGTCCAGTATTACCTGAGGGCGTTAAAAATTATTTAATTGATATCGATGGAACAATTTGTGATGATATTCCAAATGAAGAACCCCACAGAATGGCTACAGCAAATGTATACCCTGATGCATTAAAAACACTCAACAAATGGTATGAAGAGGGACACGTGATCTGTTTTTTTACATCTAGAACAGAAGAGCACAGGAAAGTAACTGAAGACTGGTTAAATAAATATGGATTTAAGTTTCATAGCATGGTTATGGGAAAACCAAGAGGAGGTAATTATCATTGGGTAGATAATCATTTAGTTAAAGCCACAAGGTATAATGGTAAGTTTACAGACCTGATTGATAAAGAAGTAACTATTCAGGTGTTTGATGATGGTCAACATGATTAATTATGAATAATATAGAAATTCACACTTTCGCAGATTTATTAGCACAAGGAAAAACTCCAGAAATTCTTTTTTGGGTAGGTTGTGCTGGAAGTTTTGATGAAAGAGCTAAAAAAATTACCAAAGCATTTGCTAAAATTCTTAATCAAGCCAATGTATCTTTTGCTGTTTTGGGTTCTGAGGAAGGATGTACAGGTGACCCAGCAAAAAGAGCAGGAAATGAATTTTTATTTCAAATGCAGGCTTTAACAAATATAGAAGTGTTAAATGGATATAATATTAAAAAGATAGTTACTACTTGTCCTCATTGTTTTAATACTCTTAAAAACGAATATCCTGAGCTTGGTGGAAATTACGATGTATTACATCACACTCAATTTATTAGATCCTTGTTGTCAGAAGGTAGATTAACAGTAAGCGGAGGAGTTTTTAAAGGAAAAAGAATTACTTTTCATGACCCTTGTTATTTAGGTAGAGCAAATAATGTTTATGAAGCTCCTAGAGAAGTGTTAGAGAAGTTAGATGCTCAACTTTTTGAAATGAAAAGTTGTAAACAAAAAGGTTTATGTTGCGGAGCTGGAGGCGCACAAATGTTTAAAGAATCGGAACCTGGAAAACAGGAAGTGAATATCAAAAGAACTGAACAAGCTTTGGATACCAAACCTGATATTATTGCTGCTGGATGCCCTTTTTGTAACACAATGTTGACTGATGGAATTAAAAATAAAAAGAAAGAAGATCAAGTGGTGGTTTTAGATATTGCGGAACTTATAAATCAAGCTTCAGATTTATGATTACTTCTTTTACTAAAATGAATAAGAATTCAAGAGTTTGGATTTATCAATCAAGTAGAAAACTAATTGATTCGGAATTAAAAGAAATAGAAAATTTACTTTCTTTTTTTTTAAGTAATTGGACAGCACATGGAGCCAAACTTCAAACCGCTTTTGAAATAAAATACAACAGATTTATAATAATTGCGTTAGATGAATTAAATGCTTCTGCTACAGGCTGCTCCATAGATTCTTGTGTTCATTTTGTTCAAGAATTAGAAAAAAAATATGAAATAACTCTCTTAGATAAAATGAATATTTCTTTTAAACAGGGTGATTACATATCTTATAAATCTATTAATGATTTCAAAAAACTAGTGAAGAATAAATCGGTATCCAAAAAAACAATTGTGTTTAATAATCTTGTTGTTGATATTTCTGATTATAATGATAATTGGGAAATACCTGCAGAAAGAAGTTGGCATTCTCGTTTTTTTAATAGATGATTTTAGTAATTTAATCTAAAATTTGATATTTATATTCTATTAATATATAAATTAGTTGTTTAAATATATTTAGTTAATGAGACAGGTTTTTTTCACTTTAATTTTATTTTTTTTCACTTTCTCTCTGTTCTCTCAAAATCCTTTAATTACATCTGATTATGAGAATCAAAAGAAATGGGTTGATAGTATTTATGGTAGCTTGACAATTGATCAAAAAATCGGTCAGCTTTTTACTATTTGGGTAGCGACTAAACAAGGTCCAGAAAAAATGAAGGAAGTTTCTGAAATAATTGAAAAAAATCATCTCGGAGGTCTTATTTTTTCTTTAGGAAATCTTAAAGACCAAGCAATTGCCACAAATAATTTTCAATCCATTTCTAAAGTTCCTTTATTAATCGGTATGGATGCTGAATGGGGAATAGGAATGAGATTGGATGATGCTTTCTCTTTTCCATTTAATATGACTTTAGGTTCTATAAAAAATGATTCTCTTATATATGAAGTTGGAAAAAGAATTGGCTTGCATGCAAAGAGATTAGGAGTTCATATAAATTTTGCTCCGGTAACAGATATTAATACCAATCCAAATAATCCCATAATTGGTAGTAGATCTTTTGGCGAGGATAAAATGAATGTAACAAGAAAATCTTTGGCTTATCTAAAAGGGATGCAATCTCAAGGTATCATGGGTTCAGCAAAACATTTCCCAGGTCATGGTGATACATCCACGGATTCCCATCTTACCCTACCCATAATTAAATTTTCTTCCAAAAGAATAAATGATATAGAGCTTTATCCGTATAAAGAACTGATAGAAAATAATTTGACAGGAGTTATGGTAGCTCACATGGAAGTTCCTTCATTAGAAAAAACACCAAAACTACCCTCTACACTTTCTAAAAACATCATTACTAAAATTTTAAAAAAGAAATTAAAATTTAAAGGATTAGTAATAACCGATGCCATGGACATGAAGGGTGTAGTGGATTTTAATAAAAATGAATCTGCAGACGTTAATGCTCTTTTGGCAGGAAACGACATATTGTTAATGCCAGACGACTTGGATAAAAGCACTATAAGTATTAAAAGTGCTATTGATAGTGGTGAAATATCTGAAAAAAGACTTGCTCATTCAGTCAAGAAAATTTTAATGGCTAAATACAAGGCAGGTTTAAACAATTTGAAAGATATTAAAATCGATAATTTGAATGAAGACATGAATTCTGAAAAGGACAATGCTTTATTTGAAGAATTGACTAAACAATCTATTACCTTAATTAAAAATGAAAATCAAATTCTTCCTATAAAGGATTTAGATACTAAAATTGCATACATAAAAATGGGAGACTCTTCATCTGAGGAGTATTTAAAGATGCTAAATCACTACACCAATGTAAATCAATTAGATTTTGATTCTGAAATGCCTTCAAATGATTTATTAGAGATGTTGGTTCCCTACAAGATTATCATTGTAGGACTTCACAAATCTGACGATAGCCCTTTTGTTTCTTACAAATTTTCTGAAAAAGAAATCAAAACTTTAGAATTAATATCTAAAGAAAAACAAATTGTTTTAAATATTTTTTCAAAACCATATGCATTGATGGATTTAGAAATGGAGAACATACAAGCTATCTTAATTTCTCATCAAAACAATAAAACTTCTCAAAATAAATCAGCCCAAGTTATTTTTGGAGCTATTCCAGCTCAGGGGATTCTTCCTGTTAGTATAGGAGACGATTTCCCTGTAAATACGGTAATAGAAACTAAAGTTTTAAAAAGGCTTAGTTATACCCACCCCTTAAATCAGGGTTTTGACATTAAAAAGTTAAACAAAATTGATTCTATTGCTCTTTATGCCATAAATAAAAAAATGACTCCTGGTGCTCAAGTTTTAGTTGCAAGAAATGGCGAGGTTGTTTACAACAAATCTTTTGGAAATAAAACCTATGATTCTAAACATAAAATTCAATGGGATGATATGTATGATTTGGCTTCATTAACTAAAATTTTATCCACAGTTCCTTTAATGATGAATGAGTACGAGAATAACGGACTTTCATTAGAAACTACTTTATCTGAAATGTTTCCAAATAAAAATTTAAAAGATAAATCAGAATTAACTATCAAAGAAATGTTTTCGCATCAATCAGGATTACATCCATGGATTCCTTTTTATAAAATGACGATTGATAGTATTACTAATATGCCAATGCCTAATTGGTATAGTTCATCTAGAATTGATGATTTCAGGTTAAAGGTTACAGAAAATTTGTTTTTAAAAGAGGCTTTTTTGGATTCAATTAGTGAACAAATAATTAACAGTAAACTTTTGACCAAGAAGTCCTACGTCTACAGTGATTTACCATATTACTTTATGAAATCATTTTTAGAACATAAAAATAAGAGTGATTTAGATTTTCAATTAAAAAAAAAATCCTTGTTGAACTAGGAGCAAATAAGACTAGCTATAATCCTAACAAATTTTATAAAATTAACAGAATAGTTCCCTCTGAAATTGACACCTATTTTAGAAACTCTCAGCTTCATGGAGATGTTCATGATATGGGTGCAGCTATGCAAGGTGGAATAGGTGGACATGCTGGATTGTTTTCCAATTCAAACGATGTGGCCAAAATAATGCAAATGTATATTCAGGGTGGATATTATGGTGGTGTAAGATTTTTTGAGAATTCTACTATAGAATATTTTAATACTTGCTATTTTTGTGACAATAATAATAGAAGGGGAATAGGTTTTGATAAACCACAGCTTGATGACAGTAAACCTACATGTGGATGTGTTCCAATGTCTAGTTTTGGACATTCAGGTTTTACCGGAACTTATGCTTGGGCTGATCCAGAAAATAATATTATATATGTATTCTTATCTAACAGAACTTTTCCGTCTATGAATAATAAACTGTTGTCCACATATAATATTAGAACCGAAATTCAGCGTGTTATTTATGAATCATTTAATTAAACAAAAATGAAAATTGCAATTGTTTGTTACCCAACATTTGGAGGAAGCGGAGTCCTTGCCACAGAGTTGGGAATGTCTTTATACGAACACGGACATGAAGTTCACTTTATAGCCTATAAAAAACCTGTTAGATTAAAAAACTTAAACGAAAATTTATTTTTCCATAAAGTAAATGTTCCTGATTATCCTCTTTTTAATTTTCAGCCATATGAATTGGCATTATCAACTAAATTGGTGGAAGTAATTAAATCTTATTCCATTGACTTAATGCATGTTCATTATGCTATTCCACATGCATATGCTGCTTATATGGCAAAAAAAATGCTAAAGGATCAAGGTCTAACCGTTCCAATTGTTACCACTTTACATGGAACCGATATAACTCTAGTTGGTAACCATCCGTTTTATAAGACTGCTGTGAATTTCAGTATTAATAAGTCGGATATAGTTACTTGTGTTTCCCAAAGTTTAAAAGAAGATACACTGGACCAGTTTGATATTAAAAAGGATATTAAAGTAGTTCCTAATTTTATTAATATTTCTAAATATAAGATTCAACAAGAGAAATGTATAGAAGAGAATCCAAATACTAATAAGGAACTTATAATTACTCACGTAAGTAATTTTAGACCAGTGAAAAACATTAAAAATGTAATCCTAGTGTTTAATAATATTCAAAAGAAAGTTAATTCTAAACTTTTGATGATAGGAGAGGGGCCCGACAAACAAATGGCGGAACAGTTATGTAAAGATTTATCAATTGAAGACAAAGTAGAGTTTTTAGGCAATACCAATCAGGTAGAAAAAAATCTATGTCATTCTGATTTATTCTTGCTCCCTTCCAATACAGAGAGCTTTGGATTAGCAGCTCTTGAAGCAATGGGTAGTAAAGTAGCTATTATTTCCTCCAATGCTGGTGGACTACCAGAAATTAATATTCATGGAGAAACAGGCTTTTTAACAGATTCAAATGACGTTGAATCCATGTCTAATTATGCGATTTCGATTTTAAAAAACCCAAATATACTTGAACAGTTTAAACTAAAGGCTTTTAAAAAGGCTGAGACATTCGATATAAACAAAGTTGTTCCATTATATGAAGAAGTCTACAAAAAGGCTTTAAACAATCTTAAATAGACTCTTTCATAGAATCATATACTTGAACTTTTTTCCAAAGATGTTTAGCTTCGTTAATAAAAATTAAATGAGTTGGAGCATCTTGATACAACCTTTGAGCTTTCAGATTAGCAAATGTTAGTATCATGCAATAATCATAGGAATTATCAACAACCTCTCTTTTTTCAGTGCTACCAGGTTTTCCAAAATGTTTTTTTACTGCAATTTTGTTGGTTTTAATCAATTTTTTTAAAGCTTTTTCAAACTCAGCTTTCTCTTCCATATTATCTGGATTGTTTAACCAAAAATATACTGAATGTACAAGTAATCCGTCTATATAATCAGATTTTTTTCCAACAGTTTCGCAGTTTGTTGTTACTATTAACAAACTTAATATAAGCAAGTATTTGATTTTCATATTATATTTTTTTAAACTAATCTAAATTAGTAATTTTCATTTATGAATATAAAAAAATTATTTAGGTTAAGCTTTTACATATTTTTTCTCTTAAACTTTCTGATTGTATTTTCTCAAATCAAAAAAGAAGTTGAGCCTGTAAATATTAATGGAACTACAGCCGACTATGTCAATGAAAGTTATGGAGATCATCAAAGAAATAAATTTGATATTTGGTTGGCTAAATCAGACAAACCAACTCCACTTGTAATTTATATACACGGCGGTGGTTTTGGTAGCGGAGATAAATCAAAATATTATAATTCAAAACAATTAGTAAAATTTCTAGAAAAGGGGATTTCTGTAGCTACAATTAATTACAGATTTCAAAATCACAAACCTTTTGGAATATTAGCTAGTTTAAATGATTCAAAAAGATGCCTTCAGTTTATAAGGTATCACGCAGATAAATACAATATTGATAAAAATAAAGTTGGAGTTTATGGAGGATCAGCTGGAGCAGGCACTTCGCTTTGGATAGCTTTTTCGGATGATATGGCAGATTTAGATAATTCAGATCCTATTTTACGAGAATCCACAAGAATTTCTTGTGTAGGTGCCCAAGCTACTCAGGCAACTTATGATTTTTTTAAATGGCCAGAGATATTTAATCTTTCTGAGGAGTTATTACTAGATGTAAATTCAGAAAAAAGAATTGCAAAAGGTTTTGGTTTGGATTATTATGAGGGAATTGATTTGAAGAGCTTTTCAGAAATCAGAAAAGAATTAGATTTTTTAGACAAAATAGATAAAAACGATCCACCCATGTTTGTTTTTAATAATCAAAAAGGAGGTATTCCTAAGAACAATAATCAAAGAAATCACCACCCCCTTCATGCAAAAGCATTAAAAGATAAGGCTGACAAAGAAGGATTAGAATCCGTTGTCTACGCTCCAAAAATTGGTATCTCAGATTCAAAAAATAGAGATATAGTTGATTTTTTTACAGAAAATTTAAAATAACTTACTTGGGATTGTAAATTCTTTTAGAGTTAGAAATAATTAGGTCTCTATCAAATGTCATTTTCTTTGTTTTGAATTCTGAAAGTATTTCCATTTGATCTCCATAATGCGGAGAATTAGGGTCATCACTAGTTCCGTATGGTGAAACAGATTCGTACTCTGGACCATTTTCTGTAAATTTAACTAGTCCAACATATGATTCACCGTGACTAATTTTTATTTTTCCGTTCTTATGTGTAACCCCTCTCATTGCTGTAATAACATCTGGAAGACCAAATATTGGAATTTCTTTGTCTCCTCTGACTAATTTTTGAAAGTCTCCTAATTTTACTTTTGTTGTCTTAAAATGATTGAGCATTTTAGATTTTACATTTAATAAAATATCAGCAATAAGTTCTTTTGAATATTTTTTATTTATGAAGGATTTATAGTGTTTATTCCCCTGGTAATAAAACATTGCATAAGTTCCTGCACCATAGGAATCTGCATCAGCAGTTCTATCCCAAGATTGAATGGATTCTAGTAATTCTGAAATTTCTGGATAGTTTTCAGGAACCATTTCAAATATATTATTAATATCGATATAATTATAATTCATTGGAGTGGGAAAAGTTCTGTCATTTTTAATCTTTCTAAATGTTTCGAAATCTATTTTATCATGTGATTCTATTAATTGTAACAGTCTCGTACTTCTGTTGTTATCGTAAAGTTCATAGCCCATTGTATTTGAGAAATTTTCAGCTTTTGGGTTTTCATTTTCACTAGTGGATTTAAAGGGAGAATGATTTGCATTATAAATAAATCCAGATTTAGGATTAATTACTTGAGGAAGATCTTCAACTTTATAATATTCAGTCCATAGAGTTTTTTTTGTATTTCCAGGAACAACTCCTCCCCAATTATATCTCTCATCTCTTTTGGGTATAATTCCGTTAGATATATAAAAAATCGTATCATTTTTATCTGCATAACCAATATTATAACCTGGTAAATTTCTAGTTTTAATAATTTTATAAAACTCTGAAAATGATTTTGCTTTATTCATTTTCCACCACTGTTCAAGAGACTTTATATTATACAGAGAAGGGGTTCTTATTGAATAATATCCGCTTTTATTTTTCAATGTTGGTCCGTAAATACTCTTGTAAAATTTACGACTAACCTTAATGGATATCCCAAGTATTTTGATAAATGCCCTAGCTCTTTTGGTTTCTAACTTCAACTCCTTTTCATCAACTAAATAGACTCCCTTTTTTCTTGGGTGCATTTGTAATTTGAAGATGTCTGCTTTATCTGGATAATTTACAGTGTGTGTCCATGCTAAATGTTTATTTACACCAATTAAAATACAAGGGGCACCAGCAAAAGTTGCTCCAATTATATTTGTTCCTTCCTCACTAATTAAGTGAGCCTCATACCAAGATGTAGGTCCATCAAAGGGCTGATGGGGGTTAATTGCAAGAAAGGTTTCTTTTTTTCCTGTTTTATTAGAATTTAATGCAATGGCATTTGAACCGTTCATTTCATTTTGATAAATAAAATCTGAATTAACGTTATTTTCAAAGACGTTTCTAACAAGTCTATCTGCTCCGTTTGCTATAAACAATTGTAAAAATGAATACCTGGCCATTTTTTTTGGAGTAATTGGAAAAAGTTTTTTTACTAAAACTTTTTCTGGGTATGTTTCCGCATATTTATTAATCCCAGCAGAGTAACCTTCTAAAACTTTAACAAATTCAGGACTAAGTGTATGAAATAATTTATTTACTGTCTCTTCAGATTCTATCACCTGAGTAATTAAATCTGCGCCCGCACCATTTATTCCGATGTGTTTACTTAGCAACCCATTTCCAGCTAGATAACCTTGTTGAATGGTCTTGAAATCATCTTCAGAATGAGCCCAAGCCAGTCCATAAGCAACTTCAGCATCAGTTTTTCCATAAATGTGGGGAACACCATATTGGTCTCTTACTATTTCAATATTTTTAGGATTAATTTGTGATGAAATAGGGGAGAAGCTTAATATAAAAATTAAAATATATAAGTAATAAATTTTCATAATATGTTTAAATCAATAATCATACCAATAAAGACTGTTTTTATGTTAAATTTTCAATATAAAAATAGTCATATATTAGTATTATTATATTATTATGATAAAATTTATTAAAGGAAGAACAAAATCAATATATTATTCTGTAAAAGGAGCTTTCTATTTAATCAGAACAGAGAATTCAATACAAGCTCAGTTGTTTATATCTTTTTGTTTTATAATAGCTGGATTTTATTTTGATATTTCAAAAACAGAATGGTTGTTTCAGGTATTGGCAATATGCTTGGTACTTTGCTCAGAATCTTTAAACACTGCCATAGAAAAAGTGGCAGATTTCATCCATCCTGATTACAATCAGAAAATAGGGATAATTAAAGATGTTGCAGCGGGTGCAGTTTTTTTTTCTTTTGTATTTGCACTCGTATCAGCTGTTATTATATATTCTCCTAAGATTTACTGATTTCATCATATAATGAATCAATTCTTTTAGCAAATTTAAAATCTAGTTCAGTTAATCCTCCTTGGTCGTGTGTCCAAAGGGTTATCTCTAACTTGTTGTAGGTGTTTGTCCAACTAGGGTGGTGCTTTAGCTCTTCTGCAATTTTTGCTATTTCTGTCATGAAATTAAAAGTCAAAACAAAATTTTTAAACTCAAATAATCTAGTGAGCTTACTGTTATTAAGAATCCATTTTTTATCAATTTCTTTAATCTTGTTATTCATATTTATTTTTAAATTAATTTGGGAATAATTGCTTTTCTATGCTTTGGGTAATCATTAAAATTTTCATTGTACCATTTGTGATGCGATAATGCTCTAGGAACTAAATTAATAAAGGTCCATATAAAAAAGGACAAGCTACCAATATTATAAGACATTAACGCAAATCCGAACCACTCCACAAGTTCACCAAAAAAATTAGGACACGATATATAATGAAAAAGACCGCCTTTTGGAATCACATATTTGTTTTCTTCATTTTTTGACCTCAACCCGATTAATTTATTGTCTGATTTAATATTTATTATAAATCCAGACATAAAAAGTACCAGTCCTAAGACTAACAATAAATAATGATGGTTTTCATAGCTTGTAACGGATAAAAAATAGCCATTGACAATCCCATTAATAATATTAAAGATAATGGCAGAAAAAGCGATTAAAAAGGGCATTTTTTTCCCTTTTGTTTTAATTCTTAGCGGATATATAATTGTTCTGTTGGTGTAGTGTATAAGCCAAAGGAATATAAAAAATGTATTTAAACTATATAAAGTGGAAATGTTGAAAAAATAAACCATTGGACATACTAAAAGAGCAGGGAGCTCCATTAAAATCCATCCTGTTTTATTTTTTATTGTCTTTCCCCATTTTTTGGAACTATGCCTTCCGTAGGGAGCTTTGTATTTAAGAATTACAGGAAAGAGTATTATTCCAATTAATATCCAGAAAATAGTTAGTGTAATGGGATTCATATTAATTAAAAAACCCGCTGTTTAAAGCGGGTTTTTAGTAAATACCTAGGTTAGTTTAAGATATTAATATCCGTAGTTTTGAACCATATTAGAGTTAGCATTCAACTCAGATTGATAAATTGGCATTGCTGTATTGTAATCACCGTAAGATGGTGTTGATCCAGTTCTATCATCATTAAGTTGCTTAGTAGTGTCTATAAGTGGCATACCTTGACCAGTTCTTAAAAGGTCATCATAACGTAAACCTTCACAATAAAATTCTTTTCTTCTTTCTTGAAGAATGTTTGCTAAAGTAGCTTCGGTATAGTAGTTAGCACCTAAACCTCTTATAGCTGGAATATTATTTAGAAAAGTTAATGCAGTTGCAGCATCTCCCTGCCAAAGCTTAGCTTCTGCATGTATTAAATGCATTTCTTCAATTCTTATAATTGTTACGTTATCAGAACCTGTCATAGTAGGAAATTTACCTAATACTGTAGGGTAACCTTGAGCAGTACCCACCATATTTGCAGCAAATCTTACATCAGCAGCGTCAGCGATATCGTAAAGATCAGGGTTTGCTCCAGTTCCAGTAAGAATTCTTACGTCTCCATAAGATGTTCCTCTTAAAATGTAAGCAATTCCATTAATTCCAGGGTTATCTGAACCAGACATTGCAATCTCCAATAAAGAGTTGCTTGCATTATCAGTAGTATAAGAGGAAGCAAAACCTGAAGCACTCACAGGACTTTTTCCAGAGTTGTCAATTACCCATTTAGACATTGAAGCAGCACCTGAGTAATCTCCAGTTACTGAAGCAGCATATAATAATGCTCTCGCTCCTACAGCGTAAGCACCAGCAAGAGTCATATAACTTGAATTTGTGTACTGAGCATCCATCATTGCAATTCCTGAAGTAAGATCAGCAGTGATATCAGCTACATTTGATGCAACAGTTCCTCTTGCAGGTGTAAGGTATTCAGGAACTTTATATGTCTTAACATATGGAACTCCTAAAGAACTAGCACCACCTTGACCAGTAATAAAATGTTGACCATAAGCTTTCAATGCATCGAAATGTACTAACGCCCTTAGTGCGTGTGCAGCACCTTGAACATGTGAAATATATGTTTGGTCTCCCTCTAAGGTTGAAGCATCTGTACCAATAACGATATTACAAATTGCAATTACTCCGTAGTAATTTACCCATGAACCTGCTCCTGTAGAGCTATAATCCATTGATGAATTAGCAAATCTACCTGAGTTCATGTTAGAGTACATATTGTCTGTTCTAACGTCTCCATCAATAATTTGATTTCTTCCATAGTAACCGGAAGATGCCATTCTATCGTATGCACTGTTTAGTACAGCAAATAAATCGTCGCCAGACTTTATTCCAGATGCTAAATCTTTATCAAGAGATAGTACCGGCTCTAGGTCTTCATCTCCACAAGAAACAATAATTGTTGCAGCGAAGAATAATAGTAAGTATTTTTTTATATTTTTCATATTATTAAAATTTTAAGTTTACACCGAAAGAAACTGATTTCAAAGGTGGAGTATAAATTTCCCACGATCCACTGTTTCTTATTTCAGGATCTACTGTTAAATTTGGATCTTTTGTCCAAGTAAATAAGTTTAAACCTCTAGCGCTGAATCCAACATTATCAAATCCAAGTCTATTTGCAATATCTTTTGGTAAGTTATAACCAACTACAACATCTCTTAATCTTACAAAATCTCCATCGTGTAAGAATCTAGTTGTTGTTCCAGATCCTGTAGCAGAAGTACTTGTACTCCATCTCATTCTTGGAACATCAGTTATGTCACCAGGATTTTGCCATCTTTTCATAAGTTTTTGAGAACCTTGGTAGTATCTAGTAGAAAGTAATCCAGTATTATCTGTATACCAATTCCATCTTTCAAATACTTTGTGTCCGCCAGCAAAATACAAGTTTCCGTCTACATAAAAATTCTTATAGCTCAATCTTGTACCTAAACCACCAGAGTAAGTAGGGATTCTATCACCTTGTACCATTTGAGAAGATTCGTTGTATGAGTTAACAATTTCCATGCTAGGGTCAGTAGCACCACCTTTGTAGTATCTTGGATCTCCTGTAGCAGAATCTACTCCAGCCCATCCTCTAAGGTACCAAACACCCATTGGCTCTCCAACTCTAGTTCTGTTGTAACTCCCGTCAAGGTTAATATCTGTTCCATCAGCTCTTTTAGCTAATGTCAATACTTCGTTTTTGTTGGTAGCGTAATTAGAATACACATTCCATGTAAAATCTCCTAATTTTAGGACATCTGCTGAAAGTTCTATTTCAACTCCCTTATTTTCAACCTCACCAACATTTTGAGTTTGTGAGCTGTGTCCAGTAGTTGTAGATAACGGAACACTTTGAAGTAAGTCATTTGTATTCTTGTTGTAATATCCAATAGAACCAGAAATTCTGTTATCTAAGATTGAGAAGTCTACACCAACATCAAATAGTGTTTGTTTTTCCCAAGAGAATAATAAGTTTCCAAATGTTGAAGGATAGACAGCACCAGAGTCATTGTAACTAGCACTGTATCCGAATAAGGATTGATATTGGTTTAATCCAACTCCGTTATTACCAGTTTCTCCAATAGACGCTCTAAGTTTTAAATTGTTAATTATATCGTTATTTTCTAACCAGCTTTCTTGAGTTATGTTCCAAGCTACACCAACAGACCAGAAATTACCAAATCTGTTTCCACTAGCAAATCTTGAAGATCCATCTCTTTTAAATGAGAAATCAGCAATATACTTGTCTTTATAACTATAGTTTAAAAGTCCTAAGAAAGAAAGTTCTTTCCAATCAGAAAAACCACCAGAAGCAGATTGGTCAGTACCAAAACTACTTACATAGTATAATCCTTCTGCAGCAACATTGTAACCACTCGAGGAGTTGCTAGTGTTTTTGCTTCTTCCAAATGCCATTTGAGCAGTCGCAGCTATGTTGTGGTCACTTCCAAAAGTCTTGACGTAATCTAAACTATTTGTGTTAAACCAAGTAAAGTTTCTAGATGTGTTTTGGTAAGAATAACCATTTCTAGAAGCACCATCACCATGATTACCATTTCTAAATTCGTGAGAAACACCTAACAAGAAATCTATTGCATAACGAGTTCTAAATTTTAAATCATCAGTAATTCTATATGTAACACTTGTATTAGAAATAGCTCTAGTACCATCATTCTGCTGGACATTTTCTTCAGCTAAATAAAGAGTGTTGAATACACTAGTAGATAAATTAATATTATAAGATCCATCAGCATTCTTTGGTTGTTGGAAAGGACTCATAAATAGCCTGTTAGCTTGAGGAGCTCCGAAATAAGAACCTCCCTCATGAATTCCATTTTGAATTGAATTAGAAACTCTATTAGAAGTGCTAATATCTACTCTTCCAGATTTTCTTCTGTAAGTAAATGAACCACTTACTTGTTCGTAATCAGTAGCAACAGATGTTCCTACTGTGTTTTTGTATCCAAGAGACATTCTAAAGTTTTCTTGTGCAGAACCACCAGAAGCAGATAAATCATAAGATTGGTAAGGAGCGTCTTTAACTTTAATTAATTCTTCCCAGTTACCATCTATTCTTCCACCAGCATCCCATGCAGCAGCTCCAGCGAAATTAGCAAGAGCATAAGTAGTAGCTCTTTCTTTAGTCCAACCATAATCATTGATTAAAGTTTCAGCTCCAAGTTCAAGTCTTTGCTCACCAGTCAACATTGGTCTTTCATCTCTAGCGTAGTTTTGAAAACCGTATTGAGAGGACAAGTTATACTTAACTTCTCCAGCTGATCCAGTTTTAGTAGTAATAACTATTACTCCGTTAGAACCTCTTGCACCATAAGGAGCAGTAGCAGAAGCATCTTTAAGTACTGTAATACTTTCTATGTCTGAAGCGTTAATCATTGAAAGAACACCCATATCAGTTAAAAGTGGACTAATAGATCCATTATTAACAGGAACTCCATCAATTACAAATAAAGGAGCGTTAGAACCTGAAATAGATCCCTCTCCTCTAATTCTAATATCTTGTGGAGCACCAGGCGTACCTGATTGCGTTGTAACTCTAAGACCAGCAACACGACCTTGAAGAGCTTGGTCTGGAGAACTAAGAGCAACACCCTCAATCAACTCGGAGTCGATTACTACAGCACTACTTGTCAATCTTTTTCGATCTCTAGTTGTAATACCAGTAACAACTACCTCATCAAGTTCGTTGCTTGAATCAAGTTGAACATTAATTTTGTTTGAATTTCCAACTGCAACAGATTTGTTATCAAAACCTACAAAACTAAAGACTAAAACATCGCCTTTATTAGCAGAGATTGAATAATTTCCATCAAAATCGGTAGTAACACCATTGTTGGTGCCCTCTACAATTACAGTCGCTCCAGGCAGTGCTAAACTGTTATCATCGGAAACATTTCCGGTAACAACGTTTTGGGCAAATCCTAGATATGACACTATCAACAGAGATAATGTAATAAATAATTTGAATTTTTTCATAAGTCTATTTTTGATTATATAACAAATATGTTAAAATTAAGTTAAATAGAAAAGCTTTTTCATGTAAAAATGATCAAATTCATAAATAATTATCTTAAAAATTATTAATTTAATAAAAATTCCGTTTGGAATCTTTTAATTTTAAAATAAAATGATTTTAATAAATTTTTTTATAAAATGTATAAAACTCATCTTACTAATAGTCAACTAAAACAAAAATATTATTTCTTAT
>MDSY01001529.1_pt1 | contig 22950 bp, 21 predicted proteins | sample 811131 | NCBI WGS metagenome assembly MDSY01 (sample SAMN05326643, study PRJNA326480) | marine metagenome | isolation source: seawater | place: Atlantic Ocean: South West | collected 2010 | reverse complement strand
TGAGAGATCCTGGTGAGAGATCCTGGTGAGAGATCCTGGTGAGAGATCCTGGTGAGAGATCCTGGTGAGAGATCCTGGTGAGTGGGTATACTGTCCAGAAGCGGTTATGAAACACATTATTAAGTATTTGCCTAAGACTAACCCTAACCATTAAATAAATACAACGTTAAAGTTTTAATTTTCTTATGCTTTCATGGGTGCTTGCAAGCGACCCGCTGACGAGTAATTTTGTAGTGTAATTTGACTGGCGTCGATTTCCCAAAGGTGGTCGTCTTTGGGTCTCGCAATCTTCACGGTGGGCAACGGAGTTGGTTCGCGCAACACCTGCTGCCGACACACGTCGTAATGTTCTCGATAGATGTGCGCGTCGCCGATTTGCATCAACACGCGCCCGGGAATGCGATCCACTTGATGCGCGATCAGAGACAAAAGCAGGGCCGTCGAAGCAATGTTGAACGGTAATCCCAAGAAAATGTCTGACGATCGCTGGTACATTTGCACCGAAAGGCGGCCGTCGCTCTCGACGTAGAATTGGTACAGGATGTGGCACGGTGGCAGGCACATTTTGTACTGTTGAGCCGGATTCCATCCCGACAGGACCATGCGACGCGCGTTTGGCGTTGTCTTGATAAGTTGAATGATGGTTGATATTTGGTCAATGCCTTCGCCCGTGTAATCGGCATGACAGTCCGTGTATTGTGCGCCAAAGTGTCTCCACTGAAACCCGTACACGGGACCAGCGTCGTAACCTCTCTGTTCCGAGTTGCCGTCCCAAATATGCACCTTTTTTTCGCGTAATTCCTGCACGTCGGTCGATCCTCTCAGAAACCAGGCAAGTTCTTCGACAATGCCGCGCCAGAACATTCTCTTGGTGGTCAGCAGCGGAAAACCGTCGGCCAAGTCGCATTCTAGAGACGCTCCGAATACCGATTTGGTCCAACCGTTGCGCCCTGCGCGCTCTGTTTCTGTTTGTAGAACCCTTTCGACAAGATTCAAGTATTGTTGTTCCATGTACACGCAGGGAAAGAAACTTAAATACTTTACTTTGGAATGATCGGCATTGGATGCCTTGAACATTTGTAGTGTTCGCTCAAGTGGTCGTGTATAAAGCTGAGTTCCTCCATATCGTCCATAGAATTGTATTTTAGTATGATTTGGTATCCGTGTCGACATGTTTCAGCTGTTTTGCGAACTAGGTTCCCATCTAAAGACGCGGACACTTTGTATGCTACGGCGCACCAACCGAGTTTCGTAAGCGTTGCGGCAATGGGCGTGGACGTTTCGCCAAAGAACCCGTATGAATGACAATCCAGGTCGTGTAAAATATGTTCTAAATCGTGTCTGTCCATTTCGTATAGGAGTTGACTTTCGTAGGACCCACTGAAGGGATCATGACTGAGAACTCGCAAAGTCATATGATTCATGTGACGTAGTTAAATAGTCCAGACGGTTATGTACTAGCACCGTGTATTATTTTTGAAGATTCGCCACGCGTTAAAAAAAGTTACGGATATTTTTCTTCTTTTGTATAAGGACATAACCAATCTAATCTGTCGCAGTTGGCGGAGAGCATGGCCGGCGAGACGACTGTCCAATCCGTATCGGCGTGCAATATGCCAATTTCCGTCAACGCATAACTGACAAACGCTGAACAAAAGAATTCGTTGGTCGATCTTGGAATCAACGAGTGCACGAGCCCCGCAAACCAGTGCCCGGGATCCAAATCGTAATGCTTGCCGTACACGTTGTCATGCAAAACGCGCAGTCTTTCTGGCGTAAAGAGCTTGTACACTTCTGGATCTTTCGGCGAGCGCTTATAAAGCTGCTGTCGGCCGTCAATGTCTTTCAAATAGTCTTCGAGTTTGACCATCGCAATGCCAAATTTAATTTGATGGTCTTGTGGGTCTGGATGCACGTGTTTGGACGAATCCCAGACATAAGTGCCACTGGGTGCCCATTCGGGGTCGACGATGACGAGACCCGCATGCGAGTACGGCGAACTAGTCCACCAACGTATACAATAATCAATCCACCACGTCAGACACGACCGTGGGTGTTCGTTGAACAATAAAATATCACCGGTCCTCAATGCCATTCGATAAACAAACACGTGAATTTAAATACGTTTATTCTATGACTACTGTTTGTTCTACTGTTAATGACATGTACCCCAATGCCGTATATGTGTACCAGAGTAAAATACCGACTTGTATCGCGGTTTGTACGAGTAGGACTGTAATTTTGGTAGTGACGTATGCCGCTCCTGCAATGAGGACGGCAGCTACAATGTTGTCTAGCCACATTGCATAGTAGCAATCAATCCATACGGGATCGACGGGTTCGTTTTGCCACGCACTCATGGCCAATTTGCCGATGGTGGAGTCGAGAGCAACGAGGCCATTGCGTACGACGAATTCCATAATGGATGGCCATTGCCATCGTACCCAAAAGAGACTTGGCCAAAACACAGTGTAGTGGTCGATCAGCACATTTAGTGCAAGCATGCCGTCTTGGTAGTTGACCGCTGTGTATGATGCACAGTTCGTGTATATTTGTGGCGCGGCACATGTCAGACATGTGTCTTCGGTGCTGTTTGTAGCCAAGTTGGGCAAAAGCTTATAAAAGCAACCTGGTTGAATGCGTAGGTGGTACCATGCGTTGATGTCCTCTAAGAATGTATATGGTATGAGCGGCGCGCACGGTAGCATATATCCGTACACAATGTGTAAGTATAAAAATTGTACAATGGCCCCTATGACAACAGTGTTGGCAAGCCACACGAGCGGTATGATGGACCACGTTGTGTTTGTGACGATGAGGGCGATGACAATGGCGCAAACAATGAGCGCAAAGTCGATTCGCTCGACCCGCTCTGTGAGAGTGGAGCCTTCTGTGACAAAGATAGATTCTTTCAAATTACATTTGGAAAAGAGTATCCAGTTGTACGCGTGTTGAAAACTGTATCCAAAGAAGGGTACGTATGAGCTATCTTTGATGGTCACGAATTTTCGTGCTCCGCCCAAAAAGGATTCGACCTGTTCGAGCCAGGCGACTTTTTTCGTCTCGTTGTTGAGATCAAAAGCGTAGTCGGTCATACAGTGCCAAAGGGCCGACCAATCGCCGGTGACATGGTATGTCCAACGGATCGGTACGTCGGGATGTGTTGTGCTGGACGCCAGGCGCGTGTACGTGCCCTCGAAGAATTCTCGATTGTAGTCTCCAAGACTGTTAAAGTATTTGTTGACGTCTTTGATGACGGCCGGAAATGTTTCCGAGTAAAACTCGCCCATACCATAACTTTGTTCTAATACCGATTCAACAAGATTGTCGGCGACGTTGCAGTTTGTGCACCATACGGGGTTACCTCTTTCTTCGCATGTTTTGATGGCGGTCTTTTTGGGTGTGTGGAGCCAATGCTTTTTGGTCGGTGTTTTTGCGGGCGCACGTCTCAATTTTTCGTGCCATACGTGCTTCATAGATTTTTGAAGTCGAGAGAATACGTTTTCAGTGTGTGTTTTCGGAACCTCGGTACCGACTGCCGACCACCATTTATGCAAATGTTCGCCTGTACTGTAAGAGGCGTCTACGGCATTCCAAAGGTGATTCGACGCGTCTCTGCGCGTCCACTCGGTGGTCGATTTGTCGTACATTGATTGGACGTTGGTGAGAACCGACCAGGCCTTGGCAGTGTTGCTGGGATTGCCGGCCTGTGCGTATTCTGGATCCACGTGCTCAAAGATAAGCGACAACATATTCGTGACTTCAATGTTGTGAACGACGACGCCCGCCAGTTCCGAGGATTTCCGGAACAGGCGTATGTACATGTCGGCGTCCAATCCTTCGTCGTAGAGATCGAGACGCACGTTGGCCCACACGAGTTTTTGATGTTCTACATAATGTTCCAGTAGGATTTTGACCGCCCGGGCTACATCAAACGCCAAAAGGTATTTACGTTTCCAGTTGTACATGATATCCGTCGGAAAGGTTTTCGAACCCACAAAGTTGGCCAACTCGATGCCGATGAATTTCATTTCAATACATTCAATCCATTTGGCTCTTTCTAATGGGCGTAGATCCGTGTATGCGTAATCGGCGGCCGACGTCATGAAATGGTCACATACGGTCGTACCGTTCCAGTCCAGTGCCTCTGCGACGCGTTTCGGCAAATGATGATTGTCGGTGGCCCCCAAAAAGTGTTTGCCAAGGTTGCCCGTGGTATGATTGGAATGAGTTGCTTTCATCTCAATGCACTGCATGGGCTCCCAGCCAATCCCGCTACAAAAACCGAGACACAGTCCTTGAATGATACTGTCAATGGTCGAAAAGACGAAATTGAGCGAGTTGCAGACAACCGACGACAAAATCTCGAAGAATTTGCCGACGGGTCCAAAAAATTTGAAGACCTCGGCGAGTATTTTCCACATTTGTTGAATGAGCAGCAATTGTATTTTGGCCCAGAGTTGAAATGCATTATCAAACATCTCGCCAATCATGGACGTGTCGCCTGAGAGAACCGCAATGAATTGAAAGATGACTTTTAGACTCAATTGTACAATATCCAAAAGCCCTTGTTCCAATTGGTCAATGATAATGTCAGTGATGTCGACAATAATGTCACACACGTCGCCGGCGCCTTCTTTGATGACGTCCAGGAATTCACCGGTCGTCTTCCAAAAGTCTCGCCAAATAAAGAAGCTGCCTTTCAGCATGACTTTGACGCCACGTTCAAACGTGTCTGAAATCGACTCTTTTGTGACAGTACCTCCTACAAAGTCCATGACAACCGTCGTCAAAATGTTCGTCAACGCCAACGTGGCACGAATGGATTGTACAAAGAGGACTTGAAAGATCATATTGATATATTTTGAAAAAGCTTGTTTGAGTTCTGTGGAAGTTCCCGGAATGATGCCGGCAATCATGGATGAAATGGATCCAAAAAGTCTTTCGTAATCGCACAGACGCGGCAACGTTTTGAGGTTGACGTCGGCATAATTCCCAGACATGAGCGAGATGCCGTTTTGAAGGACTTGTCGCGCCAAATTCATGGAAAGTCTTTTGTAATTTCGAACAAAAAGGCCTGCAGAGCAAAAGAAATCTGTGCGACCCCATATGCGACAACCTGGCGATTCTGACATGTCGAGCGGATCCAACTCTGCAATAGACTCGAAAGTCTGACTCGCATCGCACGACCATTCGCCCTGTGTCATAACTTGTACTGTTGTGCCGTCCGGACGCGTGACGGGGTTGCCGTACTCGTCCGTGGCTGTCGCCCATTCGCCTGGTTTGATGGTACAGCCCGTGCCCCCAGTCGCGTACAAGTTCTTTATATTGTTCAGTTTGCTTTCAGAAGACGTAAACTCACCGGCAATGTCCAGAGTCGGCGTTTCGGTGATCAAATAGGTTGAACTGCTGCGCTGGTCGGCAGAGCTGCTAAATCCATCGCCTTTGATAATCCTGTCGACGACATCGCACGTGGGATTTAAGGGTCCCAGCGAGACGATATAGTCTAGGGCATTTGCAAAAGCGGCCGCGTTCTGAAAGGTCCATTCGATAATCATCGAGTTGCACCAGTGCATCGACACGTCCTCGGACGTAAATCTTTTTTCAATGAGATCACCGACCTGCTGAGACGCCGAGGTGACGTCAAGGTCGGGATACCGTGCTATGCATTTGCATTTTGAATTTGCCGTCAACGGTTGCAAATAAGAGCACATGCAGTCGGCGTCGTCGTTCGAATCGCAAATGGGCAATGGCTCCGTGGTCGTTTTGCGTCGACGTTGGTCATATGTCTTTTTGGCCCCGTACTCACGCGCACGACAATTGGCCCATCGCATATCCTCGTCTTTCAAGTTTTCAGAGGATTTGCCCGTCTCCACTTCGTATTTCTTTTGCAATTGCAACAAATTCAAACCATGACCACAGTTCGTGGGATAATTGAAAAAATGGCCTGTCAATATATCCCCATACGATAGAGCTACTCTAGTCAGAACACGGACGGACTCGACAGCGGATCTCGTCAATGGTGGCAGCGCAAAGGGCAATGTAATCGACTTTTCAATACCCATTTGAGGTATGTTTATTTCAATGTTTTGAATGGGGTCGATGAACGGAAATGCGTCGCCAAACCCCGGTCCCAACACACCGTGCGACACGTGCATAATCAACGCGTCCGCGGGCGCAAAGACATCGAAATTCAAAGAAACCTGACCACACCATGGGTTGTAATGCCTGTCGTCCTCGTTTGCAGTCGTCCCCCAATAACGATCGCAGTTACACTTGTCGTAATCCTGTGTCCACAGCCAGCCAGCGGAGTTGTACGCGTCTGTCTCGAAATTGTACGCTGTCGCACGCTTTCTATCTTTGCACGAATAGACTTTGTTCCTGGGCAACATCGGACCTTCCCATCGCTGAAACGTCCGAAACACGTTTTGGGGCTCGTGTGTAAACAACGATTTCAAAAGGAGTTCGACCGCCAATCCCCATGCAATGTACCATGCGTTCTGGTACGCGGTCGCCGCATTGTATACAGAGCATCCGGCTGTATACCCAATTGAGACATACTTGTGTTCTGCGACGTCGCGCGCCCAATCACAAGTGAGTTCTAGGGGCGTATCAGGCGAAGAAAAGACTTGTCCGATCGACACTGTGTCGGTCATTAAGCGTTCAATGACGTACGCCGACCATTGAACAAGAACGCTCAAAGAGTATGTCCCAGACTGTGCGTGCGCCAAAGATTTTTCCAAGGACCAAACCTCCATATCCAATGGCGTTCGGTCACTCTTGAATGAACCCAGCACATGCAGGGGCACGTTGACGCCAATGGTTGCGACAGCATGCCAAAGGGCAACAGTGTAGTGTGACCAAATTGTAGCGAAAGCTTCCTTTGGATACACGGTAAACTTGAATTCCGGATCAAATTGCTTGATGACATTTCCAAACATCTTGAACAGCAGAGCGTCGACAGACAGGCCACATTCCATGACGGCTCTTTCTGCCTTGAACGCAATCTTTAGGACGTCCGGGAATTCGCCCAACAACAATTTGAATCCCATTTGAAAGACTCGTATACCTGTTTGCCAAAGGTTGTCCAGCATGGCGACTACGTGTGGCTCCTTAAACACTAGAAAACCGATTTCAAACAACGGTTCGAAACGCTTACATGCACACGACAGCGCCTCTTCGATAATAGCAAAGGACTGTAACGTATGATTGACAGGTTTTGCAATGTTAAAATCATTATGAAAAAAGTCATTATCGTCTGCGACGACCCCATTTGCCCCAAACCAGTTGCGGACGGACTGCGTGCCTGTCGTCAAGGACAATGAGAGCTCGCTGAAAATACGAAACAAATTGACATGGGAACACTGTGCGACGGTGATGTACCAGGCTTCAACGACCTGACCCACAAAGACCAAATACGCATTCACAAAAGGTGCCAGTATAGCAAAGAAGATTCGAGCGAATTGCAACAGGGGCGTGACCACGTTCCGTAATAGCGGAACAATGCTGCATGTCCAACCACTATCGACTATGGTCAGAATTTCATGGTGGTAATAATGCATCAATAGTGCGACGGCCGAAAGTAACACAAAAGCTACAAGCCATTTCGCTCGGGACACTAACATTGCTGACGCATCTGTACCGGCTCCCCAAATGCCATTCAACGGTAAAAATATAGTGTTGACCAATAGTGTCGAGATTTGAATGCCAATCTGTTCAAGATCACGACCTAGAGATGCATCAGAACTGCCGCCAATATTGAACAAAGTGACCACGAGATAAGAGAGAACAAAGCCTATCAATGCGGTGGTAAGCATATACACAACATCATACATTCTAAATTTCAAAAAGATCGATTAAATACTTCATATATCTAAATGATGGTGTTTTTTCATGCAAATGTCCGTGCACATACTCAAGAAAAACCATCCCACTAGAACGAAAAATACTGGCACCCACTCGTCCATTATATCGCACGAGCGCATGGCTAAGTAGCACTGGTCGTACAATCCAATTGGTACTGAATGTTGTTGGATATACACCGATACGCTTAAGTATGTCTAGACACGACTAGATAGCACTGGCCGTACAATCCATTGGTACTGAATGTTGTTGGATATACACCGATACGCTTAAGTATGTCTAGACACGACAAGTTAGCGAACCACGCGTACGCCGTATCTCCGTCTTCATATCCTAAGTCTTTCGTTTGGTCGTCGACCCGCCTCCAAGTTTTTGACAACACCGTTATGAGCGGCGCGCTCTCGACCAGCGTCGTACCGGTGAGCGCCGTATACGCTTCGTCGTCCGCGAGCTTTTGTGGTTCGACCTTCTCGAGTCCGGACGGGCGCGTGCGGACAAAACGGTACAACAACGCAAACAACAGAACCGCACCAAAGAAAACGAAGTTGAACAATGATGGCAGTGTGTGCAGGCAGGGTGTCGGCAAAAAGCACTGCAAGTGTGGATATCACGCTCGAAGCAATCGGAAGATCGCGTGTCCGAACTGTGGGAGTAGCTCTGGTTGGATTAAATCGGAGGCTGCCGTCGCCCGCGCTCATCGCATCAAGACCACCATGGAAAAAAGAAAATGCGCTACACCTCTGACGATGAGAAAGAGCAAAAAAACAAAACATGTTGTGTTCCATGAATGTGACAACATTTTGCCGACCTCGACAGCAGCGCGTGATGCTTTATCAGAGTTTGATAGTATACTTGAGTCTTGCGTGGCGCAAGACACGTTTGAACTAGAACTGAACGCCAAGGAACGCGCACTCAACGAGCTCGAAAAAGAACTAGCCCAGGAAAAAGAACGCATACTCGGCCTCATGACCAAGCTGAATGCCCAAGCCGAACATCTGGCCAAAAAAGAGGCTGAAATTGCGTTTAAAGTAACAGTGGTGCTGAAGCGAGAGTCCGAGCGCAAAAAGAAACGCAAAAAGAAACGCGAGGAACGCGAAAAGGCCTTCCAGGCCCACGTTAGTGCAGAGGCCCGCGCACACGCCGACGCCCGTGAAGCTGACGCCCGTGAAGATTTGGTCACGTTGGCGCTTGGCGATGATATTACCTGGCCAAACATGAAGGAGGAAGACCTGCAATTCGATCATGTTGTTGGTTTTGATGTATAAGAAATAAAGTCTATATTAAATTAAAAGTCTATATTAAATTAATAGTAAACGACTATCGACGCCGGTAATCTCGGTGTCAGAAGTACTAACGACGTCGGTAGAACTCGCCGAACCTATCGTCGAACTGATTGTAAAATATAATTCATACCACTTTTGACCCCCAACGTCATAGACAGCAGATTGAGCACCAGTCGGAATGTTATTGAAGGGTGTTGGTTGGCCATACCTGAGCGAATACCCTTCTTTAATACCATGACCTTCCACAATTCGGCTTTTGGAAGTTATGACTGGAATTGGACGTTCCACGGAAAGTACATCTCGTATTTGTTGCATGGTCTCTTTTGAATGAACGCACGACGGGCGAAATCTGTACTTGCCTCGTGCCCAATGATATATAGACACACCGTAGGTTGAATGTGAGACATACGTGAAATCGAGTACACCTTGATCCGCGAATATATCTGTCATGCATGCAATGGGATACTTGTAAAAAGTAGAGCGATGGTCGCACTGCAACGTGATGTCTGGCGTTTCCGCGTCGGTTAATTCCGGATACAATTGCACCAAGACCCGGTTTTTGTTTTGCATTTTTGCGATGTATCCGGGTTTTCGCATAGTGACCACGGGATACACGTCTCCTGTTCCCTCCAAGTGAATCATGGGTAGAGTTTTTTCACACTTTTGTGGTGGCCATATTTCATAGAGCGAACGAAGGTCGAATGTTTGTTCACATTTCGTGATCCAGTCTACTCTCGGGTGCAGTGCGGCCCATATATGGTTCCGGTACGCGGCCTGGTAGGTTATATACTTACTGTGGGCAGACTTGTCGACGGCGCCTTGTTCAATGGTGGGTACGTACATGTTTAGAATGGCGACGACAGATTCAATGGCGGACGCGCCGACGTTTGGCGTTATCCACGCGCGTAGCTCTTTGCAGTGTTGATATATTTCGCGCGCGTAGTCTTCACAATCGCCGTTAAATGAAATGGTCCCGTCCGGCATTGGTTCGCGTGGCAATTCCCAACGTTCGGTACCCTTGGGCGTGGGTGTGAGGCGCACATCGGGTGAGTACCGAATTTGAATTCTTGTATGAAGTGTCAGAAAGTCTGCTACAACGGCAAGACACCGTAGATGCTTTGATTTGATGGTACTCGTCATCATGTCTCTGACGGTGTCGACAAAATCTGGCGCAGCCACTGTGTTTCGCGCGAGTGCTATGACGAGGCGTTCTTCGTAGGATTGTAGTGCAGCTTTCCTGTTGCCCTGGTAACGCGCACTGAGCATGCAAAAAGCGCCAGATGGGAGTGTCATGCCCAAAAAATTGACATAGTAGGGCGAATGAACGAGACGTAAGCCTTTGACAATGGGCGCCATTCCTTGTTGACCGAAGCCGCGAATCCATTGAAGGTTGGCTTCTGCAGCGGTATACAATTGTCTTACAATGTGTGGCGACTGAACCTGATGTGCCGTTAATTTTTGACGCTGTATGGCGGCGTTTGTAAACGTAATAGACACTTGTCCAACGTGCAAGGGTTTGCGTTTGGACACGTCACGCACGGACAAGTGGTACGTCTTTTTTTGTAATTGCGAAACGTCCAATACGCAGGCACCAAGGTACTGTGATATGTTGTAGCCGTCGTCGTTTTGTCTGGTACAGTACAGTTGTATGATGAAGAGCAGTTCGTTGTGTGCAAGAGTTACCAGCTCAAAGTGTTTAGAGGCTGGTTCTTGTATCGTCCACATGGTCGGTATGGAGGGCTGAGATACGTACACGACGACGAACGCATTATCCGTAACAAAGCTGTGAATTTCGTCGATCTGGAAATCTAGACATGTGCCGCTTTGCGGGGCGCTCATCGTACAAGCAACTTTGACGTTTAAATAGTCCGCGATTGCGATTCAGTAGATACAGCCATATGAATCGACGCCTTGGACAAAGGTTCGAAAGATCAATACTAGCAAAAAACTCTACATGTCGTTTATGAATAAAAGAATATATTAGTTTTATGGAAGTGCGATGCTCTATCCAATTAACAATATACTGATACCATTGAAACGACCCAGGGACAAGCTGTGCCTTTAACGACCATCCTATCAAATAATGCAGTCCTAGACGCTGTTTTGGGTCCTCAGAGTACATTGGAACGTGTTTTACTCGAATGCTCCACGCTTCTTCGTCTTCATATAAGACCTTGTTCGTTTTGCGCAGTTGGACAAAATCGTAGACTTTGAGAAAAGACGAGACACGACGGTCGACAACGTATGAGCACAACATGGCATGTTTTCCTGGAGTACAGCTACATCAGATCGAGTTGTAAATATATGATTTCCGAATTATGTTGCGTTTATGTTGGCAAGTATTTAAGTTTATCTGTGTGAATGAAAGGTATGTTTTTTGCCAAGCAAAAGTCGAACCGATGCGGTTTGCACGCAATCCAAAATGTTTTAAAGACGGCGGCCATTGATGCACAAGATATGCAGAAAGCTTGTCAAACCATAGAAAAAAATACCGGGGACCCAATTCACAATCACGAATCGTTGAGTGGTTATTGGTCGGTGTCTGCAGTACTCCAAGCATTGAGAAGTCGCAACTTTGAAGTGTATGCAGCCATCGAGTCACGGACCGAACGCACGTGGGTGGGACCACCTTTGGACACATTAGCGAAAGACCCACTGTTCAAAGGGATCGTGTTGCACCAGCCTATTGATCGACATTTCACATGCATTCGACCGGAAACCATCGACGGCACGACGCACTTGTACTATGTCGACTCGCAATCACAGGGGCCCATACGTATTTCGCCGAGACTTGCCCTGCGACGTTGTTTGTCAAAGGCATATTCGTGGGAACCGTACGTGATTCGTGGCGAGGATTTAGAATATGTCAAACCGTCGTGCATAGACCTTCCAGAAACGTATATACAAAAGAAAGACAAAGTCATGCCGTCGAGCGACTTTATGAAGGAATGGCGATCCTTCAACGAGAGTCGTGGACCGTGATCAAATAATAATGAACAAACAACACAACGAACGCAGCCTGTACAACCCGCCATTGATACTCCTCAACAAGATACCACGGTTTTTGCTGGGCGCGACAGCACGGGCACGTGGGCCATGGTTTTCCAAGATGTGTCAATTCCTTTTTGGACCATTTCTGCCAGCAAAAGTGGCAAAGTGTATGGTGACATTGTAAAGTTACTAGTTTACGACGACGCTGATAACAAATAGGACATTCGAACATTCATTCTATATTTTGAATCGTCTCTTAAATAGTAGATGTTGAGATTTCTTTCCATATGGGAACGTTTGACACGCCGAAGCATCGTCGTTTCAGAGTTTGTACCTTGGAAAACATGACGTCGAATGGCACGTTCTTCAGACGGAAATTTTCAAACACTTCGAGACAAAGATTCCAGAACGACGTGTCGAACGGGATGCGCCACATGCGCGTGAGTAAGGGCGTCCATGTGACGAAAAGCGTCTCCTTTGTTTTTTGTGCGGCCATTTCTTGGTGTATCTGCATCATGTAGTAGGGAGCGGCCCTTTTCCATTTTTTACGGACTACATCGGCCATCTCTTCGTATGTTTTTCCAATGCCCCCACCCGGACATTTGATCTCGACGTTCGCATGCCACGCCACATCTTCCAGAGCAAAAGACGCCGAAAGGGCCGTTTGTTTGTCCACGGCCTTGTTCAATACGACCACAGCACCGTCGGGCGACGCGGCGTACACATCGTCGATTGGAATCTGCGGACACTCGAAGAAATGCGAGTTAGGGATGTGGTCGACAATGACATTCACCGCCGTATCTTCGTGTTTGCTGCCCCATGCCATCCTCTTTTTTGAGACGGCATCAAACTCCTCGCGCGTATCGCCAAACCACTTTTCAAGGATGTCGTCCCAATCCGACTCTTGCTTGAAATTAAAGTACAGGTCGCCCGGTTTAGAGCCCGTAATACGGCCAACACGACCTGCCAACCAGGCTTCAGAACCTTGCTCCGGCGCGTCCATCAAACCCTGATCTCTCAACGAGTATATGTTGCGCATACTCATATTTAAGTTTGACACTTATTTTACAAAGGGACACATGCACCGTTCTTATTCGCTACATATTCCAAAAGTGGAAAAAGCGACGCCAAAACGGCGAAAAAGAAAGTTTATATCCATACCGCAAAACAGCGTCAATGCGTTTCGATACATATGCATTACGTGCAAAGAAGAAGTGTTCTTCGTGCCTGGACACGAGCTTGTATGCGCATCGTGTGCGTCACGCACCGTCGAAAAGTTGCCTCTAGAGGTGACAAAACGCGTATTGTCCGCCCGTTAATCCTTTTCGTTCAACTTTTTTTTGACCATCGCCAAGGCGTTCAAAACGTACTCTGCGAGGATCTGGACATCGGCCGAGGACGGTAGTTGCAGAACAGGATCGTCGGGCGGTTTGGGTGGTAAGGCACGAGCAGCGATCCAGCCAACACTGACACCAGATAAAAACTTTAGCATATAAAACAAATGCGTTTGAATGAAATACTGTTATTTTATAATTGATCGCCCAGCCATTGGAATCCGAGTTTTGCCCTCGTGTTGTTCGTTGCCGAACATTCGATCACATACCACTCCGAACTCTTCACCATATCCAACTGTAACATGGAAGTTAATTCTTTCTTTGTGACAGCCATAGGGAGGTCTTGCTTATTTGCGAGAATCAAAAATGGCTTACCGACCAACTCTTTGTGCGACATTAGAGTATGCAATTCTTCGCGCACCTGTTCAAAACGTTCTCGATCAGACGCATCGACCACGAAAGCTATTCCGTCCGCCTGTGCAAAATAATGGTGCCACAGCGCCCGATATTTATCTTGCCCGCCGATGTCCCACATTTTTATATCCAGATTACCAACTTTGACCGCCTCGACATTCAACCCGAGTGTGGGTATTGTATACGGCATGGGCTCACCCAGATGCAACGCATACAGCGTCGCCGTTTTCCCGGCATTGTCGAGTCCCAAAACCAAGACGGCGGTCTCTCGTCGAAACGAATCCCAAAGCCACTGCACGTGGCTCAACACTTGACCCATTTACAAGGTCAACTCTGATCATTTATACTCAACTAGACCGTTTGTAAAAACAGTTTTTGCGTTTTTGAACAACAAAATACACTATATAAGACCCTTGTTTTTGTTACATCAAACATGGCATCTTACGAAGACAGCACAGCACTCTCCGCAGTAGGTAACGGTGCGCCCAATCACTCACTTCAGCCGTTCTTTGGCTCCGTCGAGCCGCAGTATCAGAAGATGCTCGCTGAGGACAAGTTCGCCCACGAGACGTACAACCTCCCCAAGGCCTACGAGGGCAAAAACAAGCATCTCGAACAGGTGCTCGATTACCTTATTACGGAGGAGGACGCCTGGTACACGCGCGACGTTTTACCATGGGTCCTGACCGACCAACTATCCGTTAAATGGGACATCTTTCGTTTTAACAAGACCCTAATGGATCTGGAACCGCATCAAGGGGTACCGCGTTATGTGACTGCGGAGCGTGAATCTAGGTCAGATCGATTGGTACGAAGAGGTTTGGCCTTCATTATCGAACACGGGTTTTATAAAACTGATCAAGGGAGGCAGCATTACCTGATGAATCTGCGCCAGATCGTCGATTCGGTCAACGAGACCGCCTACCACGGTGTCATCCACGCCCTCCTGACGTCGAAGAACCACTACAAGGAGTGGCAGCGCCAGCACGGTGCCACCGTCACGCGCCCCGGCCAGCTTCTGCGCTCGCAGAGAAAGCGTTGGGCTGTTGTGCAGAAGCAGGAGCGCGGATTGTACATTTTAGATGCTGAGTTGAAAGATCAAATGAAGTACGAGGGAGTCCGTCCAAATGTGTGGATCCTCCCATCAAAAATGTCGATTTACGTGACCATGGTACCTAGTGCCGAGGTTGAGTTTTACCGCAAGGGTGCCGGTGCTGCCGCCAACCTTGAGAAGGGCCCCGATAATCTGCTGACTTTCCGTGGCAGCAAGGTCTTCGAGACCCGCCCCTTTGATATCGACTTCATCGGCGAACCGCGCGATTTGCTTGTCAGAGAGCGTCAGATCGGCTCCTACTTTGTCTTCCCCGATCAGGGCGCCGTCGGGGATGACAATTCGCGCGACATTTTCATCTACTCTATGGACGATGATGATTTCGTCAGAATGGACTATGCCGACTGCGCCGAAAAGGCTATCGCAAATGCTCAAGCAGCGGGAATCGAAGGTGCCGATGGGTTCACCGCCGAAAACGGCACAGTACTCCTCCTGCGCCCGTTCGAGACGTACAACATGGCCTCGGCCGTGCTCATGAAGGGCGGACTTGACACCGGGTTCACCGCTCACGGCCATCACGATTTTATGTTAACGGACGATGTTATTCACAAGGTGCACATCGGACATTACACCTTCTACCACAAATCAGTGGTGAAACAGCCGAAGAATGTGCTTATCGCCGAAGATATATTCTCGCACTCGTATGTACAGGGTGAGGGTTCTAATGTGTACGCGGGCGGCGACCCGGGCGACGGCGAGGGGGACGATGTGTTCTTCGCAGACGATCTTCCACAGGACCGGTTCTCGCGCGACCTTATTGCAGTTTTTATTCCCCTGGAAGATGGCCCTGTTGTCATCAAGAACCCGCTCGATATCACGGGGCACTACAACGCGCAGACTCTTGACGTGAACAACTCACAGCTCGACGACCGCAAAGAGCATTACCCGAACGCCCGCAAGTACTCCGAGTTCCTTGGATTCGATACTATGCAGAACTACGGCCCGTCCGACGAACAGTTCCTGTCGCCGATGCGCCGCCTAAACACTGTATGCTTCCAAGGCCACCAGATGTCGTTCGACCCCAAGAAAGACTCCTTCACCAAGATTACCATCAACAGTGGTATGTGGGGACCCAACGTGTACCCGGGATGTGCAGCGGTCCGCAATGGCGAGAACGCGTTCTTGAAGGACATGGAGTACGAAAAGTATCGCGTTGGCGGTCAGCTCTCGTAAGCTTAACATTCTAAATTAATCTAAATCTTTTTTCAATACATTATATTTATGTAGTGGTACAGCGGCCATGAACGGAAACGTTTCGACATCTTGTATGACCATGGTAAATTTCTGAACGAGTTGTATGTCACAATCCTGAGAACCCGACATTAAGGCAGCATCGCGGCGTACTGCTTCTTCTGGATGCACATTTCCCTCCAAGTATAAATTTCGCGTGCCGCTGATGGTACCGTACCACCGTGGACAGTTGTAGTGATACGTGTATACGTTCATCGCTGATTGGTGGATGCGCCCTTTATACCCGTGCGTGTGCCACGCCGACGAAATAGGTTTTTCGGAAACACGTATTTACAGTGGTTGTGTTCTTTTAAAATGCCAAAATACGCCAAGAAGCAAAAGCGACCGTCCCTACTGTTTCAACTGTCTAAACTCGACAAGAAGAAATTCAAAGCAAAGAAAAAACGAATGAAAGCAAAGAAAAGTGCCAGGCTGACCTATCTGAGACTGAACAAGACTAAAGACGACAAGACCATTTCTGAAGACGAATGCGACTTTGACTTTGACAGAAGCACGAGGCCTCTATGTTCAACGTCCGAAGACGACTCTGATGGACCACAGGGGGGCGTTTAAACTGGTAGTTTACAATCAATTTAACAAGTTTACCTTTGTGAAAAACAAAAAATGTTCGGTATTTACGACTCGTTTCGGAAAGTACATGCAGGCTGGACTTGTCTACATTGCGGGCACTGCCGGCAAACTGGTAGTCACGTCAGCCATTTCGCCTGTCGTCGCGTCCACGATTTCGCTAGTAACGTCCTTGCGATCTTCGGGCAATGTCATCACGTTGCAGAACATCCTTGACAAACACGACATTGCCTGCACTCTTCAAACTATAGAGGCGACATGCGTCGCTTTAAAGTGTGACAAGGAGCCCCTCAAAACCGCTTCTGCAAATGTGGTGGACGCGGTCAAACAAATTCACCAGCTGCTGACACGCATTGCAGATATAAGTGCGTCGCACTACGCCGGTTACCTTTCAAGATGGCGTCAATTGAATTTGGAAAGCGAAATGGCTCAAATCGAATCGCTGATGGAGGTGTTACTTCACAGGTTCAAACTCATGTGCGACATCCGTGCGGTCGTGGAATAACCACTCTGGGAATGTTCGCTTGTACTTGTCGAGTTGGCGCATATTTACATATTTCGTGTGTGCGGACGTGTTCCATAGAGGAATTTGGCGCGTGTCGTCGTGTTGCGACACGACCGGTACTAAAAGACAGGGCGTGCGCGTGGTAGACCACTGCTGTGCAGCTCCACACCACAAGAGATCCAATCCCCAATCGGACGCGACCATGGTACCGTCGTCGTCTAGCAAAAACGCGTCCGTCAATGTGCGATGGAAAAACGAATGGGCAAATGGTCCGTCGACGAGGACAAAAAACTGTTCGAGAAACGTCATACTGAGCCCCATGAGGGTTTTATACTTGTACGTCATTTTTTGTTTCCACGCGTAGCCATCTTGTATATGAAACCATTGACGGGTATCTAAACCGTGTTTGATTTGGCGTAACGCCCCGGTGACGACAGCGTCTTTGCTCATCGAAATAAAGGTGTACCATGGAAACCCTGCTAAACGTATGTCTGAATCTTTGATGAGCACATGTTTATAATATTTCATTTGGGGTATGGACCTGCGAACAAAATAAAATTTGTTGTATCGGCCTTGCATGACTTCAACGTGGAGCTCGACAAAGGGCCATTTCGGCCAGCTTTCGATGACGTGATTATACATGTACATATCGTTGACAACAATGGTCAAATGCCATTTGGCGACGACGGCTTTGGCGTCTGAGGACCAATCTTTCAAAAACGATTCGAATTCGTTTCGGTTCCGAATCATCGTGGTCGTGATGATCAGCGTGGACGTGTTTCGCCTCGGCCATTTTGGAATGACATTTGACAATTCAGCGAGTTGTAACGCTTTGGCATATGTGCGCGTACATGTATACGTTTGGGCGCGTTCGAACAAACGTCCTTTTTTTTGGAGGGCGAGCCGCATACCTTGTCGGTTGATAAAGTATGCGGCTTCAGACGTGTGTTCGGGGAACCAGCGTATCCAAGGGTCTTGGAGTGCCTCGCTGTGTCGACGAATGTCCAAGTTGTCCGTCCATAGTTGTAGTATGGACCAATCGGCGGGGGCGGTGACAATGAGTTTTTCCCATTCTTTCAGCAGCGTCTTTGAAAGTTCGACACCGTCGCGTATGACGAGGACTACGGGATGACCGTCATCGTACGCCGTTTGTAGGGTGGCGTCGTGATCAAACGTTTTGACGCGCGTGAGAACGACATTGGGCAGGTTGGAGAGATCCCATTCCATGTCGGCCTTCAGTTCTTCGTCCGAAGACATCCAGTATACGTACAGCTTGTTCTCGGGGCGCGCTACCGGTGCGTTGAGAATATTGAGCAACCAAAAAAAGACACAAATGGCCATAAACAGGCACCATCCGAACAAAATGCGCTTTAATCGCCGCCGGTGCACATATTTCATGCGCGGCATTTTAGTGCTACTACTCAAACATAAATAGTTGGTCTCAACTTCTAAAACAAATCCCATCACACCAACTTTGACACAAACGTTAGTATAACTTTACATTCATTTTTACTCTTTTAGAACTATATATCTACACAACTACTCATTGAATATCACATGCAAATCTTTGTCAAGACGTTGACGGGCAAGACGATCACGTTAGATGTTGAACCATCCGATACCATCGAGGCGGTCAAGGGGAAGATACAAGACAAGGAAGGAATTCCGCCGGAACAGCAGCGGCTCATATTTGCAGGTATATAACCTTATTGTTTGCCTAGAAAAGCATCCAGCTTGTGTGTGAACACAAGATAAAACAGTTGTGGTTTTCAAAACCCAGATGCTAGTTTTTTACAAAAGCAAGACAAATTATAATGACGGGAACTCCCTTAGAGATTCATTTACGACCACGATTTGGAAACGAATCGGTGGGATCAGTGTTAATTGCACTTCTCGCGTAATAATAATGAAGATTGGGTAATCCGCGGGTAAAATATCTAAGTCCGTTATGATAGGATATGATATTCCCTCAGAGACCGCACGTTTGTCGGTTCCAAATGACAGTTTAATCAACTGGATGGGGCTTAAGATACAGTCCGGCTTGGTGAGAAATCTCCAAGAGAGTAATGAAACAACTCGAAGACGGCAGGACGCTGTCAGATTATAATATACAAAAGGAAGCCACACTCCACTTAGTTTTGCGCCTTCGTTAGGCCCTCGAACGTATTGGTTTCCGAGATAAATGTACACAAACAAAAATAAATCGAACTTAAAATGAGATTGGAGCAACCTAGCTCGCATTTTTTGATCGGCTGTAAGACAGATTTAGACCATGTTTCTTATTTGTCAAATGAAAAATAGGTCTTATTTGACAATCAAAAGATGTTAGTAATCGTCGTCCTCGGGCGTCACTTTTGTCTGATCAATGTCAGACTCTCCACAGCACCAACATAATTCAAACAGTGCGAACAACCACGCGATCAAAAGTACACTGGCTACCGAAACGATAATGTAAGCAAACGGCATAAACCAGTCATACACCATTTGACCCACATCCCTTTCATACTGATTCAAGCCGTCACAAGACGCCTTTGAAAATATTTCGCAAAAACGATCCGACTCGCGAAAGCTGTTGACCGTATTATTTCTATCCTGCACGCCTACATATTCGTGATCAGGAATGCCGTTGTAATCAAGACGGCATGTAGTATTGGTCATATTGTGTTGACAGCACGCACTATACGCACACGCGACCAAATTGTCAAAAGGCTTTTGCGCAGAGTCCACACTTATCTTTGCAATGTTGTCCATTCCAATATGGCCCGTTTCCGGCACAACACCACCGAGCCAAACGAACAAAACTATTGACACCGCCAACAGGACAGTGAAAAAGACAAACACGACGGCTGCGTATATGAAAAGCATGCATTTGCCTCGTAATTCTTTCCCCTCAATCTTACGATCTTTAGCGGCTTTGTAACCGAACGCGCCTAGGCACATTAGCATACAACCCGCAATGATGGTTCCAATGGTCATCGGTCCCAATGGTCCTGGCAGGAGCAACGCATCGTATGCGAAAACAGACCCGGACACAATCAAAGAAATACCACACACAACGACGACAACGTTGACCACCTCGAGAATACGCTGAACCACACGACACATTTGGACATTTGGACCTATGCAAACGTGATCGAAATAACACGAGAAGGATTTTATTCGCCCCGACAAAAGAAACACATTTTAGTATAAATCAAATAGTGAATGAAAAGACATGTCCTTTATCGATTCTATTTCAGATTACGTCCTCTATCCATTCGAAAAGGTGCGACGCCCGATTCCCGAACGCCAAAAGCATTTCAATACTGCCATATTTGTCGCCATTGCCCTGATGTTGGCGGAAATCCCACTGGTCGGTGGCATACGCGTGGACGAGCAGACACAGGCAACGTTTCGCGTCTCCGGCACTCTCATGCAGCTAGGGACACAACCGTTTGTGTTTGCGTCCATGTTGACCCCATTCCTGTTTAAAAAGGACGAAAAGAACGCGGACAATGTACTGGGACTCTTGTTCAGTATAGTGATGGCCGGACAATGGGCGTACAACAATGGCAGTTGGTTTGGAGGCATAGAACTTTGTGCGGTGGGGTGGGCGTTACTGCAAGCCGAAACCTATTTGAGCACGCGCGGTTCCGTGTCGCCGTCGACCGCGCTCATATTTGCCAACGGCTCGCGGAGAATTCTGTCGAGTGTATACGGCCATCCGCTCTCGTTTGCTTGGACCGCCGTGTTGTTCGTGGTTGTCGCTTGGATTGAAACATTGGTTGTCACCCTACCGTTGACACACATTCAATACCGCAGCCAGACCACAAGCATGCCTATTCCACTCATGTACAACTCGACCACTGCTCTAGTCATGTACTACACGCTCGTCGAAACACTTGCCAACATATACCCGCCTGCAAACGTACTGATCGCAAAAAGTCCAGCAGGCATGCTCATTGCGGCACCGTGCTTCTACTTGGGCACCTGGTTCATCAACAAACGCCTGCCTTCGTTTAACAATCGGACTGCGAAAGACCTCGTCACGGGATGGAAAGAACAAAAATACGCACTCAAGGGTTGGCGAGATCCGGCACGCATGTACAAATTCGTGCAAAACATCATGGACAGAAACATTCGCTGGAACACCGTATTCTTGTGTCTCTTGTGGACGTGCACGCTGCTCTGCCCACCGACGGTCAGTGTGACGACCCTTTTCATCATGACCAGCACGATTATGCGGCAAAAAGTTCGACTAGTTTAGTCACTGGCCATGCAACGACGACCGCAAAGCAACCGGCAAGTACAACAACAGCGCCAGTGTTCGTCACAGTTTTAAGAACAGTTTTGCGTTCAGGATACGTAACGCGATTCCAAATAGACATGTCTATACCAAACATTTTAGAAAAATACATTGATTTAAATACCATTTGTATCCATAAACTAAGGATTTATTGCCTGTTGCGTGTTGATCGTACTTTCGATTTTTTCTTTTTTGCTGCCGACTTGCTGCTAGAAGCCTTGACTTCGGGTGCCAAAATAGATGCAATTGCTTGAATACTCATCGACAAATCCAAATCAGCAATGGCTTCAACAATGTCCTGGTCCAAATTGTTTTCGAGCACAGCCAGTGCCGCAATATATTTTCTCGGATGATCGGATTCATCTGCTTTTTGCTGCAAGCGTGTCATCAGGTCCACGAGTCTGTTGTTCAACTCGATGGCCTTTTCTCCGTCCACTTCAATATCTTCTATATCCTCTTCTAAAATTCCAAGTCTTTTTAGTTGCGCGTTAATCGCAGCGATGCCAGCTTCAGCTTCTCCTCTAGGTATCGACAACATCACTTCGACAGCTTCGGCCTCTTCGGCGTTGATCAGTCGGCTCGGTGGTCGCCTGTCGGAATCGAAAAGTCTCTCAATGATTGTAAGTGTCGCTCTCGACAAGGTAGATTGATTGTCGTGAATATATTTGACAAGCGCTTGGTACACTTTGGCCCACTTGGAGACGAGCATGACGTGCGATGCCCGCCACTCGTTTTCCTTGCGTTCTATCACGGACATTTTGTCTGCAGGATCATCTTCATATCGAGTAAGATCTTTCGCTTTCCGCAACTTGCCCTTACTGTCCTTGACTTGATAGATGTCTTTATTCTTTTGGTCAAAGGCAGTGTTGATTCGTTTCTCATTTTTTTGGAATTCCGCCGCCTTGACAGCCTTGATTTCTTTCTGAATGCGCTGATATTCATTATAATGTGACGTCCATATGGCTCTAAGGCGTAGTGGCCTATTCGTGTCGATGACGCGTCTAGAGATAGCCCCCGCGAGCTTTGCTTTTTGCCTGTCATTGATCTGCTTCCAAGCTTTCCGCTGAATGGCCAGAACATCCTCCGAATGCTGCTTTTTCTGTTCTTGTTTCGCTTGCTCAGAGTCCAGCGATGCTAGGATCTCTTCGTGAATCAATGTCATGATCTCCGATAACTTTCGTTGTTTGGGACGGCTGAGTTTGGACCATGCGTCTGGCAATGCGCTTTCCGTACCATTGAAAACTTTGTCATACTTGCTACCCAGCGTTTCGCGCGCACCTCTGAGCACTTCTTCGACTTCAGCCTTCATTTCGTCTTTTTTCTTGTTCAGAGTCGAAAGGGTTTCG
>MDSY01126332.1_pt1 | contig 22965 bp, 32 predicted proteins | sample 811131 | NCBI WGS metagenome assembly MDSY01 (sample SAMN05326643, study PRJNA326480) | marine metagenome | isolation source: seawater | place: Atlantic Ocean: South West | collected 2010 | reverse complement strand
GAAGGTGGGCTAATAAATTAGTAAACGCCATGAACAAAAGAGATGAGAAAGCTAGATCAGCAGTTGAGTTAGTAAGAAGAAGAAACAAACTTAAAGAAATAGAAAGAGAAGAGCTTGCAAGCAGATTTGAAAGCGAAGAAACTAAAGATATTTTATACAAGCAATTTAATGATCTTTTAAAGAATTGGGATTACGCTTTAGCAGTTGAGTACTACAGGTTATTAGATCGTCAAAGAAAAGATATTTTAAATTACATAAAAGACAATACAGTAAGACAAGCAGGTCTGATCGGTGTTGTAGATTTCTTGATAGATGAAAATGTCAAGAATTGGAAATCTGATTTCTATGATCTGTATCTTTCTATGATGACAGATTATTACTTTTATCAGTTTGTTACTCTTCTTCCTGAAAATGTTAAGACACAATTTACAGAAGAACAACAACAAGCTATAGCAAGACAAAGAAGAAGAAAGCCTACAAGAGAAGTAGTAACTGAAGGATTTTATCCTTTACGATCTGCTAGGGGCGTTCAGATCCCCATAGAAAATCTTTCTAGAAACTCTGACGCTATAAACTTTGTTAATGATCGCTTGAATAATTTATTTCCTGAAATGTCTAAAACTAGAAAGCAAATAGTAAATAGATCACTTAGAAAATCATTAGACGCAGGAAGAGCATTAGGACTAAGGGGAACTGATCTCGATGATTATGTAGCTAATGAATTATCACAAAGTTTAACTAAGCGTATGTTAGGCGACGCTAACAGGATCGCTAGAACTGAAGGTCTTGCTTTATCACAATGGGGACAAGAGCAGGGCGCAAAGAAAACAGGATTAGCATTAGAAAAATCTTGGCTAACTAGAAGGGACGGCAAAGTCAGGGACGCACATAGGATCGTAGATAATCAGCGTGTTCCTATGTCAAAACAGTTTAATGTGCTAGGCTATAAAATGGACTATCCCGCAGATAGTAAATTCGGCGCACCCATTGAATTGATTGTGAATTGTAGGTGTACTACTATTTATCATAATAAGCGAATTACTAGGAAGGCTTGAAAATGGAAAGACAATTTAAAAATATATCTCTTCTAACAGACGAAGGCGAGAAAGGATCTGTTAAAGCAGTATTTTCAGTATTTAACGAAGTGGACAGCGACGGCGATGTCGTTCTTCCAAACTCTATAAAATCAGGTTACGGCGAAAAAGGCGTGGCTATGGTTTGGGGACACGATTGGAAAGATGTTATCGGTCGTGGCGAGATTGTAGAAGAAGAAGGACAAGCAGTATTCAAAGGTCAATTTATCATGGACACCCAAAGAGGAAAAGACGCTTACGAAACTGTAAAAGCTATGGGCGATCTTCAACAATGGTCGTTCGGATATGAAGTGTTAGATAGTGAAAATGGTATGTTTACCAAAGACGGATCAGAAGAAGTTGAAGTCCGTTATCTAAAAAGTTTAAAAGTATGGGAAGTCAGCCCCGTCCTAGTCGGTGCTAATCAGAATACCCATACCCTAGCTGTCAAAGAACAAAAGACAGAAGGTAAAAGATTTACTGAAGAAATTGATGAGGTGCGTAACACTTTGAAATCAGTAATCAACAGGGCGCAAGAACTTACTTCTTTACGCCTAGAAAAAGGAAAGAAACTAAGCGAGAAATCATCTACAGCAATTCAAGATCTTGTAGAAGACTTGCACGACGCTTATGTAGATCTTAATGATCTATTAGACGCAGGCGTGAAAGATGAAAACATGATCAAGAATACTGAAGAAGATCAAGACTTATTTCTAAGAACAATGGCGGTTTTAACAGAAACAGCCGATATATAAAAGGAAGAAAATGAGCTTAAAAGAAAAAAAGCAAGAACTTCAAGATCTTAGAGAAAAAGCCTTAGCAGATGTTAAAGACATGGAAGACGGATCTATGGACGCTGAAAAGCGCGATGAGTGGATCCAAAGAAATGACGCTATTGACGCTTTGGCTAAAGAAGTAAGAGAAATGGAAGTTTTTGAAAGTAAAAAAGCACAATTAGAAAATGATGTTGAAGAAGGAAAAGCTGTAGAAGTTACTGCACCTGTATTCAACGAAGTTCCACAAAAAGAAATGCCTAAGACACTTGGACAAGCATTGTACGAGAGCAAAGCATTTCAAGCGTATGTCAATGACGGCGCAAAAGGAATTAAATCTGAAATTAATTGGTCGCCTTTAACTGAAACTAAAACTCTTTTAACTGAAAGCAACTATCCACCTGCTGTTGTTAGAGATGATCTTATCGTCCCTACAGCAACAAGAAACAATGCTACTGTTATAGATCTTTTTGATGTAATCAATACAGATCAATATCAATACAAGTATCTTGAAGAAACTACTTTCACTAACAACGGTGCAGAAGTAGCAGAAGGATCAGCTTTCGGCGAAAGTGCTTTAGCTTTCACAGAACAAACAGAAGAGATCAGAAAATTTGGTGTTTCTATTCCTGTTACAGAAGAGCTACTTGCTGATGTATCAGCAGTTCAAGGCTACTTAGATAGCAGATTAAGAACAATGCTTGAACTTAGATTGTCCGATGTATTAATCGGGGGATCAGGATCAGCGCCAATTATTCGTGGTATCTTAAATAAATCAGGGATCAATACTTTTGATTTCAGTTCTTATTCAGGTGGTCTAAAGAGAATTGGACAAATATATCAAGCAATAACAGAAATTAGAAAAGACGCATTTCTTGAGCCTGACGCAATTCTTATGCACCCTTCAGATTGGTTTGATGTCGTAACAGAAACAAACGCTGTAACTACATCAGGCGCATTACAACCACTATTCGTTGGTGCAGGTATGTTTAACGGCGCACCTGTTGCTAGCATGTGGGGTGTACCTGTAGTTCCAACAACAGCTATTTCAGCAGGAACAGCTCTAGTTGGTGCTTTTGGTGGCGGACAAGCAGTACACATAGTTTCAAGACAGGGCATAGAAGTATCTATGTCTGATAGCCATGATGACTTCTTCACAAAAGATAAAGTCATGATGAAAGCTAGCATGAGATTAGGTTTCCCTATTTATAGGGCATCTGCTTTCTGTTCAATAACTAACTTTTAATAGATAGTTAAAATGGTTTTGATGTCGCACTCGTCTTACGGGGCGGGTGCGGATCAAACAAAGAAAAGGAAAATTATGAAAATTAAAAAAGATTTATGGATTGATGAAGAAGGTAAAGTCGCTGAAGGAACTGACGGTCTTCCAAAAGGGTGGGCTAAAGGTAAGTTACTTGCAAAAAAAGGCGATGAAATATCTGATCTACAAGCTAAAGAGTGGGGATTAGATAAAGCTAAGGCGAAAGCTAAGGCACCTGCTGAAAATAAAGCTAAGTAGTTCTAATGTCGCATGCCCAATACTGTTCTAAGAACGATCTTAAAACAATGATCGGGCTTTCAGGAACATCACAAGATACTAATTTAGATAATGCGATCAATGCTAGTTCAAGACTTATTGATCAGATAACAGGTAGAATTTTTTTTAAGAGCGAGAGCGTTCAGGTTAAATTCTTTACACCTGATAACGAGTATGTCTTAGATGTTCCTGATATTGCAACTACAACAGGACTAATAGTTCAACTTGATACAACAGACGACGGATCACATAATAAAACAATCACACTTGATACAGATTTCTATCTAAAGCCATTAGATGTCGTTGATCTAGACGGGGATAATGATATTCCTTATCAAACTCTAGTGATTTTAGATAGAAGATCTAGCGAGCGTTTTGATCCTGATATAGTCAAAAATGTTAAGATTACGGCTACATGGGGATTTAATGCTGTACCTGACGCAATCAAACAAGCAACACTTTTACAATCTTCTAGATTATGGAAAAGAAAAGATAGTCCTTTCTCTACTTATGGATCAGGCGATACAGGCGAACAAGAGTTATTTCAAAAAATGGATCCTGACGCTAAGACTTTAGTAAAGCCATATATCAGACATCGACTATAGGTCATGTCTTTTAAACAAGAATTTAAAGTAACAGGACTAGATAAAGTAAAAAGAAAAGTAGATCTAGCAAATATTTCAAATAAACCTATAAGATCATATATGCGTGTATCAGCTAACATCATAAAAAACCGAGCGCAAGAAGTAGCACCTGAAGACACGGGCGCACTTATAAGATCTATTAGATCAACGCAGATAAAAAGTAAAGGAAGATTACCAACTAGAATTCAAGTTAGATCAGACAGCCCTAAGTCGCCTTTTGTACATGGCGATCCTAAGAGATCAGGAAAGCTAAGATTAAGAAAACCTTACACAAGATCTAAACCGCACTTTCCGCCTGTAAATAAATTGCGTGGGTGGGCGCAAAGAAAACTCGGCGATCCTAATCTAGCTTTTGTCGTTGCTAGATCAATATCAGAAAAAGGAACACCGCTTGTACCCTATTTACTAATCGCAGAAAAAGATACTAAGACAGAGAGAAAAGCGCTACTAGGTGTCTTAGCTAATGATATTGAGAAACAATTTAAGAAAACTAAATAAAAAAATAAATTTTTTTTCCCACTCTTTTAAGCCTATAAACATTGGACTTATTCTTCCTAAAACATGAAATATAGGCTAAATCAGCGAAAGCAGAAAAAAAGGTCGTTGACAATATTTTAATCTTCGATTAAAGTATATTATATGAACGATATAACAACTTCTAAATCTAACACTTCGAAAGGGGGTGTCGTGGGGGTACATTGTAAATCTTGTACTTGTAGCTACAGCAGTTCAATACCTAGACAAATGCGTCAGGCTTTGACTATACCTGCTGAAGTTCCTACTAAGCGTGAGCGTAAAGTTCATTGTCCTAGTGGCGAAACTAAAGCTACTTGCGAAGTTTCTAGTTTTACTACAAAAACAAGACTTCGAATTACAACTTGTAAACCGTGTAGCGTAAAGCGTTTCGCAGATTACGGAAACGGTTGTGATACAGTATTTTATAATTCACTAGATCTTCCGTCAGCCGAAAGGGTTGTCGTAAGATCCGTGCCGTATAGACTATAGATCATAAAAAAATGGCGGGGCTGATCCCCCCGCCTAAGAAAATATAAAAGGGGAAAATTATGAGAAACGAACAAATAAAAAAAGATAAGTTTGTAGAACTTATTGAAAGAAGAGTTAATAGCTGTACTAACCAAATGAGATTGATCGGCAATCTTGCTAATCAGCATTTATATAGTTACACAGATCTAGAAATAGATTTAATTGAAACTCATCTTGAAGAACAATTAAAAAAGAATATAGATCAATTAAGAGCTAGAAGAATTACTAGACCTGATCTATTCGACTTTGAAGAAGGGGAATAATTATGGATAGTTATGATATAAAAAAACTAAAAGGCTTATATGCTTTAGCAAAGTACATGAGTAGCAGAACTGATGAATTAAAAGAGCCTTATGTAGAAGTTCTAAGCATTGATCAGAGAAAGCACGGTACAAGTTATATAGAAGATGAGATCAGGAACGGAACTTATCTAACTGAATTACCTGAACTAACTGATAGCAAGTTCTTTAAGAATATTGGATCAGCAGTAAAGTATTCAGAAAAGTTAATGGAAAAAGATTATATAGATGATGTTTACATTTCAGTAAATATATTTCTATACGATAAAGTAAGTTATAAAAATGTACTTAACATGTTTTCATTTTCTGAATTTGAACATGCTACTCAATTTGAATTAGCTTACATACATGGTTGGGATCTAGAACACCCAATAGAAAATGATTACGCTGATCGCAAGATATTAGAAAATGTTGGAAGAGATATGTATCATAAAAAAATAAACGATTATGTATAAAATAGAATTGAAACGCAGGCTATTAGATCTTCAGACTTTCCTTCAGGGCGGATTGTCCGAAGATCTAAAGTCATGGATCAAAGAAGATGTGAAGAGAAGATCTATGCTATCATCAAGTCATGGCGACTTTGACAGAATTAAGATCAGGAATAGCAACTAATATTTCAAACAACATCACGATCGTTGATGTTTTCGCTTATGTGCCTGATAGAGCCGAGCCACCTTTAGCAGTAGTTGGGGTGCTTGATACTTTAGAATACGATACTACTATGGCTAGGGGATCAGATAAGTACTTGATCCCTGTTAGATTGTTTGTCGCTAATGTTGACGGACAGGACAGCCAAGAAACTTTAGATCAGTTTATTAAGACTTCAGGATCTAACTCTATGAAGTCTGCAATAGAAAGCGATCTGACTTTGGGTGGTGTAGCGTCTTCTGTTAGAGTTACAGAAGTAAGAGATTACGGCGCTTTCGAGTTGAATAATACTAACTTACTTGGCGTGGAATTTGTAGTAGAAGTGATAGGATAGAAGTATGTATATTGCTACAGTAAATTTAAAAATAAAGAATAAAGAAATTAAAGAAGGCGATACCTTAGATCGTAAACCTGCACAATGGTTATTAGATCAGGGACTTGTAATTAAAGTAGATAAAAAGAAATATCAAGAAGAACAATTACAAAAAGCCACTAAGAAAAGGGCAAGAAATGAGAAAGGACATTTTATTGCTGACGATCCAAACACACCCGAAAACGAACATTGGTACATAGAAAAGGAAGAAGAATAAACTATAATGGGTTACGGTAATTACGGATCAGGATCAGGATCTAGAAGAAGACGAAGAAGAAGATCAGGATCAGGAAGAAGAAAAAAATAATGAATTGTTGTGGTGCATGCCCCGATACTTGTAAAGGTGGTCAATAATGGCTTTTAAACACGGTAAGGACACTAAAGTATTTTTAAATAGTACAGATCTTAGTAGCTTTTTAAATAATGCTGACGCTACTAGAACTGCTGACATCGCAGAGAGTACGACTTTTGGTAAATCAGCTAAAACATATTTAGCAGGTGGAAAAGACGGAACGATTACTCTAGCAGGATTTTTCGATCCAACAGCAGATAGTCCAATACAAACTAATTTAGGATCAACAGGTCAAGAACTTGTAATGGGAATTGACGGTGTTGACGCAACAGATAGCGTTACTTTTGGAAAAGGCAACTTTACAACTTATGGGCTTTCTAGTCCTGTAGGCGACATTGTTGCTTTTAGTGCTGACTTTCAATCTGATGAAGGGATCTTTAATGGTACAGTTCTTGAAAATGCAACTGTTACAGCTACAGGATCAGGAACAGCAAGAGATAACGCAAGTAGTACAGGTAATGGCGGTGGTGCTTTCATCATTGTTACTTCTGCTAGCGGAACAAGCCCAACACTAGACGCTAAGATTACGCATAGTGCTGATAACAGTACTTACGCTGATCTAGTAACATTTACCCAAGCAACAACAGCGACAAGCGAAGTCAAAACTGTAGCTAAGGGTACAACAGTAAATAGGTATCTTAAAGTCGAATATACAGTAAGCGGATCTACACCAAGTTTCGCTGTTATAATCGGTTTTGGAAGAAATAACTAAGAAAGGAATATAGAAAATGGCTTTTACACATGGTAAGGATAGTGTATTTAAAATTGATAATGCAAGTGGATCACTAACCGATATATCAGCTTTTGTAAATAATGTGGACTTTCCTGAAACAGCAGATATAGCAGAAACAACAGTACTAGGAAAAGACAATAAAACTTATATTGTTGGTCTAAAAGACGCAACAATCTCATTAAGTGGACTTTGGGACAGTACTGCGGACGCTATATTCGGCGCTGTATTGGGACAATCAGCTACATTGAGTTATGAATATTCCCCTGAAGGAACATCATCAGGGAAAGTCAAATATACAGGCGAGTGTATTCTAACTAACTATGCTATTTCTAGTCCCGTCGGCGATGTAGTTGCTTATTCAGCAGATCTACAAGTTTCAGACGCGGTTACTAGAGGTACTCACTAAATTTAATTAAGGACGCACAATGACAGATAAATTAAAAAGGTTAACTAAAGAAGACATACTCGGTCTTCCTGATGTGCCTGAAAAAATTATAGACATAGAAGAGTGGGGCTTTTCAATCAAGATAAAGGGCATGTCAAAAGGCATGGCTGTAAAACTTGGTCGCTTACTCAAAGAAGAAGAGTTAGACGCTTTTGAATATCAAATACATCTTTTAAAAGAGTGCGTAGTCGAGCCTGAACTCGATGACGATCTAATAGAAGAACTGTACAAAAAAGACACAACAGTAATAGATAAAATATTTGTTGAAATCAGCGCAATCAATGGGGTAGGGGGATCAGCCGAAGACGCTGATCAGTTTTGATCACGATCCTGATCTAGCTTTCACTTTTCGTCTTGCAAGAGATCTATCGATGACGGTAGGCGAATTACATAGTAAGATGAGTGCTAAGGAATTTAATGAGTGGGCTTTTTTCTATTTATGGGAACAGAAAGCCCGTGATAAAGCCTACGCACTCGCAGACGCAGAAATGAAAAAGAATAGGAACAAAAGATAATGGCTGTTTCAAATATAGTCTTAAATATTATTACTAAGGGTGCTGATCTAGCTAAAAGACAGTTAGACGGTATTGGTAAATCAGGCGATAAATCTTCTAAGGGATTAGGTAAATTCGGAAAAGCTATGGGCGTTGCTGTAGTAGGTGGCGCTTTGGCTATGGGCAAGGCTCTAACAAGCGCAACTAGATCCTTTATAGCTTTTGATGACGCTATGACACAATCATTAGCAATAATGGACGCTACTGAAGAACAACAACAGGCGATGAGTGAAACTGCTAGAAAGGTAGCACTCGAAACAACCTTTAGCGCAGAACAAACAGCAGAGAGCTTTTTCTTCTTAGCGTCAGCAGGTTTAGACGCAGAACAACAGATCCAAGCACTTCCGCAGGTCGCTAAGTTCGCCCAAGCGGGTATGTTTGATATGGCTACTGCTACTGACTTAGCTACAGACGCACAATCTGCATTAGGTCTAACTGTTAAGGACGCACAACAGAACTTAGATAACTTAACTAGGGTTACTGATGTTTTAGTTAAGGCTAACACTCTAGCTAACGCAAGCGTTCAACAATTTTCAGAGAGCCTTACATCTAAAGCAGGATCCGCATTAAAAGTCGTTAATAAAGATATTGAAGAAGGCGTTGCTGTTCTTGCTGTATTCGCTGACGCAGGTGTAAAAGGTGCAGAAGGTGGCGAGAAGTTAAATCAGGTTTTAAGAGATATACCAAGAGCAACTGCGAAGAACGGGGAAGAGTTTAGAAAACTTGGACTAGAAATGTTTGACGCTGAAGGCAATATGAAAAATGTTGCTGATATTGTAGAAGAGTTAGATCGTGTTCTTGCGCCAATGTCTGATGAATTAAAAGCAAGTACATTAGATCAGTTAGGTCTTAATCGTGGTGTAGCAGACGCAGTAAAGATCTTGTCAGGATCTACAGACAAGATTAGAGAATATGAAAGTGCTTTGAGAGATAGCGGGGGAACGACACAAGAAATAGCAGACAATCAATTAGGATCCTTACAAAATCAACTTACTATCGTTGGCGATAAATTTAACGAACTAGGATTACAGATCATAGAGCAGATAAGTCCTGCTTTACAGGGTATGTTAAAAATTGTTAATGATGTTCTAGACGGACTACTTAATGAAGAAGAAGGCGTTGATAATGTTATTTCTGCGCATGACGCTTTCTCTACAGCTTTAGGAACTACTAGCGGTGCATTGTTTACAACTAATCAGGGTTTAAATGATCAATTTTTAGCAGAAAGAGAGCTAAAAGAAGAACAAGAAGAATTAATAAGAAGTCATAAAGAGTTTCAAGACGGCATGAGAAGATCACAAGAAGAGCAAGACTTTTTAAATGCAGTACAGGAAGACGCTATTAAAAATGCACATAGATACGAAATAGAAACAATCAATACTACACAAGCCTTACAAGATCAGGCAGACGCAACAGTAGAACTTACTGAAGAAGAAATAGCACTAAATAAAGAAAGACAAGAAAAAGGATTAGGCGCATTACAAAAAGTTCAATCAGCTTATCAGAAGATCGAAGACATACAACAGAACATAGTAGATCTAACAACTGAACTATCAGACGCAGAAGACGCATTAGAAGACGCACATACTAAAAATGCACAAGCAATCGGAACTGTTGAAGAAATGGAAAGAAGGCTAGCCGAAGAAAAAGCTAGATCTACGATCGTAACTGCTGAAGAAGAATTAGCGATCATAAAACAAAGACAAGCAGTACAAGATCTAGTTGACGCACAAGACGGATCAAGACAAAAAGAATTAGAGTTACAGTTAGCTAAAAAAGAGCTGAAAAAAATAATAGATGACAGCGTACGGGCGACAAGAGAAGAAGAACAAGCACAAAGAGATCTAGATCGAGCTAAAGCAGACGCAGTAAAATCAGAAGAAAAGTTAGATAAAGCTAAAGAAATTGCAAGAAAAGCAACTGAAGATCTTGCTAAGGCTACTGATGATAGTACAGAAAACTTATTAGAAATGGCTATAGCTCAACAAAACCTTAAAGACGCACTTGCAGACGCTAACGCTTTAGGATCTTTTGAAGATCTAGTAGGACTAATGGCTGATAATGTAGAAGGCGATCTTCAAAGAGTTATAGATAAGTTTAATGAGATACTTAACTTTGGTGGATCTAAAGTAACTGTAGGTGGTAATGTTGCTACTTCTAATACTTTTAGTCCTGCGGGTGCTTTAGATAATTCAGGATCAGGATCTTCGAGTGGCGGGATCGGTGGTTTCGCAGGATCTATGCTTGCAACATCAGGCGCAGTAAATATAAATGTTAATACGGGTGCTGTACTAGGTACTGAAAAAGCAGTAGAAGACGCTGTAACAGTCGCACTAGAGAAAGCTAAACAGCGTGGATTAGGGATCTCTTAATGAGTATTGCTTTTGATAGTGATGTAGATATAACTATCGAAATAGGATTTGATAGCAATCCTTTTGATGAAACTCAGTCTTTTACTGATGTAAGTCAATATGTTAGACAATTTAGTACATCTAGGGGAAGAACTAATGAGCTTGGTCAGTTTGGTGCAGGTACGGCAGAAATTATGTTATCAAATACTGATAATAGATTTAATCCAAGTCAAACAACTCACTTTTACGATACAGCTAATTCAAGAACTAAGATACAGCCACTTAAAAGAGTTAAGATCAGCGCTACTTATAGTTCTTCAACTTATATTATTTTTGAAGGATTTTTAGATACAATCCCTGTAGTTTTTACAGCGCAGGGACAAGATAGTATCGTAACATTTAGAGCAACAGACGCTTTTAAAATTTTTCAATCTACTGTTTTAGACAGTAGGTCTTGGCGTGTAGGTCGTGCAGGATTTAGCGAATTAGGGGAAACAACTAGATTAGGTTATACAGATGAAACAGAATTATCTTCAGCTAGGGTTACTAGAATACTTAACGCATTAGGTTTTCCTAGTAATAGAAGAGATATATTAACAGGTACTAATAATGTAATAAGTCAGGCTGTAACATCTAATGTATTATCTGCATTGAGAGAAGTAGAAATTGCAGAAAATGCACAATTTTTTATAAGTAAAGACGGAAAGGCTACTTTTAGAAATAGAGATTATAGATTATCAAATACTAAGGCTGTTAATGTTCAAGCTACTTTCAGTAATACAGGATCAGATCTTCCATATACCGATGTTAGTTTATCTTTAGACGATAATGAGATTGTAAATGTTTATGAGTGGACAAGATCAGGCGGATTGACACAATATGCGTCAGACGCAGATAGTGTAGTAAGATTTACACCTATTACATCTACACAAAGTACGATTAATGTAAGCGATACTGATGTAAAATCTTTAATAGATCAGAAAATAGCAGAAACATCATTACCTATTGTTAGAATAGATAAGCTAACAGTAAGCCCTAGAGAAGATACTAATTTATGGACGCAAGTCTTAGATCGTGATTTCGGCGATCGTATAAAAGTTAAAGTACAGAATACAGACGGTACAACTTTTGAAGATGAATTATTTATAGAGAGTATTTCTCACGAAGTAAACGGATCGTCGCAATCTTGGTCATGGTCTGCTACTCTTAGTCCTGCGGGATCTTCCGCTTGGATCTTAGGATCAGCTAAACTTGGCGAAGGAACTCGTTTCGCTTATAGTTAGTGATATAGAAAGGATTTTATAATATGGCGGGTGCAGGTTGGAAAAGTTATAGCACAGGCGATTTAATTAGTGCTACAGAGTTTCAAACTTTTATTCAGGATCAAGTCGTACAAGTGTACGCAGACGCAAGCGCAAGAGATACAGCATTAGGCACTAATGACGCTGAAGGTATGTTCTGTTTTTTAAAAGACAGTAATACTTTACAATTTTACGACGGATCCAATTGGACGAATTTCATAGGGGACGGCGATATTACGGCTGTAACTGCGGGCGACGGACTTGCGGGCGGTGGTGCGTCAGGTGCAGTAACTTTAAATGTTGATATAAATTCGGAAAGTTCTGTAACACCTGTAACAGGCGATGAAATATTAATTGCAGATGTTTCAGCTAGTAACGCTATTAAAAAAACAACTTTAAATGATTTACCTGTTTCCAATGCAACCCAAACAGCTTTAGACGCAATTACAGCAGGTACGACAGCTATTAGAACTGATATTGCTGTAACTGTTGCTGATGACGGTAGCGGTAGTCAAAATGTTTATTATTTAGAAGGTGCAAAAGATCAAGTCGTAAATTTAACAACAGGATTTAAGTATCGTTTTGATCAATCTGACGCAAGTAATAGCGGACACCCACTAAGAATATCGACTACTCAGGACGGTACTCATAGTTCAGGAAGTGCTTATACAGATAATGTAACAACAAATGGTACAGCAGGATCAGCAGGTGCTTATACACAAATAGAAGTAAAAGCCGATACACCTGAAAGATTGTTTATATATTGTACTTCTCATAGTGGTATGGGTGGAAGTTCATCACTTACAGCAGGTGGGTTTTCTGTTGACGGTGGTACTATTAGGGGCGCAACTAATGTCAGCGATCAAGAATTAACTAAATTTAAAGCAAAAGATTATTCTGAAGATATTGCTACTACTTCTGATAGTGGTACTTCTTTTTCTAGCAATACTTTAACTTTAGATGTGCATGACGGCAATATAGCAACTGTAACTTTAAATGCTAATGTTACAACTTGGACTATAAATAACATGGACGCAGGAACTACTTTGACAGCAATTTTAAAACAAGACGGAACAGGATCAAGACTAATGAGCGCAACACAAATAAACTCAACAACTTTTAAAACTGTTAATGCAGGTGGTTTGACATTAACAACGGACGCAAACGCTATAGATATAGTTTCAGTATTCTACGACGGTACTGATTATTATGTCTTTAGTCAATTAAAAATGGCTTAGGGGGTATTCATGCCTTTAGGTATATCAAAAATAGGATTATTCGGGGGGCTTGCAGACGCACCATATCTAGGAACTGATGTAAGCGCTGATTTATTATTTCATTTAAAGAAAGTTCCTATAGGTAATACTGCAACTGCAAACGAAATTACAACAGGAAACGGATTTGGTAGTAATGGTTTTAACATTGGGGGTACTCTTCGTCCTGCTTACATGACTAAATATGTTGGCGATACAACTTTTGGATCAGGAACTTTATATGCAGGCACAACAGGTAACTACTTCGCTTGTGCAAGAGTTGAAGGTAATATGACAGTTTCCGCAGGTTTTGATCTATACCCTAGTGGGGATTGTTTAGGTATGTATTGGTATATAGACGGAAATCTAACTGTAGCAGGAAATCTTACTACTTATCAATCAGGACATTATCAATCGTCTGCGTCAGGAAGTTTAGCTGTAAACTCATCAGAAAATGAAGTTGCAGGAAGTACAGTTATTACTATGGACGGATCTGCAAGCGCACATACTAACGGATCTTCTACAGCGTCAGGACTACAAGTCGGCGGGGGTGGACAGGGCGGATATGGATCTTACGGATCAGGATCAGGCGCTATTGGACATACTTTCGCAGGCGGATCAGGCGGTGGCGGTGGGGGCGGTGTCGCTTACTACAATCACTATACAGGCGGTGGATCAGGCGGTGGATCAGCAACTAATTACAGCGCTAACGGCGGTGGTGGCGGTAATTCAGGCTATACAAAATGGGGATATTATACAGCAGACGCAGGGGGTACAGGTGGTAACGGTAATCCTGCAGGTGGCGGGGGATCAAATAACTCTTATAATCCTTATGATAGTAGAGCAGGTTACGGCGGACACTCAGGATCAGTTGGTGCAAGTATGGTAATTTATGCTACAGGCGATATTACAGTCAATTCAGGCGGATATATTCAAACTATAGGTAGAGCAGGTCAAACAGGGGGAACTTCAAGACTTTCAGCAGGTGGCGGGGGTGGTACAGGTGGATCTATACTTGTCGCTGTCTGCGGTGGTACATTTACTAACAATGGTACCGTAGCTACAACAGGCGGAAGTACAGGATCAGGAAGGGGATCAGGTACATCAGCAGGTAACGGGGGAACTCTTACAGGTGGTGGCTATTCTTAATGGAAATATGGTACAACAACGACATCGAAAGTCATAGAAATTGGCTCAGTAACTTTAATTTAGAAGTAGGCGATAATGTTAATGATCAAAAAGATGACGCTTATCAAAGTGCTAAAGAATATCCTACAGTAGAAGTCAATATACCTGCTAAAAGTTTTCAAGAAACATTACCTGAGTGGATAAATCCTGTTACAGGCGAAGAACTTGGGGAACAATTAGTATCTATAAATGTTGAACAGCATTTAGGTATTTATTACTTTGAAAATAGACAAGCTGTTTTAGATTGGATCAGTAACACACTTAACAATATGCCTGATCCTGTAGATAATGCTGACGGCGAACAGGATAATATTCCATTAAAATTTTTACCAACAATACCTGATACTTATATCACAGATTAAATATAATACTTATGTGAAAGATAAGATACAATTCATATCAACTATTCATGGTATGCCCGATGATTTGTTTCCTGAGCCAAGTAGAAAAAATTATCCTGATTGGTTTAAAGATATGCCTTTATTAACGGAAGGTATGAAAAAATATAATAGGGGTGGTACTGTCAAAAGATGTCCAAGTTTTATAGAGTGGTTTGGTCAGGGTTATGTATTAAAAATGTGGGCTGATGTTGTATTTTATAACAGCGAGGATCATTGGGGTTGGGAAACACCTGATCAGCAATTTAGTTGGGATAAACACCCTGCAGAACAATTCCAAAACTATTTACCCCATGATCGAGTAAATGTTGTCTATAAAGCAAAAAGTCCTTTTAAAGTGGTTACCCCTAAAGGTTGGTCATGTTATGAATTACCTTTACTATTTGATTACAACAATGATTGGGCTGTTATGGCGGGTATAAATGGAACAGATACTTTTTTTGAGTGGAATACTACGATATGTCTTTTTGGTAAAAAAGATAAAATATTTATTCCAAGAGGTACCCCAATATCTCAGATAGTACCTTTTAAAAGAAACTCGTTACAAAGTGTTAATAAATTTTATAATGATGTTGATAAAGAAACTGCAAAAAGATTATATCAATCTGAATATGGCGGAAGAAGTCTTTTTACAGGAAGTTATAAGATAAGGAAAAATGATGAAATCTAAAGTCTATTGGACAATATCCCCGTTAATAAATACACCGAGTGTAATATACGACAATCCTATTAAACCAAGAACATTAGCCCCATGTCCCGTTGTTAATGATCATGCTCAAAGAACAAGAATAATTCCTACGCCTTATGATCTTAAAATCAAGCCTAATTGGTTTTATAATCAAGTTACTGAAAAATATATCTTTGACGGATTTGATACTTCAAGTAAAGATCTTAAAAATGATCACATGTGGACACTTGATACAATTTTAGATACTGCTAAAGAAACTTGGTACGATCAAGAGAAAGCACAATTTCAAATAGTTGTACCTTATGTTTTTATATCTGAAGAAGATATTGATATGACACTTACAGGATTACAAAGCGCTGAAACTAATTCTGATCTAAATAATTTAATGTTTATTGAAGCTACATTACCTATAGGAAAAATGGCTCGTCCCTTATCTAGTGCATGGGCTTTTAATAGTAATGAGCTTGCACATTTTAAAAAAGGTCAGCCATTATTTAAAATTACTTTTTCTAAACCTGTTGATTTATATTATTTTACAGCAGGCGAATTATTTAAAAGTTATTGTAAGTTGAATAATGGCTTAGTTAATTATCAAAGTGGAACAAAAAGAAGATTTGATAATATTTTAAATAGAAAACCTAAAAGACTTTTTAAAGAAATTAAAAGTAATGTAGTTTATCAAGAAGTTTAAAGGTAATATAAGTATATGAAAATTCAACTTGTTAGAACACAATTCGGCGAAGACGCTGTAAATGGTATGTTATTTGTTGACGGTCTATTCGAGTGCTACAGTTTGGAAGATCAGTATCAAGATCAGAAAGTGTACGGCGAAACCTGCGTGCCTGAAGGCACATACCCTATTGAATATCGTAATGAAGGTGGTTTTTTTAATCGTTATACCAAGAAATTTCCTACAATCCATAAGGGACGCGGTATGCTCGAAATAAAAAACATACCTGATTTCAATTGGGTGCTTTTTCATCTCGGGAATTCCGATGAAAATTCGGCAGGTTGCGTGCTTGTTGGATCAACTCAACAGGATCTAGATGTATCTAAAGACGGGTGGATCTCAAATAGCAAGCTAGCTTATACTAATTTTTATCCAAAAGTCGCAGACGCTTTAGATCGTGGCGAAAAAGTTACATTAGAGATCACAAAAATAAATTTAGGATCAGAATTATCGAACAAACAAAGTCCCGAAATGATACAACCTACATCAATAAAAGACGATTTATCAGAGATTAAAGGATTGATCAAGATCCTTAATGCTAAACTAGAAGGAAAGAACATAACCTAGAAAGGTTTAAAATCATGGACATTGGTTGTCCTGCATGTAATAAACCACTAGTAATTGTTAAAGGTGCTTGGAAATGTCTTCAAAAGAAGTGCAATCACTTCAATAAAAGACAATTCGGAAAGGTAGAAGAAGAATAATGGCTAAGAAAAATTGGAAAGCATATTGGAAGTTTATGATCGTAAAGGCTTTACGAACAGGACTTCAATCAGCTATCGGCGTATATTTGTCAGCTCAGACAGGGATTATCGACGCGGACTTAATACAAGTTTTGGGGGTAAGTTTCGCAACTAGCGCACTTACTGTCCTTCAGCATGCTCTAGAGCAGTATAAGCCTGCACAAACTTTCGACGCATAGTTCTTTAAATAGAATTTGAGTGATCTATCGGTTTAATACACTTGTTAGATTATTTCTTGTAGCGTTTTTAGTAGTTCCTGTACCCGTTTTACTTGCTGAAGAAGTAACAACAACAGAAAATTTTAATAATCAACAAATAAATCAGGATATACAGTTCCTTTATGGATCTTCTGATACTGCTGTAACTGCGATCAATAACGGATCATGCGGGGAAACAACAACAGCAGGATCAATATTCTTAGAAGATTTAGATTGTTTTGGATCAGAATACTTTGGATCTGATCGTTATCAGCTTGGAATAAGATCGAGTACTGACGATCTTACTATTGTTTTTCCTAGTTCTGATCAGAAACAGATCAGAGAAGTAGGATTTACTTACAATGCAAGAGAAAGCGAAGGATCAGGGACAGTCTATTATGATAATGGATCTTCAGCTACATTTACTTTAATAAATACATGGGATCAGGCTAATAATGTGATCGCAGACAGTACAGCTACTTTAACTTTAACTGTAGAAAATACTTTTATAACAGAAATAGTTATAGACGGGGCTACAGACGATCAGCAGGATTGGTGGCTAATAGATGATGTTTATTATACTTATGATAATGGAACTACTACAACAACTACTTCATCGACTACAAGTAGCACTACTAGCAGTACTACAAGTACATCTAGTACGACAACAACTACAACAACCACAACAACGACTACATTACCGCCTGAAACGACGACTACGACATCTACGACTACTACGACGATCCCGCCAACTACGACTACATCGACGACTACTACTACTGTTCCGCCGACAACTACAACGACTACGACAACGACAACAACGCTAGATCCTTTAACGATCCAAAGAAACAAAAACCAACAAGAAACAGGGATTTACGAAACTGATCAGGAAAGGTCAGATCGTGAACAGCAAGAGTGGGAAGAAGAACAAGAAAGAATAGCTGAAGAAAAAAGAATAGCTGAAGAAGAAAGAATTGCTGAAGAACTTAGGATCGAACAAGAAAGGATCGCAGAAGAACAAAGATTATTACAAGAAGAGTTAGATCGTAACTTTGAAGAAACGGGAATATATGAAACTGACGAAGAAAGATTAGATAGAGAAGAGTACGAATATCAGCTTTACTTAGAAGAATTAGAAAGAATAGAGCAAGAAGAAGAAGAATTAATCTTGTTAGAACTGACTGAAACTGTTGATTTAGAAGTATTAGGACTTGAAATTGTAGATTGTATTGAAGATGATCCTGATTGTATTGAGTTATCTGATGAAGAAATACAAGAAATAGAAAAAGAAATACAAGAGCTTGTAGATGTAATTCAAGAAATAGAAGATCAGAATTTAGAAGAAATATATATTTTTGAAGAAGAGATAATAGATCTAGAAGAAATAGAAATAATAATTATTGAAGAAGAAGAAATCATAGAAGTAATTGAAGAAGAAGAGATAATAGAAGTTGTAGAAGAAGACATAAAAGAAATAGAAAAAGAAATAATAATTGAGATACTTCCCGAAGAAATTACAGAAGAACAATTTGAAGAAATCTTAGAAAAAGAAGTTGAAGATCTGACAGAAGAAGAAGTAACACTTGTTGTCGCTGTTGTAGAAGAAGTTATTGAAGAGATTATTGATCTAGAAGAAGTTGTTGAAGTATTAGAAGAAGAAGAGTTAGAAGATCTTACAGAAGAAGAATTGATTGAATATGAAGAAGAACTTGAAGAACAGATCGAAGAATTTGTAGAAACTTTAGATCAAGAAGAGCAAATAGAAGTACTAGAGCAAGTATCTACAGTTGAAGTGCAATCTTTAGCCGTAGCAGATACACAAACACAAAAAGTAGTACAGGCTGTTGTAAATAAAGTAACAGAAGTAGAAACAGTAGAAACATTATCTACAGAAGAAAAAGAGATCGTAGCAGAAGTACTTGGCGTACAGGGCGCAGAAGATCTAGAAGTATTAGCAGAACAAGCAGAGAAAGAAGAAAATATAGCACAAGCAGTTGAAGAGTTTGTAGAAAGAGCAACATCAGAAGATAATAAAGATGTTGAAAATTTTACCGTAGCTGATGTTGTTGTAGAAATTCAAGTGGAAGAGTTTATAGCTGATCCGATCGGTGCTATTATTGATGTAGATTTCTCAGAAATAGATATAAGAGAAATTGGATCGGACATGACGGAAGATCAGAAGGCTAAAGCTAGGGAAACTACAATCCCTGTTATTATTGCTAGTCAGATTATAAGTGCAAGTGCGATCCCTTTTAGAAGGAATTTTTAATGAAGTTTAATTTACCTAAATTAAACGCACCCAAGTTACCTAAAATAAAGGTACCTAAATTTAATATATTAATAAAAGTTTTAAAGTGGCTTGGATCTTGGTTGAAAAAGATGACTAGAGAACTCGTAATACAAACCTTTACGATTTTGGGATTTTTCATCGCTTGGTTTTCAATGACAGGATCGTCGCGTCAAATAATCGGCTTAGCCATATTAGGATCATTGGTTGTATGGCTATTAACAATAAATTTTAGAAAGTGAGTTTATCAATGGAAAATTTTTTTATGGGCGTAGTGTCCATATATTTTATATTTAAGATCATAATATTTATGATCTTTAAACTAGATAAGATAGAAAGAAACATAGAGAGAATAAAGACTTGGGATTGGATAGATAAAGATGACATCTTGTAAATCTTATGTAACTGAAAAAGGCACGCATATTACTTTATGTAATTGCAAGCATGGATATTTTAATCATGTCGGATAACGGTTACACTCAAAAAGAAATGATCAATAAGGTTATGAAGGATATAGAAAAGCTATTTGAAAAGTTAGATCAGATCCAAAAGGATCTAGCTACACGCCCAACAAGACAAGAGATTTACGGTTGGATCATAGCAGGTATATCTATTGCAACTTTGATAACTGTATTGATGTAATAATCTTGTAATAATATCTTATGTAAATACTAGGATCTCGGTACCTTTCTATTAAACTTTGATTAAACAACAGAAGGGCTAGCGTGTCTAAATCTTTTGACGAATTTATTAAGGAAAATCCTAATAGTCTAATTAATCAATCAGCTACTAAATATTATTTAAAGACTGATAAGGCATATAAAGAGTGGGAAACAGCTTTAGAACATTACGATAAAGGCTATAGAAGACAAGCGATAATAGATTGGTTAGTTGCTGAAGACGGGTGCGGGTGGACAGTTTCAAGAAGTTCTATTGAAAGGTATTTTACGACTTATGAAAGACAAAAAGAAAAAAAAGACGATTGATCAGTTTCAGGAAGAACATGTAGAGAAACTAGAGAGAGAAAACAAAGAATTAAAAGCAACTAATAAGAGAGTTTTAAAGTCCTTAGAAAATGCTAAACATAAGAAACAAGATCTCGTAAATGCCGTTTATCAGGCTGTTAAGGACAATTTAAGCCTAATTGAGATCCCAAAGGTAAAAGTACCGCCTAGAGATCGTAGAAAAAAACAGGAAGAAATAGCAATAGCGTTACTTTCTGACATACAATTAGCCAAAGTAACACCTGATTACAATACAGAGATAGCAGAAGAAAGAGTTTTACGATACGCAGATAAGATCATAAATATAGCTCGTATCAAGCGTAAGTCTTTTCCTGTTAAGAAAATAGCAGTATTAGTGCTTGGCGACATAGTAGAAGGCGAGTTGATCTTCGCAGGACAGGAACACTTGATCGATAGTTCTTTATATAGACAAGTAACAATAGACGCACCTAGAATAATGATCGGATTTTTAGATAAATTATTAGCAGAGTTTGAAGAAGTTGATTGTCATTTAGTTATAGGTAATCATGGTGCTTTGGGTGGTAAATCAAGAAGATCCTATAACCCTGAAACTAACGCTGATCGCATGCTCTATAAGATCTTAGAGCTTGCTTATAAGGATCAGAAAAGAATAAAATTTAATAATCCTGACGGCGACGCTGAAAGAAATTGGTACACCGTAGCGCAACTAGGCGAGAAACTACGCTTTTTCCTATTTCATGGGGATCAGATCAGGGGTTTTGGTGGGATCGCTTGGTATGGGTATAACAAAAAGATCTTAGGTTGGAAGGCTTTAGCGTCTAATGGTCTTATGGAAGACTTTGATTATGCTGTTTGTGGACACTATCACACGCCTACAACAATGTATATAAACGATACTAGGGTTTGGGTTAATGGATCTACAGAAAGTTATAACACCTTCGCACAAGAACAATTAGCAAGCATGGGACGACCATGTCAATTTTTATTGTTTGGTAAAGACGGTCAGGGCGTAACTTCTGAATATTTAATTAATTTAGAAAAATAAGTAAATCTTAGATTATAATTATTATATGGTTAAAACATTTTTTGGCTTAGAAAATGACGGGATCAAAACAAAGATCATATATAATGACGATCAGGGAAATTGGATAACAGAAGATCTAAAGGTCGGAATTACTAGGATCAATGATTTAGATCCCCAATTAGCAATTAAGTAGATCAGTTTGATTGCTGAAGTTCTTATTGCTTGTACTTTGTCGTCCCCTTTAGTACCTGCTGATCTAGATATTTACCAAGATTGTAAGAAACATAACCAAATAATTTATCACATGGAAGATTATGTAGATCTATTTCATGAATACTTTACTGATCCTAACGATCTAGGAAGGATCTTACGGATCGCTTTTTGTGAAAGTAGCGGAAATCCCAACGCATATAATGAAAACAAAGACGGATCTAATGATCTAGGGATCCTACAGTTTAATGATCGCACTTGGTGGGATTGGTTAGCACCAAAATTAAAGATCACAAGCGAGCGAACTAATGTAAGAGTTTCTGTTGCTGTTGCTAGTTGGTTGATCAGAAACGACACGATCAATAAGTACGGACACGGTTGGTATCATTGGTACCCTTCTCGATCCTGTTGGGATCTTGAAAATCTATAAAATATCTTAGGCGCAATCTTAGGCGCAGAAAAAAAAGTTGTAAGCACTTTTTGGGGTAAAATTTAGGAAATTTTTTGATTAAAAATAAAAAAAATTTCTAAAAGCCTATAAACATTGGGTTTATTACTAGGAAAAAAAGTAAAAAAAGCTGTAACTATTTTAATCTTAGATTAATCTAATAGGTATGAAAGGAAACAACATGAATACTTGGAACACAATCGGTAGATCAACAATTCATATTCAAGATATGGAAGATCAATCACTATTCGGAAAAGCAATCTGCGGTACACGCTTTGGACATTTCGCAAGCAACACCGTAGCTGAAGAAGGTACTAGAGTTTCTTGCGCTAGATGTTTAGTGAAAATCGGTTGGGCTAAGAAAGTTGGATCTAAAAAAATAGAAAATGAAACTGTAGGCGTTCAAAGAAGTATCGGATATTCAGAAACTTATTACGAGCTAGTCAAAGTTCTTAGAAATGCACATCTAAGAATAGATCATGTTGGTAAGTCAGGCGATTGGGAAGTCGGTACTTTCTTTTATACAAATACAGATAACGGATTATAAAGGGGAAATACAATGAATAAAGAACATGTAACTATCTTTGATGACGGATCTTACGGAAAAGATCGTAGAATAATAAAGCTAGTATCTGATATAAAAAAATTATCAGAACAAAGAAAAGAAAATCAAGTTATGAAAG
>MDSY01046600.1_pt1 | contig 22965 bp, 28 predicted proteins | sample 811131 | NCBI WGS metagenome assembly MDSY01 (sample SAMN05326643, study PRJNA326480) | marine metagenome | isolation source: seawater | place: Atlantic Ocean: South West | collected 2010 | reverse complement strand
CATTTTTATCTCCCTATTTGTTTAAACAAATCTTAGTGATTCGTTTATATATATAATCTTTAAGTTTTTTTTCTTTTATGTCAAACATAAACTTATACTTAACATTACAACCTAATTTTTTATTTTTATAAAATTTGTTTGCAAATTATTTAAAATTTTAAATTTAATTAAATTAATTAAAAAAATGTTAAATACCAATACTTTTAACGTCATAAATGTTTAATTTAAATAAAGATTTTCTATTTGTTTTAAATAATTTTTAATAATTATTTTTCTTTTTAACTTTAATGTTGGTGTTAACATTCCATTATCAATTGTAAATTCATCATGAATTAGAATAAATTTTTTTATTTTTTCCACTAAGTTCAAGTTATTATTAATATTTTCAATTACAGGTTTAATTTTTTCTTTATTTATTTCTTTATCACACACGATAATTCCAACTAAATAATTTCTTCTATCTCCGTAAACAAATGATTGTTTAATTAATTTACTTAAACATAGAATATTTTCAATTTTACTTGGAGAGATATTATCTCCACCAAGATTAACAATAATGTCTTTTTTTCTATCAGTTATCTTTAAATTGTTATTGCTATCAAATTCTCCAATGTCTCCTGTGTGTAGCCATCCTTCTTTAATAACTTTTTCTGTTTCTTCTTTCTGGTTCCAGTAGCCCAACATTACATTTTCACCTTTGATGAGGATTTCTCCATCATCAGCAATTTTAACCTCATTGGTCCTAAATGGTGGTCCTACAGTTTCTACTTTTACTAAATCTGGTAAATTACAACTGACTACTGGGGATGCTTCGGTAAGACCATATCCTTGTAAAGTTGGAAGTCCTATGGCATTTAAAAACTCTCCAACATTTTGATCGAGTGCTCCTCCACCTGATATAAAAGCTTGAAGATTTTTACCAAACTGATTCCGTATTTTTTTTCTTACTAAAAAGTCGCAAAAAAAATTCATTATTTTTTCACTAAAATTTAACTCTTCTTTTTTAAGTAATTTTCTTCCTAAATTTAAAGTGGTATTAATTATTTTTCTTTTTATTCCTTTTTGTTTTTCAAAATTCATATTTATTTTAGTAAATAAATTTTGATAAAATCTTGGAACTGCTGTCATGATAGTTGGTTTTGCTAATTGCATGTTCGATATAAGTTTTTCTAAACTTTCTGCATAGTAAACTCTTGCCCCTACAATAATTTGAATAAATTGAACTGTATGTTCGTATGAATGTGATAAAGGCAACCACGTTAAAAATATTGGATCTTTCTTTGCTGTTAGCGGCTTGAGCAATTCAACAGCCCCCTCACAATTAGATAAAATTCCTCCGTGACTTAAAATTACTCCTTTAGGATTACCTGAGGTACCAGATGTATAAATTATACATGCTGGCATACTTCTTTTTAAATTTTCATTAATAAATTTTTTGTGATTATTTTCTTTTAAAATATTTTGTAATAATAAACTTTTAGCTTCTATAGTTTCAAAAGATATAAGCTTTTGATTATCTAAATTAATATATTTTTTTATTTTTTTAAATTGATTTTCGTTTGAAACAATTATTAGAGAAGGTTTGCAATCATTTAAAATATATTCATAATCATCGGATGCGTATGTTGTAAAAATTGGAACTGAAATGCCGCCTGCATTCATTACAGCAATATCTGCTATTAACCAATAAGGGCTGTTCTCTGATAGAATTAAACACCGGTCTCCTTCATTAATTAAAGTTTTAATCTTATAAGAAAGCTTAAATATTTTCTCTTTTATATCGCCCCAGTTATAATTTGGTCTGCCTGGTTGAAGTGATTTTAAAAAAGGTTTTTTTTGATCAATTTCATCACATTTTTTAAAATATAATTCTACAAGACTATTAATTTTATTTATTTGCATAATTTGGTGGGCGAAGAGAGACTCGAACTCTCACAGTATCGCTACCACCGGATTTTGAGTCCGGCGCGTCTACCAGTTCCACCATTCGCCCAAAAATAATGTTTTGGTTAATGTTTAATTTTAAACTTTTTAGCTGTTCTATTCAATAAGCGTGATTAGTTTTTTAAAAATACACTCTGCGTATAAAGCATGCGCTTTTTTGTTTGGATGACCATCATTTTTAAAAATTAAATTATTAGCAACAAATTTTTCATTTCCAGGTAAAATACAATCTATAAATTCTATGTTATTTTTTTTAAAAAACACTCTATAATCATCTTTTATGTTTTCTTTCATATGTATCTTTAAAATAATAAGCTTGCTCGCATTTGATTTAGCTAAATTGTTCATTTCATCAAAAATTTTTATTGTTGCTTTAGTAGGATTGTTTTTTGGGGAATAAAAAATAGCTTCCATTATTTTCTTCTCTATTTTTCTTATAATTATAAATTTTTGTCTTAATGGAAGATCGATATATTTAACTGGCTTATGTTCTTTTAGTTCATTTTTTTTATCTACCGACACAAATGGTAGATATACGTGTGTTTTATTTTGAGACAATCTTCTTAACCATTCTTCACTCCCAGTATTCCGGATTTCATGTGAACTATTATAAACTGCTACTATGTATTTTATATTGTTGTCTTTTGATAAAATTTTTTTCAGTTTAAGCAGGGATTGGTAGGTGCCGTAGCCTGCTGTTCCATAGTTTTTAATATTATATTTTTTTATTTTTTCTTGTATTAAGCTGGAAAAAGTTTCTTTATCGTTAACACCATGTCCAAAAGTATTTGATCCTCCTAAAAAAATGATGTCATTTTTTTCTTGCTGTATATTTCCTGAGTGTCTGTATAAGTCTTTAGTAATTGTTATTTTAAATTTATTATTTTCTTCGCTAATAGGTTTGTATGTATACTCACCTTCTTTCAGTTCCCAACCTATAATTGGATCAAATTTATTAGCAGTGGGCTCATCTTTATTCTGAATAAATTTTTTATTCGGTGTGTCATCGTTTAATCTTAGCAAAATTTCCACAATAGCAAGAGCTATGACAGTACTTAAACAGATAAGAAGTGTATTGATAATAAACTTTTTCATAGGTAGATAAAATTTAATGATATTTATTTTTTTTTTAAATTTAATTATGTAATATGTTATTAAAACTTATCAATACTAACAATAAAAATGCTAAAAAAATTATTTATAAGATGTGTAAAATTAGCCTCAAGTAAGTTAGCTAATTATGCTTTAGCTGTTTTATCATTTTTTGAAAGCTCGTTCTTTCCTATTCCACCAGATGTTATGATTGTTCCTATGGTGGTGGCTAAAAGAGAAAAATATTTAAAAATATTTTTTATAGCTACGTCCTTTTCTGTTTTAGGATCTTTTTTAGGTTATTTTATAGGTTCTTATTTTTTTAGTGAAATAGGAGTTAAAATATTTGAATTTTACGGATACGAAGATACTAATTTTTTAAAGGAAAAATTTCAAACGAGTGACGGTATTTTTTCTTGGATGTTAATTTTATTCACAGCTGGTTTTACTCCTATACCATTTAAGCTAGTCACAATTTTTAGTGGTTTTATTCAATTTAATTTAATCATCTTTTTCTTTACTTGTTTGTTTGCGAGGGGACTAAGATTTTTTATAGTGGCTTATTTTACGTCAAAATTTGGTTCGGCATTTTCTATTTTTATGAAAAAAAAAGGTACTATGTGGGCAACAATAATAAGTTTAATTGTGGTGGGATTAGCTTTAATGATTTATTTGATAATAAAATTTTATGTATAAATTTTTGAAAAACAACTTAATAGCTATATTTTTTTCGATTAGTATTTCAGTTCTTTTTTCTGCATATTTTATTGAATATGTACTTGGTTATGAAGCTTGCAATCTTTGCTTGATTGGCAGGGTCCCCTATTTTCTTGTAATTGCTTTTAGCCTATTTTTTTTCATATTTAAGAGATTTAGAAAAATAATATTAATACTTATTTTAATCAGCTTTATATCGGGTTTTTTGATAGCCTTTTATCATTTTGGAATTGAACAGAATTTTTTTAACGAATCTTTTGTTTGTCAAATAAAAGACTTGAACCAAAATATTTCAACGAATGAATTGTTTCAAGAATTAGTAAATAATAAATCTAAATCTTGTAAAGACGTAGATTTTAAAGTTTTTGGGCTATCATTAGCGACAATAAATTTATTTATTTCTTTAATCTTATCGTTTATCACATTTAAAAATATCTAAAAAAATGAAAAAAACAAATAAAAAATTTCTAGAGGAATTAATAAGAGTCGATCACGCGGGTGAACGTGGTGCAATTAAAATTTATGAAGGACAGCTTTTAGCTCTTAAAACATTTAAGCAAGATGAAAATTTAAAAAATCAAATAGAAGAGATGAAAGAACATGAAAAAGAACACTATGAATTTTTTGAAAATGAAATTAAAAAAAGAAATATATCTCCTACAAAACTGTTACCTCTTTGGGATTTGCTTGGTATAACTTTAGGTTTTGGAACTGCTATGCTAGGAAAAAAAGCTACCATGCTTTGCACCGCTTCTGTGGAAGAGGTCATAGGAGATCATTACAAAAACCAAACCTATGAATTGTACGATGACGAAAAAGAATTAAAAGAAAAGATAATCAAGTTTAGAGATGATGAACTAAATCATAAAGACATTGCTTACGAAGGTGGGGCTACCAAAGATGGTTTGTTTGGCTGTTTAGATAAAATTATTAAAATCTCCTCGCGTGTAGCAATTAAAATTTCTAAGAAAATTTAATTATGGTTCAAGTTCAATGTCCCAATACAAGTAATCCATCCAGCTTTCATGCAAAAAGTTAGGTGGAAAATTTCTACCATTTTTATGTAAATCATCTACAGAAGGCCTGAAAGGTGATTGAGATAGTATTAGACCACAATTCTTATAAAGTTTGCCACCTTTTTGCACATTACAAGCTGAGCATGCTGTGACAACATTTTCCCAGTCTGTTAGACCACCTTTTGATTTTGGTAGAAGATGGTCAAAAGTTAAATTTTTTTTATCTCCACAATATTGGCAGGGAAATTTATCTCTTAAAAAAACATTAAATCTAGTGAAATTTGGGTTTTCGGAGGGTTTAATAAAACTTTTAAGAGCAATAACACTTGGTAGATTCATTTCAAATGATGGACTTCGTATTTTTCTTTTATAATTTGAAACTATTGTCACACGATTTAAAAAAACAGATTTGATAGCATCTTGCCAGCACCACAAAGACAAAGGGTAATAACTTAAAGGTCTAAAGTCAGCATTTAAAACTAATGCTGGACACTTTTCTAAAGGTACTTTTTTGTTTTCCGAGATAATCATAATAAAAATTTATCTGAATAAACAAACGATATCAAGTTGTAAAAATGTTACAGTCTATAAACTATTAGTACAAATTTTTTTTTAAAAATTCTAATCCTAAGCTTGATCCCTCAGTTGGAATTCGGTGTTCACAGTTCTTAAAAATTTGTGATTCAATTTTATAATCATTTTTGTTAAAAAATTCTTTTGCTTCAAGTAAGAAATTTATTGGCACAATCTCGTCTTTATCGCCGTGCATCAAAATTATATTAGGCCGAGAGATAATATTATTTCTCAGATGATCAGTGTCGATTATTTTGCCTGAGTACCCTACGATTGAATTAATCTTCTCTTTTCTTTTAATGCCTGTTTGTAAACTAATCATACATCCTTGGCTAAATCCTCCTATGGCTATTTGTTCACTTTTAAGTTTGTTTGTTTGCATAACCTCATCTATAAGTTTGTTCAATTTTATTTCAGCAACTAAAGATTTAATTAAAATCTGTTCTTTTGTTTGGTCCATTAAATCAAACCACTGAAATCCTGAAGGACTAACTACACATCTCTCAGGAGCATTAGGGCAAATAAATAAAGTTTCGGGTAAATATGTTTTCCAGTAACTCGCTAGCAGAGAAATATCTTTACCGTCTCCACCATAACCGTGACAAAGTATAACAGCATTTTTTGGCTTTTCATTAGAAAGGGGGGTTAAAATAGTTGTGTTTAGTGAATAGCTCATGTTATTTAACCTTAATTAATTATGTCTAGTTTTTTATTTAATTTTATAGGTTTTATTCTATTAGGTTCTGTCGCAATAGTTTTGATACTAGGTCTTTATACATTATTTAAAGGTGGAGAGACTAGTAAAAAATATTCAAATAAACTCATGCAGCTTAGGGTTCTTCTTCAATTTATAGCAATTATTGTTTTGGTCCTCCTTGCATATTTTTTTAAAAACTAAAGATATTTTTTTAAGAAATTAAGAAAGTTCTCATCAATAAAATTTATTTCACCAATAATTCTTGCAAATTCCTTGCCTTGTTTGTTAATCAAAATACTAGTTGGCACCCCACGCATATTAAAAGATTTTACTAATTCAAACTCAGGATCAAAATATATTTTAAGATTTTTAATGCCTAAATCCTCAAAAAATTTTTTAGTTTTATTTTTATTTGGTTTTTCCAAGTTTATTGGATAAATAGTTACTTCTGGGTATAGTTTTGATAGGATTTCTAATGATGGCATTTCTTTCTTACACGGAACACACCAAGTCGCCCAAAAGTTTAATATCATGATATTGCCTTTTTTATTCGTTAATTCTGTGTCATTGAGATTAAAATCCTTAAATTTTATACCTTTGATCTCTATTGGTTCTTTGTGCACTATCATATTTTTTGAGTAGTTTGTTTCGCCAAATAGTTGCTGAGCAAAGAAAAAGATAGCAAATATGTGAATATAGATTTTAAAAGATTTACTAATTTTCATATTAATTTAAATTATAATTAACATAGTAAAATGAAAAATAAAAACAAAACAGTGTGGTCGAAAAGACTTAAAGGAAAGACCTCTAAATCCTTTCAGAGAATTGGATCCTCTATTAATATAGACAAGAGACTATATAAGCAGGATATCTTTGCTTCTATAGTTCACACTCAAATGCTTATTAAACAAAAAATAATTCCTCTGAATGAAGGTAGAAAAATTATTGGAGGTTTAAAGAAAATAAAATCTCAAATTGATAAAGGTAAATTTATTTTTCAAGAAAAATATGAAGATATTCACTTAAATATTGAGAAAAAATTATTTGATATTATTGGACCGTCTGCTGGATTTATGCACACGGCAAGATCAAGAAATGATCAAGTAGTTACCGACTTTAAGTTATGGGTGAAAGAATCGTCTAATGATATCATAAAAAATATTACGAATGTAATGAAAGTAATAATTAAAAGAACTGAAAAAAATACAGATGTTGTTATGCCTGGATTTACTCATTTAAAAAATGCTCAACCTGTATCATTCGCACATTATCTTTTAGCTTATTATGAAATGTTAAGTAGAGACAAAAAGAGATTTCAAAATAGTATAGATCTTTTGGATGAGTCTCCATTAGGCGCGGCTGCCTTATCTGGTACCTCATATACAATTGATAGACATTATACTTCTAAAAAACTTGGTTTCAAAAAACCTACTAATAACTCAATCGACTCGGTTTCTGACAGAGATTTTGCAATTGATTTTTTATATTCTTCAGCTGTTTGTGCTATGCACTTATCAAGATTGGCAGAAGATTTTATTATTTTAAATTCTGATGCTTATCAATTAATTCACTTCAACGATAATGTTTTAACTGGATCGTCAATAATGCCTCAGAAAAAAAATCCAGATCCTGCAGAATTAATCAGAGGAAGAGTTGGAATAAATTACGGTAAGTTAAATTCTATTTTAACTATTATGAAAGGTTTGCCTATGTCTTATTTTAAAGATTTACAGGATGATAAGGCTTTAGTTTTTGAAGGTTACGACACTCTGAAGGACAGCTTAACAATGGCCTATGAATTGATCGATAATTTAAAAATTTCAAAAGAAAGAATGTACAAAATGGCTAATGAAGGTTTCACTACAGCAACTGATTTTGCTGACTATTTAGTGAAAGAAAAAAAATTAACTTTTAGAGAATCGTATGGTATTTCTGCTCAATTGGTAAACTTTGCAGAGAAAAATGACATGACTCTAGATAAAGTTTCTTTAGACCAGTTAAAAAAATTCTATAAAGATTTAGATAAAAGTGTTTTAAAAGTTTTTAATGTAAAAAACTCTATGAATTCAAAAAATTCTTTCGGTGGAACTTCTTCAAACAATGTAAAAAAAATGATAAGTAAATATAAAAAGGATACTAAATGAGACTATTTTTTCTTTTAGTTTTAAGTTTAATAATTTTAGAAAGTTGTGGAAAAAAATCTGACCCAAAGTATCTAGGTAAAATTAAGTACGAAATTAAAGTTAATTCATAACATATATGTCTCATTACAAATATTTTAGAGAAAAATTATTTATCGAGGGTATTTCTGTACAAAATATTATAAAAAAAAATAAAACTCCTTTTTATCTTTATTCAGAACAACAAATAAAAGAAAACTACTTACATTTTGAAAAAACTTTTAAAAATATAAATCCGCTCATATGTTTTGCTGCTAAAGCCAATACTAATCTAGCAATTATGAAAATACTTAAAAAATTAGGTTCAGGAGCTGATGTAGTCTCGGGTGGCGAGCTTCTAAAAGCATTAAAAGCGGGAATAAAACCAAATAAAATAGTTTTTTCAGGTGTGGGGAAAACGGAAGAAGAATTAAAATTAGCTATTAAAAAAAAAATATTATTAATAAATGTTGAGTCAGAAAGTGAAGCAATATTAATAAATAAAATAGGGAAAAAAATTAACAAAACAATATCTATCGGTTTTAGGCTCAACCCAAATGTCGATGCCAAAACACACAAAAAAATTTCAACAGGTAAAGCTGAAAATAAATTTGGAGTATCTATAAAAAATTTTTCTTCTTTTTACAAAAATATTAAACAATTTAAAAATTTAAAAATTGATGCAATAAGTGTGCATATTGGTAGTCAGATTTTATCTGCTACTCCTTACATAAAGACATTAAATGTCCTCTCAGAAGTTATAGAAAAGTTAAATATAAAATTAAAATATATAGATTTAGGTGGAGGATTTGGAATTAGTTATAGTAAAAAAGACAAACAGATTAATTTAAAAAATTATGCAAAATTTGTTTATGATTTTAAAAAAAAATTAAATTGTGATATTATTTTTGAGCCTGGCAGGTCTTTAGTTGGAAATACAGGAATTTTGGTAAGTAAAATTCAATATATTAAAAAAGGTTCAAATAAAAATTTCATTATTATAGATGCAGGCATGAATGATTTTATGCGAACTGCACTATATGATGCCAGTCATGGTATCGTACCGATTATTAAGACAAAGAAACAAGGCAAAGAACCGGTGGAATTTGTTGGTCCAATCTGTGAGACTACGTGTAAATTCGTTAAATACAAAAAGTATCAAGAAATAAAAGAAGGAGACTTTATAGCTATAACAGATGTAGGTGCTTACGGTTCCTCTTTGTCTTCTAATTACAACACAAAACCTCTAATTGCTGAAATTTTGGCTAGCAAAAATAATTATAAAATTATTAGAAAAAAGCAAGATTTATTAAAATTAATAAACTCTTAATGCAATTTATCAAATCTTTATTTTTTAATATTTTTTTATATGTGGGTATAATTTTAGTTTTTATTCTTGCTATGCCAACATTAATTCTGCCCGCTAAATTTACTTTATATTGTGGAAAATTTTTAGCGTATTATATAATTTTAATATTAAAATTATTTTTAAATACCAAAGTAATATTTCATGGATTAGAAAATTTAAAAAAAGTAGAAAAATTTTTTATAGCTTCTGCTCATCAGTCTATGTTTGAAACTTTTGTTCTTCAAGCCCCTTTAAATTTTCCTATTTTTATTTTAAAAAAGGAACTCTTAAAAATACCTTTATTTGGTTGGTATTTAAAAAAAATTGGATCAATTGATATAGTAAGAGAAATAACAACAAAAGAAAATTTAAATTTTTTAGACAAAGTAAAAAATGTCGTTCAAAAAAATAATAGGCCTCTTTTAATATTTCCTCAAGGAACTAGAGTCAAATTTGATGATAGAAGTCCTTTAAAAAAAGGGGTAAGTAGAATTTATGAGGCGCTTGAGTTGCCATGTATACCTGTAGCGTTAAATTCTGGAAAGATATGGCCGAAAAATAGTTTCATAAAATATCCTGGTAATATTCATATTTCTTTCTTAGACCCGATTGAGTCTGGTTTGGAAAAAAATATTTTTCTAAAAATTTTAGAAGAAAAAATTTATTCAGAAACTGAAAAGTATACTTAATCTTTTTTTCTACCAAAGTCGGGTTTATTTGTATCTTGACCAGCCTTAATAATCTCTTTTCTTACTTCTTTGGTAGAGTTAAAAATTTGATAAAGCTTATCTTCATTTTTGTCATCTACGGCTTTTTTTAATTCATTAAGTTTTTCAATAAAACTATCAATGCCTTTAGATATATTTACGCTATTATCTAGAAAAATATCTCTCCACATTAAGGGGTTCGAGGCAGCTATTCTTGTAAAATCTCTTAAGCCCCCCGCACTATATTGTATCACTTCTTGTTTTAATTTATCCTCTACGCTCATTACTGTTCTAACAATATTGTAGGCTATCGCATGAGGCAGATGGCTGGTCAAAGATAAAATTTTATCATGATCTTCTGGTGTCATAATTTTAACTTTGCTACCAATTTTTTCCCATAAATTTTTTAAGATTTTTATTGGTTGTTCTGCACAATTTTTAGGTGGGGAAATAATGCACCAACGATTTTTAAACATATCAGCCTGTCCTGCTTTTGGTCCACTTTCTTCTGTTCCAGCGATTGGGTGTGAAGGTATCCAGTGAATATCTTTTAAATTAATATTATGAATTATTTTCATAACTTCTTTTTTGACAGAACCTGTGTCAGTTAAAATAGCATCTTTTTTTAAACTATCTTTCATGGATAGAATAATTTCTTTATAGTTGCTAAGAGGTGTTGCTATAACTATTAAATCAGAGTTAGCTACACACTGGCGTATGTCACTAGATACATTTGTACATATTTTTTCTTTCTTCAAATATGCAGTAACATCTTTTGAATAATCAAAAATCTTAATTTCTTTTGCTAAATTTTTATCTTTGATAGCTCTTAAAATTGAAGAACCTATCAAGCCACATCCAATTATAGAAATACTATCAAACATTAAGAATTTTTTTTAGTTGAATTACTAATTGCGAATTTTCCTTGTTGTTGCCGATGGTAACTCTTAAAGAATTTTTTATTGAGTATACATCCATTTGTCTTAATAAAATTCCTTTTTTAGCTAGCTCATTAAAAACTTGTTTCGATGTTTTTTTGACACGGTCAAAATTAATTAATAAAAAATTTACACTAGTTTTATTTGTACTTATATTTAATTTTCTAAAAGTGTCATAAAAAATTTTTGACCATTTTCTGATATGACGTATTTCTTTATTAAGCCATACTGTATCTTTTATTGCAGCTGAAGCAGCAAATAGTGCTGGACGACTTACATTGAAAGGGGGTTTAATTTCATTCAATGAGTTAATAATATTTTTTGAGGCATAGCCCCAACCAATTCTTAATCCTGCTAAGCCGTATATTTTAGAAAATGTTCTGGTAACAATTACATTTTTATATTTAGAGAACAGCTTTAGTCCACATTCATAGTTTTTGATATTCATATACTCAAAGTAAGCGTCGTCAACAACTAATAGAATATCACTCCTTAGTTCTTTTCTTAATCTTAGTATTTCTTTTTTACTAATATATGTACCTGTAGGATTATTTGGATTTGCGATAAAAATAATTTTTGTTTTCCTGGTTACACGTGAAAGTATATTGATTACCGAAGAAGTAAAATTATTTTCTGGTGCATAAATTATTTTTGCAGAATTAAGTTTACTGTAGATTCTGTAAATAATAAAACTATATTTTGATACTATAACTTCATCATTTTTATTAAGAAAAGCTTTGCAGATTAGTTCGAGAACTTGGTCCGAACCATTACCTATAATTATTCTGCTTTGATCTAATTTGAATTTTCTTGCTATAGTTTTTCTTAAAAATGTACCTTCTGAATCTGGATATCTTTTAAAATTTTTTGAAACTTTAATATATTCTTTTACTGCTTTTGGACTTGGTCCTAATGCTGACTCATTTGCAGATAGTTTTATCTTAGCAAACTTTTGCTTAAATAAGCTCAATCCAGCAACATATTTTTCAGAGTTAAGATTTTTAGCTTTTGGTAACTTCATAATTTATTTAAGTCTTATATAAAAAGCTTTATTATTTCTATATTCATTTTAATTTCTTATAAAATTGACAATTTTCTATTGATTTAGTACAAGTTTGAAGCGCTGATTTAACCAAATTGCGGGCGCGTAATAAAATTCGCTAAAAAGGGTTCTGCCCAGTTTAGCTGGGTTTTTTTTTATATGAACTATAAAATTGAAAATATAAAACAAATAATTGTAAAAAAACCACTTAAACTAGATTGTGGCCAAACTATAAAGGATTTTCCCATTGCTTATGAGACTTACGGTAAGCTCAATAAAGAAAAAAATAATGCAATTTTAGTGTTTCATGCCCTTACAGGTGATCAATTTGTTGCGGAAATTAATCCTATTACTAATAAAAAGGGTTGGTGGCATACTGCTGTTGGCCCAGGTAAAGCTATTGATACAGAAAAATATTTTATTATTTGTGCAAATGTATTAGGTGGCTGCATGGGTTCTTTTGGGCCTAAAAATCATAACGATTCAGATGGAGAGCCATATGGTTTGAAATTTCCAGTAATTACAATAAGAGATATGGTTAAAGCACAAGAATCTTTACTGGAATATTTTAATATAAAAAAACTCTTAAGTGTTATAGGTGGTTCAATGGGTGGAATGCAACTTCTACAGTTTTGTGCTTTATATCCTGATAAAACTTTTTCAGCAGTTCCGATTGCATCAACTACAAGTCATAATGCACAACAAATAGCATTAAATGAATTGGCTAGGCAGGCAATAATGTCAGATCCTCTGTGGAATAAGGGAAGTTATTACAAAGATAAAAAAATTCCAAAAAATGGTTTGGCAGTAGCAAGAATGGCTGCTCATATTTCTTATATGTCAGATAAAGGATTACAAGAAAGATTTGGAAGAAAATTACAAGAAAAAAAATATTATGAGTTTACATTTGATGCTGACTTTCAAGTAGAAAGTTATTTAAGATATCAGGGTAATGTATTTGTAGACAGATTCGATGCAAATTCATATTTGTATATTTCTAGAGCTATGGACTATTTTGATCTATCAAAACAATTCAAAGATGGTTTAGTAGGTGCATTTCAAAATCATAAAACTAGATTTCTGATCATATCTTTTTCTTCAGATTGGCTTTATCCTACAAAAAATAGCAAAGATATTGTAATTGCTCTAAACGCATCCGGTGCTAATGTTGCATTTGCTGAAATAAAAACAGACAATGGTCACGATTCTTTTCTAGTTAATGAACCGGAATTTCTAGAAACACTTAAAGGTTTTTTAGAATCTAATTTTGAAATATTTAAAAATGAAAAATGAATTTAAGATAATTGCAAACTTACTTCCTATTCAATCTAGAGTTTTGGATGTTGGTTGTGGCGATGGGACTTTAATTAAAGTTCTTATCAATCAAAAAAATATTGATGCAAGGGGCATAGAGCTTGAAGAAAATAAAGTTAAGCAATGTATATCAAAAGGGTTATCTGTAATCCAGGGGAATGCCGAAACAGAACTTGGTCAATTTCCTGACAAAGCTTTTGACTTCGTTGTCTTGAGTCAAACTCTTCAAGCATTTTACCAACCAGAAAATGTTTTGAGTGAATTGTTGAGAATAGGACAAAAAGTAATAATTTCTATACCAAACTTTGGTTATTGGCAGATTAGAGCTAGTTTACTTTTTTTTGGAAAAATGCCTGTCACAAAATCTCTTCCAGACTTTTGGTATAATACTCCAAATTTACATATGTGTTCTATCAAAGATTTTTATCAATTTTGTGATAAAAAAAAAATTAAGATGAACAAAATTATTGGTATTAATAATGAAAAGATATCTTCTATAAATCGAATGAATTTAGAAATGAAAAATCTTTTATCTGAGGTTGGTATATTTTTGATAAGCTAAATGTTAAATATAAACATCGTACCATGTCTACAAGACAATTATAGTTATGTGATTCATGATACAGAAACAGATACTGTTGCTGTAATTGATCCTTCAGAATTTGATACTGTTAATAATTTTATAGAAAAAAAATTTAAAAAAATTGATTATATTCTTAATACTCATCATCATTTTGATCATACTGGTGGAAATTTTGATTTAAAAAAAAAATATAACTGTAAGATTATTGGTTCTGAAAGAGATGAAAGAAGAATTCCTGGTATAGATATAAAATTATCTGATAATGAAAATTTTAGATTAGGAAATGTGAATTTTAAAATTCTTTTTGTTCCTGGTCATACTAGTGGCCATATCTGTTTTTACGCAAAAAATGAAAAAGTTGTTTTTACTGGCGATACTTTATTTTCACTGGGTTGTGGTAAAATTTTTGAAGGAACCTACTTAGAAATGTATAATTCGCTTAGTATTATAAAAAAATTACCAATAGATACTCAAATTTATTGCGGACATGAATATACTGAAAAGAACTTAGATTTTTGCATAAAATATGAGATTAATAATAGTAGTCTAAAAGAGAAAAAAAAATGGATAACAACAAGGTTAAATAAGAAACTTCCGACCATTCCTACAACTGTTAAAGAAGAGCTAAATACAAATATCTTTCTACGTTGTGGTAGTTCTAAGGTAAAAAAATCTCTTGGTATGGAAAATTCCACTGAATTAGAAATATTTAAAAAACTTCGTGATTTAAAGGATATTTTTTAACTTCTATCACCTTGACTTGAAGTTCTTTCAAGTTATATTGCTTTAATTTTAAAAAAAAACATTTTATGTCATTTGCAATATTCGAAACTGGTGGAAAACAATACAAAGCGTCTGCTAGTAAAATTATAGAAATAGAAAAATTGGATGCTGAAATTGGTAAAACAATTCAGTTTAAAAATGTTTTATTATTAAATGATAATAAAACTACGGAGATTGGTAGTCCAAATGTAACCGGTGCTATAGTTGAGGCTAAATTACTAGACAATGTTAAAGATAGAACAATTTTAATTTTTCATAAGAGAAGAAGAAAGCATTCTAGAAAAACAAACGGACATAGACAAAGACACTCAAAAATTCAAATTACAAAAATACTTTCAAAAGACGGTAAAATTATATCTGAAGCAAAACCAATTGAACTTAAAATAAAAAAAATTATAGAGACTAAAAAAACAAAAAAACAAAAAAAAACAACTGCTAAAAAAGATTTAAAAAAATAGGAAAGTAAATGGCAACAAAAAAAGCTGGTGGATCGTCACGTAATGGCCGAGATAGTGCAGGTAGAAGACTTGGCGTTAAAAAATATGGTGATCAGGCAGTTATACCAGGAAACATTATAGTAAGGCAAAGAGGCACACGTATTCACCCAGGTGAAAATGTAGGTATGGGCACAGACCATACTTTGTTTTCGTTAATAAAAGGTAAAGTTAAATTTAAAAAATCGAAATTAAACAGAACTTTTGTTTCTGTTGTCCCCAATTAAGAATATAAATAACCTTAGTTATTTATTTTAAATCTACAATGAAATTTTTAGATCAAGCTAAAATCTATATTAAAGCAGGCAATGGTGGTTCTGGCTCTGCAAGCTTCAGAAGAGAAAAATTTGTTGAATATGGAGGACCTGATGGTGGTGATGGTGGTGATGGTGGTTCTATTATTTTTGAATCGGAGGTTAATCTAAATACTTTAATTGATTTTAGATATGCGCAACATTTCAAAGCAGAGAATGGCTACATAGGAACAAAAAGAAAAAGAACGGGTGCGAGTGGAAAGGATTTAATAATTAAAGTTCCAGTTGGAACACAAATTTATGAAGAAGATAATAATACCTTAATTTATGATTTTACAAAAAATAAAGAGAGATATTTACTTGCTGCGGGTGGTGGTCATGGCTTAGGAAATGTTAGGTTTAAAAGTTCAACTAATAGAACTCCAACCAAAAAAACCAATGGAAAAGTAGGAGAAGAGTTTTGGGTGTGGTTACAATTAAAAGTCATTGCTGACGTAGGAATAATAGGTATGCCTAATGCAGGCAAATCAAGTTTACTTGCGGCTATTACACGTGCTAGACCTAAGATAGCAAACTATCCTTTCACCACTATCAATCCTAATCTAGGTGTTTCATATTATGATAACAAAGAAGTGACTCTAGCAGATATACCTGGATTAATCGAAGGCGCACACGAAGGTACTGGTTTAGGTGATAAATTTCTTAGACATATTGAAAGATGTAAAATACTACTACATTTAATAGATCTATCAGAAGATAATCTTGCTGCTTGTTACTTAAAAGTAAGAAATGAATTATCTAAATATGATAAAATTCTAACTAAAAAAAAAAGAAATTATTGTATTTAATAAATCTGATCTAGTTTTAAAAAAAGAAATAGATAAAAAATTGAAAATTTTTAAAAAGAAAATTAAGAAAAAGCATGAAATAATTTCTGTTATTGCAGACAAGAACTTGATTAATCTAAGAAAAATATTGTTAAAAAATGTTAATAAATAAAGCAAAAAAAATTGTTATAAAATTAGGCTCATCTACTATTGTTGATGTAAAAGGTAATTTTAAAAAAAAATGGCTTTTAAGTTTAATTCAAGACATTAAAAAGTTAAGAAAAAATAATCAAGAAATAGTTATTGTTTCTTCAGGGTCTATTGCCCTCGGGCAAAGCTATCTAAAAATAAGAAATAAAAAAGTTAAACTTGAGATGAGTCAAGCTGTTGCAGCGGTTGGACAAATTCATTTAATTAATGAGTTTCAAAAACTTTTTGAAAAAAATAAAATTAAAATTGGTCAAATTTTAATAACACCAGATGATACTGAACAAAGAAGAAGAGCGCTAAATGCTAGAAGAACATTTGAAAATCTTTTTAAACTAAAAGCGATACCTATTGTCAATGAAAATGATACTACAGCTACCACTGAAATTAAATATGGAGATAATGATAGGTTGGCTGCAAGAGTAGCCCAGATAATTGGCGCAGATTTATTAATAATTCTATCTGATATTGATGGACTGTATGAAAAAAGATCGTATAAAAAAAGTTTAATAAAAGAAGTAACTATAATTGATAAAAATATTTTTTCTTTAGTTGAAAAAAAAATTAATACTAATAGTTCTGGCGGAATGCTAACAAAGTTAGAAGCTGCTAAAATTTGTATGAATGCTGGATGTGATATGCTAATTGCTAATGGAAAAAATTTTAATCCTATACAAAGAATTATAGATAAAAAATTATATACATGGTTTAAATCAAAAATTTCTAATTTAGATGCTAGAAAGAAATGGATAATAAGTTCATTATCGTTGTCCGCCAAAGTTTATATAGATCAAGGTGCGTCGAAAGCTTTAAGAGCTGGAAAAAGCTTGCTGCCAGCTGGAATAACTAAAATCGAAGGTAGTTTTCAAAAGGGTGATAACATACTTATTGTAGATAATAACAATATTGAAATTGCGAGAGCTTTATCTTCCTTCACCTCTCATGAGATTAATAAAATTAAGGGTTTACAGAGCAATCAAATTGAAAATATTCTTGGCTATGCAAGTAAATCCGAAATAGTACATAAAGACGATATGGTAATACTATGAAACAATTAAAACAGATTGGAATAAATGCAAAGAAAGCTCTCGTTGTACTTAATAATTTAAAAGCAGAAAAAATTAACAAAGTGCTTTCAAGCTATAATCAACTTATATTAAAAAATAAAAAGCAAATTCTTCAAGAAAACATAAAAGATTTAAAAAGTGTTAAAAGAAAACATCTTGTAGATAGGCTTATATTAAATGAGAAAAGAATCGAAGGTATAAGAAACTCTATTAACGAAATTCTAAAATTTAAAAATCCTCTAAATAAAGTGCTGGATCAGTGGAAGAGACCGAATGGTTTGAATATAAAAAGAGTTACAACCTCAATAGGCGTGATAGGTATAATATACGAAAGTAGACCAAATGTGACAGCTGATGTTTCAGCTCTATGTTTAAAATCAGGTAATTGTGGAATACTAAGAGGTGGTTCTGAAGCCTATAGTTCAAACAAAATATTAGCTAATCTTTTTAGAGATTCTTTAAAAAAAAATAATATTGATCAAAACTGTGTTCAGTTTATTGAAAATAAAAATAGAAATATTGTCAATTACCTTTTATCTAACATGTCAAAATATATAGATGTAATTGTGCCAAGAGGAGGCAAAGAACTTGTTAAAAAAGTTCAACAACTTTCTAAGATACATGTTATTGGGCACTTGGAAGGTCTTTGTCATATCTATGTTGATAATGATGCAAATGTAGCTATGGCTACAAAAATAGTTGCAAATTCTAAAATGCGAAGAACAAGCATATGTGGAGCTGTTGAAACACTATTGATAGATTCTAAGTCAATCAAGAAACACGGTATCCCAATTATTAATAAATTAACTTCATTAGGTTGCGAGATTGTAGTAGATAAAAAAATTAACCAGTTGTTTAAAAATAAATATAAATTAGCAAAAGAAACTGATTGGAAAACTGAATATTTAAGTGCAAAAATTTCTATTAAATCTGTTGATGGTGTGTATGAGGCTAAAAATCATATACTGAAATACGGTACGATGCATACAGATAGTATTATAACTAATAATTCAAAAACGGCAGAAATATTTTTGAATGGTGTAAACAGTGCAATTGCTATGCACAATGTTTCGACCCAATTTGCTGATGGTGGTGAGTTTGGATTTGGAGGAGAGATAGGAATTTCAACAAATAAATTACCACCAAGAGGACCCGTTGGAATTAATCAATTAACATCTTATAAATACATAGTCACAGGAAAAGGGATTACTAGGTCTTAGTTAAAGATGATTGAATCTAGGAAGAAGAGAATTGGAATTTTTGGCGGTAGCTTTGATCCTCCTCATGAAGGACATTTAGAAATATCAAAATTAGCAATAAAAAAATTATATTTAGATCAAATTTATTGGTGTGTAACAAAAAAAAACCCATTCAAAAAAAAATCTTTTTTTTCATTAGCTGAAAGAATAAAAAAAAGTAAAATTATAACTAAAAAAGTTAAAAAAATTAAAATTAAATTTTTTGAGGATAGAGTAAAATCTATCAATACTATAGATGTAATAAAATATTTAAAAAAAAAAAATTCTCTTTTTTTAATTATTGGCTCAGATAATTTAATTAAATTTCATAAATGGAAAAATTGGAAACTTTTACTAGAATTGAGTAAAATTGTTGTGTTTTCTCGAAAGGACTTCGACAAAAGAGCTAAAAAATCTGTTATAATGAAGCAAGTGAAAAAAATAACATTTATTAAAAACAAGCCTATAAATATCTCTTCTACTCAAATTAGAAAAGGACTATTCTAAAACTTAATGACAATATCTGAAATTAAAAATCAAATTGAAAAAATCTTAGATAGTAATAAAGCGAAAAATATTGTGTCAATTAATCTTAAAAAAAAATCTTATATAGCGGACTATATGATTATAGCTTCGGGTACTTCATCTAGACACTTACAGTCACTATCTGAGAATTTATTGTCAGAACTAAAAAAAATAGGTATTTATAATTGTAGGATGGAAGGAAGGGATAGTAATGATTGGAAGCTTGTGGATGCAATAGACATCATAATACACATTTTCCATCCCGAAAAAAGAGAGTTTTATGATCTTGAGAAAATGTGGTCAGAACCAATTCCTAAAGAAAAAACATTAATATGAAAAAGATAAATACAATTTTTATATTAATATTTCTTAAAATTTTAATTAGTACTAGCTATCTTCACTCAAAAAATTCAAATGAGTTATATGAAAAAATAGACTTATTTAGTGAAGTTTTAGAAACTATAAAAACAGACTACGTAGATGAAATTGATCAAGCGGAAGCTATGGATTCTGCTATTAATGGTGTCCTGCAGTCCTTGGACCCTTACTCTGCTTATATGAGCCCAAAATCATTTAAGGGTATGCAGACTGATACAAGAGGTGAGTTTGGTGGGCTTGGTATTGAAATTGGAATGGAATCAGGTGTTGTTAAAGTAATCTCACCAATTGACGGCACGCCAGCTTCAGAAGCAGGCATTAAATCTGGAGATTATATTGTAAAAATTAACGGAGAACAGGTTCAGGGTAAATCACTTACCGAAGCTGTTGATCTAATGCGGGGTCCCGTTGGCTCAGAAATAAATTTAACTGTAAGAAGAAGAAGCGTAAAAAAAGCTTTAAATTTCAAAATTAAGAGAGCTGTCATTGAAGTAAAATCAGTTGAAGCTAAAATTATTGGGGAGAAAAAAAAAATTGGATATTTAAGATTAAAATCATTTAATGAAAATAGTAATGAACAATTATCTAAAAGTATAAATGCATTCGAAAAAAATAAAAAATTAAATGGCTATATTCTTGATTTAAGAAATAACCCAGGAGGATTACTTAGTCAGGCGATTAGTATAACAGATTTTTTTTTAGATGATGGAGAGATTGTGTCAACCAAAGGCAGAAAAATTACTGAATCTAGAAGATTTTTCTCAAAAAAAGGAGATGGCATTAATGGAAAACCATTAATAGTAATGATTAACAATGGCTCTGCTTCTGCTTCGGAAATTGTTTCTGGTGCTTTAAAAGACCACAAAAGAGCAATTATTTTAGGAGTACGCACTTATGGGAAAGGATCTGTTCAATCTATTATACCTTTAAAAAATGGTGGAGGAATTAGATTAACAATATCGAAGTATTATTTACCTTCAGGAAAATCAATTTCAGATGTAGGTGTTCTTCCTGATATTTTTGTAGAAGAAACTGGAGATAATTTTAAAATTAATAGCAAAACAGATAATCAATTAAAATATGCCATTGATTTATTAACGTCCTAGGAATGAAACATAAAGATCTACCGTATAGAACTGGTGTTGGAATAGTAGTTCTCAATTCAAAAAATAAGGTTTTTGTTGGAAAAAGAAAAGATAATCCATTTGATAAATGGCAAATGCCACAAGGTGGCGTAGACCTAAATGAACCTTTGATAGTGGCAATGAAAAGGGAATTAGAAGAAGAAACTAGTATTAAAAATATTGAAATTTTAAAAGAATTTAATCAATGGCTTGAATATAAACTTCCAGAAAACCTAATTGGAAAAATATGGAAAGGGAAATATAAGGGGCAAAAACAAAAATGGTTTATAGTTAAGTTTACAGGTGAGGAAAATGAAATTAATATAAATACTAAATATCCAGAATTTATAGAATGGAAATGGATAGATATGGATTTATTACCTGAACTAATTGTAAATTTTAAAAAACATATTTATGAAGATATTTTGACAGAATTAAAAAAATATATTAATTAATTTCTTGAAGAGAAGAAATTCTATAACTTAAAAAATATCTTTCTTTATCGTTAGTTTCAGAATTTTGTAAAAGATTTCTAGACTCTTCAAGCATTTTTTTTATTCTATCCTTAGTAAGTTTCTCAACATGGTCCACTGATGAAGATAAAATTAAAAGCTTATTATCAGAGAATTCTACCGTTCCTTCTTCGATGTAAAATTTTGAAGTTTTACTATTATTTTCAACTTCAATAAAACCGGGTCTTAAGAAAGTTATTAATGAAATATGATCTTTTAATATCGTCATCATTCCTTCGTATGCGGGAATACATACTTGTGTGACCTCAGAATTAAATAGTGTTTTATCGGGACTGATTATTTCTAGGCTAAAATTTTCAGGCATTTCTACTCAGTATCTTGTGCCATTTTCTCTGCTTTTTCAACAGCCTCTTCAATTCCTCCAACCATATAAAACGCTGACTCTGGAAGATGGTCGTATTCTCCTTTGCATATGGCCGCAAATCCTTTGATTGTTGATTCTAAATCGACTAATTTTCCAGGAGAACCTGTAAATACCTCCGCTACAAAAAATGGTTGAGATAAAAATCTCATAATTCTTCTCGCTCTTGCAACGGTAAGTTTGTCTTCCTCTGAGAGTTCATCCATACCCAGAATTGCTATAATATCTTGTAGTGATTTATATGCTTGTAGTATTTCTTGAACTTCTCTAGCAACCCTATAGTGCTCTTCTCCTACAATTCTTGGATCCAGTATTCTAGATGTCGAGTCTAAGGGATCTACCGCGGGATATATACCTAGTTCTGCAATTTGTCTTGAAAGTACGGTTGTAGCATCTAAGTGAGCAAATGAGGTTGCAGGTGCAGGGTCTGTTAAGTCATCTGCAGGAACGTAAATAGCTTGTACTGATGTTATTGAACCTTTTCCAGTTGATGTAATTCTTTCTTGTAGGTTACCCATATCTGTAGCTAATGTTGGCTGGTATCCTACAGCTGAGGGTATTCTTCCAAGTAAAGCTGAAACTTCTGAACCAGCTTGGGTAAATCTGAAAATATTATCTATAAAAAATAAAACATCTTGCCCTTCTTGATCTCTAAAATACTCTGCAACGGTTAGCCCTGTTAGAGCTACTCTAGCACGAGCTCCTGGTGGCTCATTCATTTGTCCATATACCAAAGCTGCTTTAGAACCTGGGCCATCTGGTTTTATTACTCCTGATTCCATCATCTCGTGATAAAGATCGTTTCCTTCTCGTGTTCTTTCTCCAACACCAGCAAAAACTGAAAAACCACCATGAGCTTTTGCGATATTGTTTATTAATTCCATAATAGTAACTGTTTTTCCAACCCCAGCTCCGCCGAATAAACCTACTTTCCCACCTTTTGCGTACGGCGCTAATAAATCTATTACTTTAATTCCAGTAACTAACATTTCTGTTTCTGTAGATTGATCTGTAAATTTAGGTGCTTGTCTATGAATAGGCCAT
>MDSY01152193.1_pt1 | contig 22971 bp, 22 predicted proteins | sample 811131 | NCBI WGS metagenome assembly MDSY01 (sample SAMN05326643, study PRJNA326480) | marine metagenome | isolation source: seawater | place: Atlantic Ocean: South West | collected 2010 | reverse complement strand
TTGTAGTATTGTATCAATGTTAGTTGATTTCTAAGCGTTAGTTTTAAATAATTTTCAAAAAAACAGAAGATGATCTCATCAAAAATAACCGGAACAGGAGCTTATATTCCCTCCGTAAAAAAGGACAATTCAGCGTTTGCAAATGAGCATTTTTTAAACGAGGATGGCTCTCCATTTACTTCAGGAAACGATCTAATTATAGAAAAATTTAAAGCAATTACTGGTATAGAAGAGAGGCGCTATGCGAAACCAGCTTACAATACTTCAGATTTAGCTTTTTTTGCAAGTCAAAAAGCAATCGAAGATGCAGGTGTCAATCCAGAAGAACTTGATTACATTATTCTAGCTCATAATTTTGGAGATGTGCAACATCAGACCATTCAAAGTGACAATTTACCAAACTTAGCGACTAGAGTTAAATTCAAATTGGGTATAGAAAACCCAAACTGTGTCGCTTATGATATTCTTTTTGGATGTCCTGGTTGGGTTGAAGGAGTTATTCAAGCCCAAGCATTTATCAAAGCAGGGATTGCAAAAAAATGTTTAGTAATTGGCGCAGAAACCTTGTCTAGGGTTGTAGATAAATACGATAGAGATTCCATGATTTTTAGCGATGGGGCAGGTGCTTGTATCGTAGAAGCAACAAGTGGTGACGAATCTAAAATTTTAAGTCACGCAACCCAAACTTTTGCAAAAGACGAAGCTTATTTTTTATATTATGGCGCATCATTTAACAAAGCTGAAAACAAGGATATCCGTTATATTAAGATGCTAGGTAGGAAAATTTATGAGTTTGCACTTGTAAATGTTCCTTTGGCTATGAAATCGGCATTGGATAAAAGTGGGGTTTCAATAGACGAGGTAAAGAAAGTTTTTATACACCAAGCCAATGAAAAAATGGATGAGGCTATTATAAAACGTTTTTATAGATTGTTTAAAAAACAAGTTCCAGAAGGCGTCATGCCAATGAGTATTCATACTTTAGGAAATAGCTCTGTAGCAACAGTGCCAACGTTATTAGATATGGTATTGAAAGGGCAAATTGAAAACCAAGAAGTAGTGAAAGGAGATATTGTTATTTTTGCCTCTGTAGGGGCAGGAATGAGTTTGAATGCAATTGTTTATAAGTACTAATTTTTAAATAAATTAGCACGGATTACTTGCCCACATGATTTCTTTATAAAAAATATGATTTTCAGTATATAAATTTAATCTGAAATAGTATTTTTGCGCATGCAACAACACAACGTACTTATTTTAGATTTCGGATCGCAGTATACGCAACTTATTGCGAGAAGAGTAAGAGAATTAAACATTTACTGTGAAATTCACCCTTATAATCATCCACCAAAAAATCAATCAGAATTTAAAGCGGTTATTCTTTCAGGAAGTCCAAATTCTGTAAGAGGTGCTAATGTTTTACATCCAGATTTGTCAGGAATAAGAGGTGAAAAACCACTTTTAGCGGTATGCTATGGAGCACAATATTTAGCTCATTTTTCGGGAGGAAAAGTAGCTTCATCGAATACTCGAGAATATGGAAGAGCCAATTTATCTTTCATAAAAAACGATGAAATTTTCTTTGAAAATATCTCTCAAGGAAGTCAAGTATGGATGAGTCACTCCGACACCATTAAAGAATTGCCAACCAATGGAGAGCTCTTGGCAAGTACAAGTGAAGTTAAAAATGCAGCTTATAAAATTAAAGGAGAAGAAACATTTGCGATTCAATTCCATCCAGAAGTGTACCATTCTAAAGATGGAAAACAGTTATTAGAAAATTTTTTAGTTAAAATTGCCGGTGTTGCCCAAACATGGACACCTGCTTCTTTTGTAGAAAGTACTGTTGCAGCAATTCAAGATAAAGTTGGAAACGATAAAGTGGTTTTAGGACTCTCTGGCGGAGTAGATTCAACGGTTGCTGCTGTATTATTACACAAAGCTCTTGGCAAAAACTTATATTGTATCTTCGTTAATAACGGGTTATTACGTAAAAATGAGTTTAAAAGTGTACTTGCTCAATACGAAGGAATGGGATTGAATGTAAAAGGGGTAGATGCCTCTGAACGTTTCTTATCAGCTTTGGAAGGTGTTACTGATCCAGAAAAGAAAAGAAAGGCGATAGGAAACTCTTTTATCGAGGTTTTTGATGATCAGGCAAATAAAATTAAGGAGGTAACTTGGCTAGCTCAGGGTACCATTTATCCAGACGTGATTGAGTCTGTTTCTGTAAATGGCGGCCCATCAGCAACCATTAAAAGTCACCATAATGTTGGGGGTTTACCAGATTATATGAAATTAAAAATTGTAGAGCCTTTGCGCATGATTTTTAAAGATGAAGTGAGAAGAGTTGGTGCTTCTCTTGGAATTGATCCTGAATTGTTAGGCCGTCACCCTTTTCCAGGACCAGGTTTAGGGATTCGTATTTTAGGAGACATCACTGCTGAAAAAGTTCGTATTTTACAAGAAGTAGATGCAATTTTCATAAATGGTCTAAAAGAAGACGACTTGTATGATCAAGTTTGGCAAGCGGGAGCAATGTTGCTTCCTGTAAATTCTGTAGGTGTAATGGGAGATGAGCGCACTTATGAAAAAGTAGTCGCACTAAGAGCTGTTGAAAGCACAGATGGAATGACAGCAGATTGGGTTAATTTACCATATGAATTTTTGCAAAAAACTTCAAATAAAATTATCAATCAGGTAAAAGGAGTCAATAGAGTTGTGTATGATATTAGTTCAAAACCACCTGCAACAATAGAATGGGAATAAAAAAAATGAGACATATAAACGTGATTTTTTTTCTTTGTTTTTTCACATTTGCGATCTCCTGTGGACAACAAAAGAAATACGTTCAGTATTCAGTTAAACAAGGGGAAACAATGAGAACCATTGCCAGAAAATTGGAGATGAGGACCAAAGATTTATTGCGATTAAATCCTGACATAGGCAGAAAGCCACAGGCAAATACCGTGATTGTTATTCCTAATAATAAATTAAATTTCACCGAAGATTCTTCTCAAAAAGAAGTAATAGCGGTTTCTCCTGAAAACGAAGAAGAAGTCTTAAAAAATAAAAAAGAAGAACTCGAAAAGGATTTTGTTATTTATGAAGTTAAACAAGGAGACGCATTTTATAGTTTAACTCGTTTTTATAATGTTTCACAAGAAGAGTTAATTCGTCTGAATCCTTCCCTTTCAGAAGGTTTAAAAGCGGGACAACTGATAAAAATCAAATCACGCCAAGAAGGAGACGCTATCGATAATAGTATTTATCAAGATACAATAGTAGAAAACACCTCATTAAAAGTAGCGTTGTTACTTCCTTTTAAAACAAATAAATATGACACAATAGCTTCTAGTGAAATTTTCACAAAAAGCAAACTAGCAAATATTGTAACAGATGTATACTTAGGGGCAGAAATTGCAATAGATTCTCTTACAAAACAAGGAGTGTCAATAGAGTTGAGTGTTTTTGACACTGAACGAAACAGTACAAAAATAGACAGTATTTTAGTTGCTAATGATTTAAACGAACATGATGTAATTATTGGCCCTTTATATTCAGAGGAAGCAACGGTTGTAGCCAGTAACTTAGAAATACCTGTAGTTTTCCCTCTTTATTCTAAGAATCAATCAACATTTTCTTCAGGAAATTTGATCACGACATCTCCCGAAACAACTACTTTTCGAGAAGAATTGATTGGCTTTCTTAAAGATAGTATTACGAATCAAAATATTATTTTAGTGAGTGACGGAGAGGCAGCGTCAGATTTTTCTTCAATGCATATAAAACAATCTTTAGAAGCGCACGATTCTGTTACTACTGTTCATGTAGTGAAACCTAAAGATGGTTATATTGCAAGAGAGCGATTTACAGATGTATTTAAACCAGATATTTTTAATTGGGTTGTCATTGCTTCAGATAATAATGTGATTGTGGCAGATGCAATTAACAGTGCAAATAGCTTATCGGATTCATTAAGCATGCGTGTTTTTTCCTTCAACAAAGGAGCTGCTTACGACAAAATTGATAATTTTAAATTAGCGAAATTAAATTATACATATGTGAGTGATGAATTTGTTGACGAGGCTTCTCCTTCAACCCAACTATTTAACACTCAATATCTCAAAAAAAACAATGCGTTGCCTTCTTTTTATGCAACCAAAGCATTTGATATTACCTATGATATTTTGATCCGTTTGGCTTCTGGAGATGATTTAAAGTCCACTTTTCAAAAAGGGGCCTCCTATAGGGTTGAGACGAAGTTTGATTATTTAAATACCCCCACAGGTCTTTCAGAAAATAAAGGGGCGTTTATTGTGAGGTATAACAAAGATCTTAGTCTAACAAGATTAAAGTAATTCGAAATATTAACGTAAAAAAATCCGCTATTTAGCGGATTTTTTTGTGATATAAATATGAAAAAATTATATTTTTTTCATTTGTTTTTTCATCATTTGCATTTGTTCCTTCAGCATGCCGTTTGTATCTAATTTTTTTGCTTCTGCCATTAAATTTGTAGCTTCACGTTTGCGTCTTTTCGTCATTGCAATTCCTGCTAATTGTAGTTTTGCCATGGCCAAATCATGATTCATGGATAAGCCTAGTTTTATCGCTTTTCGTAAAAATTTTTCAGCTTGCGTTATGTTTGTTTGACTTAATATGATCCCATGTAAATAGTTATAGTAGCCCTGTTGTTTAACAATTAAAGCGCTCTCAGGGTTTTTTATATATCCCAACCATTTTTTGGTTCCTTCAAAATCTTGTTTCCGCAATTGTAGAAACGCCATGATAATAAATTCGTTTTTGAAGTATAATAAAATGAAAATTCCTGCTAGAAATAAGATGGAAATTCCATTCATAATATTTCCTTGACTGAAATGATATACTGACCAGACAGTTATAAGAGTTGCTAAAATTAATTTTATGTTTTTGTGGAACATGATGTTGTTTAATATTAAAATCAAATGCAAAAATACATTTTCTTATTAAACTATTTGATTACTTCTTATAATATTTCTTGTATTTAAATGCGGCAAACATAAAAAGTATTCCAATGAAACCGATGTAGATAAATGCTTCCCTTGGGGTTACCTGTTTGTCTCCACTGGCATAAGAATGCAATCCTGATAAGTAAAAGTTAACACCAAAATACGTCATCATTATTGATAAATAGGCCAATGCAGATGCAAAATTAAAAGCCAATCTACTCCTTAATCCAGGAATCAATCTCATATGCAATACAAACGCATATAGCATGATAGATATTAAAGCCCATGTTTCCTTAGGATCCCAACCCCAATAACGTCCCCAACTTTCATTGGCCCACATTCCACCTAAAAAGTTTCCAATGGTCAGCATAACCAAACCAACAGTCATGGACATTTCGTTAATAACTGTCAATTCTTTGATGTTTATATCTATTTTCTTCTTGTTCTTTTTTGTAGTAAAAACAATCAAAAACAGTGCAAATATTCCCAAAATCATTGAGAGCGATAAAGGTCCGTAACTAGCAACAATGATAGAAACATGAACCAATAACCACCAAGAGTTTAAAACGGGCATTAGATTTGCAATTTCTGGGTCTAACCAGTTTTGATGGGCAAAAGCCAATGTAATTGCCGTTAAAAAAGTAGCAGCAGTTAATGTTAAAGAAGATTTTCTACCAATCGTCAATCCAAAAAGCATAATTGCCCAAGCTACATAGATAATAGATTCATATGCGTTACTCCAAGGGGCATTTCCACTAATATACCATCGAGAAATTAGTCCTAGCGTGTGCAACACAAAAAGAATCCCTACCAAGCCAATTAAAATTCTAACGAAGGTATTGATCCATTTTTTTTCATAAAAAATTTGAGTAATAACAAATACAATTAATAGTAAACTTACGTATCCATAATATTTAGATAAAGATAAAAAAGGCTGGAATTTGTTATATAAAATCTCTAACGCTATGGTTCTCTCTTTAGGATATACAGTGGTACCATATTTTTTTTGGAAGGTTTTGATACCTTCTAATATTTTGTCTGCTTTTGCATATTCATTTGTTTTTTTTGCTTCTTGTAAAAACTGAATGTAGACAGGTAATGATTGACGAACAAAAACAGAATCAGTAGCTGTAAAGTTTGCTCTGGAGGTTTCGGGTTGTGATACCCATGTATTGTTTTCATCCCCTGGAATTGGATATATTTTTAAAATACCACCTCCAATAGCACTGTATAATAATCCAACTCTTCTATCTATATTTATGAGATCTTTTTGAAATTTATTTTTTACATTTTCTTTCTGTGCTTCTGATACTTTTTCTCTAATTTTATAAATTCCAGAGGGTGTTATAAAGTCGGATAACCGGGCATATTTTGTTTTTTCTTTCAGACCCAGAGTTTCTCTTATTTGAGTATTTCCTTTTTCTAAATAAATAAACGGTACTTCAAACCATAAACGAGGATTCTCGATGATAGACAACAACACCTGACTCGGTTTCATTCCGTTAAAATTATTTGTTTGACTGACTTTCCTAACCAACTCTGATGCAAAAGTATGTGCAGGCTTCATACGTCCTCCCGCATCTTGAATGACCAATTTATTAAACGCCTCTGCGTGTTGTTCATTAACCAAATTGGCTTTTAGAATAGAGTCAATTTGTTGGTTCGAAAATCTATTTTGTTGGTGACTTGTATGCTGAGCAAACGAACTATATGTAAATAATAACAAAGTGATTGCCGCGAGTATTGATTTTTTCTTACGCAGTTTTACCAGTGATTTTTTTAAGTCATCAAAGCGTGTGTTTTTAGCAAAAAAGATACAAATCATTCCAAAGTATAACATTGAATATCCTAAGTAAGTGATAAATGTTCCCCAAAAATCATGGTTCACAGAAAGTCTGGTTTGTTCTACTTCACCTGATAGGTCATAACTTGCTTGAAAAAATTTATATCCTTTGTAATCTAAAATATGGTTCATAAAAATACGATAGTCAAAAGTTTCATCTAGTCCCAGCACTGTAACTTCACTTGCATATGAAGCGGCACTTTCTGATCCTGGGTATTTTTCTAATTGAAAATCATTGAGTTTTATTTTAAAAGGTGTTTTTAATTCTTTTGCACCGTAGAGCATTCTAAAGTTCAAATTTCCAATAGTAATTTCTTTAGCTCCCTGTGTGTTGTATTGTCCTCCTGTTAATTCGACTCTTTTAGTCGTGTTGTCAGTAGTGATGTCAAAAACGACAACATCTAATTTTTTAGGGTCTTTAGGACCACTAACCATGGTAAGGTTTCCCTTTTCTGCGGGTCTTGGAATTACAAATTGAAGTCCTGATATGTTGTGTAAGGTTAAGTATTGAAAATATTGCACAGAATCTTTTGTAACGACTCCTTTCTTTTGATCGGCCATCCTAAACCAATCACCACTTTCTTTTGTCAGCATTTTTAAACTACCTTCTTCCTTAAAAAAGTTAATAGTAGCGTTGTTACCTGGAGCATTAAAACCAACCAAAATTCCATGAATGTTTTGTATGGTTCCTTTTTTAAGATAATGTTCGTGTCTAGATCCTTCTGAAGATTCAACAAAGAAAAGATACTCCTCACCATTTTCATCTTCCACTAATTTTTTTTCTGCCCATGGTATGTAATCGATCAATTTAAAAGTGACCTTTTGCTGATCATTTGCGCTCTTTCCGAAATAGGTGTCAAATTCAAAATTGTTTTTTCCCCATGCAGATAGCAATATTTTCTCGTGAATTTTTGGAGCTTGATCCTTATTGTCGTCAATGACAACATTCAAATAAGTAGTTTCAGACAGGAACGAACTGGTAGTTTCTCCTTCGTTAATTGGCATCACTCCTTCATAACCAATATATCTGGTAACTCCTGCACCAATTAAAATAAACAGCCAAGCGACATGAAATAACAAAACGGGCCACTTTTCTTTTCTTAACAAACGATATCTAAAAATATTTCCAAAGAAATTAATGATGAAAAAAAGCATGATTAATTCAAACCACCATGCATTGTAGATCAATGCTTTTGAGGTTTGTGTTCCAAAATCATTTTCTATAAAGGTAGCCACACCCATAGCTGTTGCAAATAGTATAAATAAAACCGCCATTAAGCGAGTAGAGTAGAGTAGCGAGAGAATATTTTTCATCCGATTTTGGTAAAATTTTAATGCTTTGCAAATTTAAGGATAAAAGCAAGAATACCTTCAATTGGATAGTTGTTTTTTCTTGTTAAGATTTGTTAAAAATAGAGAGCCTCTTTAGCACAAGGAAGAATCATTTGACTCTTGGTAGCATTTTAAATTTTTGAAAACAGTTGCTTTCTGATGTTGCTGTGTTTTTTGAGAATTAAGTAGTGATAGTCGTACGATTATTCAGCGATACTCTCTATTAAAATGGTAAGCAAGTCAATAGCTGCTTTTGAAATTTTAGTTCCAGGGCCAAATACACCTACGGCTCCAGCATCAAATAAAAAGGAATAATCTTGAGCGGGTATCACTCCTCCAACGATGACCATAATATCTTCACGCCCATATTTTTTTAAGGCTTCGATTACTTGAGGAACCAATGTTTTATGTCCTGCAGCTAATGAGGAAATTCCTAGAATATGAACATCATTTTCTACCGCTTGTTTTGTTGCTTCTTGGGGTGTTTGAAATAAGGGGCCGATGTCTACATCAAAACCTAAGTCGGCATAACCAGTAGCGACTACTTTTGCCCCTCGATCATGGCCGTCCTGGCCAAGCTTCGCTATCATAATACGTGGACGTCTTCCTTCTAAAACAGCAAAATCATCAGCTAATTTTTTTGCTTTTGAAAAAAGTTTGTTATCTTTTATTTCTTTACTATACACGCCAGAAATGGTTTTATGTACTGCTTTGTGTCTTCCGAAAACAATTTCTAAAGCATCAGAAATCTCGCCTAGAGTAGCCCTGTTTCTTGCCGCTTTGATTGCTAAATCTAATAAATTATCGTTTCCAGATTTTGCAGCTTGAGTCAAAGCTACTAAAGATTTTTGAACTTGTGTATTATTTCTGTTTTCTTTTAGGTTGTTCAATCGTTCAATTTGAGAATTTCGAACCGCTTCATTATCAACCTCTAGAATGTGTAATGGGTCTTCCTCTTTTAATGCGTATTTATTAACACCCACAATAACATCTTGTCCGCTATCAATTTTAGCTTGTTTTATTGCAGCAGCCTCCTCAATTCTCATTTTTGGAATTCCCTTTTCAATGGCTTTTGTCATTCCTCCCAAATCCTCAATCTCGTTAATTAATTTCAATGCTTTTGTAGCGATTTCTTCTGTTAATTTTTCGAGATGATAACTTCCCGCCCAAGGATCTACTGTTTTGGTAATAAATGTTTCTTGTTGTAAATATAACTGTGTGTTTCTCGCTATTCTTGCAGAAAAATCGGTGGGCAAGGCAATGGCTTCGTCCAAGGCGTTAGTATGCAAGCTTTGGGTACCTCCAAATACAGCAGCCATTGCTTCTATGGTTGTTCTGGCTACATTATTAAACGGATCCTGAGCTGTTAAAGACCAACCACTGGTTTGGCAATGTGTTCTCAATGCCATGGATTTTGGGTTTTTTGGATTGAATTGTTTTACAAGCTTTGCCCATAACATTCTGGCTGCGCGCATTTTTGCAATTTCTGTAAAGTGGTCCATTCCTATCGCCCAGAAGAAAGATAATCTTGGGGCAAATAAATCGATATCCATACCTGTTTCAATTCCTTTTCTGAGATATTCTAATCCGTCAGCAAGTGTATAGGCCAATTCAATTTCTGCAGTTGCTCCCGCCTCTTGCATGTGATAGCCAGATATAGAGATAGAATTATATTTTGGCATGTTGGCACTTGTATACTTAAAAATATCAGCGATAATTTTCATGGATGGAGCAGGAGGGTAGATGTAGGTGTTTCTGACCATGAATTCTTTTAGAATATCGTTTTGTATGGTTCCTGAGAGATTCTCTGGAGATACCCCTTGTTCTTCTGCCGCCACAATGTAAAAGGCTAAAATTGGCAAGACAGCACCATTCATCGTCATAGAAACTGACATTTTATCTAATGGAATTTGATCAAATAAAACTTTCATATCCTCAACAGAATCGATCGCAACTCCAGCTTTACCAACATCTCCTTGAACTCGTTTGTGATCTGAATCATATCCTCTATGGGTAGCTAGGTCAAATGCAACAGAGAGTCCTTTTTGACCAGCTTGTAAATTTCGTCTGTAAAAAGCATTGCTTTCTTCAGCAGTAGAGAACCCTGCGTATTGTCTTATAGTCCAGGGTCTTCTTACATACATAGTCGCATAAGGCCCCCGAAGATTTGGTGCAAGTCCAGCGATAAAACCCTCGTGGTCTAGAGCATGTTGCGCTGTTTTTATTTCGCTTTTTAGTGCTATATGTTGTACTTTTTTTCTATTCATTTATAGAAGCTACATCTAATTTGATTCAATTACTGGGTTTCAATTGGTTTTATTTTGTTCTCTTTTCGGAGTGTAATCGTTCTTTTTCAAGAGGTTCTGAAATTCGTTTTCTAGTCAACGGACTAATTAACGTTTTTATAGATCGTTTTTTTACAAAAGGATACAGTTCCAAATTTTGTTGCATCCTATCGTTCTTGTTTTGTTGAAAATTTGTTCCTAATAAACGAGTTTCTTTTTCTTCTTTGGAGGCACTGTTGTTAATTTTTTTCTGAATAACACCTGTTTTTAATTGTTTTAAAAAGCCGCCATTTTTCTCTATTTCTTTAAAAATAAGTAACGCCTTTTCAGCCAATTGATGGGTAATGGATTCTATATAATAGGTGCCATCTGCAATATTTTGACCACTGCTTAAAGAACTTTCTTGTTGTAGGATAAGAAGTTGGTTTCTTGCGATACGTTCACCAAATTCATTCGATTTTTGATAGATCGTGTCATAAGAAATATTAGAAATTGTATTTGCACCTCCTAAAATTGCGCTCATACATTCTGAAGTAGTTCTCAGTAAGTTTACATTATAATCGTACAAGGTTTTATTTCTATGACTTGGTTGTACAAACAGATGCGCATCAAAATTAGAGATATTGTATTCCTCTAATAGTGTAGACCATAAGATTCTAAAGGCTCTTAATTTAGCAATTTCGAAAAAGTAATTGCTTCCAACAGAGAAAGTAAAGTGGATTTTTTTGGCAGCAACCTCTCCAAAATGATTCAAATATTCATTTGCATGGGCTAAAGTGTAGGCAAGTTGTTGCGTAATTGTAGCACCGGTATTTTGATATAAATCTGCTGAAACAGCAATGCAGTTGTTAGATTTTTTTTGAATTTTCTCTAGGATGGTAACATCTTCTTTAAAGTTGAAAAACCAATTTCCAGTTGCTGCTAAATTCCCAATAATGTCAGTCTGAAAAAAGGTTGTGTCAGAATTGATATAATTTGCTACCTCAGTTTGAAATTCAGCATCTAAAAAAGAAAAATGGAAGTGTAGAGAAACAGTTTTTACATTAATATCAAGGAGTAATTTTTTGTAATCAAAAATAGCATTTGCTTTAAATAAAATAGCATTCGCCCCTCTTTTTAAAGCATCAATAGCCAAAGAATTTGCTATTTTTTCCTGATCAATAAAAATTGTTTGACAAATATTAAATCCCTCTTTAAATTGTATAGGGTCATGATTTTTTCGATCCTCTGAAGTGTAAAAAGGTTTTATGACGATTCCATCATTTGTTTTCCAAAGAAGTGATTCATTATAATCTTCCCCCTTTAATTCAACTTGGATTTTTTGTTTCCAAGCAGTTGGAGTTGTTTTCTCAAATTCATTAAATAGGGAGTTATTCACTTATTTTTCTGAGGTGTTAAATTCTATTAAATAGATCTCTTCATTGTCTTTTTTCATTAAATATTTTTCTCTTGCAAATTGTTCTAATTGAAGTGAATCTTGAAGCTTTTCAATGGTCGCTTTGTCTTCTGCGATCTTCTTTTTATAAAAAGAGATGGTGCGCTCTAAATCTTGAACTTCGTTGTCAAATTTTCGATGAATTATATACGAGTTTTCATCAAAAAAAAGCATCCATATCAGAAAAGGAATGAAGATTATAACGTACAGATTTGTGAGAATCTTTACTACTTTATTATTTTTAAATCCTTGAAAAGTCATCAATTTTATAAGCGTTCGTTAATTACTGATCTTACAATATCGATCGCGACAGTATTGTGTCTGTCATTAGGGATGATGATATCTGCAAAATTCTTAGTTGGTTCTATAAACTGTCGGTGCATTGGTTTTAAGGTGTCTTGATAGCGGTTTAAAACTTCTTCGACATTTCTTCCTCTTTCAGTGATGTCTCTTCGAACTCTTCTTATAAGACGTTCATCAGTATCTGCGTGTACAAATATTTTTATGTCGAATAAACTTCTAAGTTCTTCGTTGTTAAAAATTAAAATTCCTTCTACAATAATTACTTTCCTAGGATAGGTTGTAACAGTGTCTTTGGTTCTATTATGAGTAACAAAAGAATATACAGGTTGCGCTATTGTTTCATTGGATTTTAATTTTTTAAGGTGCTCAACTATCAAATCAAAATCGATTGCTCTTGGATGGTCAAAATTTATTTTCGCCCTCTCCTCCAGAGATAAGTTGTCTGTTGCTTTATAATATGAATCTTGAGATATAACACAAACTTCCTCTTCCGGTAAATATTTAACTATTTGATTTACAACAGTTGTTTTTCCACTTCCTGTTCCTCCTGTTATTCCTATAATGAGCATATATTATTTCTAATTTGAGCTCTAAAATAATAAAGATTTTACAATATTTTAGGGTTTTTTAATCTTATATAATTTCTAGTTGTGATTTTTAAACTGAAATAAAATTATTCGCACGCTTGAGAGGTTGATTCTCTCGGCTTCCCCTTGGATCAATTTATCTGGAATTTAGAGGGAATTTTTTTTTATCGCCGATAAGTAGCAACAATACTAAGTTTTTAAAAAGGAAACTACGTTTCTGGTTGGTTGCTTTTGGAAGTTATTTTGTTTGGCTACTGCAGTGCTTCTTTATAAGTTTTTAAACATCTTTCTCGTGCAAATTTATGTTCTACAATTGGAGAATCATAGGTCAACTCTTGAAATTCTGGCACCCATTTTTGGATATAATTTAATTCTTTATCAAATTTTTGAATTTGAGTTGTTGGGTTAAATATTCTGAAATAAGGCGCCGCATCTACACCACATCCTGCAACCCATTGCCAGTTTCCAATATTACTTGATTGTTCATAATCATGCAATTTTTCTGCGAAATATGCTTCACCCCATCTCCAATCAATTAGCAAATGTTTACAAAGAAAACTTCCTACGAGCATTCTCACTCTATTGTGCATAAATCCTGTTTGGTTGAGTTCTCTCATTCCAGCATCAACAAGAGGATAACCTGTTTTTCCCTTACACCAAGCTTCAAAATCATTTTCATTGTTTCTCCAAAGAATTCGGTCGTATTTTGGTTTAAAACTATGCTCAGTTGTTTGCGGGAAATGCCATAATATTTGCATAAAAAATTCACGCCAAATCAATTCTTTTAAGAATGTGATGTTGTTGCTTTTAGCAGCCTTCTCTACCATTTTTCGAACACTAACGGTTCCAAAACGTAAATGAGTTCCTACTCTGGAAGTACTATTTTTTGCAGGAAAATTTCTAGTTTCTTCATAGGTGTCAATTAGTTTAGAAGTAACTTTATAGGAGGCTACTTTTATGGGAGATTTTTTAAAACCAATCTCTGCTAATGTAGGGAGTTGGTAGGAGTCTTTTTTTACACACTTCGTTAAATTATCTTCAGAAGGAAAACAATGGATGCCATTAATTTCAAAGGCTTCTAGCCATTTTTTTGAATATGGAGTATATACTTTGTAAGGGGTGCCATCTTTTTTGGTGATTTCATTTCTTTCAAAAATTACTTGATCTTTATAGGATTTGAAACCAATATTTTTGGATGATAGGAGTTCTTTGATTTCTTGATCTCTTTGAATTGCATAGGGCTCGTAGTCATGATTGCAGAACACCGTATCAATTTCGTGTTTTTTTGACAAAGCGGAAAAAACTTCTTTAGGCTTCCCAATACAAACAGTTAGTGAACTTCCAATTTCGTTAAGTTGCTTATTGATGTTTTCTAACTCCTGATGAATGTAGGATATCCGAGCATCATCTTTCGGAAGCTTATTGAGAATTTCTTGATCGAATATAAAAATAGGGAGCACCTCTTTGTCTGCTATTAAAGCTTCATACAATCCACAATTATCGTTCAATCGGAGGTCTCTTCTAAACCAAAAGATGTTCATTTTTTTATTCATTATGATAGGTTCCAAAAAGTGCTATTAATTTCTTTTGTCTGTAGGCAAAAATTTCTTCTAATTTTGGTTTGACCAGTAATGGATGTGCAATTTGACCTAAAAGACCCATAGGTACTTTATAATCAATAATATCTTCCATCTCTACACCGCCATCAATTTCTTTAATAAAATGTTTATGGTGCCAGAGTGCATAGGGCCCAAACCGCTGTTCATCTACAAAATATTCTCCCTCTTTCACATGCGTGATTTCTGTGACCCATTTTGTTTTAATTCCAAGAATTGGGGTTACTATATATTGAATTATTTGTCCTGCAAACATGGGTTTTTCTGCTCCAGAAATAATATTAAAACTCATATACTCTGGAGTAATTGTTTTTAAATTTCTGGGGTTCGATAAAAACTTCCAGGCTTCCTCTAGGGAGATTGGTAATTTTTGTTTTCTGTGAAATGTATAGATTTTCATTTTAATTGTGAATTAGAATGTAAAGGTTTAATGATGTCGCAATACAAAGCCATAACATGTAGGGTAGGAGTAAATATTTGTAATACGAAGCTTTTCCTTCTTTGAAGAAGTAATAACAAATGAGAGATGTTAATAAAATGAGTATGATTAAACCGAATAAAATTAGATGCTGATTGAAGAAAAAATAGTTCCAACCCACATTCAAAATAAAATGAATACAAAAGATAATGATTAATTTTAAACGATTCTGTTTTACAAATAGCTGTCCTAAATATACTGAGAAACAAATCATGATGATTGTCCATGCAGCTCCAAAAACCCAACCTTCAGGAGTCCAAGGGGCTTGATTTAAGTTTGTGTACCAAGAGGATGTAGGTCCATTATTCATTAACCAACTTCCGATAGCTAAACCACCAAAATTGATAAACAGGAATAAAACAGTTAATTTTAATTGTTTCATTTGTTTATGATTGTAACTCCTCAATTTTTTTTAAAACGTCGTCTGCATCCTGATATTTATGATCACTTTGACTTCTATTAATTGATTGCAATTTAAATGCTTCCTCCATTAATTTTTTGTACAATTCCTGTAATTTCTCTATCTCTGTTTTCTTTTTGAATAAACCAAACATCATTTTAAGATTTTAAGTGTTTTGTAATTTTTGAACTCATTGGTGTTGTAATTGAATAATAATAATCGATGAGTTTGCCTTCTGGGGAGACTAAATATTTTTGAAAATTCCATTTTACAGAAGAACTTTTTTTATTATTTAATTCTCTTGAGGTTAGCCAGTTGTAAAGTGGGTGTTGTTCTTTACCTTTCACATCAATTTTTTCAGTGATTAAGAAAGAAACGCCATAGTTGACTTTACAGAATTCTTCAATTTCGTCACTGTTTCCGGGTTCTTGTTTTCCAAATTGATTGCAAGGAACCCCAATAACGACCAAGTTATTCGCATGTGTATTGTATAATTTTTCCAACTCTTTATATTGAGGGGTAAAACCACATTTAGATGCTACATTTACAAAAAGCAGGTGTTTCCCTTTAAAATCTGATAAATGAATAGGGTTGTGCTGGAGACTCTTAATCTCAATATCATATATAGTCATTCTTTTTTTTTAAATTAAATTTTAAATGTTACAATTCCGCAGTCTAATTCAAAAATTTGACCTGAGATTGAAGTTGCTTTATCAGAGATTAAAAAGCTAGCCATGTCAGCAACTTCTTTTGGATGTAGATACTTTTTTAAAGGATGACGTTCTGTAATGTTTTCAATCATACGTTCATTACGTAATAATTTTGACGCCAAAGTGGTGTCTGTCACAGTGGGAGCGATCGCATTGACACGAATTGAGGGTGCTAGCTCTGCCCCTAATGATTTTGTCAAACCTTCAACAGCAGACTTTGCAGCGGCAACGCTGGCATGAAAAGGCATTCCTAGTTTTGCAGCTACCGTACTAAAAAGTAAAATATTTGGATCGGTTCCTTTCTTAAGCGAAGGGAGGTAGTGTTGTATTGTTTTTACAGCACCGATGACATTAATTTCAAAATCATTTCTAAAATCATCCAATTTTAGACGTGATATTGGCTTTAGATTAATGCTACCTGGACAATAAATTAAGGAATCTATTTTTTCAATTTCAGGTAACTCATCTGTCAAAACATTACAATCAATATGTGTGAGATTCTGATGGGTAATTAATGGAGGGGTTCTACTCAAGTTTACGATTAAATTATCATCAATCAGGGTTTTCATGATTGCATTTCCAATTCCTTTACTTCCTCCTATAATTAAGATTTTATTCATATGCTTTAAGGTCTTCCTTTCAAGCGCTTTTCAATTTTTTGTTTAACAGCTGTCAAGCGCTTCATTTGATCCATAATTTCTGGATCTTTTTCTTGTTTGTATATCTCGTTTAGCTCTAATATTAATGCTTTCACCTCTCTTGAGGCTATAATTCGATCACTTGTAGTTTTGAATGAGAATTTTCTATTTTCAAATTCTATAGCCCTTTCTAATAATTCCATTTTTTTATAATTATATTCTATATTTTTCGAATATAATTATAAAAGTTAGAAAAGCAACTAAAATATGAATTTTTTATGCGGTTAAAGGTTTTCCCTTCAAACGTTTTTCAATTTTTTGTTTGATTGTTGTTAGTCGTTTCATGATATCCATAATCTGGGAGTCTTTGTTTTTTTTGTAAATTTCGTTCAATCCCAAAATTAACGATTTGGCTTTTCTAGCGGCCATGATTCGGTCGCTGGTCGTAGGAAATCTTAACTTTTTTGTTTCAAACTCCAATGCTTCGTTTAGTAAGTCCATAAGTTAATACTTTAATGTGTTTTGTAATTCTACTATTTTTTCTTGTGTGTTAAATTTTCCGCCAAAATAAGAGGTAACGGTTGAAGATGTCTCATCTTTAATCCCTCTTGAAGAAACACAAAGGTGTTTGGCATCTATAATAACAGCGACATCTTCAGTTTGTAAAATTTCTTTTAATTCTTCTGCAATTTGGTTGGTCAATCGTTCTTGAACTTGAGGTCTTTTGGCATAGTATTGCACAATTCGATTCAATTTTGATAATCCAATAACTTTTCCCGAAGAAATGTAAGCAACATGAGCTTTACCAATAATCGGAACAAAATGGTGTTCACAGTTCGAATAAAAAGTGATGTTTTTTTCGACCAACATTTGATTGTATTGGTATTTATTATCAAACAAAGCAATTTTTGGTTTATTAACAGGGTTTAATCCGGAGAAAATTTCTTCTATGTACATTTTAGCAACCCTCTTAGGAGTTCCTTTTAAAGAATCGTCGGTTAAATCTAAACCCATTACATCCATAATTTCTGTAAATAAGCTTTCTATTTTGTCTTTTTTTTCTTCATCTGAGAGTTTAAAAGCATCTTTTTTCATAGGGGTTTGTAAGCCCGTGTAAAGATGGTCATCTCCAACTTCTTCAAATGATAATCTGTTTAATTCTTCGGTAACTTCTTTTAGTTTTAATTCTGTAATCATTTTGTATCTTTTTTATGTGCTGTCATAGATTATTATCTTTAAGCAAAGCACGGTTTATCTTTTGGATATAGAGTTATTTGATATTGATCGTTGTCTCGAACATTTAAATCTTCCTTTTTCAAAAGTTCGTAATTTTTGATGTTTTGTTTTCCTCCCTTGAACTCTTTTCCTCCACATTTTGAAGCTTTTAATCTTCATTTCTTTTCGCATCAATTCAATAACTTGTTTTTCGTCTAGGTTAAATTGAAATTTGATTGATTCAAAAGTAGTTCTATCTTCCCAAGCCATTTCGATAATTCTATCTACAACGATGCTACTTAAATTCTTCATAATTTATGCTATTGAGTGATTTCGTAAAAGTTATAGTTTTTATCGTTTTCAATCTTTAGACTGATAATCTTATCAATAATTTTTTTATTTTCTTTAAGTAGTTTGTTATTTTTAAAACGGATGTAGTTTCCATGAGCGTGAAAACTCATGCCATTTGTTTTGTAGGTGTGAAGCTGATAAAAGGGAATTGGCCAGCTAAAATTTTTCAGTCCTTTATTTATGTGTATGATAATTCCTTTTTCTCTGATTTCTATGTTGCCATAATTGAGATCGGAAACACTGTTCATGTATTGTTTGAAGTTAGGACTTACTTCGTCAATAATCATTCGTTTGGACCCAGTCCCACCTATTCTGATTGCTTTAAAAAAGGAATAGGAGTAACCCAACAGATCATTGAAAATAGATTGTGCTTCTTGATTTGTGTGCGTTGTGTTGTATATCATACCTTTCAAAGGTATAAATGTTTAATTATTTTTACAAATGGTTAAACAAAAATTAACATAAAATTATAATTCTACCTAAGTACTTGATCTTGGTTGTTTTACATTTTATTTTTTTCGGAATTGGTGTGTTTCTTTAGTATACGATAGTTTTCTTCCTGCACTTTCGCATCTTTTTTCATTTCCCAGAGAATGTCACTTGCTTTTTTTCTAGCATATTTTATTTCTATGATTGGATTTGGATACTCTTCACCTAATTTAAAATCATTAAACTGTTGGTCTAAAGCTGTCATTAAATACGGCTCATGTATAAATGAAATTGGTAAATGTGCTAATTCTGGAACCCATTTTTTTATAAAAGTTCCGTCTTTATCATGTGATAAACTGTTTTTTATTGGATTGTATATCCGGAGAAGATTGATGCCTGTCTCACCAGCACTCATTTGTAATTGAGAAAAATGGATGCCTGGTTCAAAATCTAAAAATAATCGTGATAGGTGCTGAGATGAGGCTTGCCAGGGTTGCCATAGAATATGTGTAAAAAAGGAAACAACCATAGCACGCATTCTAAAATTTAAGTATCCTGTTTCTTTTAAGCATCGCATGCAAGCATCTATCAAAGGAAAACCAGTTTTTCCTGTTTTCCAAGCTTTTTGATATTCATTGGAAATGCTTTTTTTTAATTTTTGGTAGCCTTTATTAATACTCTCATTTTCCATGGTGTGCTCCATTTCAAATTTTTGTATAAAGTGTGCTTGCCATCGCAGCCTAGAAATAAAAGCACCCAAATGTTTTTTGTTTGTTGCTGTTTTGTGTTTTATGGCTTCCTGGTATATCTGACGGGTAGAGATATTACCCCAAGCAATGTAGGGAGACAGTCTACTACAGCTTTCCCTTGCTAATGTGGGTTTCGAGATATTATTCATATACTTCTCATGACGCTTCTCAAAAAAAGTATCTGCATATCTCCATGCCATTGTAGCTCCCCCTTTTTGAAGGATATTATTTTTAGGAGTTTGTAGTTTTTCTATTTGAAAATACTTTTCAAGTATTGATATTTCTTCTGTAGAGAGTGTTTGTTGCGTGTTTAACTCATTTTTATATTGAGTATTTTGCATGTAACTTTCCCATTTTTCAAACCAATCTTCTCTGTTAAGCAAGCCTCTCAATACAGCATTATTGCTGTTTTCAATCCATTTTATCGAGTTGTTTCTGCAGTATCTCGCAAAATCTTTATCTCTGTTATAGGTAATTAAAAGTCCTGTTTCTTGATGTGAAAAAACAGTATTTATTTTATAAGTATCTAATAATTGATTAAAAGCGTTAATGACATCTGTTCTTATGCAGAGAACTCTTGTCTTGTAATCTTTTAATTGCTTGTTTAAATCTTCAAGAGATTGTCTAATAAAATTCCAGTGTCTTTCATCATAATGAGGGTCATTGATTAAAGTATTCTCGAAAACATACAAAAAAAGGATGCGCTTATTCAATGCCAAAGCATTGTGTATTGCCTCGTTATCCTGCAAACGCAAATCCCGTTTAAACCAAACAATATTTATTTCTTCCTTACTAGTATTCATCAATATTTTCTATAATATGATTTGCTTTTTCTTTGATTTTTGCTCGTTCTTCTGATGACATTTTGTTTAGTAAACTATACATCATCTTCATTCTAAAATTAGAGGACAATGCGGTCTGTTTTTCGTCTAAAAAATTCCAATACAAGGAATTAAAAGGGCAAGCATCATCTTCAAATTTTTTGCTTTTGTTATAATGACATGAACTGCAATAATTACTCATTTTATGAATATAGCTTCCACTAGAAACATAGGGCTTAGTTGCAATTTTACCTCCATCTGCAAATTGACTCATCCCTCTTGTGTTAGGGAGTTGCACCCATTCAATAGCATCTACATAGATGCCAAGATACCATGCATCTATTGCATCTGGATGAACCCCTGTGAGAAGCGCAAAATTTCCTGTAATCATTAATCGTTGAATGTGATGCGCATAGCCATTGTCAAGAGAATTATTGATGCTCTTTTCTAAGCAGTTCATTTTTGTGTTACCTGACCAAAAAAATGACGGCAACTTATTTTCATTGTTTAAGTAATTCTCTTTTTTATAGTTGGGCATGAGCTTCCAATACATTCCTCTCATGTATTCTCTCCATCCTAAGATTTGTCGAATAAATCCCTCGACTTGAGAAATATCAATTTCATTTTGGTTATTTCTATAAGTTTTCAAAACCGTTTCAATAATTTCTTTGGGTGAAATTAACTTTGTGTTCATTGCAAATGAAATTCTACTATGAAAAAGATAAATTTTATCGGTGTGCATGGCGTCCTGATAGTCGCCAAAATGAACCAGCAAGTGCTCACAGAAGTAATTAAGTTGTTGTAATGATTGTTTTTTAGAAATAGGGTATTCAAAATAGGTTGGATGTATTTTTCCTATAGTAACAATTCCCGATTTTTTAATATCTGCCAACACTTCGGTTACATCGTTGTCAAAGTTAATTTCTTGCGGAATTAAAACATCTCCTTTCCATTTTTTTCTATTACTTGCGTCATAATTCCATTTGCCTCCTTCAGGTTGTTTGTCAATCATTAAAACTTGATGTTTCTTTCGCATATTGCGATAAAAATGCTCCATCAAAAATTGTTTTTTACCCTTAAAAAAGGTTTCTAAATCTCCTCTTTCTGTATAAAAGTGTTCTGTTGAAAAGACCATAGATTCCATATTTAGATCATTACAAAAGTCTTTTAGCTGTTGATCTAATCTGTATTCATCAGGCTCTTGATATTCAAATTTATGAATGGAGTGTTCTAGGATTAGTTTTGAAATATTGTCGGTTAAGCTTTGTGTGTTTTCTGGGTCATTTATTTTGAAATATACAACCTGGTGATTTTGTGCTTTCAATACATTCGCAAAATGTCTCATCGCTGAAAAAAAGCCTGTAACTTTTTGAATGTGATGCTTCACGTAATCTGTTTCTTGTCGCATTTCAAACAAACAAAAGACAACATTCGTATCCGCTTTGGAAAACCATGAATGATTTATATTCAACTGATCACCGAGAATTAATCGTAATTTTTTCATTTTAAAACAATGTTTTTTCTAACCACAGTTTTCTGAATTTATGATTTGCATCATATCGATCTGCCTGAAGCTTTGTATTAAATTTTCGGTCTCTAGGATCATTACCGACCCCTGAAACATACATCCAGTTTCCGTAGTTACTGTGAACGTCATAATCTAATAACATAGATTCGAAATAAGCGGCTCCAATTCTCCAATCTTGTTGCAGTTCTTTTGCAAAATAAGAAGCTACATTTTGTCGTCCTCGATTGCTCATCCACCCTGTTTCTTTAAGTTCGATCATGTTTGCGTTTACAAAATTATCTTTTGTATTGCCGTTTATCCATTGTTGGATGATTTCTGAATCAAAATTCCAAGAGTAATTTTTTTCTAGGATTCCTCCAATTTTGAAAATAGTTGAACCATGTTTTAAAGATATATATTTAAAGAAATCTCTCCAAATTAATTCAAAAATCACCCAATAAGTAGATTGATTTGCTCCAAATTCATCTTCAAATTCTTTAATTTTCCAATAGATCGTTTTGGCAGATAGACTACCATTTGCAAGCCATGGAGAAAATTTTGTACTGTAATCTTCCCCTATTAATCCGTTTCTCGTTTTTTTATAAAAAGCAACTTTTTTTGTCTTAAAAAAATACCGATCTAACCTTTTTAAAGCTTCGCTTTCTCCACCTAAAAAAGGAAATGCAGTTTTTGTTGAGGTGGTGAAATCTTCAAAACCTAGGTTTTCAATTGTCGGTATTTTAGTCAAATTTTCAATTCGATTAGCCGTTGATGGCTGAACAAATGATTTCTCAGAATCTATTTTTACAGTCTTTTCTAGGGTCTTTCTAAACACACTAAATACAGTAGGAATATTTGAGAAGTCTTTAGTTACTGAATCTGGGTGATACAAAAATTGATCGTAGTCTTCAATTAATTTTGCATCACTTGAAAGTGTCTTCTTTATAGCGTTGTTAGAGTCTACTTCTTGTGTTGTCCATTCTTTTTGAGCATAGATGCTCCCTACTAAAAATTCACTACAAATTTCACTAATTTTCTTTTCTGGAGAGTCATAATACACAAGGAGTGTAATGTTTTTTTTCTCCAAATTTAACTGTAACTCTTTGATTGTTTCTATTAAGAATGCCGCTCTGTATTTTGCTGTTTTTTTAAATCCGTAAGCGTCTTCAATATAATCTTTAGGATTAAAAAAATAAACTGCAATTACTCTTTCATGATTTTCAGTCGCTCTTGATAAAGACTGATTGTCATGAACTCGCAGGTTATTTCTGAACCATACTA
>MDSY01115969.1_pt1 | contig 22977 bp, 23 predicted proteins | sample 811131 | NCBI WGS metagenome assembly MDSY01 (sample SAMN05326643, study PRJNA326480) | marine metagenome | isolation source: seawater | place: Atlantic Ocean: South West | collected 2010 | reverse complement strand
TAGGTCGTGCTCCAAATATTTATTCTTTATTTTCTGGCGGAGATTTTGAAGGGACTAGGTTAAGTGAAAAAATTTTAGATAAAATTTCATATGAAAATTTAACTTGTGCACTCGAACAAATATTTTTATTATTCAAAGAATTAAAAAAAGATAATGAGAGCTTGGGTAACTTTTGTAATAGAATAGGAAAGCAAGCTCAATTAACTAAAATTAAAGAGGTTTTAAATGATCAAGTACAATAATTATGATTTTCAAAAGTTTTATGAGAAATATTCAAAACTTGAAGCTATAAATCTTTTAGAACTTATGATTAAAAAAGTTTTTCATAAAAAAATTGCTGTCACTTCATCCTTTGGTGCTGAAAGCGTAGTTATTTTAGATTTAATTTCTAAAGTTGATAGAAATACTCCAATTATTTTTTTAGATACAAAAAAACTTTTTCCTGAAACATTAAATTATTTAAAAAAAATTAAAACACTTTTAAAATTAAAAAATATTAAAATAAAAAAACCAGATTTTAACGATTTAAAATCTAATGATCCAAATGGTAATTTATATAAAACAGATCCAGAACTTTGCTGTAAAATAAGAAAAGTGATTCCTTTAGATAAAGCGTTAGAGCCTTATGATGCTTGGATTAATGGTAGAAAACGTTTTCATGGATTAGATAGGTCAAAAGTAAAAAAAATTGAAAAATTTAATAGATTTGTAAAAATAAATCCTTTAGCGGATTGGTCTTTTAAAGAAATAACCGATTATATAAAGAAACATAATCTTCCTGAACATCCTTTAGTTAAAGAAGGATATAAATCTATTGGTTGCCAACCATGTACAAGTAAAGTTAGTGATGAAGGTACAATTAGATCTGGAAGATGGAAAAATTCTAAAAAAAATGAATGTGGTATTCATGTTTATAATCCTTCAATTTAAATATAATGTTTTATACAGTTTCTAGAAAAAGATCATTAATAAAATCGATAACATGGAGATTTGTTGCTAGCTTAGACACTTTCATTATCGCATGGTATATTACAGGAAAAGTATCTTGGGCAAGCTCTATTGCAAGTATTGAAATTTTAACTAAAACATTTTTATATTATTTTCATGAAAGAGGTTGGAATTATATTTTTTGGGGAAAAAAAATTAATAGTTCAAAAAGAAAATTAGAAATTTTGAAAGATTTTATTTTTTTTAATAAAAAAAAAAGAAAGTAGAAATTATGCTTATACAAGAAAATGAAAAAAGTTTTATTAATACTAAAATTGAAAAAAAATATTTTACTAATGATAAAAAAATAAAAAGTTTACCAAAAAAAATACTAATAATGGGATTACCTGGAACAGGTAAAACTTATTTATCTAAAGAACTAATAAAAATTATTCCTATTATTCATTTAAACGCAGATGAAATAAGAAAACATTTCGATGATTGGGATTTTTCGGAAGAAGGAAGATTAAGACAGGCCGATAGAATGAAAAGATTTTCTGATTATATTATTCAAGAAAAAATAAGTCCTTTGGCTGACTTTGTATGCCCTTTAGAAAAAACTAGAAAAATATTAAAACCAGATATTATTATTTGGATGGATACTGAAAAAAAAGGAAGATTTGAAAATACTAATAAAATTTTTGAAAAGCCTAAAAAATTTCATTTCAGAATTACTTCAAAAAATGCTAAGTATTGGGCTAAACATATTAAAGAAAGGATAATAAATAATGACTATTAATTGGAAAAAACCAACAGCTTCAATGTTAGGACGATATCAACCTTTTCATGATGGGCATAAAGCTTTGTTTAAAGAAATCTTAAAAAGAACAGGACAGGTTATTATTATGATAAGAGATACAAGTGGTACAGATGATTCTAATCCGTTTGATTTTGATACTGTGAAAAAAAATATTGAAGATAATTTAAAAGAATACGATGGTAAGTTTGAAGTTATTAAAGTTCCTAATATCACAAATGTTTGTTATGGCAGAGGTGTTGGCTGGAAAGTAGAACAAATATCTTTACCTAAAGAAATAGAAGAAATATCTGCAACTAAAATTAGAAATAAAATGAAGATTTAGTAAGAAATTATTTTATTAATTGCTGATTTTCATTTTCTAAAACTTCATCTTTTATTTTTGGAATCTTTTTTTCTTTTTTTTTTATTTTTTCTTTAATATGTTCAGATTTTTTTGAAGTTTTATAATTATTCTTTTTTAATTCTTTATTATCTTCTTCATTAATTACTTTAGGTATATCATCATATATAGTTTGGTATTTTTTTTTCTTTTTTAAAACTTCAACTGTTTTAATAACAAAATAAGGTGGAGCGATATTATTATCTTCAATGAAATCAATTTTAATTTTTAAATTTTTTTCAATATTTTTTATAGCGTCTTTATTGTTTTTTTCTAAATGATCAACTAATGTTTTATATAAATAAACGTTTATTGTTTTAATTTTTTTTTCAAATTTTAGATATTTTAATTTTCTTAATACTCTTGCTACAGAAGACGATGTAGATCTTACAACGCATCTGATACCTGAAATAATATTATTTTCCATAGTTGTCTCTTCTAAACTAGGACCAATTCTTTGTCTAGAAAGTTCTATTAAACCAAACCTACTTATTCTGGATATTTGACATTTTGCTCTATCATATCTTAATGTGTCTTTTAATCTTCTTTCAATTATGATTTTATTTCTAATGATTTCCATATCAATAAAATCAACAATAATTAATCCAGCAATATTTCTAATTCTTATTTGTTTACATATTTCATCAACAGCCTCTATATTTGTTTTTAAAGCAGTTTCCTCAACATTTCTTTCCTTAGTTGATTGCCCAGAATTAATATCAATTGCGGTTAAAGCTTCTGTTGGATTTATTATTATATAACCTCCGGATCTTAAACGAACTCTCGTGTCGTAAATAGAGTCTATTTTTTCTTCTAATCCATAATATTCCATAATTGATAATTTTGTATTTTTATACTCCTTTATTTTTTTTTCTTGAGCTGGCAGCAAAGTTTTCATATATTTTTTTGCTTGGTTATATGTTTCATTACCATCTATCACAATTTCTTTATATTCATCAATAAAACTGTCTCTTATAAACTTATTAACGATATTTGAATCCTCATTAATTATTGTTGGAGCAAGTGAATTGATTGTTTTTTCTTTAATAGATTTCCATATACCTAATACATAATCAAAATCTTTTTTTAAATCTTTTGCATCACAATCTCTACTTGCTGTTCTAATTATTAATCCCATTTCTTTAGTTAAATCACAACTAGCTGCGATATCTTGTAGTTTCTTTCTTTCTTTAAAGTCACTGATTTTTTTTGAAATTTTAACACCTAATGATTTATTTGGCATTAATACACAAAATTTACCTGCAATACTTAGAAAAGTTGTTAAAGCAGCTCCTTTATTACCTCTTTCATCTTTAACAACTTGTATAAGCATTATTTGATTTTTTTTTATAACTTCTTGAATTCTGTATTTTTTAAAATTAGGGATTCGTGATGTTTTTTTTTGTTTATTATCGACAGTATCTTTATAAAAATCTTTAACGATAAAATTATCGTCGTTTTTTTTTACTTTTTTATCTGCTTCTGGAATTTTATAATAATCGTAACTAATTTCAGTAAATGGAAGAAAACCTTGTTTATTTCCTCCATAATTTACAAAAGCAGCTTGAAGTGATGGTTCAACCCTGCTTACTTTAGCTAAATATATATTACCCTTTAACTGTTTTTTGCTTGAAGAAGTGTCAACTTCAAAATGTTCAATTTCTGTGCCATTAATAAATGCAACTCTAGTTTCTTCGGAAAATGAAGAATCAACAATAATTCTTTTGTCCATCTTTGTAAAATCCTATAAAAAATCTTTGTTAAAAATAAAGAAATTATTAAATAATTAGTTAATAAATTTAATTTTTGAATTTTGAGAATTCTAATATATTTTAAATATAAATTTTGCATAAAAAAATATTACTTAACTATGTTTTTTAAATAAAGTCATTAACATGATATAATAAATCTTAACATATTTTAAAGAAAAAAATTAATTAATTTACTCAATTTATAAATTTATGGAATCCTTTAGAAAATTAATAACTATATTTTCCTCAGTATTTATTTCATTGTTTGCACTTTTTGCTTTGCTTTTATTTTTAGTCTGGAATTTTGTCTTAGATCTTCCTGATCATGAACAATTAATTAATTATGAGCCTCCAATGGTTACAAGAGTTTATGCTTCAGATGGAAGGTTAATTTCTGAATATGCACAAGAACAAAGATCTTACGTACCTTTAGAATCTGTTCCTAAAATAGTGATTGATTCATTTTTATCTGCGGAAGATAAAAATTTTTATAATCATATTGGAATTGATTTAACAAGTATTATTAGAGCTATAAAAAGAAATTTAAATAATCTAGGCGGTCGACCAGAAGGCGCTTCTACAATTACACAACAAGTAGCAAAAAATTTTTTTCTATCTCATGAGGTTTCTTATAAAAGAAAATTCAAAGAAGTTTTATTAGCTTTAAGAATAGAACAATTACTTGAGAAAGATAAAATACTTGAATTATATTTAAATCAAATTTATTTAGGATATAGATCTTATGGAGTGGCAGCAGCAAGTTTAAATTATTTCAATAAATCTTTAAATGAATTAACGATCTCTGAAGCTGCATATTTAGCTGCTTTACCCAAAGCTCCTAATAATTATCACCCGGTTAGAAAGAAAAAAGCAGCAGTAGGAAGAAGAAATTGGGTTATTAAAAGATTATTACAAGAAAGAATTATTACAAAAGAAGAATCTATAAAAGCTACGAATTCAGAACTAATTACAATTAAGAGAAATGAATTAAAACCAGTAGAAGCAAGATATTTTTTAGAAGATGTTAGAAAACAATTGATAGAAAAGTATGGAGAAAATAAATTGTATAAAGGAGGACTTACTGTAAGAACTTCTTTAGATCCAAGATTACAAAAAATAGCTGATAAAACATTGAAACTTGGGCTTATTAACTACGATAGAAGGCACGGATGGAGAGGCCCTTTAGCTAATGTAAATATTAAAGAAACAGATTTAACTAGAGATTTGTCAGTAATTAATATACCTGAAGAATTTCCGAATTGGTCTGTAGCAGTTGTTATTCACATAGATGAAACAGGAGCTAATATATTTTTTGATGATAGTAGTTATGGAAGAATTAATTTAAAAGATCTTAAATGGGCAAGACAATGGAGAAGAAATCAATATTTAGGCCCTCCAATAAAACATCCAAAAGAAGTTTTAGATATTGGAGATATAATTTACGTCGAGAAAAAAAATTCTAAACAAGATTTTATCGAATATGGTGAATTAGATTTATATAATTTGAGACAATTTCCAGATATTAACGGAGCTTTAATAGCATTAGATCCGCACACTGGTAGAATCTTTGCAATATCGGGTGGAATTAGTTTTAATAACAGTGAATTTAATAGAGCTACACAAGCATTTAGACAACCTGGTTCTGCATTTAAACCTTTTGTTTATTTAACAGCTCTTGAAAATGGTTTTTCCCCAAATTCAAAAATTTTAGATGCCCCTTTTGTAATTGACCAAGGATCTGATTTAGGAAAATGGAGTCCATCTAATTATACAAATAAATTTTATGGCTTAAGTACAATGAGATTAGGTTTAGAGAAATCAAGAAATCTAATGACAATACGTCTAGCACAAATGATTGGGATTGAGTCTATAGTAAATAAAGCTAAAGAATTAAATATAAGCAATAATCTTGACCCAGTATTATCTATGGCTTTGGGAGCAGGTGAAACAACTCTTGAAAAGTTAACTATTGCATATGCAATGTTGGTAAATGGGGGGAAAAAAATTTCACCATCATTAATTGATAGAGTGCAAAATAGAAATGGTAAAACTATTGAGAAACACGATGAAAGAATATGCTTAAATTGTAAAAGTGATCAAATCGACTCATCATTAGAACCAAAAATTGTAGATAGTAGAGAACAAATAATTGATTCGGTTAACGCTTATCAAGTTGTATCTATGTTAGAAGGCGCAGTTTTAAGAGGTACTGGTAAAAAAGTTTCTGTAATAAAAAAACCACTTGCTGGTAAAACTGGTACTACAAATGATAGTAATGATGCTTGGTTTATTGGATTTTCTCCAAATTTAGTAGTTGGGGTTTATGTAGGTTTTGATAATCCTAAAACTTTAGGAGTAAGAGAAACAGGAGCCAGTGTTGCATCTCCAATCTTTAGAGATTTTATGTCTTTAGCCTTAGAAACCGATATAGGCGTCCCTTTTAGAGTTCCTTCAAAAGCAAAATTGGTTAAGATTAATTTAAAAACTGGAGAATTAGCAAAGAAAAATGATAAAAGCGTTATTTTGGAAGTTTTTAGATCCGATTCACAAATAAAAAATTCTCGAAATGATCAAAATATTAATAAAGTAAAAAGTGATATTAAAGGACTTGGAGGTTTATATTAATGAAAAAAGATATAAACGATATATTGTTAAAAATAGGGCTATCACTTAAGAACCTTAGGAGGTGGCTTTGATTTAGATAATACATCAAAAAAAATTAAATCCTTTGAAAAAATGATTCAAAAGGAAGATTTTTGGAATAATCAAATAAACGCACAATCAGTAATAAAAAAAAAAAATATTTTAGAAAATAGAATGAATTCGTTTTTAATTATAGAAAAAGAGTATCTTGATTTAAAAGAATTAAACGAAATCACTAATGAAGCAGATATAAAATTACTTAATGAGCTTAGTAAAAATACTGAAAAATTAAAAATTAAAGTAAAAAAAAAAGAATTTGAAAGTTTTTTATCTGGAGAAGCAGATTCTAATAGTTGTTTTCTTGAAGTTCATTCTGGAGCAGGAGGTGTAGAAGCGCAAGATTGGGCAGAAATGATCGTTCGTATGTATACAAGATGGTGTGAAAAGAAAAGTTTTAATTTTGATATTTTAGAAGAAAATGCTGGCGAAGAAGCAGGTATAAAATCACTTACAATGAAAATAGATGGGGATTATGCATATGGGTGGTTAAAAAAAGAGTCAGGCATTCATCGATTAGTTAGAATTTCACCTTTTGATTCTAATGCTAGAAGACATACGAGTTTTGCGTCAGTATGGGTTTATCCGGTAATTGATGAAAAAATAGAAGTAAATATTGATGAAAAGGATTTAAGAATTGATACTTATAGATCATCAGGTCCCGGAGGGCAATCTGTAAATAAAACTGATAGTGCTGTAAGAATTACCCATTTACCAACTAAAATTGTTGTACAATGTCAAAATGATAGATCTCAACATAAAAATAAATCGACTGCTTTAATAATGTTAAAAGCTAGAATTTATGAAATGGAATTACAAAAAAGAGAGTCAGAACAACAAACTAAGAATCAAGATAAATCAGAAATAGGTTGGGGGAGGCAAATAAGATCTTATATTATGCATCCTTATAAAATGGTTAAAGATTTAAGAAATAATACTGAAGTTTCAAATCTTAACTCTGTTTTAGATGGAGGGATTGATATTTTTTTAGAGGCAGCTTTATTTAAAAAAGAGTAAAAAAAAATGAAAGAAATATTTAAAACATTTATATCTCTAATTGCATTATTAATTATATCTTCTCTTGTTTATTTAGCATGGATTTTACATAAAGGAGAATTTTCAAGCCAGTACTTAGAAAATTTTATAAATGATAGATTTAAATCTGAAAATTTTACTACATCTATACAAAATCCAATAATTAAGTTTGACAAAAAAAAGAAAAGCATTGTTATTGATGGAAAAAATTTTACTATTTTTTCTATAGATAAAAAAAAAGTTTCTGAATTTGAGAATTTAAAAGTTCACATTAATATTCTTCCTTTAATTACTGATAGAAAATTAGTTACAAACAAAATAGAAATGATAGATGGTGTAATTGATTTACCTAATGTTTTTAAAAAACCACTTAATGTTAATAATATACTGTTAGAAGGTAATTTAAATCCAAATGATAAAGAAATATATTTAGAAAACTTTTCTTCTAGTATAAATAAAGATTTTTATCAAGGTTCAGCAAAATTAGATCTTAAAAATTTTGAAGTTAGTGGAAATTTAAATAAATTAGAAAGAAAAAATATTTTTTATGGCTTAGATTTAAATTCAAATAAAATGAATTTTAATATTAATAAAAATGATTTTGAGATTGAAGGGAACGCGATCATTGGAGATACTAATGTTTTTTTAAAAGGGAGTAAAAATTATAAAAATACTAAAAAATATATAAGTAAATATTCTATATCAGGAAATATAAGTGAAAAAGATATAGAAAAATATTTTAATTTAAAAACAACACCATACTTTAGTGGCCCTATAGAATTAAATGCAACATATTATATTTTTGAAAATAATAAAGAAAAAATACAAACCTCAAATTCTTTGAAAGAAGCAGAATTAAATATTCCTGCTTTAAATTTAATAAAAAATAAAAATATCGATGCATCAGCAGATATTGATTTTATATTTTTGAGTAAAGAATTAAATGAAATTAAAATTACAAATTATAAAAGCGAAAACTATGAATTAGATGGAGTAATAAAATTATCTAAACAAATTAAGCCTTACAAAAGTTTGGATTTTAATATTAAAAATAATAATAAAAAATTGAGTATAAAAATATTAAGAGATAAAGTCTTAAATAAAATAATTTTAATAGGCGATTATTTTGATTTTTCTAAAATTTTAAAAGAAACTTTCTTCGAAGAACAAAAAGAAGATAGTTTTCTAATAAAATTACAACCAGTTAGTATAGATTTAAATGCAAAAGAAATTTTGGTTTCAGAGGAAAAAAGCATTTTTAATGTAAATTCTAAGATGAGATATGATAATAAATTATTTAAGAAGGTGACATTAGAAGCTAAATTAAAAAATGATAAAAATTTTAATATAAATATTAAAAATCACAATGAATCAAGAGAATTAAATATATTTTCTGATGATGCTGGTAATTTTTTAAATACATTTAATATAAATAAAAGTGGTAAAGGTGGCGAGTTTGTTTTACATGGAAATTATGACGATACTAAAGAGTCAAATCCCTTAAAAGCAAGCGTTACTATTAGAGAAATGAGATTAATTAAAGCACCTACTCTTGCAACAATATTAAATTTAGCTTCTATAGGAATTGTTTCTGCATTATCAGGTGAGGGAATATTAATAAATAAAGTAAAATCTGAATTTTTACTAGAAAACGGCATATTAAATTTAGAAAAATATGAAGCTTATGGTCCTGATATTGGTTTTTCAAATCAAGGGAAAGTTTTTTTAAAAAAAGAAGAAATAGATTTAGAAGGAGCTATTATTCCAATGGTTACTTTAAATAAAGTAATAGGCTCAATACCTGTTTTAGGTAAAATTTTAACTAATGAAAGAAAAGGAATATGGTCCTTTGTTTATACTATTACAGGAGATTTAGATGAACCTACAGTTAAAGTGAATCCTATTAAAACAATTACACCAGGTTTTATTCAAAAGTTTTTTAGTGTTTTTAAAACAGAAAAAAAAGAAGAGGAAAACTAAATAATTTTAATGAAAAAATTATTTTTTTTCCCAATCGATATTTCAATTTGATTTTTTTTAATATTTTTTGTTGATACTAATTTAAGTTCATCAGTTATAACTTCACCATATAATTTTACAGCGCCACCTCTTATTAATCTTCTAGCTTCGCTATTACTTTTAATAACTTTTTTATTTAAACTTATTAATTTAAAAATTTCTAATCCTTTTGAAAAAATACTTTTTTTTAATGTAAAAGTATCAGATATTTTTTTTCCATGACAAAGTTCAGTTGCCTTATCTGCTAGTAGTTGTTTATTTTCATTAATGTCTTTAGCATCATTTTTTTTTAATTTATTAATTTCTTCTATTTTTATTTCTGTAAAAAGTTTTAAGAATTTTAACACATCATCATCATTTACATTTCTCCAAAATTGCCAATAGCCATCTGATGATAATAAATCTTCAGATAACCATACCGCACCTTTATTTGTTTTACCCATTTTATCACCTGAAGAAGTAGTAATTAATGGTGTTGTGAATCCTAATACTTCTTTTTTATTAACTCTTCTTATTAAGTCAACACCTGCAGTTATATTTCCCCATTGATCAGAACCACCAAATTGAACATTACAATTTTCGCGTATATTTAATTCGACAAAATCATAAGCTTGTATAATCATATAATTAAATTCCAAAAATGATAAAGGCTGTTCTCTTTTCAATCTTTCACTTACACTATCCATAGTAAGCATTTTATTAACTGAGAAATTTTTTCCATAATTTCTCAAAAAAGAAATATAATTGATATTTTTTAACCATACGGAATTATCTAAAAACTTTATTTTTTTTTTATTATTGTTTAAAGAAAATTTTTCTATATTTTTTTTTATACTTAATGAATTTTTTGTAATTTCTTTATCATCTAATAATTGTCTAGATTTGTCTTTACCAGAAGGATCACCTATTTTTGAAGTTCCTCCTCCAAGCAAGACAATTACTTGACAGTCATTCTTTTGTAAAATTCTTATAAGCATTAGTTGTATTAAACTACCAACATGTAAACTTCTTGCTGTACAATCAAAACCAATGTATGCAATTAATTTTTTTTCGAGTGCTAAATGATCTAATTTCTCAATATTTGTACATTGATGAATATAACCTCTTGTTTGTAGTTCTTTAATGAGATTTGATTTTGGTTTAAACATTTTTTTATAATATTTTTTATTTATTTATTAATTATAATTTAAAAGGTTATAAATGTTAAATTCAAAAAAATTTACAGCTTTAGGTTTAATGAGCGGTACTTCAGCAGACGGTATAGATGTCGCGATAGTAAAAACTGATGGAAAAAGTAAAATAGAATTGGGCCCTTGTGATTATTTATCATTTAGTAAAAAATTTAGTAATACTTTAAAAAGCTTATTTAAAGAAAAAGTAAATATAAAAAATTTACAAAAAAATAAAAGAATCGTTCAAATTGAAAAAGAATTTACATATTTAAATTTTTTAGCAATTTCTGAATTTTTAAAAAAAAAAAAAATTGATAAAAAAAAAATCGATGTAGTTGGTTTTCATGGGCAAACATTATCTCATAATCCTTCTGTAGGTTATAGTTGGCAGTTAGGAAATTCAAAAGAATTATCAAAATTATTAAATTTAAAAGTAATAAGTGATTTTAGAAATAATGATATTAAACATAATGGTCAAGGAGCTCCATTAACTCCTATTTTTCATTTTTATCTAACTAAAAAAATAAAAAAGAAGATTTGTTTTATAAATCTTGGAGGGATTTCAAACATTAGTTACTTTGATCATAAAAATAATGAAGATTTAAATAAGATAATTGCTTTTGATACCGGACCATGCTGCTCACTGTTAGATGATTGGATTAAAAAAAATACAAACAATAATTTTGATAACCTAGGTCTTTTTTCAAGAAAAGGTATAAAAAACAAAGAAATTATAAATAAGATTTTGGAAAATTCTTTTTTTAATCAAACACCACCAAAATCTTTAGATAGAAGTTTTTTTTCACTTAAATTATTAAAAAAATTAAATCTTAATGATGGAGCTGCTACATTATCTAATTTAATTGCAGAAACTTTATTTTTAGGCTTGCAGCATTTACCTGATAAACCTGATCTATGCATTTTATCTGGTGGTGGAAGATTAAATAAATATCTAGTTGAAAGAATTAAATATAAGTTAAATAATATAAAAGTTAATCTAACTGAAAATTATAAATGGAATGGTGATTTTATTGAAGCACATGCATTTGCTTATTTATCCGTAAGAAGTTTACTTAATCTACCTATTACTTTTCCTAAAACAACAGGCGTTAAAAAACCTTTAACTGGTGGCAGAGTTTTCTTTTTTTCTGATATCGCTTAAAATATCTGAAACAAAACTTTCGCAATATTTTTTTACTTCATTTTCTTTATTTTTAAAATTTATATCAGTGTTAATTTTTTTATGTACAATATTTATATTTTTTTGAGCATTAAGTTTTTTAACTAATAATGAAATATTCTTTTCTTCGGTTTCAATTTGTTTACTAGGATGAATTATTAATCCTGACGCTGGACAAGGTGATAAAAAAGAAAAATCAAATTCAGTTATTGGAGTAGCTATATTAATAAAGCCTACAACTTCAGGTCTACGCATTAATAATTGCGAACTAATCCATGCACCAAAATCAACACCAGCAATCCAACATTTACCAATATCTTGATTTTGTTCTTGCAACCAGTCTAATGCAGTCGCTGCATCACTTAATTCTCCTAATCCATCTTCTTCAGCTGTTCCTTCAGATTTTTCAACTCCTCTAAAATTAAATTTTAAAGTAGAAATATTATTTTTTTCAAAAGTTTCAAATACAGTAGATACAACATTGTTGTTCATTGTATTTTCAAAACAATTTCTCGGATGTAATATTAAACCAACACAATCTGAATCTTCAGAATGTTTGTAAAAACCCTGTAGTTTACCTTGTGCTCCGTTGATTAATACTTCTGTCATTTGTAGATATTAGATTTATAATCGATAATGTATTAATTGCAATTAATAAAACTTGTTAATTTAAAAATAACTAGAATATCTTCATAAATATAGCTAAATAATTATACTAAAATATTATTATTTTAAATTAATGTTTTTAAGAAATTTTAAAGAATTTTTAGATACATATAGAACTAAAGATCCGGCATCAAGGAACTATATAGAAATATTATTTTGTTATCCCGGATTACATGCGATTTTGATTTATAAAATATCGAATTTTTTTTGGAAAATTAAATTAAAACTTTTTGCAAGAATAATTTCGCATATCTCTAGATTTCTTACTGGTATCGAAATACATCCAGCGGTAAAAATAGGTAAAAATCTCTTTATTGACCACGGTATGGGAATAGTAATTGGTGAAACTAGTATTATTGGAGATAATGTGAGTATATATCAAGGTGTTACACTAGGAGGAACAAAATGGGAGAAAAAGAAAAGACATCCAAGCATATCTGATAATGTTGTAATAGGGGCAGGTGCAAAAATTTTGGGCCCTATTTCTGTGGGTAAAAATTCAAAAATTGGAGCAAATTCTGTAGTTACAAGAAATGTCCCAGCTAATGCTGTTGTTGTTGGTATTCCAGCTAGAGTTGTTGATAATCCAAGTGGTGATGGCTCTGGAATATAAATATTTATGAAAATTAAGAATATTTATTTAGATAATCATTCTTCTACTCCATTAGATAAACGCGTTTATAATGAAATGAAGCCATTTTTCGAAAGTAAATTTGGGAATCCACATTCTGAATCACATTCACATGGGTGGATTGCAAACAAATTTATAGATTTATCAAGAGAAAAAATTGCAAAAGCTATTAACTCAAAAAAAGAAGAAATTTTTTTTACTTCTGGTGCTACTGAATCAAATAATTTAATTTTAAAAGGATTAGCTTTTAGTCAAAAAAAAAAAAATCATTTAATCACTTCTGTAATTGAACATAAATGTATTTTAGAATCTTGTAAATTTTTAGAAAAAATTGGTTTTAAAATTACATATTTGAAAGTAAATAAATATGGTGAAATTGATTTAGAAGAACTAAAAAAAGCAATTAATAGTAAAACTTTTTTAGTAACAATAATGTCTGTAAATAATGAAATTGGAAACATTTATCCTCTAAAAGAAATTGGAAAAATTTGTAAAGAAAAAAACATTTTTTTTCATTCTGATGCTTCTCAAGCATTAGGTAGAATAAATTTTGATATAAAATATTTAGGGCTAGATTTTGCTAGTTTTTCTTCTCATAAAATATACGGCCCACAAGGAATAGGCTGCTTATTTATTAAAAAAATTAAAAATATTAAATTAGTTCCGTTGTTATCAGGAGGTGGACAAGAAAATGGATTAAGATCTGGTACTTTACCAACTGCTTTGTGTGTAGGTTTTGGTCATGCTACTAAATTAATAGTTAAAGAGCGAATAAAAGTTAATCACAAAATTAAAAAATTAAAAAATACTTTTTTAAAAATTTTAAATAAAAATAAAATTAATTATATTTTAAATGGAAAAAATACTGTAGATAATAATATTAATATTACATTTCTTAATAGTAAAAGTGGGTTTATTTTTTCTAAATTAAACGATATATCAATTTCTTCAGGATCAGCATGTGGTTCTGGATCAGGAGAATCTTCATATGTTTTAAAAGAAATAGGTTTAAATAAAGAAAAATCAGAGTCAACTTTAAGAATAGGTATTGGTAAAGATAATACCGAAAAAGAAATTATATATTGTGCTACAAAGATTTCTAAAATATTAAATCAAAGTAAATAATTTAAAAATTAGATGATAAAGCTTAAACATATTGATAAAAAAGGTAAGATTAAAATAATTAATGCAGTTAATGGACAAAGTTTGTTAGAAATTGCAAAAACAAATAATCTAAATTTAGAAGGTACGTGTGGAGGTGACATGTTATGTTCTACTTGCCATGTGTATATTCTTTCAAGTCATTTAAAAAAATTAAAAAAACAAAGTAAAGAGGAAAAAGAGATATTGGAATTAACTGAAAATTTAAAAAGAAATTCAAGACTTGCTTGTCAAATTAGAATAACAGAAGAATTAAATGGTTTAGAATTTTCTGTTGCATAAAAAAATTTGCTTGAAATAGTATATTTTTTTATACATTCTAGATTTGAGGCGGGGTAGCTCAGTGGTTTAGAGCAGCGGAATCATAATCCGTGTGTCGGGAGTTCAAATCTCCCCCTCGCTACCATTTTTATAATTTTTTATGAAAAATATAATTTTAAAAAATAAAAAAGTTTTTGTCGCTGGACATACTGGATTAGTAGGAAAGTCATTATGTAAAAGGTTAGAAAAAGAAAATTGTAAAATTTTAGTCTGTAGTAAAAAAAAAGTAGATTTAAGAGATTTTAACAAAACTAATAATTGGCTTAAATCAAATAAACCTGATTATATTTTTATATGTGCAGCAAGAGTAGGAGGTATATTAGAAAACTCATTATACCCTGCTGATTTTATTTATGATAATTTATCAATAGCAACAAATTTAATTCATTTATCATATAAGCATAGAGTAAAAAAAATTTTGTATTTAGGATCTAGTTGTATATATCCTAAATTTTCTAAACAACCTATAAAAGAAGACAGTTTGTTAACTGGTTCTTTGGAACCAACTAATGAATGGTACGCAATTGCAAAAATTGCTGGTTTGAAATTATGTAAAGCTTATTCAGCTCAATACAAATGCAATTTTATATCAGCAATGCCAACTAATCTATATGGTCCTGGAGATAATTTTGATGTTAATTCAGGTCATGTTTTACCTGGTTTAATTCATAAAATTTTCGATGCTTTAAAAAATAAAAAAAAAAAAATTACCATTTGGGGAACGGGAAAACCAAAAAGAGAATTTTTATTTGTAGACGATCTTGCTGATGCTTTGGTTTTTTTAATGAAAAAATATAACAAACCAGATCATATAAATATTGGTTCAAATCAAGAAGTTACTATTAAAAATCTTGCTAAAATTATTTCTAAAGTTGCAAATTTTAAAGGGAGTTTTATTTTTGATAGAAAAAAACCAGATGGCACACCTAGAAAATTTATAAATTCCAAAAAAATCAACAATCTTGGATGGAAATCTAGAACTAATCTTATAGATGGTGTCAAACTAACTTACGATTGGTATTTAAAAAATAGAATAAAATAGTTTTTTAATTTTTATTATTTTTTTTTTTAAAAAAATATCTAACGATTTCTGTTAAAATTAATAATCCATCTTTTAAAGGACTAACTTTTTTTTTTCCTCCTATTCTTTTTCTTTCATAACTAGGTAAACAAGAATAACTCATATTTTTAATTTTCGCCTTAATTGGCATTTCAATACAAATTCTAAAATCGAAATTTTTAAGTTTTAATTTTTTAAAAGAGGATGTTTTACCTAAAATATATGTATATAAAATATCTGAAATTTTTAAATTAAAAAGAATATTACCTGCAAATGTAAAAAAATAATTTCCGACTGAAGTAATTAAATCATCATCATCACTTCCTCCACCTGGTTTTTGATATCTAGATGCAAATATAAAATCTTTATTTTGACACAATTTTCTCATTTTATATAGGTAGCTTGGATTCATTGAGCCATCTGCATTTATAATACAACAGTATTTTGTTTTTACAGAATTAACGCCTTCAATTAAAGCATTACCATAGCCATTATTTTTTTGTTCAATAATTTTTATGCCTTTATTTTTTTTTATTGCTTTTTTTGTTTCTAAATCTTCTTTTTGTAAAATAATAAATTTTTTACAATTAAAATTTTCAATTTCTTTTAGAAAAGTAGGTAATGCTTCAACCTCTTGTTTTGCTGGAATAATTAAAGTTAAATCATGCATTGTATATTAATTAAATTTTTTTTTTTTCTATCTGATATTGTTATACTCATTTTAATAAAAATATTCTCTTTTATTTTATATGAAAACATCAACTAAAATTTTTTTTGCAAAATTTCTATCGAATATTACCAGACTTTTTTTTGAATTATATGGAAAAAATAGTAGAGAAATAAAAATTAAGAGAAATAATATTTTATTTTTGGTAGATTTAAATGAAGGTATAGATTTTGCTATATTTCTCAATTTATATGAAAGAAAAGTAGTTAAATTTTATTCAAAAATTATAAATCCCAATTTTAATATTATTGATATCGGGAGTAATATCGGTTTTCATACATTAAATTTTGCAAATTTACTATCTACTGGAAAGGTTTTTAGTATTGAACCTACTTCTTTTGCTGTTAAGAAATTAAAAAAAAATATAAGTTTAAACACTTTGTTAAAAAAAAAAATAATTTGTGATCAAATTTTTCTTTCCAATTCTAAAAAAAATTTTAAAAAAAAAATTTATGCAAGTTGGCCACTAAAAAATAATATTAAAGTCCATCCAGTGTTAATGGGTGCAGCAAAAGATGCTAGTAAATCAAAAATCGAAAGTTTAGATAATTATATTTTTAGAAAAAAAATTAAGAATTTAAATTTAATTAAGATAGATGTTGATGGAAATGAATTTGATATAATTAATAGTGGAAAGGAAACTATAAAAAAATTTAAGCCTATCATTATGTTTGAATTTTGTCCTTATTTACATAAAGATAATGATTTAGATTTTTTGATTAAATTTTTTAATAAATTAAATTATTCTTTTATTGATTCATCAAATTCCAGAGAGTTTAAATTGAATAATGTAAATGATTTAAAAAGAATTATTTCTTTTGGATCATCAAAAAATGTTTTTTTAATTCCAAATTAATATTTTTAAGTTTTTATTATTACAATTATTGGGTTTATATGACTAAAAACTGTTCTAGGAATGTTTAATAACAATCTAGGTTTGAATTCTATAGTTATTTTTTCTTTTTGAATTTTTTTATAATCTAAACTATTTCTTACTGTCACAACTAACCAATCACAGTCTTTATTTACGAAATTAAATTTATCAAAGTTTATTGGCGGCATGTTGAATGGAGCTAATGTTTTTTCATTGTTACATATTTTATCTTTGTAATTAATATTATTTTCAATCCAATTTGCAGCACTTAGTCTAGTTGAGTATTTGTCACTATTTTCGTCAAAGTAAGCAAGTTTTATTGGAATCATTTGAACAATAGTTAAAAAAACAACTATATTTAAAATTGATTTTTTATTAGTTTTGTTTAAAAAACATAAAAACACTAATAAACTTGGAAGAAAATATGGTAAATATCTAAAATTTATATGCCATTCACTTTGTTGACTTGTAATAATCGAAATTAAAATTAAAGGAATTATCAAAATTAAGAAAAATAAATTAAAATATTTATGATTTTTTTTTAAAAAAATTAAGTAAATTAAAAAAATTATATTTGCAAAACCAAAACCTGTAATCAAAGAATTTTTATAAAAACTTAAAATATTTTTAAAATTTATACTGCCTTTAAACCAATTAATTAAATTTGAGAATTCTAATATAACGCCACTACTATTAGTAAGGAATATTGGATTAGTAATAATGAAACTAAATGTTAAGAAAAATAAAGATATAAATACATTATTAATCTTTAAATAATTTTTATTTAAAAAAAAGAAGATGAAAATATATGCGACAATAATAAAAAATATATTATATAAAGCAGAACCAATAGATAGCCCCATAAAGATAGAAATATAAATTAATCTTTTTAAGAAGTCCGAATCTTTAATTTTTAATTTAACTAAATTATAAATTATTAAATTTATCCAAATTAATGAAAACCAATGAGGTTTAATTATTTGGGAAAACATAATAGATGAAGGCACGAATAGATATAACGATATTAGTTTAATAGATAAATTTTTGTTTGTTATTAAATTAAATGTTAAATATAAAATATAAGCGGAAAGTATAAATGTTATTAAGATAAATAATCTTCCAAAGAAATAAATTTGATCAATTTTATTATTATCTTTAAGTAATTCTTGATAATTATTATATTTTAATATGTTTAATTTTTTTAAAGTGAAATAATAAAATCCTAAAGGATATAAATAACTGCCGCCATATTGATAATAATGTGGATCTATTTTTTTACTTATAGCTATTTTACTTAAAGCCATAACGCTTAACATTTCATCAGCTTCAATTGAATAGAGTTTAAATCTAAAAAAATTTTTTTTATTTATTTCTATTTCATTATCAGTTTTAATGATTTCTTCTTTATTTATTATTTGATTAGTTATTAATGAACTATCATCAGATTCTATATTTTCGTATAGATTATTAATTCTTGTTCCATAATCTATTGTTGATATTTGAAAAAATAAGTAAAATATCAGTAAATAAAATATTAAATAATCTTTTTTCATATTGGTATGTTACATGATAAAAATAAAAAAATAAATCCATCATCTATTGCTGTTTACGTTGGCTTGGATTTTGTTGGTGATGGGTTAATAAAGTTACCTTTCATAAGATCTTTAAGGCAAGTTTTTCCTAATGCACATATTACTTGGATAGCAGGAACACATAGAAGTGAATTTAAACGTTCTTTAGCACCTTTAGTAAAAGGATTGCTTGATGAAGTTATAGAAGAGGCAAACATAGGTTTCATTGGTGTAAGCGAAGCTAAATTTGGACAAAGATTACAAGATTTAAAAAATTTTATTTTTCCACCTTTTAAAAAAAAGAAATATGATTTATTAATTGATACACAAACACATTTATTAACAACATTAGTTGTTAAAACAATTAAACATAATTTATTTGTTTCAGGATGCGCAAAATTTATGTTATCAGATATTCGTCCACCAAAAAATTTTAAAAGAGAATTAAATTTATCACAAAGATTAGTACAATTAACTGAAATTACATTAGGAAATAAAATTAATATTCCACCTCCACCGTTACCTCTTGAAAAAAAATATAGAGATTTAGCAAAAAAAGCACTCCCACCTGGCCAAAAATATATTGGTTTTGCACCAGGAGCTGGTGATACATCAAAATGTTGGGATTTAAAAAATTTTTTAGAAGTAGCAAAATATTTTGCAAAAAATAATAAAGTACCAGTTTTTTTCTTAGGTCCAAATGAAGAGCATTTGTTATATCATATTAAAAATATTGTTCCAAAATCAATTTTTCCTGAATGGGGAAAATTTAGAGTAAAAAATATTAAGGGCCCCGCTTTAGTTATAGCTTTATCAGAAAGAATAAAATGTGCTTTAGCAAATGACAGTGGAACAGCTCACATGATAGATGCAGGCGGGGCACCAATTGTTAAAGTATTTGGTAGAAGTTTACCGGGAAAATATACTGGCTTAACACCGAAATCATTAAATATAGATTCTAGAACATTTGGCTCTACTGACATTAATGTAATTAAACCTACATACGTTATAAATAAATTAAAAGATTTTTTTAAATGATTAAAAATAATGAAATAAATATTCCTATTTCTACTGGTGAGTTAGTAGTGGAAATTAAAATTGTAAAAATTAAAAAAAAAAAAATTAATAATAAATTAAAATTAAATAATATTTTAAAAGAGTTATCTTTATTAAATAAAATTTATAATTCGTCTTTTAAAAAAAGTAAAAAATTGTCTCTTTATGAAAAAGAATTAATGAAAATTAATAAAGCATTATGGGATATAGAAGATAAAATAAGGTTACTAGAATCTAAAAAAAATTTTAATAAAGAATTTATTTCCCTTGCTAGAGCTGTATATATTAAAAATGATGAAAGATCTAAAATTAAAAAAAAAATAAATCTTCTTACAGGTTCAAATCTTATTGAAGAAAAATCATATAAATCATATTAATTCTTTTTTAAAATTTCTATTCCTGGCAAGGTTAATTTTTCAATCCAATTTAAAAAAGCTCCTCCACCTGTAGATAAAAAAGAAAAATTTTTTATTTTTTTATTTTTTTTTAATGCAGCAATTGTGTCACCACCACCAACAACACTAATTATTTTTTTTTTGGAATTAATAGCATTTGCTATTTCATTAGTTGCGTAATTATAAGGTTTTTTTTCGAAATATCCTAAAGGTCCACTCCATATAATTGTTTTTGATTTATTAATTATATTTATAATTTGAAATACACTTTTTTTTCCTAAATCTAGAATATTATTATTTTTATTAATTTCATATATATTAACTGACCTCTTTTTTTTTGATATTGCTGCATCAACGGGAAGTATTATTTTACATTTATAAATTAAAGCTTTTTTTTGTATTGCTAATGCATTTTTAATTTGTTTTTTTTCGAAAATAGATTTTCCAATATTTATGTTATTAGATTTTAAAAAAGTATTAGCTACACCTCCACCCAAAATCAAATAGTCACATTTTTTTATCAATGCATTTATTAAGTTGATTTTATTTTGCATTTTTGCACCACCAACAATAGCAGTAAAAGGTTTTTTTGGTTTTTTTAAGAATTTATTTAAATTAATTATTTCTTTTTCCATATTTTTTCCAATTCCAGATGGTAAGCACTGAGTTATTTTATTTACTGATGAATGTAATCTATGGCTAACACTAAATGCATCGTTTATATAGATGTCGCAATACTCTGATAATTTTTTTGCAAATTTTAAATCATTTTTTAGTTCTTCGTTATGAAATCTTAAATTTTCAAGTAACACAATTTGTTTTGGTTTAACCTTTTTTAATATTTTTTTTACATCTAAACCAATACATTGATTACAAAATAAAATTTTTGTTCTTAAAATTTTTGATAAAGGATTAATTATTTTTTTTAAAGAAAATTTTTTATTTCTTTTACCTTTTGGTCTACCAAAGTGGCTTATTACAATCGGTATACCTTTTTTTTTAATAATTTCTTTAATAGTAGGTATCGCAGATTTTATTCTAGTATCATCCAAAACTTTTCCTTTGATAAAAGGAATGTTTAAATCTAATCTAACTAAAACTTTTTTATCTGTTAAATTAAAGTTATTAATTTTTTTAATTTTTAGCATTATATATTTATATATTAAAATTATATTTGAAAATTAAACCCAATGAAAAATTTTTTTTATTTTATTTTATTTTATTTTTTTTCATCAAATATTTTGTTTGCAAACGGTATTGTAATAGAAGAAGAACAATGGCCTTGTCAGCTACATCATTTGGTTGCACCTAAACAATCAGATTATTGGCCAGGAAAAAAAATTTTTTTAGATGATAAATGGAAAGAAGATAAAGAAGTTAATGAATTGGTATATTTTATTACGAATCATGCAAATGCAATAGTTCATGGAAAAAAAGCAATTGATGATTTTTCAAAAAAATTTACTGATAAACAAATTAAAGAAAAAAAATTTAATTTAGTCTTTTCTGGTATTTTTCAAGAAATGTCGATTTATTTGAGTATTGCTAAGCATGGAGTTTTTCAATTTATAACAAGAATAGAACTTTTAGAACGAGAATTAATAAAACAAAATTTAAAAAATAAAAAATTAGTCAAAAGAAATATAGGTAGAAGTAAAAAGGGATGGATAGTTGAAATAGCTGATGACTCTGAGGAAGAAGCAGAATTTCAATGTAATAGAATGGATTTCTTAGAAAGAAAAGCAAAAACTCTCACAAAACAACTTATTAATAATATTTAAATTAACATTTGTGCTTTTAAACAAATTTAAATTTTAACATAAAATATATTGACTTAATTATCTAGAAATTTAGTTGATTATTTAAATTTGTTTTTTTTAGCAACTTTTAGTCTACAAAATTTTAATTTTTGTGGACTTATTTTAGTCATTTTGGATAGATGCTTTTGAGAATATTATTTTTTTTTGGATTTGCTTTTGTATTAAGTTTGTTCATTAGTCAAAATTTATTCAAAGGTATTGCAATGACAGGTGATATCGAAGCTGGAAAGATTCGATATGCTAAAAATTGTGTAAATTGTCATGGTCCAGCAGGTATGGGCCTGGCTAGTTATCCAAAAATTTCAGGTCTAGAAATTGCTTATATTATAGATAGGCTTGAGACTTATAGAGCAGGTACTGAGATTGGTCCTAATTCAGCTTTAATGATAATGATGGCTCAACCTCTATCTGATACTGAAATTGCAAATTTAGCCGCGTACTTAAACGCGCAAAATACTAATTAATATTAACTTAAAGGAGGATTTTAAATGATTAAAAAATCTAAACTTATATCAGCAGCTTTATTAGGAGCAGCTTTATTGGCTTCTCCGGTTCATGCTGATACAATGGGCACCCCAACAATTAGTGCAACGTCCGTACATAATGGACTTGAAAACCCTTGGGATTTAGCCTTCACAAAAGCCGGCGATATGTTTTACACTGAAAAATGTAAAGGTCTTTCAGTTAAAACTAAATCCGGTTCTGTAAATGC
>MDSY01111377.1_pt1 | contig 22980 bp, 23 predicted proteins | sample 811131 | NCBI WGS metagenome assembly MDSY01 (sample SAMN05326643, study PRJNA326480) | marine metagenome | isolation source: seawater | place: Atlantic Ocean: South West | collected 2010 | reverse complement strand
TGGGTCAATCATGGCTGTTTTCATTGCGCTGGTGCCTGGCAAATCAGGCTATGGTGTAGCCCATGAGTTTATGTCGTTTCTTCAGTCACCCCTTCCATCCCTGTTCATCGTATTGGTGCCCTCGCTCATTGAACGGATGCGCTCAAAAAATTGATGGGATTTAATGCCGCGAGGGCGCGCCTCGGTTTAGAGATTGTACACCCGCAAAATAGGGGGATCCCATTGTGTTCCATAGCGGTGAAGTGGATAGGTCGCTGAGCCCGAAACGATCGAACCATCAATGATCAACCACTCTGAATCGCCGCAGGGGTCGGTCAGAATTAACCCGTCTTCTGACACTTCGACTTGACAGTTCGCGGGAATGTCTGCTGTAGCATGCCGGTCTAATGCGACAAACTGATCCAAAGTAAATCGGTACAGAATAATCCCCTGCGACCCGCCACTCACCGTGATGTGTCCGCTGGGAACGGAAAGATTGATGTAGGCAGGCAAGTTCACATTGACGGAGAAATCCACCGGTACATAGGGAATGTACTGTTGCTGTTCATTGCAACGTGACTGCATGCAAATAATTGGCACAACAGCGCAAAGCAGGAATCGGTTTAAAAAGGATTTCATGGGGTGGATTGGGTTCGAAGTCCTAGCGGATCTCTCGGCTTTCCGGCTTGGAATTCCTTGAGGTAGCGCGGCACGAAGTAAGCGATATCTTCAAACGCTTTTTCCTCGAATGCTTGCAAGGCCAGCTGGTGCATGTGCTTGGCATGCGGAAAGTCCAAAACATAGGTTGCATTTGGCATGCGTTCCGACACCAAGCGCTCTGTTTTCTCGGCTGCATCGCCGATGACACAAACACCGGTGAAGGAGGTATACTTTTGAAGCACAGGAAACAATATTTTTGCCGACAGGTCAGGCGCAAGAATAAGCGCTCTAGTGGGGTCGGCAAACATGAGTTGATTTTTCTGCGGAATAAAACTCGCCGTATAAACTTCATCCCTGCGAGCATCCATTACAGCTATGATTGCCTCCCAATCATGGTTATCTGCGGCGGCAATGGCCTGCACCTGAAGGCTGTCAAAAGCCATTAGCGGTATTCCATGCGCATGGGCGATGCCTTTGGCGGTTGAGACGCCTATGCGCAATCCTGTGTAGCTTCCAGGGCCAGATGATACGGCAATCCCTTGAAGCTCCTTTGATGCAATTCTGTTTGATTTGAGTGCATCATCGATCAATGGGAGCAGTTGCTTCCCGTGCACGTGGCTTGTTTCTTTTTCTTGCCTTTCGCACAATAATTCGTCGCCACGAAAAAGTGCCACGGAACAGGAGAGGGTAGAGGTTTCTACAGCCAGAATCAGCGGTGCCGCTGTCATTCCTCTTCTTTTTCTGTGTCGACTTCGACTTCTACCTCATCGCCATCCGACAAGGTTCGAGAAACGGCTTGGTAAGGTCCAATGATAACTGCATCCGCAACGGTGAGACCTGATTTGATCTCAATGTATCGATTGTCTTGTATGCCGGTTTCCACCGGTTTCCATTCTACTATTCCATCGACAAAAACAAAGACACCGAGCTCCGTTTCTTCTTCTTCAACTTTTTCACGCGCAGTGACGGCTTGAATTGGAATGGAAATAGCGCTATTGGCCTTGCGTGTTAGGATGTCAACTTTTGCACTCATGCCAGGCCGAAAAGGCGAATGGTTATTAGATGCCCCTTCTTCCAACATACCAGCATAGCTGTCAGCTCTCAACCTGACTTTTACGGAAAAGTTGGTGACTTGGTCCATTGCGAAACCGTTCAATCCTGCATTGAGCGCTGTATTGCCAATTTCTGTGACTTCGCCTGTGAATGTTTCTTCGAGGTAGGCGTCGACTTCAATTTCAGCAGCGTCATCCATGCTTACCCGAACGATGTCACTCTCGTTGACTTCGACATCGACTTCCATTACGGATAAGTCGGAGACCTTCATGACAATCTCTCCGGCGGTGAAGCCGTTTCCTTGAACACTTTCGCCAATTTCTTTGACCAAAGCCGTCACAGTGCCCGATTGTGGAGCGATCAATGTGGTTCTTGAGAGGTTATTCCTAGCTTCTTGCACCGAAGCCTCGGCACTAGTTATGGCAAACTCAGCGCTGCGAATAGATTCGGTGGCTGCAGTTAAGGTGGCCTCAGAACTCCGGAAGTTGGCCTGTGCCGCGTCAAAGTCCGCTTGGGATAGCACCTTTTCAGTGAATAGTTTTTGCGTTCTTCCCCAGCTTTTGTCAGCGGCAAAAAACTGAGCGTCTGCCTGCGCGCGTTGTGCGCGTGCAGAGGCCAAATTAGAACGCGCACTATTTGCTGCCGCTTCCGCTCGGTTTAGCGCTGCCTCGTAAAGGTCGGGATTGATCTGAACCAGCAGATCGCCTTCTTGGACTTGATCTCCTTCTTTTACGGAAAGATTAACTATCTGGCCGCTGACTTCTGCGGTGATGTTTACTTCGACTTCCGGTTGAATTTTTCCTGATGCGGAAACACGCTCGATAATGGAACGAACCTCTGCTTGTTCGATTTGGACATCAATGGTTTCAGTTCCGCCTCCAAACCATCGGGTCGCAATGAGTAATGCGACAATTAAAACCGATAAAATGATCCAAAATGTTTTGTTGAGCTTCATAGCAGTGCGTTAGCGAAAGGTCAAGGGTTTCCCCATGTAAAAGTCTAGGATTCGGCTCTTGAATGCAAGGTCGTATTTCGAACGCAATGTATTCACACGTGCATTGTCTAACCGTGTTCGGGCATCGGCATAATCTATAGCGGTGGACGCGCCGGCTTCGTAGCGTTGCTCCGTATTTTTGAAGGCGCGTTCGGAGGCCACCAATGCGGCTTCTTGAGCCACGGTGTTTTGCGAAGCGGCACTCGCATCTGCCCATGCAGATTCGATATTAGTAGTCAAGGTTTGGCGTACCTGTTCCAATTGGTATTGCCTGCGAAGAACATTGACCTCTGCTTGCTCGACCGACGACTTCACTCCAAAGTTGTTGAAAATCGGAATGCTCATGGAAAAGAAGACGCTCTGGTTGTAATTCTGATTGACTTGGTCGCTGAATGGGGTTGTGATGAATTGATACACCTCTTGCTGTGCTACCAGATCGTAGGCTGTGGAGTCATCGACTACCAAAGAGCCCAGTACAAATTCTTCTGTTAACGGCTCTCCGTCAATTGAGCGTGATGCGCCTGAATATCCGGTTCCTATGTTGTAGCTGGCGAATACACGCGGATACCGACCGCTTTTTGCGATATTCAAACCGATTCCAGCATCCTCTACTTGATATTGCGCTTGTAAGATTTCTGGAAACGAAGCGAGAGCATATCCCACAGCTGCTTTGGGATTTGGAGGCAAGTTGTTGCGTTGTAAGTCTTCATCAGACGGTCGGACTACTTGGAAACTATTTACTTCGGCTGCAGGGAGCTGGAGCATCTGGACGAGGTTCAGCTTTGCCAGATTAAGGGCGTTTTGTGTTCCCACAATATTGGCATCATCGGCAGCGAGTTGTGCTTCAACATCGTAGAGTTCAAAGGCTGCGGCAGCACCCGCATTGACGAGACTCTCCATGCGTTCCACCTGACGAGCAGTCGCGTCGCGGTTGATGACGGCCAAGCGCACAAATTCCTCTTGAAAGAGAACATTGAGATATGCTCCGGCGATGGTAAGGACGACATTGTTCTCCGCTATTTCTAGTGCCGATAGCGCCGATAGCTGAGCCAATTTGGCACGTTGGAGGTTCAAGTGGTTTTGAAACCCATTGAACAAAAGCAATCCCGTTGACAATCCAAAACTGTTGGAACGAATGGCTGACGATTCAACGAACTGATTGGTAAATGGATCAATGGTTCGTCCGAAGTTGTATCCGTGTGAGATGTTCGCATTGATGTTGGGCAAAAAAGCGCCCACTGCCGTTTGGGTGCTGATATCTGCGCTGACCTCTCCTAACTGACCAAGTTTGATTTGAATGTTGTGCTCAAAAGCGTGGTCGAGACATCGCTGCAAGGACCAAGACTTTTGCGCGTGACCTGATTGCGGAATGATGGTGCATAGGGCCAAAACGAAAAAGGCAAATGCAAGGGCTGGTGTAGCAGGGAATCGTCTGAGCATGGCTCAAAAATACTGCAATGCGGCTGCAAAGCCCCATTTTGTCAATAATTGGTAACCCGCACCGTGATGCGCTGTGTCGCCTCAGCTTCTTCGATGGTCTCGGGTGCTTTGCTATTGCCGCTTACTTCGTCCGTGCTTTCAACCGCTAATCGATTGGGATTGATTCCGGAACTCACGAGGTATTCAAACACTGCGCGAGCCCGATCTCTGCTGTCCATCTCAGAGTCTCCTGAACCTGGGTCAAAACACTGTGCACTCTGAATGGCAATGTCAAGCGTTGGGTTCACCTCCACAAAAGATAGAAGTGCTTCGAGTGTTGGAATGGAGGAGAAAAAGAACTCGTTGGTGCCGGGATAGAAAACGATGGGCTCCAGCTCGACAGCCAACCCAACCGATATGGGATCAAGTCGCATGGTATCTCGCTCTATTTCAGGATTTGCAAAAATGCGATCACTGTACATCATGTATTCCGGTTCAACACAGATCCGGGTATAACGTCGTTGCGGTTGCAACTGCAGCAGTTTATCATCTTGGATTAGAAGATGGACGGGCTTTCTCGGATTTAAACCTTCCACAGTGAGCTCAACTTTCATGGAGCGATTGCTTATTGCATCCTTGACGATCCAGGTCTGATTGATGGGATCATCTGTTACTGCTTTTGAGTCCAGCCAAGGGCTTCGCTCAACTGTGAATTGAGCAGATGCGACAGTTGTAATTGCACAGAGAATAAAAAAGCTCAATAATGGCCCCAAAGAGACGATGCTAGTCGATTTGAATCGAAGAGCTTTAGGGTTTTGGGTTTTGCGCATTTTTAGAGGCAGAATCAGCTTTCCACTTCCTATAAATTACGAAGAAAAGAAAGGACAACAAAATATACGGGACCGCCATTAGGTACAAAATTCCCTTATTCAATCCAGCACCCAATCCACCATCTGCCGCGCTATCCTCTGCCACAGCCTTGCACATGACGCATTGAGCTTCTGCAGAGCTGCTGAACCCGATGAAAAGAATGAAGAGCACCAGCCCTTTGATGAATGGGAGAAATGGCATAGTGTTTATTGACTTGCGAGAACTCCTGATTAGTGAGGATAGTAAGGGGAGATCATCAGGTATACGATGACACCTGTTGCCGTTACATAGAGCCAAATGGGCCAAGTAATCTTAGCAATTTTGCGGTGCTTTTCGACCTGCATTCCGAGGCCTCTGACGTAAGTGAAAAGTACCAATGGAATAATCCCGGTTGACAACAGAATGTGCGAAATAAGCACTGCGAAGTAAACCGTTCGAATCCATCCTTCTCCTCCAAATTTAGTGGACTCTGTTGTCAAGTGAAATGCTACATAGCTCACTAAAAAAAGCATACTGAGTACCAAGGCGGAAGTTGTAAATGCACGGTGAACTCTAATGTTCTTGTTTTTGATGGCCACAAATGCACCAATGAGGCACAGGAAAGCCGTGCCATTAAAAATGGCGTTCAGCTTGGGCAAAACATACAATGCGGCCTTAACGTCTTCGGATAGGTTCTCTACCGGGGGAATTAAGAACAAAAGGGCCACTGCGGTGGGAATGACAACCGCCATCGTCCAGATGAATCGTTTGATATTGCGTTCGTTTTCCATGGGATGTTCAGGGGATTGGTTCTGGCGTAATCCACAATCGATACACGTCCATCATCAGCTTGTCCACCTCTTCTGTGCTGGTGCCATCGTAATATCCTCGGATGCGATTCTTCGAATCAACCAATGCGAAAATATCGCTGTGAAAGATACCCCCAACTGCGGTGTCACTTTCTATAGCAGTCAAGAAATAGCCGTTGCGAGCCAGGTCAAAAATCGCCTCTTTTTCACCTGTGACCATCTCCCATACAGCAGGGTTTCGGCCCAGTTTCTCGCCGTATGCACTTAGTCTTTCCGGTGTGTCATGTGAGGGATCTACGGAATGACTGAGTAGCAAAACCTCATTTTGCATGCCCCTGTCAATCAATAGGGATTGCAAGCGTGACATCTGGCTCGACATGATTGGACAGATGGTGGGACAGCGTGTAAAGAAAAAGTCCACAATGCGCATTCGTCCATTCACATCTCTGTGCGAGAATTCTGTACTGTCAGAGGCAATTAGCGCGAAGGCTGGCACTGTATGTCCTGCAGGTCCCAAAATGGGCAGAGGAGGCTCCTTATCCAACCGTTCAAGCGTTTTTTTGCGCTCGTACGAGGCTTCATCCATTTCTTTTTGAAGCAAAGCAATGTCTTCAACGGCGTCCTTGATAGCATCTTCAGATGCAGCATGATAAACCCCACGTAAGTAGCCCTGTCCATCCACCAGCCATAACGTGGCAATGTTGTTGGGTTCGGCTTCATCACGTTGGATCATGAAGGAGTCTCGAATGAGCTTATCGATACGATCCTGTTCTCCAGTGAGGAATTGCCATTTCCCGGAAAAGCCATTGTAGCGGGTATTCCGCTCCACGTATTTCTTCAGTACTTCGGGCTGATCGTAATTCGCGTCCAAAGTGAAGCATACCGTCATAATGTCACTTTCATCGCGGTAACGAAAGTTGGGCCAGAGCAGTTGCTTCGTAAACTGGGCAACGTGTGGCGCATTCGTGGGAAAAAAGGCCGCTATCCAAACTTTTCCTTCCAACTCTTTGGAATCGAATGATTCATCCTCATGATTGATCAAAGAGAATGGCTCAACACGTTGTGCGCGTTCGGTCCATTTCTCGATTGTTCCGCTGTCTGTGTAGTATGGAAGCGTGTTGAAGTGGTGATCTCCGTCAATTCCAAGAATGAGAAGGCCCGTCAGAGGCAACCCAAGCATAATGCTCAGGAGATAAACGTATTTCCGGACAGTATAGCGGACTCTATTTTTCACAAGGATCAAACCTTTCGGCCCAGGACGAGATTCACTTTTTTTCTAAAATCAGTAGAGCAACGTCGAATTGCCCAAATGCCCAAATCCCTCGGAGATGGCAATGAAAAGCAAATAGCCAATAAAAAGCATGTAGGGCGCCAAAACAACTTTCTTCAAGTTGGGACGCTCATCGCCCAAGTGCATGAAAACGAGTACGATGTAAGCCGCTTTGACGAGGGTGAGGATGACAAAGGACCATTTGATCATGCTCCAGGTAAAGGTTTCTGAACGCTTGAATACGATTCCCATCAATACTTCTACCGTCGTTAGAAAAGTCAGTATGGCTGTGACCTTCCAAACATTCTTTCGGATTGCAGCTCCTTCAGTCTCACTGTGGTGAGAGTTCAAAGCGTAGCTATCATTTACTATCAGATCGTCGCGTTCCATGTCTTTAGAATTAATGGTTCGAGCGTTGCTCAGAATCAGATGAGGTAGAAAAAGGTGAAAACAAACACCCAAACAAGATCGACAAAATGCCAGTAAAGTCCAATTTTCTCAACCATCTCGTAGTGCTTTCGTCGCTCAAATACACCGCGGTAAGCCATGAAAAAGATAATGATATTGATGACAACACCTGAAAAAACATGGAATCCATGGAACCCAGTGATGAAGAAGAAGAAGTTTGCATAGGACTGCTGCACGGCATATTCGTTGTCGTGCATATTCGCACCAAAACAAAAAGACTCTGAACGCGCATTCCAGAGTTTCATCGCTTCGTCTCCACTCACATGCGATTCATTCTCGATGTACTTGTTGACAGTCAGGGAATGAAGTTCTGCCTCGTGATTATGCTCCCCAGTTTGAACAAGCTTGACGCCGTGGTCGCTGTCTTCGAGTGTAATAATGGGACTTCCTTCCATCCAAGGCTCTGCCAAATGTCCAAAGTGGTGATCCATGTAGATAGCATCGCCTTTGTTCATTACAAACACTTGACCGTCATCTGCTGTGACCGTTACATTCTCGGCCAGCAGATAAGACCCGCCGCTTCCGTGGATGAAGTGTGACCATTCCCACGCTTGGGATCCTAAGAAAATGATGCCACCGATAACGGTGAGCCCCAGCCACTTCACCACTCCGCTCTTATCATTTCGGTGTCCGGATTCAACAGCCAGTACCATCGTCACGGAAGAGACAATCAATATGAAGGTCATCAAGGCTACATAGATCAGCGGATACTCTCCATTCAAACCGGGCAGTGAGCGGAATACCTGCTCACCGATGGGCCAGGCATCTGGACTACTAGCCCGTACAAATCCATACGCAGTAAGCAAACCTCCAAATGTCAAAGCATCTGACACGAGGAAATACCACATCATCATTTTGCCGTAGCTCACGCTGAAAGGAGATTGACCTCCTCCCCACAGTTCCTCTTTTGAAATCGATTTAGTTGCTTCTCCGCCCATGGTTCGAATTTGGACATAAATTTATGCAATCAAGCGCAAAAAAGCACCGTAGAAGCCATCCGACTTTCGTCTTGCCAAATCCGTCTTCGCTCGAGGTGTTTTTCTCAGTGGTAATAGAACAGAAAAGCAAACAGATAAAGCCACAATGCTCCCATGAAATGCCAGTAAATACTGAGCGATTCTAGCCGCACCACATCGCTGCTGTTGATGGCCCCTTGGAATACTCGTATTCCATTCACAATGAGGTAAATGAAGCCAAATGTGAGGTGCAAAATATGCACGGCAATTAGCGCCCAGAGGTAGCCACCTCCCGAATTGGAAGTTCGCGCCACGTCACTCGTCACAGGTCGCACCATCAAGTCATCATTGGCTGCGTAAAATTCTTCGCGCTCTGCACTGTAGATCAAAGGAAGTCCATTTCGATAGACAAAATAGTCCTCGCCATAGGTCGCTGGGCCTTCCATCATCGCTTCAATGCTATTCCAGCGATAGGTTTCTGATCCTGATTCGTGTTCACTGATGGTCCATCCCATTCCCATTTCTGTAAGACGTTCCCAACCTTCGGCTTGGCTTACAGTGAATCCAATGCCCATCACAAACGTCAATCCTAAGCCGATTAGCGCATTGGTTTTTTGTCCAGCTCTCATTGAGCGAACGGACCACCACAAGGCAGTAGATGAAAGAACTAGGAGTGCATTGGAGACCCAAAAAGCTGCAGTCGGTGTAACGTGCACCCAGAATTGCCCCATGTTTGAGACGATGTAAGCACTTGTAAACCCCGCAAACAACATCACTATGGCAAAAACGATGAAGTACATCAGCATCTTCTTCGTTCGCTCGCGAATTTTGGGGTCTAAGCCTTCGTATACATCGGGCTTGCGGTTGGGTTGTTCAGTTGAAATGTCGCTCATGGTATCATCAAATCTTATCCAAAACGAAGGCTAGTTGCACAATAGGGAGGTACGCAAAGGAGATAAACATCAAGGTTCGGGCATGTTTCATATCTAACGTCTGATGCAATCGGTAAGCAGGAACCGCGAAGAGGATTCCGCACAAAATAGCTATTACGAGAGCATAATTTCCGACCATTGGATCTCCCGTTGGCAATGCCCAAGGGAGCAGTGAGGCAGGAATGCAGAAGAGGGTGTAGATGAAAATTTGCCACGCGCTTTGTTTGGTCCTTCCTGCTCGAAATGGGAGCATGAAGTAACCAGCTTTCTGATAGTCGTCGTGTGCGAGCCAAGCAATGGCCCAAAAATGAGGAAACTGCCACATGAATTGAACAGCAAACAAGGTCCCAGGTTCAATTCCAAAATCACCCGTTGCTGCAACATACCCAATCATTGGAGGAAGTGCTCCGGGAATGGCACCGACAAACACACTCATGGTGGTTTTGGACTTGAGAGGTGTGTAGATGAAGGCATACGAAACCAGTGCCGTAACGCCGAGCCATCCGCTTAGTGGGTTGAGGCCAAAGAGACAGGCGAGTCCAATGCCCCCAGCGATAAGGCTGTAAGTCAATGCAGCGCGGGAGCTCATTCGTCCGGTAGGGAGCGGACGGTTGGCGGTGCGGCTCATCAATCCGTCAACTCGCTTTTCAATGATTTGGTTGAACCCGTTGGAAGCACCAGTGAGCAGATACCCTCCAACGGTTAGCATCAAAAAGCTACGAATGTCAATGGTTTCTACTGCCATGAACCAGCCTAAGATGGCGGATACCACAACAAAGAAGCCTAGGCGAACCTTGAAAAGCGAGGCAAGGTCTTTGATTCTTTGATTCATGGATAAAACTTCTAGCTGTGGTCGGGGGCTGCAAAATTACACCGCGCGGTTGGATATTGGGTTACCATTTCCGCTCCTCAAGCACCCGCCGAAGTCGAATACCCATTTCCAGACGCCACCATGTTGAATTGGAAAGATATCCCTTCAGGTTATTTTGGGTGCTGCGGACAAAGAATTCCTGTCCATCCAACGTGGGAATTGAGTACCCAAGATCGAACCACGTCTGCATTTGATTGACAACGTCCGTGTCTCCCGCTTGTCCATTTCCTGTGAAGAACCAATCCACGCCATAATTTGCAGGCCTAGTTACATAGGAGAGCAAAGGGTTTGACCCGATAGAGACGGCGGGCTCTTTTCCCAAATCGACGGGCTCATCCAATGCTTGTCTTCGGATGACCGCACCAAAGTGCAACCGAAATGCGCCTTTATTCCAAATCAAGTGACTTCGTAATTCCGCGAAATTGCTTCCTGCGGGATGGGCCAGAGGCATTCGATTGTGCGTCCAAGATTGCGCTGTCGCTGCATGAGAATAGGTGTAAGGTCGCACGGCTGCCGTTTCGAGCACAACAACCCATTGGCCATCGGCGCTGCCGTAGTGAACGGAACCTAGTGCGCCCCATTTGTTCGCCCACCATTGCGCGTCGGAGCGCAATTCACTGATGACAAATTCATCCAACACTATTTGGCTGTAGAATCTCCAGGTTCCATTATCTGTTTGCGTCTTCCAGGAAAGTGCTGCACCAACCAGTGCATTGTCGGCAGAACCTAATGCGTATTCGGTGGGACGAAAGGAAATAAAAGGCAAGGCGTAAGGCACTTCAAATCGTCTGCTGTAACCGGAATCCTTGGCCAGATAACTAACTGCTCCGAATAATTCACCGCACCAACCTCGGCCTAAATCCGCTTCGATGAGATGTGCAGCAAACCAAGCGGGACGTCTGAGAACGTATGTACCCGGGCTTCGTTCCTGTTCACCAAGCACACCCGGTGGACTTCCGGCTGACCGGTGGGTGGTTCTCCCGATCAAATGCGTATACCTAATGCGACCTGCATCGGCGTGCAGTCGAGCATAGGGCAAAGAAGCTGCTTGACGATCCAGCCAAAGTGAACGCCACCCTTTTCCCCAATGGTGCTGGCCTTGACCAATTTCGAGTTGGATGGACGGAGAAACCACAAAATTGACGTGTCCCGTCGCACGCGCAAGTCCGATATCGCTGGGATTTGGATTCCATGACCATCCCATTCCATCCCATGTTGCCCACTGCCATGCTTGATTCCAGTCGTCTTCACTGACATTGCTCAATCTCCAATGATCAAGCAAGCCATGCCAAGATAGACGCCTGTACTTTCCTTCTAATTCTAATGCTGCTTTCCACCCTATTCCCTCAGCAAAGGAGCGAGCGGTGCGTGAACCAAAGGCACGAACATTGGGGCTGTATTGACCAGATACCAGCGCTCTTATTCCGACGCTCGAAGGAGCGTACCACATACTTGTGTCTTGGGGGCTCGCCCAATTTGTTGATTGAGGAGCTGGCCAAATGGATGGACATATTGATTGTAATGGCCCGACTTTCCAGCGGGCGCTTTCCAGGTCTTGGGCCCATAAAGCCCCAGAACTAAAACAAAGGTTCAGCGCTACAAATGACAGGAGTCTTCTCAAGGCTTTAGTCGATGAGGCAAATCGTGCGGACATTGGGCGAATTTAAGACGCTATAATTGCAGACTGTGAGGGTTCTGCGCGATTGTAACTCCATTGTTGTTTTTTTCGTTTGGAGTCAACGCATTCGCATGTTTTAGTTTTTTCTTGTCTGTATCTCGGGTTTGTATCAGCACCGGAAGAAACCACACAAAAGACAGGATGAGCAATCCAAAAAACATCCATTCTTCTCCCACCTCAGGAAACAGATACGGCCTTGAAGACGCAATTAAGACCAATGAAATGGAGTAAATGTACACGAACACTGCTGTTTTTTTGTGGCTCTTGTATTTCATCATAAGCCGATGATGCATGTGGTTTTGATCGGGATTGAATGGGGATATTCCGCGGATCGTGCGCAAAAAGAAAACACGCAGCGTATCCACAAGTGGGTAAGCCAAAATTGCCATGGCAAGTACAGGACGAGATAGCTCTGATAAAGCTTCGGGGATAAGTGCAGCGGGGGTCTGGATAACACTGGTTGATAGTGCATACCCAATGAGACCTAAGACCAATGATCCGCAGTCGCCTAAGAAGATTCGAGCCGGTGCGAAATTAAATATTAAAAACCCCAGCATTGCGCCCAAAACAGTCAGTGAAAGGATTGCCTCGGGCAGTTGGCCCGTCATAAGGAACCATGCAGAGAATGTGGCCATAGCGATCGCCGAGTACCCTCCCGCCAAACCATCAATGCCATCAATCAGATTCCAAGCGTTGACTACTACGATGTAAACGAACAAGGAAAACATAGTCGCCAAAATTTCAGGCATTTTTTCGATTCCAAAGAGTCCGCCAAATCCATCGATTCGAAAACCTCCGTATGTGACGAGTAAACCACCAATAATCAAATGGACCAGCAGTTTCTTAGAGGCTGTCATGCCAATTAAGTCATCTTTTAGGCCCATGGTAAATACAATCGTTAAGCACGAAACAAGTATCGCATAGCTTGTGAAAACCTCGGGAGAGGGAGTGTCTCCCATGGCGAGCCAGAAGAATCCGTTGGTTAGGATTGTAAAAAACACAATAACTCCACCAATCGTAGGTACGCTGCGTTGATGAATCTTTCTTGGATCTCTGGGCTCGTCGACTAGCCGTTTCAATTTTGCCACCTTGATGAGGTAAGGCAACCCCAAAATGGTGATAAAAAAAGCTGAGACAACGACGGTAACAATCATAGTATCGAAACTAGGATAAAGTATACCCTACTCACGTTGACTGTATTTATAATTTTGATGCAGTTAGTGTTAACAAGAACACACTTTTACAGGCGATGTAATGTTTCGTTAACGGTCATTTCCAGTCTGATACTGCAGCACAAAGACCTATGGAATACCAATGATACCCTGTTTCAAGATTACCGAGGGGGTTAACTCTACCAATGCTACATTGAAGTCGCAGAGGCCACGTATGCTGGATCAAATAGGTCGACTGGATTTGCACGCTAGTCGCAGCACTGCTTTGTTCAGCGATTGCCGAAAGACGCCCTCTATTGCGAATCTTTGCGCTTCCTTCAATACGTACAGATTCATTCCAGGTTCCTTGAGTCGGCATGCCCGCATGATTGAAAACTGCAATTTGTGGCCCCGAAGTTTCGGGGGCAAGGGCTTCATATTCATAGCATGTCGCGCATGCAACATCGGATTGCCGATAAGCTTCGACGATCAACTCGAAACATTTTGTTTCCAATCGCATGCCCGCAAGTGAAGTCAACGCATGGATTTTCCGGAAGGAGTCATTGCTTCCGATGGATCGGCGGTTGTTGCCTCCGATGTCAAACGATTGTTGCACGAATATCACCGCTCGTCCCGTTGAGAGAAAGCGGAAGTGCAGCTGGCTTTCGGCCGCCAATGAGTGGCGCATCGCCCGATACTCATCATTCTCGCTCATCCCCAGTGTTTCCCAACCCGCTGGCGCGGAGGAAACAGACTTTTCACGGATGAATTGGTATGCACCTTGTACCGTCCAGTGAGGCTTAATTTCCCAAGCATGTCGCAAAGTGGAGACGTGTGAACGCTTGAGCAATGACTCTGCAGTTGCTCCTAATGGACCTCGCTGATCTGACATCCATTGAGAAATAGAAACCTCGGTGCGGTGGTTCTTTCGCTTCAAACCAACCCGCGCATAAGGAGCGGGTACAGCCGTTTTTGAAATCAGGGCACTGGCCCTGCCGGCACCAAAGTGCATGGCGTCAATCCCCGCATCAGCACTCCAAATCCCGTTGCTCCAACCGGTCCATCCGCGCGACCGTGATACATCGTAGTAGGCCTGCTCAACAGTGTTCCAAGAATTGTCTCGGCCCAGTTTCGATCGTCCCCATCCGGGAATTCTGTTTTGGACGGCCCACAGACCGAGCAGCGGTTCCGCGACACCTTGGCGTTCCAGTAATTCTCCTCCGATGTAAAACTTTTCATCCAGCTCTGCTTGGAATCGTGCGCCTCGGATGTTGTCCCAAATGGTTAAATCTTTCCTCTCAGGAGTATTGAATTGCACAATGCCCACCATCACCTGAACAATCGGGTCTACTACAACCTTGCTCTTGTTTTCTGAGAAATCCAAAAGATGCTGTTCGCCCGCGCGTTTCCACCACGTGGATGCTTGAGATGGTGGTGTAATTTGGGTGCGCACCGCGGGGATGTGCCCCGTGCTGTCCTGGGTAGTTTGTGCGAGCCCATAAGTGGCGGCGAAAAATGCAACCGCCAATCCAGCAAAGGTTCGTAAAATATTGATTTTGATGCCTCCTCCCCTCATTCGAAGGAATTCTTAATATCCTGGTAAACCTCTTCAATCCCGTCCCGCAGTCTAATCTTGGCCGTCCATCCCAATGCGTTGATGTTGTCCACGTTTAAAAGCTTACGTGGAGTGCCATCCGGTTTGGAATTATCCCAGTTCAATGCTCCTTCATAGCCCACAATTGAACAGATCATTTCGGCCAATTCTTTGATGCTTAAGTCAGATCCAGTCCCCACATTGACCCATTCGGATCCATTGTAATCGTGCATTAAGTGAACACAGGCTTCGGCTAGATCATCGACGTGCAAAAACTCCCGCATGGGCGACCCCGTACCCCAGAGTGTCACGGAAGGAGATTTATTGGCCTTAGCCGTATGAATTTTCCGAATCAAGGCTGGCAAGACATGGCTGGTTTCCAAATCGAAATTATCGCCAGGGCCATATAGGTTCGTGGGCATGGCGCTGATGAAGTTAGCTCCATACTGGTCTCTGTATGTTTCGCAAAGTTTGATGCCTGCAATTTTAGCGATAGCATATGGCTCGTTTGTAGGTTCCAGCGGTCCTGTGAGCAATGATTTTTCGGTCAAAGGCTGCGGGGCCATTTTGGGGTAAATGCAACTGGACCCAAGAAAGAGCAACTTGTCTGCCTTGCTTTCCCATGCCGCGTGAATAATGTTGGCCTCTATCATGAGATTCTCGTAGAGGAATTGCCCACGATAAATGTTATTGGCATGGATGCCGCCCACTTTGGCTGCAGCTAGATAGACCTGGGCAGGTTGCTCGGCTTTGAAAAAAGCTTGTACCGCAGCTTGGTTTGTCAAATCCAGTTCACTCCGAGTGCGGGTTATGATGTTTTTGTAGCCCTTGGATTTAAGATTGCGCACAATGGCGGAACCTACCATTCCTCGATGGCCAGCAACATAAAGTTTTGTCTCTTTTGTCGGCTTGTTGTTCTCCATTTGCGAAAGGTAAAACGGATTGGTTCAAGATGTTTGTTGTGATTGCCATTCCCGGATACCGTCACCGATGAAAGTAAAAGCAAGTACGACGCTCACGATTAGCCCGCCCGGGGCAAGTGCCAGCCAGGCATGACTGCCGGTGATGAGGTGGTAATGTTCTTGAACAATGTTGCCCCAACTTGGAATGGGAATTTGAGCCCCGTATCCGAGAAAGCTGAGCCCTGATTCAATGAGAATAGCAGCTGCAAAGTTGGCCGCTGCGATGACGATTATGGGGCCAACGGCATTGGGCAGCATGTGGCGGAACATGATGCGCAGATCACTGTATCCTATGGCTTTGGCTGCTTCTATATACTCCATTTCTCTGAGTGAGAGGAATTGGCCACGAACGACACGTGCGACATCCACCCACATGGTGAGGCCAATTGCTAGAAATACTTGCCACAGACCTTTGCCAAAAGCGAGGGTAATCGCCAGAACCATGAGCAGGGTGGGCAAGGTCCAAACGACCTGAATCCACCAACTGATGAAAGCGTCTATGCGTCCGCCGCGGTAGCCTGCCCATGCACCCAGCAAAATGCCAATCAAAAGCGAAATCAAAACGGAAGAAAGTCCCACACCCAAGCTAATTGCTGAACCCGCCATGAGCCGGCTCAATACATCACGGCCATAACGGTCAGTCCCCAGCCAGTGATGCATAACCTCACCGTTTTCGAGGATGACAATAGAACCTGGCGCCAGCAGCGCCTGGTTTAAGTTTTGCGCATTCGCATTGGGTGATGTATCGGGTCGAATCAAAGGGCCTGCTACGGCCACAAGGGCCAATGCCAATATCCACATCAGCCCGAGGAGGGCAGGGCGGTGATTTCGGAAAGCCCCAAAAAAAAGGAACAAATGGGGTGAGGGGCTCATGGGTGTCTGGGCGGGATAAAAATGTTCTTTGTGGTGGCAAATTACAATCGACGACCTTTCCATTGCACACGTCCGCGCAACAGATACCACCAAGCTCCCCAAACGAGTCCTGCATAGCGCCAGGGAAATAAAAGACGATCCCCAGCTTTCACACTCAATTCGTAGCGATGAGCGGCTGTTGAAATTAATTTTTGATCGATGAACGTTTTCAGTGCAATGGCTGATAAGAACCCATAGCCAAGCATCCCGCCAAATACGATGGCGCCTATCAATGAAATTGCGAGGCCCAGATGAACTGCAGCTATGATTAGGCCCACTATTTTTGTCTCCCTATCAGATTCCACTCCCGTTTTGGAGGCCCAACGAGCCCGTTGATTCCACAAGTCTGACCATTGCTTTGCCGGTTTAGTGGTCGCGTAACCCTCGGCCGAATGATTCCAGCGGATTCGTCCTTTGTTGTTTTTGATGGCCAATAAGGCATACGCATCGTCACCTGATGCTTGATCTTCGTGCAAATTTGAGGCGGGATACGAGTCGGTGCGGTACAGGCTATTAGCACCGCTGCCCATGGCTAGTTCTGTGCCGTGCACGCCACCTTCTATCCACGTTGTCATGCAGCCATATTCTAGCGCTTGAAAACGCTGCCAGGGCGATCTGGCATTTGCCTTAATGCGAACGGTCCCGAGAATGGCATGGACGGGATTTTCCCGTTCAGATGGGCAATTCGCGATGATTCTTGTCATGGATTGGGCCCAGTTGTTTCCGATTCTTACATCAGCGTCTAATGTTGCCATCCAGGAGGTTTTGACGCGGAAATGGGCATGCTTCAAGGCCGATTTTTTCCCTTGGCCGGGGTGGTCAATGCAAGTTACCCCTTCTGCTTCCGCCGCCGCACGGGTTCCGTCAGAACTGTGGTCATCCACAACCAGGACTTCCACCGGCAATGTTTGTTTTGCTAAGTCCTGTAAGAGCAGAGGAAGACGCTTGGCTTCATCTCGGCATGGAATTACCACCGTTATTCGATGAGAAGTATCAGCCGCTCCAACTGCTTCATCTGTGCGAGATGGCAATCGCTGCAGCCATTTGATTACGTGCACCGCATAAATCAAGATGCTGAGAAAAGTCAACGCCAGCGGCACGGATGCAAAAACGGTGTTCCAGCTTTCCATTCCGATGCTAGTGCTCATGGGAGGGCGCAGGTTTTGACTCTGAATATTCCAGTAAATTGGGGCCGATGAAGGCGCCAATGGCTGCAGGCACAACAAGGTTTAGCGCCCAAACGGAAAAGGTGGCCGCTATAAGAGGCGCGGTCATCTCAGGCTGGGGTTGCAATAGCATTACAATTAACGCTTCTCGCACTCCCACTTCAGCGAGGGCAGCGGTTGGAATGATCATATTTCCCCAGTAAACCAGCGCAATTGCAGGCATCAAGAGCGGCATTTCTGCAAATCCGTAGGCCCACAATCCAAAAACGAATTGGGTGGCGAAAACTCCATACCTAACGCCGCTGAGAGTGACAACGAGCGGTAGTTTTTTACGCATTTCAGGGGAAGTTCCTTGGGGGTTGTCCACCATCCAACTCGGTCGAGTAAATAGTCGGCTCAATTTACCCAATACCGCACTTCCAAACTGCACATTGGCCCACCCAAGGATCCACCAAAGTGCCGCTCCCAAAATAGCCACTGAGGGAATCGCCCAAACTGAATTGAAGCCGATCAACGTTTGGAGTTTTTGAATCCCCATCATTGAATTGGAGGCATGATCTGCTTCGAATAATTCAGAACACCATGCCCAGGCTAAACCTCCGAATGTCAGTGTCATTCCGCCTTGTGCCCACGCACTCCAGCCAAAAGCTCGGAGCCCGATTGTTCTTTGATTTGCGGGCAGTAAAGCCAACCTTCCGGCAGCATCTCCGCTTCGGTTTGGAGTTAAAAATCCCCAAGTCGATCCCACGATCACCGTCCGAAAGGCATGGCCAAAGGATTGGTTTTGTCGACCCAATAGGAGATGCCATTTGACGGCTTCAATGCCCCAATTAATTGGAATTAGAAGAGCAACAATACCGAGTAAAATCGGATCCTTGGGAAGGATCTGAAGCCAGTGAAAAGACTGCTCTGAGATGGCCTCGTGATGGGAAACCTGCCACATGATTGCCGCCAGTGCGAGCAAGGAAATAATCCAAGCCAGCCATTTTCGTTTCTGCGGTTGATAATGGGGCGATTTCATCGGTTGGGGTACGCTTTTCCAAATGTACCTTCGTTGAGCGATGTCACCAACCACTAAGTCAAAACCCGCTGAGCAAATTATACTCGGCATTGATCCTGGCACAACGATCATGGGGTATGGCGTGGTTCGCGTTCGTGGGAAGTCCGTTGAATTGGTGGAGATGGGGGCGTTACACTTGTCAAAGTACAAGGACCATGCGGTCAAATTGAAGCGGATTTATGATCGATGCTCAGCGCTTATTGAAACGCATGCGCCGGACCACATGGCGGTGGAGGCACCTTTTTTCGGAAAAAACGTGCAATCCATGCTCAAACTCGGCCGTGCTCAAGGAGTGGCTTTGGCCGCTGCACTGGCAAAGGACATTCCCATTGCTGAATATGCTCCCAGAAAGGTGAAGCAATCCATTACAGGTTCTGGTGCGGCTAGTAAGGAGCAGGTTGCTGCTATGGTCGCCCGAACATTACAAATTCCGATAGAGAAACTGCCCAAAGAATTGGATGCGACAGATGGACTTGCGGTGGCGTTGTGCCATCATTTTCAATTGTCCTCACCACGCATGCAAGCCGGGTACAGCGGATGGAAAGCATTCATAGCTGACCAAGGCGAGCGCGTCCGTTCGTGACTTTTCTTGAAAGGTGTAACCTTTTATCTAGGCACCTCGTAGATAGACCCGGAGCTACGCTTCAACGAGTTAATTTGTTTTTCATTCAACAGGGGAGGGCTGTCCATTCGGGTGGCCTTCTTTGTGTCTAATTCTCCGGAACAGTTGACAGATTCAATCCGCAAGCAGTGTGCTGTCGATAATGTTCGAGATTAGTTTCATCTTTGAAAACCCTGACTTTTCCGCCTGTTGCGGTATGATGCTGACTTCCGAGAAGCCCGGTACTCCATTTACTTCAATGACAGAAGCGACCCCAGGGGCGGTCCATATCATGTCCACACGTGCCATGCCTCTGCACTTGGTGGTACGATAAACAGCCAATGCTTGATCTTGGATTGCCTGGCTTTGTTCAATTGGAATGTGTGCCGGAGTGATTTCTTGCGATGCTCCTTGGTACTTGGCTTTGTAGTCAAAAAACAATCGATCGGTGGTGATTTCTGTAACAGGCAAAACCGTTGGTTGGCCTTGTTCATTGGGTACAACGCCGACCGTAAACTCTCGCCCTTCCAACAAGGACTCGACTAAAACTCCGTGGGTGCTTACAGAACGAGCGAGCGCAATGGCTCCAGCCAATTCTGCCACGGTCTCAGCCCGCGAAATTCCAATGCTGGAACCGGTTTCGTTGGGCTTCACAAAACAAGGTATCCCAACTGATTTGGCAATATATGAGGCGTCCCAAGGCTCGGAATGAGCGAGTTCCACGGAGTGGGCAACGGCAATTTTTTGCGCGGATAACAGTGTGTTGGTCCGTCCTTTGTTGAAGGTCAATGCCATGCAATCGGCACTTCCAGTGGTATAACGCATTCCGACTGCATCGAGCAGAGTTTGTAGCTTTCCGTCTTCTCCAGGGGTTCCGTGCACCATGATGAACGCACCAATAAATTGCCGGGAATCGTTTTTGAGTGTTTCTAGGTTGGTGGCGATTTTTTCACCTGTCGCTTCATTTTCTATTGACCAACCGTTGGGATTGATATGCACTAGAACGGGGAGAAATCGTTCACGATCAATCTGGGCCATCACCATGGCTGACGATTTTAGAGATATGACGGCTTCACCGGAGTAGCCGCCCGTGAATACAATCAGTGCTTGAGGCTTTGGCATGGGCTCGATTCTAGGTCAAATTTCGGCGCCGGAGCAGCGCTTGCTTTCCCTGATTAAACTTTTCCATTCACTACCAATTGTTCACGAATCTGCATGACGCTTTTCACTACTTCGGTGCGGCTTTGTCCTGTGATGGTCACGTGGCCCATTTTCCGAAACGGTTTCACAGAAGATTTCCCGTAGAGATGTGGATGAATACCTGGAGCATTCAATGCAGCGTCAAGACCAGAATAGATAGGAGTTCCATGTGCATCCGAACTGCCCACTAGGTTCACCATCGCCGAGGCTGGAAATAGGGCTTCGGTGGAGCCCAACGGCAAGTCTAAAACGGCACGAAGGTGCTGTTCAAATTGCGAAGTGCGATTGGCCTCGATGGTGTGATGGCCGCTGTTATGGGTTCGAGGCGCAATTTCATTGACTAGAAGATTTCCTTCGCGATTCAAAAAGAACTCAACCGCCAATAGGCCTTCGAAATCCATGGCGTCGGCGATACGTCGGGCTAGGTTTTCGGCATCTTGGGACTGTTGCGGTGTGATTGCCGCGGGCGCTATGAGATAGTCCACGAGATTGGCGACGGGATCGAAAACGGACTCCACAACAGGAAAGCATCGAATTTCACCACTACTGTTGCGTGCTACAATGACACTCAATTCCTTTTCGATATCCACGGCATGCTCCAATACACTGGGGACATCGAATGCCTTGTTTAAATCCGCTTTCGACTTGAGAACAACAACCCCTTTTCCGTCGTATCCTCCTTTGCGCATTTTTTGCACAATCGGCAACCCCATCTGTTGGACATGTGCCGCTCCACTGACCAATTCAAATGGTGCAGTGGGGATGTCATTTTCAGCAAAAAAGGCTTTTTGCTTTCCCTTGTCCTGGATGATGGCCAAGTGATCGGGCTTGGGAATTACACGGACGCCTTGGGCTTCCAATTGGCGCAATCCATCGACGGACACATGCTCTATTTCAATGGTGATCACATCCAACCCGGTTCCGAAGGACACAACATCTGCTGCATTTTGCAGGTCACCTTGCACAAACCTTGGCGTAAGGTGCCGGCAGGGTGCCTCAGAACTGGGGTCCATGACTTCTACACGGACATCAAAATCGACGGCGGATTGGATCATCATACGACCGAGTTGTCCACCCCCCAACACCCCAAGGCGCAGGGATGGCCCGAATGAAACACCGAAGTCTGAGGAGTTTTTTGTGCCAATTTGCATGGGGCAAAGATATTCGCGCCATTTTTGGTCCATGGAATTTTTAGACACTGATTTTTTAGGCAACCCGATATTGGAGTGGTTGATTGCTCTCGCTTGGGCACTTGGAGGCGTTATTGCCGGTCGACTGGTTTACCGATGGTTCAGCCGAAGGATGAAATCACTGGCCGCGAAAAGTGAGACAAAACTCGATGACATAATCGTGGACCAAGTGGAAGAGCCTCTTTCGTTATCTGTGGTCCTGTTGGGGCTGTGGTTCGGTTACGATCACTTGCATTTTGGCACGGATGCCGATGCCTTTATGGATCACGTCTTCTCCATTGCAGTTGCATTGAACGTCACTTGGATGGCAGCGCGTCTTGTGGATAGTGTCTTGGGCAATTTGTTTATGGGGGCAGCGGAAAAATCTTCATCGCAAATGATGTCCCAAGTGGCTCCCATCTTGCGCAAAACGCTCCGCTCCACGGTTTGGATTCTCGGATTCATTATGGCTCTCAATAATGCGGGCTATGATGTCGCTGCGCTGCTGGCGGGCGTCGGAATTGGAGGTTTGGCCATGGGTCTTGCGGCCAAGGATTTTGTGGCAAATATTTTTGGAGGCATTACGGTATTTGTCGACCAACCGTTTTTGGTGGGCGACCGCGTGCAGGTTGCCGGTGTGGATGGAACGGTGACGGAAATTGGCATCCGGTCGACCCGCATTAAGACCCTCGCCGGACGAATTGTGACCATCCCAAATCACAAATTCACGGACAGCTTGGTTGAAAATGTCACGGCGGAGCCCGCACGGAAAATTCGGTTGGACCTGGGACTCACATACGACACCGCTCCCAATAAAATTGAAGAAGCCATTGGAATCTTGACGGAGATCGTCGAGAAGCATATTGGAACCGAAGACGACACTCTGATTTGGTTCAGTGGTTTTGGTGACTTTTCATTGAACGTGAGCGCCATTTACTACGTCCGAAAAGAGGCTGATGTTTGCTTGACTCCAGGCATGGTTAATTTGGAGATTCTGAACCGTTTCAACTCGGCTGGATTGGATTTTGCATTTCCAACGCAGACCATTATTCACGAGGGGACCCAAAATATTTCACTCTAAATGTGATTTTTGCGCTGTAAATTGGCCCGCTGCCAAATGATCAGCAAAGTACTTTATCCGAATACATTGAACAGTTACGACGTTGTTATTCATGCCAATGAGATCCGCTATTGGATCTTTATGATTGGAAGCATTCTAGTGGGTTT